>Ga0213875_10000131_pt1 | contig 83001 bp, 76 predicted proteins | sample BarmaccomBMRX_R8_FD_160105 | JGI IMG/M metagenome (GOLD analysis project Ga0213875, IMG submission 160105) | Root-associated microbial communities from Barbacenia macrantha in rupestrian grasslands, the National Park of Serra do Cipo, Brazil - RX_R8 | ecosystem: Host-associated > Plants > Roots...
TGCGGGTCGAGCGCCTCGTCGATGCGCGCGCCCGCGAGGGACGCTCCCCTTGCGACTAGGCCGCGCGGATGTGGCGGCGCACCTCGGCGAGAAGCTGCGCCGGAACCTCGGTCAGGCCGTGGTCCTAGTGCGCGTGAGCCGCGACCTGGACGAGGATGCCCTCGTCGTCGTGGGCCTTGAAGACGGCGGTGCAGCCCGGGACGACCGAGCCGCAGGCGAACTCCTTCATCCGAAATACCTCCGAGCCGTTGTTTGCGGAGGGTATTCGGCGGCTACACACAAAACTGAAGCGGGAGGGGCGAGGCGTTCTGCGCCGAAGTTCGTGCTAGCGACGGTTAGCACTAGTTCGACAAACATCGAACAAGTGCTATCGTCGTCGTACGAGAAATCATGCGAGAGACGGAGACTGTTCTGACACGGTTTGATAACGACGCGCATCAGGCCCCCGCGCAGGGTCTTGAGCGTCACGAAGAGAGCAAGCGCCCGCGGACCCGCGGCGAGCATGCGTCCGCGAGCGCTCCCTCGCGCCGGCGCACGGCTCGGCGCCGGCCCTCGCGTGCGGGCGAGCGCCGGGCGGCAGGGACCGAGCCCCGCGCGACGGCCGGCGTCGCGACCGGAGCGATGACCGAGAACTCGCTCGACCTGTTCCTGCGAGCGGCTCGTCAGCACCCGCTGCTGACCGCCGGCGAGGAGATCGAGCTCGCCAAGCGCATCGAGCGCGGCGACCTGGAGGCCAAGGAGCGGATGATCAACTCCAATCTGCGGCTGGTCGTCTCGCAGGCGCGCCGGTACCAGGGCCACGGGCTTCCGATGGAGGACCTCGTCCAGGAGGGCATGCTCGGCCTCATTCGCGCGGTCGAGAAGTTCGACTGGCGACGGGGATTCAAGTTCTCCACCTACGGGACGCTGTGGATCCGCCAAGCCCTGCAGCGCGGCCTGCAGAATCACGGGCGGACGATCCGCCTGCCGGTGCACGTCGCCCAGCGCCAGACGAAGGTCCGCAAGGTCGAGTCCGACCTGTCGACCAAGCTCGGTCGAGAGCCGACCGACGAGGAGATCGCCGCCGAGGCGAAGATCGACGTCGAGGAGGTCGCGGAGCTGCGTGAGCTGACCCGAGGCCTGACGAGCCTCGATCAGCCCGTCGGCGAGGATGGCGAGACGGCGTTCGGCGACCTGCTGGCCTCCGATCGTCCCGAGCCCGAGGAGGAGGTCGAGGAGACCGAGCGCCAGGAGCTCATCAGCGGCGCGGTGTCCGAGCTGCCCGAGGCCGAGCGCAGCGTCATCCGACTTCGCTTCGGCCTCGCCGGGCAGGAGCCGCTGAACCTGCGCCAGACGGGCGTCGAGCTCGGCATCCCCCTGAGCAAGGCCCGCGAGCTCGAGCAGCAGGGCCTCACCCGGCTTGCGAAGACCTCGAGCCTCGAGGAGCTGCGCCGGGCGGCCTAGCTCCGCGTGAGCACCCGATCGACGACGAGCGTCGGCCTCCGGCCGGCGCTCGGTCGTTAACGAGACGCGCCGTCCTCGTCGGGCGGCAGCACGCCGACGCGATCGAGCGCGTTGATCGCGGCCGTCCCGGCCGACCGCCTCGAGAGCGCGTCGGGGTCGGGGCGCAGCCGCGCCGAGTAGATCGACGGAGCGCCGAGCCGGCGGGCGATGACGGTCGCCTCGACGACCGCGACCAGCGTCGGAGCCATGAGCGAGTCGAAGTTGCGGGTCAGCTCGAGCACGAGGACGACGCCCGACAGCGGGCCCTGCATCGACGCCGCGAGGAAGGCCCCGCCGCCGATCACCGCGTAGCTGCCGATCGTCGACCCCGGCCACACGTGTCCCCAGAGGGTGCCGAGCACTCCGGCGAGCAGGACGCCGACGGTGAGCGTCGGGGTGAACAGCCCGCCCGGCGAGCCGACGCCGAGGCAGGACGCGGTGGCCAGCGGCTTGAGCACGAGCAACACGCAGAGCAGGCCGACGGAGAGGCGGCCGATCGCCTCGAGCTGGACGACGTTCTTGCCGTTGCCCAGTAGTTGCGGATACCGGATCGAGACGAGGCCGAGGGTCCCGAACACCACGATCGGCGCCACGCGCCGCGCGCGCGGGCCGAGCCGGATCGCCGCCGCCTGCTGCACGATCCGCACCCAGGCGATCCCCACCGCGCCGATGATCGGCCCCGCGAGCAGCGCCCAGACCATCTGCGTCGGGTGCAGGGCGTAGCGCGGCAGCTGGTAGGTCGGACCCGTCCCGATCGCGATCCAGGCGATCGCGGTGGCGATGACCGAGGTGGCGAGCGCCGGCAGCACGAGCGGCAGCGCGACGGTGCCGAGCAGGACCTCGAGGGCGAACAGCGCCCCGCCGAGCGGGACGTTGTAGACCGCGGCGAACCCGGCGCCGGCGCCCGAGGCGACGAGCAGCCGCCGCTGCCACACCGGAAGCTCGCCCCATTCGGCCAGCCAGCTCGCGGTTGCCGCTCCCGCCAGCTGGGGCGCGGCCTCGCGTCCCAGCGACACTCCGAGGCCGACGGTGACGATCGACAGCACGGCGCGCGCGAGGCTGGAGACCGGCGCGACGTCGCCGGCGCGCAGCCACAGCGCGTCGGAGACCTCGGTGGCCCCGATGGCGGGGCGCCGGCGCAGCCAGCCGGCGCTGCCGGCGACGAGCAGGCCGGCGACGAGCAACGCGGCGACGTGGCGCCAGCCGGCGGCGGCGGCGACGCCGTCGAGGAACGGGCCCTGGTGATAGCCGTAGGCGATGTGCTCGACGAGCCGCAGCAGCTCGAACAGCACCGACGCCGCCGCGCCGGTGACGGCGCCGAGCGCGACCACGATCGCCCAGAAGCGGCCGCTGTAGCCGGCGACGATGCCGCGGCCGGGGACGTTGGGCTGATACGAGGACCAGCGGGGCTGCCGCGGGCGCGAAGCGCTTGACGTCTGGGGCTCGGTCACACCACCGAGCCTGTCATGCCCGCGGGCTCGGCGGTCCGTGCGGGCTATGCTTGCCGCGTGTCCTCCCTCCGCTACCGCCGGGTGGTGGTCAAGCTCTCAGGGCGTGCGTTCGCCGGCTCCGCCGACTTCGGCCTGGACAGCGTCGCCCTCGGCTACGTCGCCGACCAGCTGATCGCCGCGCGCGAGCTCGGCGTGGAGGAGGCGGTCGTCGTCGGCGGCGGGAACTTCTTCCGCGGCAACGTCGCCGACGGCTGGAACATCGAACGCGCGGAGGCCGACAACATCGGCATGCTCGGGACGGTCATGAACGGGATCCTGCTCCGTGGCGTGCTCAACCATCGCGGCCTCGAGGACGTCCGCCTGATGACCGCGCTGCCGATGCCGTCGATGGCCGAGCCGTTCATCCGCCTGCGCGCGCTCGCCCATCTCGAGCGCGAGCGCATGGTCCTGCTCGCCTGCGGCATCGGCCAGCCCTACGTCACCACCGACTATCCCGCGGTGCAGCGGGCGGTGGAGCTGCGTGCCGAGGCCATCCTGCTCGCCAAGCATGGCACCGACGGCATCTACGACCGCGATCCGCGCAAGGAACCCGACGCGCTGCGCTACGACAGCCTCGGCTATCGCGACGTGCTCGAGCGCGACCTACGGGTCATGGACCAGTCGGCGATCGTGCTCGCGCGCGACCACGGCCTGCCGCTGCACGTCTTCGACTTCGACGAGCGCGACGCGATCTCGGCGATCTGCGCCGGCGAGAATCGCGGCACCTACATCTCGCCGACGACGACGTTGGTCACCTCGGTCGCCGCCTGAAGAATCCCGAACCTGGATGCCTAAGCGACGCTGAGCGTCGGTTACTCGCCCAGGTTGCCCGGCGCGAGCGCCTCGAGCAGCTCGAGCGTCGCCGGCGGCTCGCCCATCGGGGCCAGCACGACGGTGGTGATCCCGCCGTCGACGAACTGCTGCAGGCGCGCGCGGATCTCGTCCGTCGAGCCGAGGAGGAAGATCTCGCGGATGAGCTCCTCGGGGGCGACCGCGAGGGCGCGATCGCGGTCCCCGGAGGTGTAGGCCTGCACCATCGGATCGAGCTGCTCCGCCCAGCCGAGCCACCGGAAGAACGCCGCATACACCGGCACGCTGCCGTAGGCGGTGAACATCCGCCTGGCGGTCTCCATCCCGGCGTCGGGGTCGCCGGGGATGATGAAGAACCGGCACGCGAGCTCGCCCGCGCCGCCCGCGCGATGCGCGGCGACGACCTGGGGCAGGCCCGAGAGGGGGAGGAAGTTCGTGAACGCCCCGTCGGCGAGCTCGCCGGCGAGGCCGAGCATCTTCGCGCGCAGCGCCGCGAGCACGATCGGCACCGGCTCGGTGACCGGTCGCTCGAGCCGCAGCCCCCCGAAGCCCTTGCCGGCAGGCACCGAGAGCACGGGGCGCAGCGACTCGACGGCCTCGCGGACCCTCGTCAGCGGCTTCTCGAACGTCATCCCGTTGAAGCGCTCGACGACGACGTCCGAGGAGGAGCCGATCCCCAGCACGAAGCGGCCGCCCGAGGCCTCCTGCAGCGCCGCCGCGGTCTGGGCGAGCACCGCCGGCCCACGGGTGAACGGGTTGACGATCCCGGTGGCGAGCCGCAGCCGCTCGGTCACCGGTGCGGCGAGCGCGAGCGTCGTGAACCCGTCGGTTCCGGCCGGAGTCTCGCTCGACCACACGTCGTGGTAGCCGAGCGCCTCGACGTGGGCAAGCAGCTCGGGATGCTCGTCGAGCGGCACCCCGGCGAAGGGCACCGTGATCCCCCATCGGGTCTCGATCACGCGCGCGAACCTATCAGGCGGGCGATCAGCGCCGGCGCCCGCAGACCCTCGCGGAACGCGCGCTCGGCGTCGAGCTCGCGCGCGTCGGCGGCCCCCCCGATGACGACGTGCGGCCGCCCGGCGGCCCGCAGCTGTGCGGCGAGCCCGTCGCGCGGCCGCTGGCCGGCGGCGATGACGACGACGTCGGCGGGCACCCGCTCCGAGCGGCCCGCCCGATCGCGAATCACCACCGCGCCGGGCTCGATGCGCTCGTAGGCGATGCCGGTCAGAGTGCGCACGCCGGCGGCCCGCAGCTCGGCGAGCAGCGCCCAGCGGGTCGTCGGGCCGAGCCGCTCCCCGACGCGCTCGCCGCGGCGCATGAGCGTCACCTCGCGGGCCGCCGGCGGCGGACGCGCGTCCCGGCCGTCGAGGCCGTAGCGCACGTAGAAGTCGGCGCGAGGATCGGCGGACCCGCGGTGGCTGAGCCGGTGAGCGACGTCGACCCCGATCCCGCCGGCGCCGACGATCGCCGCGGTCGCGGCGGGCTCGATCGCGACCGTGCCGTCGAGGGCGGCGGCGTAGCTGAGGACGTGGGGCAAGTCGGCGCCCGGGATGCGCACCGGCGCCGGCACGACGCCCGTGGCCACGACGACGGCGTCGAATCCGGCGAGCTCGTCGGCCGCGGTCACCGGCGAGCCGAGGCGGACGTCGACGCCGAGCGCGGGGAGCTGCGCGGCGAAGTAGTCCCCGGTGCGCCCGTAGTCCTCCTTGCCGGGGATCTCCGCCGCGAGCCGGAACTGCCCGCCGAGCCGGTCGGCGGACTCGAACAGCGTCACCGCGTGTCCGGCGGCCGCGAGCGCGCGGGCCGCCTCCATCCCCGCCGGCCCTCCGCCGACCACCGCGACCTCGACCGAGGTCCGGTCGCCGCGGGCCGCGTCGCCGTCGGCCGCGTCGCGATCGGCCGCGTCGCCATCGGCCCCGTCGCCATCGGCCGCGTCGCCATCGGCCGCGTCGCGATCGGCTCCGCCGGCGAGCTCGAGCTCGCGCCCGGCGCGCGGGTTGACGACGCACGAGACCCGGCGATCGAAGATCGAGCGATCGATGCACGCCTGATCGCAGGCGATGCAGACGTTGACCGCTCGTCCGGCTCGCCCCCGGGCCACGATCTCGGCGTCGGCGAGGAACGGGCGCGCCAGCGACGCGAAGTCGGCGTCGCCGGCGGCGAGCATGTCGTCGGCGAGCGCGAGCGTGTTGATCCGATTCGACGCGATCACCGGCACGTCGACGACGTCGCGGATCGCGCGCGCCCACGGCCGCCAGGCCCCCACCGGTACGAGCGTCTGCACCGTCGGGATCCGCGCCTCGTGCCAGCCGACGCCGACGTTGAGCGCGTCGACGGTGCCGTCGGCGAGCGCGGCGGCGAGGGTCAGCACGTCCTCGGCGGCGGTCCCGCCGTCGACGAGGTCGGCGCCGGAGATGCGGTAGACGAGCGCCCGCCCGGGGCCGAGCGCCTCGCGCACGGCGGCCGCCACCCGCCGCGGGAATCGCAGCCGCCCCGCGCTGTCGCCGCCCCACTCGTCGGCGCGGAGGTTCGTCGCGGGCGCGGTGAACTGGTTGAGCAGGTAGCCCTCGGAGCCCATCAGCTCAACGCCGTCGAAGCCGAGTTGGGCGGCGCGGGCGGCGCCGGCGGCGAAGTCGGCGATCGTGGCCAGGACCTCGTCACCGGTCAGCGCTCGAGGTTCTGACCCGCTGAGGCGCGCGAACACCGCCGAGGGCGCGACCGGCCGCACGCCGAAGGACCGCTCGTCGGCGTAGCGCCCGGCGTGGAAGAGCTGGAGCAGGATCCGGCCGCCGGCCTCGTGGACCGCCTCGGCGACCCGCGCGAGCTTGCCGGCGTCGGCCCCGTCGTTCACGAAGCTGTAGTTGCGACCGCCGGCGCCCTCGCGGTTGACCGCCGACCCGCCGGTGACGATCAGCGCCGCGCCGGCGCGCGCCCGCTCCCGATAGAAGGCGGCAAGCGCGCGACCGTCATCGTCGTCGCCTTCGAGGCCGAGATGCATCGAGCCCATGACGATCCGGTGGGGCAGCGTCAGCGGGCCGATGTCGCCCGCGCGGAAGACGTGCTCGTACACGCGCGGCGCCTGGTACCCGCTACCGCAGCAGGTCGCGCGCGATCACGGTCTTCTGGATCTCGTTCGTGCCCTCCTCGAAGCGCTGGGCCCGCGCGTCGCGGTAGACCCGCTCAATCGGGCTCGACGACCAGTAGCCGATCCCGCCGTGGACCTGGAGCGCGTCGTCGGTGACCCGTTGGAGCATCGTGACCGCGAACAGCTTGCTCATCGCGGAGGCGGCGTTGGCGTCGCCCCCGGCCTCCCACGTCTGCGCCGACTGCATGACGAGCGCCCGGGCGGCCTGGATCTCGGTCGCCATCTCGGCGAGCGTGAACGCGATCGCCTGGCGCTTGGCGATCACCTTGCCGAACGTCTCGCGGCGCTGGGCGTACTCGAGCGCGAGGTCGAACGCCCGCTGGGCGAGGCCGACGCAGGTCATCGCCACCGCGATCCGGCTCGGGGCCAGGAAGCCGCTGAGCGCCACGCCGAGCCCGTCGCCCTCCTCGCCGAGCCGGTTGGCCACCGGCACCGGCGCACGATCGAACACGAACTGGCCGTGGTCGGTGCCGCGCACGCCCATCGTCTCGGGCATGACGGTGGCGTCGATCCCCTCGCCGTGCGGCGGCACGAGCAGCGCCACCGTCCCGTCGGCTCCGGTCGTTCCCTCCACGCGCGCGAACAGCAGCAGGTAGTCGGCGATCGTGCCGAACGTGATCAGGTGCTTCTCGCCGCTGAGGTAGTAGGTGTCGCCCTCGCGCACGACGCTGCAGCGCAGGTCGGCGCCGGTGCCCGCGGTCGGCTCGGTGAGCGTGAACGCGACCTTGATGTCGCCGGCGACGAGCGGCAGCACGAAGCGCTCGCGCTGCTGCAGCGAAGCGTGGGAATCGACCGGACGCCAGACGCCATTGCAGACGTGGACGATCATCCGCAGCGATGCGTGGGACATCGCGAACAGCTCGAGCAGCGGCAGGTACTGGGTGAAGGGCAGGCCCCGGCCGCCGTAGGCCACGGGCGCCGCGAGGTTCAGGTAGCCGCGATCGCGCAGCTGCACCCAGAGCGCCATCGGGACCGCGCGCTCGCGCTCGATCCGCTGCGCCCAGCGCTCGCCGTCGTCGGCGACGTAGTCGCGGACCTCCTCGGTCAGCGCGGCCAGCTCGGCCTCGGGCATCGGGGAGGGAGTCGTGTCGGCGACGGGGGCTGTCGTCATGTCGCTACCGCCTTTTTCGGCTCCGCGACCAGTCGCTGCGCCCGCTCGCGGAGGATGAACTTCTGGATCTTGCCCGATGGCGTGCGCGGGAGCTCGGGGACGATCTCGAGGCGCTCGGGCCAGTAGGCCTTGGTCACGCGCCGGCCCTCGAGGTACTCCTGCATCGCCTCGAACTCGAGCTCGCCGCCGCTCGCGAGCACGACGAACGCGCACGCGCGCTCGCCGAGGCGCGGGTCGGGCATGGCGACGATCGCCGCTTCGGCGATCGCGGGATGGTCGTAGAGGAGCTGCTCGATCTCGGCGACCGGCACCTTCTCGCCGCCCCGGTTGACGATGTCGCGGACCCGGCCGGTGATCCGCAGTTGGCCGTCGGCGTCGAGCGTCGCCAGGTCGCCGCTCCGGTACCAGCCGTCGGCGGTGATCGCCTCGGCGGTCAGGTCGGGACGGTTCAGATACCCGGTGAACAGGCAGTCGGTCAGTACCTCGAAGTTCCCTTCGACCCCGGGCCCGAGCACGCGCCCGGCGTCGTCGACGATGCGCAGCGAGACATTGGGCATCGGCCCGCCGTCGGTCGTCCACGCCCGCTCGGGAGGCGCGCCGGGGGTGAACGCGGCGCCCAGGCAGCTCTCGGTGGTCCCCCAGGCGCCTCCGACCTCGGCGCCGAGCACGGCGCGCGCCTCCCGGGCGAGCGCGCGCGGGATCGCTGCCCCGGTGGCCACGAACGTCCGCAGTGCCTCCGGCGCGCCGGCGTCGCGCGCCTCGGCGACGAGGTCGGCGAGGAACGGCGTGGCGGCCTGCGTGAACGTCGCCCCGAAGCGCCGCGTCGCGTCAAGGCCGACGCGGGGGTCCCATACCTCCTGGACGAGCTGGGTGGCGCCGAGGCGCAGCGCGATCCACATCCCGTAGAGAAAGCCGGTCTGGTGGGCGAGCGGCGAGGGGATGTAGATGACGTCCCGGGCGGTCAGCCCGAAGTGGGCGATGTGCGCGTCCGCCGCCCTGGTCAGAACGTCGTGGCGATGCAGGACCCCCTTGGGTTCGCCGGTGGAGCCCGAGGTGAACAGCAGCTGGGCGCTGTCGCAGCCGCGCGGACGGCGGGCGGCGAGCGCCGCCGGGTCCGGCTCGGCGCCGGTCAGCTCCTCGTGCTGAGGGGTTCCGAGCACGATCACGTGCTCGAGCTCGGGCGCCACGAGGCCGGCGGCGAGCGCGGCGTGGTCGCGTCCGCGGAACCGCCCCGGGACGACGAGGACCCGCACCCGGCCGGCGCGGAGCATGAACTCGAGCTCGCGGGCGCCGAAGATCGGCATCAGCGGCTCGCACACCGCCCCGACGCGAAGCGTCGCCAGGGCCACGGTCAGGAACTCGAGTCGGTTGGGCAGCTGGAAGGCGACGTTCTCGCCGGCCGCGACCCCGAGCGCGACCAGCCCGGCGGCGGCTCGGTCGACCTCGGCGGCGAGCCCGCCCCAGGTGATCTGGCGGTCGGCGCCGTCGGAGCCGACCGCGATCGCCGCCAGGTCGTCGGCCCGGCGCTGGGCGTGCGCGTCGAGGTCGTCGAGGATCAGGGCGCAGGACGCCGTCGTCACTCGCGGCCCCCGACCGCCGCCGGCACCCGCGGCGTGACCGCGGCCGGGATCCCGATCGCGTTCATGTGCTCGAGGAACTCGGGATAGGAGATGCGGTAGGCGTGGGGATAGGAGAGCTCGGTCACCCCGGTCGCGGTCGAGCCGGCGATCCCCAGCGCCATCAGCACGCGGTGGTCGTTGAACGAGGACAGCGCGGCGCCGCGGAGCCCGGGGACGCCCTGAAACTCCAGGTCGGTCCCGTCGAACTCGATCCGCGCCCCCATCCGCCGCAGCTGGAGCATCGAGGCGACGCGATCGGACTCCTTGAGGCGGACGTGGGCGACGTGCGAGAGCACCGTGCGCCCGCGCGCGCGGCTGGCCAGGGTGGAGAGGATCGGGACCATGTCGGGGATGTCGCGGCAGTCGAGGCGGCCCGCGACCGGGGGCGTGCCGTCGTGGTCGATCGAGATCGACAGTCCGTCGGCGGCGAAGCGCATCGGCACCCCGACGCCCTGCAGCTCCTCGAGCACCGAGGCCTCGGGATGGCCGTGGATCGGCTGCAGGCTGCGGAAGGTGACGCGCGACGGATGCAGCGCGCACGCGGTCAGCCCGAAAGCCGCGGAGCCGATGTCCGGGGGCAGGACGACGTCGGCGGCGACCGGCTGCTGGCCGGGTTCGATCGAGAACTCGCGCCAGTCCTCGCGGGCGATCACCGTCATGCCGAACTGCCGCATCATCTCGATCGTCAGCTCGAGGTAGGGACGCTCGTTGAGGTCGCCGCGGATCTCGATCGTCGTCGGTTCCTGCGCGAACGGGGCGATCATCATCAGCCCCGAGATCCACTGGGAGAGTGTGCCGTCGATGCGAATCCGGCCGCCGCGGGGGCGGCCCGGGTGGACGGTGACCGGCAGGCCCTGGCCCTCGTAGTCGATCCGCACCCCCATCCGCTTCAGCGCCCGGAGCAGCGGGCCGATCGGCCGGCGCTTGAAGTAGCGCTGTCCGACGATCCGCACCGGCCGGTCGGCGAGCGCCGCCAGTCCAATGAGGAAGTACAGCGTCGTGCCCGAGCTGCCGACCGACACCTCGTCGCTGCGTGGGGAGAAGCCGGTGGCGCCGCGCACCCGCCAGCCGTCGCCGACCGCGCGGACGTCGGTGCCGAGGCCGCGGAGTGCCTGCACGGTGAAGTTGACGTGCCGAGCGTCGGTGCGCTGGACGATCGTGCTCTCCCCGGGGGCCAGCGCGGCGAGCATCAGCGCCCGGTGGGCGTGGTATTTGGACGGCGGGATGACGATCTCGCCCTCGAGGGGGGCCTTGGGCTTGGCGACCAGCAGACGCATCTGGGGTTCTCCTGTCGGGGCGGGGCTGCAAGCCCCGGCGGACGACCCGGTACGGCCGGGCGCACACCCGAGGGGCGGGGGGACGACCGACGGGCAGACTACCCGCGCCCGCGGCCGGATTCGGCCCCCCGAACGGTGGGTTTTTGCGTCCCCATAGGCGACGCGCCGGCGCGGGACCGCGGAAAGGATCGTCCCCATGCGTCACGGGGGCGGTTGTCCGAGGGCGCGCGTGTTCGGGTCTGGGTCACTCCGACTGCCGGCCGAGCGGTCGTCGCGAGCGAGCGCGCAGGATCGATGGGATGCAATCGTGGGTGGGTCGCGGTCGCCCGCGGGAAGGTTGCGGGGCCAGCCGCTGAATCGAATCGACCGAACCCCGCGCATCCCGGCTGGGCTCGGTGCAAATGATCTTCGTGACCGACGACAAGGCGCCAAGGCTCGCCGCGGGGATGGGGGGTTCGGTGAGAAATCTCCGGGCACGAGCGTGCGGCAGGATGGGGGGTTCGGTGAGAAATCTCCGGGCACGAGCGTGCGGGAGCTCGACGGAAGCAATCGGCGCACCGATCCGGTTGCCGCTGGATCGGCGCGGCGATCCGGTTTGCGGCCGGCATGTCCGTCGCCGTGCCACGAGGCTGCTCGATCGCGCGCCGCGCGCCGGTCGCTCGAGGAGATCGCCCCACCGCTGACGGCGGAGTGACGCTCACCTGCCGACCGCCGACAGTGGTCGCGGTCCCGCCCCCACGTACAAGGCCGCCGGACGGATGAGGCGCCCCGTCCGGTGCTGCTCGGCGATGTGCGCCGACCATCCCGCGGTCCGCGCGCACACGAACAAGGGCGTGAACAGCGTCTGCGGCACCCGCGCATGGTCGAGCACGACCGCCGACCAGAACTCGACGTTGGTGGCGAGCACGCGATCGGGCTTGTGCTCGGCGAGCGCGGCCAGCGCCGCTCGCTCGAGCTCGGCGGCCACCTGCAGCCGCGGCGAACGCAGCCGCTCGGCGGTCTGGCGCAGCGCCCGCGCACGCGGATCCTCGGCGCGGTACACGCGGTGGCCGAAGCCCATGATCCGCTCCCCGCGGTCAAGCAGCCCTCGCACGTGAGCGTCGGCGTCCCCCTCGCGCTCGACGGCGTCGAGCATCCTCAGCACGCGCGCGGGCGCGCCGCCGTGCAGCGGCCCCGACAGCGCGCCGACCGCGCCGCTGAGGGCGGCGGCGACATCGGCGCCGGTGGAGGCGATGATCCGGGCGGCGAACGTCGAGGCGTTCATCCCGTGCTCGGCCGCGGTGATCCAGTAGGCGTCGATCGCGGCCGCTCGGTCGGGGTCGGCCTCGCCGCGCCAGCGCAGCAGGAAGCGCTCGGCGAGGGTCCGTCCCCCGTCGATGACGCCGTCGGGCACCGGAGCGGTCCCGACCCCGCGCGCCGACTGGGCGACGAAGGACAGCGTCGTCGCGGCGACCCGCGCGAGCTGGTCGCGCACGACCTCGGGGCTTGAGTCGACGAGCGGCGCCAGCCCCCATTCGGGCGCCAGCGCGGCGATCGCCGACTGCACGTCAACGCGCGTATCGCCTGTCCGCAGGCTCAGCGGGTGGGTTCCGGCCGGCGGCAGCGGGCGGTCGGGCCGTCCGTCGACGAGCAGGCCCCAGACCCCCTCGAACGGCAGCGCGCCGACGAGCTCCTCGACGTCGACGCCGCGATAGCGCAACGAGCCGCCGTCGCGGTCGGGCTCGGCGATCGCGGTCGCGAACGCCAGCACGCCCTCCAACCCGTCGTGCACATCGTCGATCGTCGGCATTGCGTCTCCTTCCGGTCTCGGTTTCGCCCGACAGGCTCGATGGCGCACGCATGCAGATCAACGTTGATCACGTCAATATATGTTCATGACGACGATGACGACCGAGCAGGTCGCGCGCCGGCTCGGCGTCAAGCGCGAGACCGTCTACGCCTACGTCAGCCGCGGCCTGCTCGCGCGCGCCCCCGCCACCGACCGCCGCCGCGGATCGCGCTTCAACGCCGACGAGGTCGAGCGCCTCGCCGGACGCGCCCGCCGCGCCGACCGCTCGAGCGCGCTCGAGGTCGTGATCGAGACCCAGCTGACCCGGCTCGATCCCGCCGGTCGGCTCGCCTTTCGCGGGCGCGACGCCGTCGAGCTCGCGCGGTTTCGCAGCTTCGAGGACGTCGCCGGGCTGCTGTGGGGCGGGGACGCCGGGGCGCCGTGGGATCTCGATCCCGCCTCGGCGCGCCTCGTCGCTCGGCTCGGCGCCGACCTCGGCGTGCCGGCGCCGTCGGTCGACGTCATCCCGGTCGTCGTCGCCGCGCTCGCCGCCGGCGACCCGCTGCGCGGCGACCGCCGTCCTGAGGCGGTGCGGCGGTCGGGGGCGCGGATCCTCGCCGGCACGCTCGACGGTCTGGCGGGCGGCTCGGCTTCCCCGGGCGGCTCGGCTTCCCCGGGCGGCTCGGCTTCCCCGGACGGCTCGGCTTCCCCGGGCGGCCCGGGCGCCGCGGCGCGACTGTGGTCGGCGCTGTGCGGCGGCGCGCGTCATCCTCGCCCGGCGCAGGTGGCGGCGCTCGACGCGGCGCTCGTCCTCCTCGCCGATCACGAGCTCGCCGCCTCGACGCTCGCCGCGCGGGTGGCGGCGTCGGCGTGGGCCGACCCGTACCGGGTCGTGCTCGCGGGCCTCGGGCCGCTCGGAGGGACGCTGCACGGAGCCGCGTCGGAGTCGATCGAGCGGCTGCTCGCCGAGATCTCCGAACCCGACGGCGCGTTCGCCGCGCTCGAGCGGGTCGTCGCCGCCGGGGGACCGGGCGCCGGGGTGGCCGGCTTCGGGCACCCGGTCTACCGCGACCGCGATCCCCGAGCCGACCACCTGCTCGATCGCATCGCGCCGGTCGCCGACGACCCCGATCGCGCGCGGACCGTCGCCGCCGTGCTGAGCGCGGCCGCGGCGCTGAAGCTCCCCGCACCGAACGCCGATCTGGCGCTCGCCGCCCTCGCCCGCGCGATGGGCCTCGTTCCCGGCTCGGCGGCGATCATCTTCACCGTGGCGCGCATCGCCGGCCTGATCGCCCACGCGATCGAGGAGTACCCGCACCGGCTGCGCTTCCGCCCGCGCGCCACCTACGTCGGGGCGGGCGGATGACGGTTGGGCGGTCGGGCCGGGGCGCCAGCCGAGCAGCGCCGAGGACCGTGGCCGACGATGGACGAATGGCGTGAGCGCGATCGCGACGCGAGCGTGACGCCGGAGAGCGCGGAGAGCGCGGAGAGCGCGACAACCGGTAGCCGGGCACGACACGTCTGGCGGATGCCGTATTCGACCAGCCCCGCAACATCGATTGCGGGCGAGAGGCGTGGGTAAGAACCCTGCAGATGTCCGGGCAGACGAGGGTGTATCGCGACGAGGACGCCGACGTCGAACGCATACGCGGGCGTCGGGTCGCGATCCTGGGCTTCGGAAACCAGGGCGCGGCGCAAGCTCAGAACCTGCGCGACAGCGGCGTCACGGCGATTCGCATCGGCAACCGTGACGACGAGTACCGTGACGCGGCCCTTGCGGCGGGCTTCGAGGTGGTTTCGCTCACCGAGGCGGCGACATGGGGTGAGATCGTCTTCTTGCTCGTGCCCGACGAAGTCCAGCCCGCCGTGTTTGGCAACGAGGTCGGCCCGGGGCTGCAACCGGGCGACGCGCTCGTGGTCGCGTCGGGCTACAACGTTGCTTTCGGCCTGCTCGACGCACCCGAGGGAGTCGATCTGGTGATGGTCGCGCCGCGGATGATCGGCGCGTCGGTGCGGGAGCGCTACCAGGCCGCCGAGCCGTATCCGTGCTTTGTGTCAGTGGAACGCGATCGCAGCGGCGAGGCCCTGTCGATTGCGCTCGCGATCGGGCGGGCGATCGGCGCCACGCGCGGCGGTGCCGTTGCCTCCTCGGCACGCGAGGAGGCGGCGCTCGACCTCTTCTCCGAGCAGGCGCTATGGCCGATGATCCTCGCGGCGCTGGGGTCGGCGTACGAGGTTCTGCACGACGCCGGCTTCTCCGACGCGGCGATCCTCAACGAGCTCTACCTCTCGGGAGAGCCGGCCGAGATCTTCACGCAGATGGCAGAGCAGGGTCTGTTCGAGCAGCTCCCGCTGCACTCGCACACGAGCCAGTACGGTCAACTTCGCGCGCTGCTCGCCGGCATCGGAGATGGGCTGCAGGAGCGCTTCTCCCGGGTGCTGCACCACGAGATCCTCTCCGGCGCGTTCGCGCGCGAATGGTCGGATGTCCTGACCGAGGACCCCGAGGCGCTGCAGCGAATGCACGCGCGGGCGCGCGAGCTGCCGATCGCCAGGGCGGAGGCGCGGGTGCGTGCCGCACCTTCAGCGGGCGGCACATGATGCATTGGCCCATCCGCCCGCCCATCGCGCGCGACATCCCGAAGGACGTCTGAATCAGGATCGCATGGCGCGTCCCTAGGCCGCCCCGGCGAGCCGCGTCACGATCGACCGCGCGGCCTGCGCCATCTCGGGCGGGGCGAGGACCTCCATCGGCGCGTCGAGGGTCGCCATCCAGACCAGGAACGAGCGCGACCACGGACCGGCGGTCGTCACCACGCAGGCCTCGTGACCGTCTGCCTCGACGCTCGCATACCGCGCGGGGATGCGGCGGCGGGCGGCCGCGGCGGTCAGGCCGAGCCGCAGGCGGCCGGGCGCGGCGGCGGAATCGGTCTCGTGCTGGCGACGCAGCTGACCCTGCACGTAGGCTGCGGGGTCGCCGCCGGGCACGGTGCGCCGGGCGCCGCGGCCGTCCTGGCGCAGGCGGCCGCGGATCCGGTCGATGCGGAAGGTGCGCCAGTCGTCGCGATCGAGGTCGAAGGCGACGACGTACCAGCGGTGGCCGCTGTGCACGACGGCGGCCGGCTCCGCGGTCCGGTGCGAGGCCCGCTCGTCGCGTGCGACGTAGGAGAAGCGGATCCGGGCGCGGTCGCGGCAGGCGTCGGCGAGATCGGTCAGGAGGTCGGGGTCGATCTGCGGCCCGGCGCCCGGGAACGTGGAGGTGGCGTCGCCGAGCGCGGAGACGCGACGGCGCAGGCGCGACGGGAGGACCTGCTGGAGCTTGAGGAGCGCGCGCATCGAGGTCTCCTCGATCCCGGCGATCGATCCCGAGGCGGCGGTGCGCAGCCCGACCGCGACCGCCACCGCCTCGGCGTCGTCGAGCAGGAGCGGCGGCAGCTCGCCGCCGGCGCCGAGCCGATAGCCGCCAGCCACGCCTGGCGCGGCCTCGACGGGATAGCCGAGCGAGCGCAGCTTGTCGATGTCGCGGCGGATCGTGCGCGGCCCGACCTCGAGCCGCTCGGCGAGCTCGGGGCCGGTCCACTCGCGCCGCAGCTGGAGCAGCGAGAGGAGGGCGAGGAGTCGCGCGGAGGTCTGAACCACGGCAGGCAGGATGACACAGAACGCGGACTGAAGCTGACCGCAATTACGCTAACCAGGTCTGAAGCTGACCGCGTTAGTCGAGAGGGTTGCGGCATGTCAACACTCGCTCTCACCCCATCACCGGCCGAGGCGCGCGAGCGCCCGACCCCCCGCGCGGCGTGGCTCGGATTCCTCGTGGTCCTCACCGCCGCCGTCATGGATCTGCTCGACTCGACGATCGCGCAGACCGCCGCCCCCGCGATCCGCCGCAGCCTCGGCGGGTCCTACGCCGAGCTGGAGTGGATCTCGGCCGCCTACACCCTCGCGATGTCGGTGACCCTGCTGCTCGGCAGCCGGCTCGGCGACATCGTCGGGCGCCGGCGGGTGCTGCTGGCCGGGATCACTGGGTTCACCGGCGCCTCGGTGCTGTGCTCGCTGGCGCCGAGCCCGGGAGCGCTGATCGCCGGTCGCGTGCTCCAGGGCGTCGTCGCGGCGATTATGGTCCCGCAGGGCTTCGGGCTGATCCGCGAGCTGTTCGGGGACGACGGCCAGCAGAAGGCGTTCGGCGTCTTCGGTCCGGTCATGGGCCTGGCCGCGATCGCCGGCCCGCTCGTCGGCGGCGGCTTGATCAACCTCGACGTCCTCGGCGCGGGCTGGCGCGCGATCTTCCTCGTCAACGTGCCGCTCGGGCTGGCAGCGATCGTCGCCGGCATTCGCTATTTGCCACGCCTGGAGCCGGTGACCCCGGAGGCGCGTCTCGATCCGACCAGCATCGCGATGGCGATGATCGGCGGCGTCGCCCTCGTCTACCCGCTCATCCAGGGGCGCGAGCACGGGTGGCCGGCCTGGTCGTTCGTCATGCTCGCCGTCGGCGTCGTCATCCTCATCGCCTTCGCGGCGCTCCAGGGTCGGCGCTCGCGCGGCGGCCGGGCGCCGCTCGTCGAGCCGTCGATCCTCCGTCGGCGCCCCTACGTCGCCGGACTCGCGGTCGTGACCGGGTTCATCGGCGCGATGGGCGGGATGATGATCGCGCTCAACGTCACCTACCAGACGGGGTTGGGCTTCACCCCCTGGGCCTGCGGCCTGGCCACCGTCGCGATCCCGGTCGCGGCGATCGCGGGCTCGATCACGTCCTCGGCGCTGCTGCCCAAGATCGGCCGTCGCACGATGCACATCGGCATCGTGGTGATGGCCGCCGGACTGGCCACTGCCGACGTCGTGCTCCACGCGGCGGGCGGCGGCGTCAGCGCCTGGGACCTCGCCGCCCCGCTCGCGCTGACCGGCCTCGGCATGGGGATGGTGTTCGTGCCGATGTTCGACGTCATCCTCGCCGGCGTCGAGCCCCACCAGCTCGGCTCGGCCTCGGGCCTGCTCGAGTCCATCCAGCAGCTGGCGATGTCGATCGGGATCGCCGCCGTCGGCACGGTTCTCTTCGACCGCCTCGGCTCCGGCCACGGCGCGGCGGCGTTCGTCGACGCCGCCGTGCACGCCCTGCCGGTCGCCATCGCGCTGCTGGGCGTCGCCTGGGTGGGGGTGTTCTGGTTGCCCCGCCACGCGCGCGGCAGTCACTGACGGACGATCGGGCGGGCGCGACTCCCGCGGGCCCGAGTCCCGGGGGCGCGACTCCCGCGGGCGCGACTCCCGGGGGCGCGACTCCGGGCGGGCGCGACTCCGGCCGGGCCCGCGCCCGCTACTGCCCGACCGAGAACAGCGCCTCGAGGTCGTGGCGCGAGTAGGCCTCGAAGGCGACCATCGTCTGCGTGCGGCGCACGCCGGGCAGCTGGGTCAGCCGGCCGGTGACGACCTGGGCGAGCTGATCCTGCTCGCGCAGCCGCAGCATGACGACGAAGTCCCAGTCGCCTGTGACCGAGTAGGCCTCGGCGACCCCCTCGATGTCGGCGAGTTCGCCGCCGAGCGTCTGCAGCGCCGTGCCTTCGGCCTGGATGAGAACGATTGCGTGGGTCACCGGGTAGCGCGCCACGCAGGCTACCGATTGACCGAGGGCCCCGTCCTTGGCAGAGTCCGCGCCCCCCATGGACCAGCCACCCACTCGGCGCGAGCGGACGCCCCTGCTGCGGGCTGATGCGCGTCCTCCTGCTCTCCGCTGACGACGTGCGCCAGGCGCTCGCGCCGGCCGCGTGCGAGCGAGCGATGGCGCAGGTGCTCGTCGCCCGGGCGCGCGGGCAGGCCACCAACCCGCTGCGCACGGTGATGCGCGTGTCGGGCGCAACGACGTTCATGGGCCTGATGCCCGCCTACGCGTCGACCGGCGGGTCGGGCACGTTCGCGGTCAAGGCGCTCTGCCTGGCGCCGACGAACCCGTCGCGCGGCCTCGACACCCATCAGGGAGTGGTGACGCTGTTCGACGGCGTGACCGGCATGCCGCAGGCGATCCTCAACGCCTCGGCGGTCACCGAGGTGCGGACCGCCGCGGTCACCGCCGCCGCGACCCGGCTGCTGGCGCGCCCCGACGCGCGCCGACTCGCGATCCTCGGCGCCGGCGTCCAGGCGCGCTCGCACCTGCGGGCGCTCGCCGCGGTCCGCCCCTGGACCGAGGTCCGCGTATTCGCGCCGACCTCCGAGCACGCGCGAGCCCTGGGCGAGATCGTGCCCGAGGTGACCGTGGCGGCCAGCGCCCAGGAGGCGCTCGACGACGCCGACGTCGTCACGACGGTGACGAGCGCGCTCGAGCCCGTCCTCGATCACCTCTGGCTGGCGTCCGGCGCGCACGTCAACGCGATCGGAGCGAGCTCGCTGAGCGCGCGCGAGCTCCCGGTCCGGACGGTCGCCGCGGCCGCGCTGTACTGCGACAGTCGCGAGTCGCTGCGCCACGAGGCCTCCGAGTTCCGCCTCGCGATCGAGCAGGGCCTGATCGACGAGCACCACGTCCGCGCCGAGCTCGGCGAGGTCCTCGCGGGACTCGCCGCCGGGCGCCGCAGCCCCGACGAGCTCACCGTTTTCCGCTCGCTCGGGATCGGCGTCGAGGATCTGGCGGCCGCCTCGCTCGCCGTCGACGTCGCCCACGGCCGCGGCCTCGGGGTCGAGGTCGATCTGTGATCGCGCTCGCCCCGATCGACGCGGCTCGGGAAGTGGCACCGGCGACAGCCAGATGACGGGCCAGGATCTCGCGGAACTCCTGCAACGTCTCCCGGTGCCGAGGAACGTGCCCTGCAGCGCGCCCGAGTAGTAGCCGGGTCCTGCTCCGCCCAGCCGACACGAACGTTGTACTGCGCCAGCTCGCGCGCCGCCTTAACGACGACGCGGCCCTCCGCGTCGAGGATGAGCGTGCGGGCACCGCCGGTGCCTTCGTCGACACCCATGACGTATCCCTCGCTCGTTGCCTCACCCTCCGTATCGCCGACTCCCGAGCGATCGTCCCGAGGGTCCCCTGCGTGGTCGGCACAGCCGTCACCTCATGGCCGGTCGTGGGCTCGGCTACCACTTGGTGAACCCCCCGTCGATGAGGAGGTCGGCGCCGGTCGTGAACGACGCGGCATCGCTCGCCAGGAACACCGTGGGCCCGACGAGGTCGTCTGGAGTTCCGACCCGGCCCATGGGGGTGTCATCCGCGAACTGGGTCATGCGCTCCTCCCACTCAGGCCCACTGGTCATAGCCGTGGCTATGTATCCGGGGCTGATGGAGTTGACCCGCACGCCCCGCCGGCCCCATTCGAGGGCCAGGCTCGCGGTGAGGTGCTTGACACCCGCCTTCGACGCGTTGTAGTGAGCTTGCTGCAGTCCGCGGTTGGCGATCGTCGCCGACATCGAGGCGATATTGATGATCGAGCCCTGTCCTCTGTCCAGCATGACCTTCCCCTCGGCCCGGCAGCACACGAACACGCCGGTCAAGTTGGTGTCGATCAGCCGACCCCAGAGCTCATCCGTCATGTCCTCGGCGGGCGAGGAGCTGTTGATCCCGGCGCAGTTGACGGCAATGTCGAGCGCGCCGAGTCGCTCTGTGTGCTCCGCCATCGCCCGGTCCACGGCCGACGGGTCCGTCACATCGGCAATGAGGGAGATCGCGGTTCGCTGAAGTCCGCCGATCGCATCGAGCGTGGCCGACAGCCCCTCCTCCTGGCTGGCCAGATCCAGGCAGCTGACGTCCGCCCCCTGCTCGGCCAAGCCCGCGGCCAGCCTTTGCCCGATGCCGCTGCCGGCCCCGGTCACCAGCGCCGTCCTCCCCGTCAGGTCAAATAAGGTGGCCATAGTGCCCAACTCCTCGCTCGGTTTTCCGTCGTGACGCACGTCCGCCTCCGCACCTCGCGCCTGCGGGCGTGCGGGAACGGACACGCTGGTGGTGCTTGCCAGAGATGCGCTCGCCGCGCCGTGCACCTCGTGACCTCTCCTACCCGACCGTCAGCGCGGGAATCTGGACCCGATGGCCCCCGCCGATGCGCCGCCGGCGCCCGGCGGAACGCGCTCTGGCCGCCCGCCTGAGGCTCTGCACCGCGCCGGGCGGTCATGAGGGCACGTCACGACGATGGCACCCCACCCGCCGACCTCGCGGCCTCGGCCCACTCCGATGACCGGGGGACTCCGCCCGGCCGCCGGAAGGCACGGCGGCCATAGCCGAGCCGTCACGGCCGGGGACGGCGAAGCGCTGCACGTATCGCCGGTAGTCCTCGACCTCTTCGGTGGTCCGCCGCGAGTCCCAGCCGATGTCGCGCGCGATGATCCGCGCGGCGCGCTCGGCGCACCCCAGGCCCCTGTCCGGGCTCAGGCCCGCCATGGTCCGGCGCATCAGCGCGTCGGTGAGCGTCTGCGCGAGCTCCTCCCTGAACGCGAAGATCAACTCGGCGCCGATCGCGCCGGTGCTCTCGTGAAACGGCGAGAGAAGCTCCGGCGATCCCGCCCCGACTCTCAGCACATCCGCGGCCCGCGAGCCGTACACGTCGACGAGGCGGTCCGCAACGGGACCGGAGAGGCCGCTCGAGGTCGCAAACGCGTTCCGGAAGTGGTCGAGGTCGGCCACCTTCGCCCCCGGGAGCGACAGGTCCCGGGTGACGCACGGGGGCGGCTTGCGCCCGAGGAGGGCGAATACCTTGTCCACCGTCTCCTCGGCCAGGCTCCGGTAGGTGGTCAGCTTGCCGCCGACGATGGACACCAGGCCACGGATCTCAGGAGCATGATCGTGGATGATGTGGCTGCGGGGAAGTTTCCACTCCGACCGCCCCGGCAGATATGGCAACGGCCGTATCCCGCTGTAGGTGAAGAGGATGTCGTCGGGCGTGAGGTCCGCGCCGGGGATGAGGCGGTTGGTCTCGGTCAGGAGGTAGTCGATCTCGTCCTCGTCGGCGCGGGCTTCCCCGGGGTCGTCATCGAAGCGGCGGTCGGTGGTGCCGATGAGATATCGGCCATCCCAGGGGACGACCAGGATGAGGCGTCCGTCCGCCTGGGATTCGTAATAGACGGCATCCGTCAGCGCTCCGGGAAACGGATCCACGACCAAATGGCTGCCCTTCGTGCCGCCGATGAGCCTCTCGACGGGCTCGCCCGCAGCCTTGAACACCGAGTCGACCCACGGGCCGGCCGCGTTGACGATGACATCGCCCCGCAGCTCGTGGCGTGCGCACGTCATCGCGTCGGTGTACCGAACGCCGCGCGCGTGGCCGTTCTCCATCAGCAGGCCGTCCACCGCAGCATGCGTGTGAATCACCGCGCCGTCGGCGCGAGCGGCGAGCACCGTCTCCACACAGAGCCGCTCGGGCCACATGACCTGCCCATCGATATACACCGCCGCTCCGCTCAGGCCCTCACGGTTCATGCCCGGAAAGCGTTCGAGGGTCTCCTCCCGGGACAGGATCCGATGTCTCGACGCGGTCTTGTCGAAGGAGAGCGCGTCATAGGCGATCATGCCGGTTCGGATCATCCACGGCGGGCGCTTGTTGTGCCCGTAGAACGGCATCAGGAGCGGCACCGGCTTGACCAGATGTGGTGCCAGGCGGAGCAGGCGCTCGCGTTCACGGAGCGACTCGCGCACCAGCCGCACGTCAAGCTGCTCGAGGTAGCGAAGACCACCGTGGATCAGTCGTCCCGACCAGCTTGAAGTGCCGCTCCCGAAGTCCTCCTTCTCGAGCAACGCGACCCGCAGGCCGCGCGCGGCGGCGTCGCGGGCGATGCCCGCGCCATTGATGCCGGCCCCGATCGTGATCAGATCGAACGGCAGCATGTCACCTCGCCGGAGAGCGTCTCCGTCAGCCTCCGTGCCAGCGGCGGCATGGTGCGCACGGCCCAAGGTCACCCTCGGCTCCTCGGTGGTCGTCCATCGAGCCGCTTGAGGCCGAGCAGCATGGACATGCCGGTCACGCGCCCTGCAGCGCGGCGAGTATATGCCAGGCGCCTGGAAGCGGCCGCGCCGGTTTTGGCGCGGCCGGCTCTCGCCCGAACCCCGGAAGCGGGTCCAGCGCGGCCGCTGAGTCAGATGCCGAGGTCGGAGAGGTGCTCGTACTCGAGCGCGAGCCCGGTGACCGCCTGGTGCACGAGGGCGAGCGCGGCGCGGACGTTGGCCGCGACGTTGGGAGCGAGCTCGGGATCGGCGGCGAGCCACTTGAGCTGCGCGTAGACGGCGAGCACCCGCTCCTCGGTCTCGGTGCACTCGTCGCCGAGCAGGTCGCGAGTCACGGCGAAGCCCCCAGCGGGACTTCGCGCCGGTCGACGGTGCGCCGCGCCTTGAGCTCGAAGCGCGGCAGGGCGCCGGCGGCCGCGAGCTCGACGCGGAAGTTCAACCCCTCGTGGGCCTGCGCGAGCTCGCCGTGCAGGCGGTCGCGCAGCTCGGGCCATCGCTGCACCGAGACCTCGGCCCGCAGCTCGACGCACAGGCTGATCTCGTCGCGGACGCCCTCGCGGAAGATGACCGTCTGGAACTCGTCGACCTCGGCGTGCTCGCGGACGATCGCCTCGATCGCGCGGGGGTAGACGTTCGTCCCGCGGACGATCCGCATGTCATCGACGCGACCGAGGATGCCGCCCTCGTAGATGTCGAGGGTCCGCCCGCACCCGCACCGGGCCGCCGGGACCTTGCAGACGAGGTCGCCGGTGCGATAGCGCAGGAGCGGAATCGCACCCCGGCCGAAGGACGTGACGACGCGCTCGCCGGGCTCGCCGCGGGCGATGGGCTCGAGGGTCACCGGGTCGATCACCTCCTCGATCACATGGTCCTCGATGATGTGGGTGCCGCCCGGCTGATGGGCGCACTCGAAGACCATGATGGTGCCGATCTCGGTCATCCCGGCGGTGTCGAACGCCCGCGCTCCCCACTGCGCCTCGATCAGCGCCTTCGTCTGCGGGATCGAGCCCGCGGGCTCGCCGGAGAGGATGACCCGCCGCACCGCCGATCCGCGCAGGTCGATGCCGTGAGCCTCGGCCTCCTGGGCAAGGCGCAGCGCATAGGTGGGCGTCGAGGCGACGACGGTGGCGCCGAAGGCGATGATCTGACGCACCCGCGCCTCGGTCGTCTGCGCGCCGCCGGGGATGTTGAGGACGCCGATCTTCTCCATCGCGTAGTGCAGGCCCCAGAAGCCGATGAACGAGCCGTAGCCGAAGGCGATGTAGGCGGTGTCGGCGGGACGGACCCCGCAGCCCCAGACCGCGTAGGACCACAGCTCGGCCGCCCACGCCCAGTCCTTGCGCGAGTCCAGCGCGCGCAGCGGCTCGCGCCCGGTCGTGCCCGAGGTGGTGTGGATCCGGATCGCTCCCTCGCCGTCGATCGTCGGCAGCTCGCCGTAGGGCGGGCGCTCGCGCTGGGAGTTCATCCAGTCGTCGCGGGTCAGCATCGGCAGTCGCCGCAGGTCGTCGAGCGAGCGCAGCGCGTCGGGATCGACCCCGGCGAGCGCGCGCCGGTACCAGGGGCTGCGCTGCGCCGCCCATGCGGTGTGCCGCCGGAGCTTGGCCATCTGCAGCGCCTCGAGACGCGACCGTTCGAGCGTTTCGGTCTTCGGGTTCCAGAACGGGCTCGCCGCCGCGGCCATGTGGCCGCGGACGATACCTGACGTTGTTCCGGAGTTCTATGTCGAGTATCGTCGGCGCGCGTGGACTACGGGGTCTTCCTGCCGGTCTCGGGCTCGGCTGCGACCCGCGACGGGCTGCGCCATGCGGCGCAGACGGCCGAGCGGCTGCGCTTCAGCACCGTATGGGCCGCCGACCGGATCGTCATCCCCTGGCAGATCGACACCGCGTACGCCTACAGCTGGTCGGGAACGTTCATCGTGCCGCCCGAGAAGCCGTTCCTCGACACGATGACGGCGCTCGCCTTCCTCGCCGGGGCGACCGATCGGATCGGGCTCGGGATCAGCGTCCTGGTCACCACCTACCGCAACACGCTGCACTGGGCCAAGGTGGCGGCGACGATCGACCGGCTCTCGGAGGGACGGTTCATCTGCGGGGTCGGGATCGGCTGGATGCGCGAGGAGTTCGAGGCCCTCGGACTCGGAGAGCGCTTCGAGCAGCGCGCCGCGCTGGGCGAGGAGCAGATGGCAGTCGCGCACAATCTCTTCTCCGAGTCGCACGCGAGCTTCCACGGCGCGTTCCACGACTACGACGACATCGCCTTCGAGCCCAAGGCCCACGGAGCCCGGATCCCGATCTGGTGCGGCGGCGAGAGCCGCGGCGCCCAGCGGCGCGCCGGCCGCCAGGCCGACGCCTGGTTTCCGTACTTCACCGAGATCACCCCGCAGGGCCTGCGCGAGCGCTTCGAGTACGTGCGCGAGACCGCCGCCGCTGCCGGGCGCGATCCCGACAGCGTGCGCCTGAACTGCTGTCTGCCCGTGGAGGTCACCGACGCGCCGATCGAACAGGATCCGCAGCGCCTGCGCGGCACGCCGCAGCAGATCGCGCACGCCCTGGCGGCCTTCGAGGCGGTGGGCGTCGAGCACGTGGCGCTGCAGTTCCTCGTCGGGCGCTTCCCGGAGCGACTCGCGCAGATGGAGCGGCTCGCCCCCGCGATCATGCCGACCTAAGGGCCCACGACTTCCTAATTGACGGCTCCGGCGGCGTCTGGACGCGCTAGCGGGCAACGAAGGCGAGCACGCGCGAGGGGCTGCCGGTGCCCTCGACGAGGCGCAGCGGCGCCACGACGAGGAGCGCGCCGGTCGCCGGCAGCGCCGCGAGGTGGGCGAGCGAGGTGAGGCCATAGCGGCCCGCGCCGAGCAGGAAGTTGTGGACCGGGAAAGCCGGATCGAACCCGCCCGCGGCGCCGGCGTCGATGCCGACCGTCTCGACGCCGAAGCCGACCACCCCGGGATGCCGGGCGAGCCACCGTGCCGCGCCCACGTCGGGTCCCGGCGTCACCGGACCCTCCGGTCCGGCGTTGATAAACGCCGCCTCGTCCTGGGCGCGCGCGTCCCAGCCCGTGCGATAGAGCACCCAGGCGCCGTCGGGGATCGCGCCGTGCTCGGCCTCGAAGGCATCGAGGTGCTCGGCCGTCAGCAGGTGGCCGGGATCGGCGGCGACCGCGGCGGCGTGGTCGACGACGACCGCCGGGCCGACGAGCCGACGCGGCGGGATCGAGCCGACGTCCTCGCCGTCGCGGCCGGTGATCCAGTGGATCGGCGCGTCGAGGTGGGTGCCGGTGTGCTCGCCGAGCTCGAGCACGTCCCACGCCCACGCCGGGCCGTCGTCGTCGAAGCGGCTGAGCGGCCGGCGCGAGAGGTGCGGGGTGTTGGCGAACGGCTCCGGGAGCACGAGCACCGGCGTCGTCTCCGACAGCGGTTGGGTGAGGTCGACGACCTGCACCGAGCCGTCGGCGAGAGCGGCGAGGAGATCGGTGACGGCGGGACTGGGCACGAGGTCTCCTTCCCGGGTCGGCGCGCTAACCCGCGCGGAACGCTTCCGTGAGCCAGTCGGCGCACACGGCCGGGTTGACCTTGGCGTCGAGGACCATCGGTCCCGATCCGTTGCGCAGCCAGTCGTGCAGCGGCCCGAGATCGGCGATCGAGCGCACCGTCATGCCCGCGGCGCCCGCGGCCCGCGCGATGCGCGCGAGGTCGGCGTCGGGGAACCGGACCGGCGCGAGGTCCTCGCCCATCGGCCCGAAGTGATGGACCTCGGCGCCGTAGGCGGCGTCGTCGTAGACGGCCACGAGCAGCCGCACGCCGAACCGCGCGGCGGTCTCGATCTCGGCGAGCGAGAGGAACGCGCCGCCGTCGCCGAGGACCGCGACCATGACCCGATCCGGCCGGGCGACGGCACCGCCGATCGCGGGGCCCAGCGCGAGCCCGACGGCCTGGAAGGCGTTGATGAACAGCCACGAGCGCGCGTCGGGAACGTCGAGGTAGAAGGACGGATACCCCTGGAAGTGCCCGGAGTCCACGGCGACCGCGACCTCGCCCCCGAGCGCGTCGGCGAGCGCGATCCCGAGCGTGCGGGGGTCGATGTGCTCGGCGGTGCTCTGCTCGGCGTAGGGCTCGTGGCGCCAGTGCCCGCGGGCGATCCGCGGCGCGAGCTCGGGGGTGCGCCAGCCGGCCGGGGCATCGCCGCCGCGCTCGAGCTGCGCGAGCAGCGCCTGGGCGGTGAGCGCGGTGTCGCCGACGATGCCGAGCGCCACCGGGAGGTTGGCGCCGATCGCGTCGGGATCGAGATCGACCTGGACGACGCGGGTGCCGTCACCGATCAGCTCGCGGTGGCGCGTCGTCCAGTGGTTGAGCGTCGCGCCGAACGAGATCACGACGTCGGCGGCGGCGATCAGCTCGGCGGCGACGGGCGAGGCGAACCCGCCGGAGATCCCGAGGTCGAACGGGTCGCCGGCGAACAGGCCCTTGGCGACCGCGGAAGTGGCGAGCAGCGCCCCGGCGCGCGCGGCAAGCGCCGCGATGTCGGGTCCGGCGTCGGCGAGGACGGCGCCGCGGCCGCCGATCAGGAGGGGACGCTGCGCGTCGCGCAGGATCTCCGCCGCCTCGGCGACCGCCGCGGGGCGAGGAGCGGGGGTCGCGGGAATCGACGACCACGGCGGCAGGAGGCGTCCGCCGTCGGGCACCGGGAGGGTCTGCAGGTCGATCGGGAGCATGAGGACGACCGGGCGGCGCTCGACCTCGGCGCGGCGCAGCGCCCGGGCGGCGTCGGCGGCCGCGCTCGCCGGCCCGTGGACGCGGTCGGCGACCGCCCCGACCGCCTCGACGAGCCCGTGCTGGTCGATGCGGAAGTTCGAGCGCCGCGCGCCGGCGGGGGTCTCCCCGGCGAGCACGACGAGCGGCGTGCGGCTCTTGACGGCCTCGGTGAGCGCGGTCAGGGTGTTGGTCAGCCCGGGCCCCTGGTGGACCGAGACGACGCCCACCCGGCCGGTCGTCCGCGCCCAGCCGTCGGCCATGCCCGTGGCGCCGGCCTCGTGGCGGGCCGCGAAGTAGCGGGCGCCGGCGGCGACGAGCGCGTTGGTGGCGACCGCGTTGCCGCTGCCGATGAGGCCGAACACGGTGTCGACGCCGAGCGCCCCGAGCGCGTGCCCGACGACCTGGGCCACGGTGGTTCCGGCGACCGGCGCGCGGTCCTGCCTGTCGATCGCCGGCGCGGCTGCATCCACTGTCGCGCATCGTACAACCGAGCGCCGGGCCGGTCGCGGCTTGAGCTAGCGTGTGCGAGGGGATGGTGACCTGCTGATGGCCGCGGCGCGGGGAACGGAGGGACTGCAGCCACAGGACCTGGTGCTGACGATGTTCGGCGCCCACGTGCGCCGGCCCGGCGAGACCGTCTGGTCGGGGGGCATGGTGGAGATCCTCGAGCGGCTCGACTTCACGCCCGGCGCGGCTCGGGCGGCGCTCGCCCGACTCGTCAACCGCGACCTGCTCGAGCGCACCCGGGACGGCCGCCTCGTCCACTACTCGCTGACCGCGCGCGCCGCCGCGCTGCTCGCCGACGGCGACCGACGCATCTTCAGCTTCGGGCGCACTCGGCCCGCCGACGCGTGGACGGTGCTCTGGCACGCGATTCCCGAGGCCCAGCGCGTCGCCCGCTCGCGCTTCGCCACCCGGCTGCGTTTCCTCGGCTTCGGCGCCGTCCAGGACGCGACCTGGGTGGCGGCGCGCGACCGCGAGCAGGAGGTCCGCCAGCTCCTGCGCGAGCTCGAGATCGAGCCGTACGCGTCGATCCTCGTCGGACGGCTGTCCCGAGGGCTGTTGCCGATCGCGCTCGTCGCCCAGGCGTGGCGGCTGGACCTGACCGTTGGGCGCTACGAGGCGTTCCTGGCGGAGTTCGAGTCGCTGCGCTGCCTCGAGGTCCGCGCCGGCCTGTCGCCCGTCGACGCCTTCAAGCGCCGGACGCTGATGCTGCATCGCTTCCGCTCCTTCCCCTCAATCGATCCCGAGCTGCCCGAGTCGGTCGACTCGGTCGGCGCCCTGCGCGCCCGCGCGGTCGCGTGCTTCGACGAGGTCTACGGTGAGCTCGAGGAGTTCGCCACCGCCTACTTCCGCGCCGTCGCCCAGCCCGCGTGCAAGCCGATCGCGCGTGTGGGCGCAATGGATGACATCTGACCCGGGTCGGGTGTAGACTGTGGGCTGCCGATGGGCCGTTACGTCGTCGTCACGGGAGGCAGCCGCGGGATCGGTCGGGAGATCGTCGCCCGGTTTGCCGCTCTCGGCGACGATGTCATCGCGATCGCTCGCGATGCCGCGGCGCTGCGTGAGGTGGCCGCCGAGCATCCCGGCAGCGTGCGCGGCATCGAGTGCGACCTCGCGGAGCCCGACCGCGTCGTCGCGCTGATGCGCGGTTTCGACGAGGTCGACGTCCTCGTCAACAACGCCGGCGTCGCCGACAGCGCGCCGCTGCACCGCACGAGCCTCGAATGCTGGCAGCGGCTGCTGGCGATCAACGCGACCGCCGCGTTCCTGTGCACGCGCGAGGTGATCGTCGGCATGCGCGAGCGCGACCGCGGGCGGATCATCACCGTCGCCTCGACCGCGGGGCGCGTCGGCGCCGCCTACGCCAGCGCCTATGCGGCCTCCAAGCATGCCGCGGTCGGGCTCATGCGCTCGGCGGCCGCCGAGCTCCGGGGGACCGGCGTCACCGCCAACGCCGTCTGTCCCGCGTACGCCGACACCGAGATGACCGCCGCGTCGATCGAACGGATCGCGCAGCGCACCGGGCGCAGCCGCGACGACGGCGCCGTGGCGCTCGCCTCGACGTCGCCCCTGGGGCGATTGCTCGCGCCCGGCGAGGTCGCGGCCGCCGTGACGTGGCTGGCCTCCCCGGAGGCTTCGAGCATCAACGGACAGACCCTGATTCTCGACGGAGGAGGCATCCAGACGTGACGATCTTCCGCGCCTCGGCGCCCCTGACCGAGAGCTGGGGCCACTTCGACTTCGCGGTGCACGACGGCGTCGCCCGCATCACGTTCAACCGTCCCGATCGCCTCAACCCGCTGACCTTCGAGGCCTACGCCGATCTGCGCGACCTGCTCGCCGAACTGCCCCTGCGCGGCGACGCCCGCTCGGTGATCATCACGGGGCAGGGGCGCGGCTTCTGCTCGGGCGGCGACGTCGAGGAGATCATCGGCGAGCTGCAGACGTTCAAGGCCGCCGATCTCCTCGAGTTCACCCGCATGACCGGCCAGATGATCCGGGCGATCCGCGACTGTCCGCTGCCGGTGGTCGCCGCGATCAATGGGATTGCCGCCGGCGCCGGGACCGTCGTCGCGCTCGCCGCGGACTTCCGGCTGCTCGCCGACACCGCCTCGTTCCAGTTCCTGTTCACCCGCGTCGGGCTGTCGGGCGCCGACATGGGCGCCGCCTACCTGCTGCCACGCGTCGTCGGGCTCGGCCGCGCCACCGAGCTGCTGATGCTCGGCGATCGGATCGACGCACCGCGCGCGCTCGAGATCGGCCTCGCCACCGAGGTGATGGCGGGCGCGGAGCTGATGGAGCGCGCCGAGGCGCTCGCGCGGCGGCTCGCCGACGGCCCCGCGCTCGCCTTCGCGACGACCAAACGGCTGATCTCCCGCGAGCTCGACATGGACCTCGCCGGCGCGGTCGAGTTCGACGCCGCCAACCAGGCGCTGCTGATGCTCGCCGACGACCACCGCGAGTTCTACGCCGCGTGGGCGGAGAAGCGCCCGCCGCAGTGGAAGGGGTCCTGAGCGATGGCCAACGAGATCATCAACACCCCGTCGCTCGGCGACCCCGTCGGCTTCGCCCACGCCGTCGCCGCCGACTGCAACGGCCGGCTCGTGTTCCTCGGCGGGCAGACCGCGCTGACCCCCGAGGGCACGATCTCGGGTCCGAGCCTGCCCGAGCAGCTCGACGTCGCCGCCGGCAACGTCGTGGCGGCGCTGCGGACCGCCGGCGGTGAGCCGCGGGACATCGTCTCGATGCAGATCTTCGTCACCGACCCGGCCGACTACAGGCGCCAGCTCCCCGCGCTGGGCCGCGTGTGGCGGGCGCACTTCGGGCACCACTTCCCGGCGACCGGCCTGTTCGGCGTCACCCGGCTGTTCGACGACGAGGCGCTGATCGAGCTGATGGCGGTCGCCGTCGTCCCCGCGGTGCGACGATGACGACGGCCACCTCGTCGCCCGCCTCCGCGCTCGACGCCCACCTCGACGCCGGCGCGCGCGAGCTGCTCGCCGACACCGAGCGCCGGGCCAGCGAGGTGTTCGCGCCGCTCGCGCGACGCGGACGCGACGGCGAGGTCGATCGGGCGCTGCTGGCCGCCCTCGCCGAGCAGGGGCTGCTCGCGCGTCTGCTCAGCCGCGACGCCGGCGGCTGGCGGTCGGAGATCTCGGCGCTGGCGCTGTGCCTGATCCGCGAGGGCCTGGCCCGCTGGTGCACCGCCGCCGAGACCGCGTTCGCGATGCAGGGGCTCGGCAGCTTCCCGCTGCTGCAGTCGGGCACCCGGGAGGCGATCGAGGAGTGGATCCCGCGGGTCGCCTCCGGCGAGGCCGCCGCAGGGTTCGCCCTGTCCGAGCCCCAGGCGGGCAGCGACGTCGCCGGGCTCGCGCTGTCGGCGAGGCGCGACGACGACGCCGGTGGCTGGCGGTTGAACGGCCAGAAGACCTGGATCTCCAACGCCCCCGACGCCGACGTCTACTCCGTGTTCGCGCGCACGACGCCCGGCGCGGGCGCGCGGGGGCTGACCGCGTTCCTCGTGCCCGGAGGCGCTGAGGGGCTGATCGGGCACCGGATCGAGCTCGTCTCGCCGCATCCGATCGGGACGCTCGTGTTCGAGGACGTGCGCGTCCCGCCGGAATACGTGCTCGGCGAGGTCGACCACGGGTTCGCGGTGGCGATGCGAACGCTCGACATGTTCCGGCCGAGCGTCGGCGCGTTCGCCGTGGGGATGGCGCGGGCGGCGATCGACGCGACCATCGCGTACACGAGCGAGCGCGAGGCGTTCGGGGGCCCGCTGGCCCGGATGCAGGCCGTCCGCCATCGCCTCGCCGACGTCGCCACCCGGGTGCAGGCGGCGCGCCTGCTCGTCCACGCGGCGGCCTCGGCGTACGACGCCGGGGTCTCACCCACGACCGAGGCGGCGGCGATGGCCAAGCTGATGGCGACCGAGGTCGCGCAGGAGGCCGTCGACGCGGCCATCCAGCTGCACGGTGCGACCGCGTTGCGACGCGGCCACCTGCTCGAGCACCTGTATCGCGAGGTGCGCGCGCCGCGGATCTACGAGGGAGCGTCCGAGATCCAGCGCGAGATCATCGCGCGCGCGATGTTCGCCCGGACAGAGGGGCGATGAGGGTCGCGATCCGCGGCGGGGGCCCGGGCGGCCTATACGCGGCGATCCTGCTCCGCCGGCTCGACCACGAGGTGACGGTGTGGGAGCGCAACGCCCACGACGACACGTTCGGCTTCGGCGTCGTCTTCTCCGACGAGACGCTCGCCGGCTTCCAAGCCGCGGATCCGCCGACCTATCGCGCGATCGCCGACAGCTTCGCGCGCTGGGGCGAGATCGACATCTTCTACCGCGGCGAGCGTCGAACTTCGGGCGGACACGGGTTCTCGGCGTTGAGCCGCAAGCGGCTGCTGACGATCCTGCAGGATCGGGCGGTTGCGCTCGGAGCCGACGTGCACTTCCTCACCGAGTCGCCGCCGCTGGAGGAGCTCTGCGCCGGCCACGACCTCGTCATCGGGGCTGACGGGGTCAACAGCGCGACGCGTACCGAGCGCGCGGAGGCGTTCGCGCCGAGCATCGACCGTCGGCTGTCGAAGTTCATGTGGCTCGGCACCGATCTCGTCTTCGAGGCGTTCACCTTCCACATCGTGGAGACCGAGTGGGGGGTGTTCCAGATCCACGCCTACCCATACGACGACACGATGAGCACCTTCATCGTCGAGACCGACGAGGCGACCTGGCAGCGCGCCGGCCTGCACCGCAGCGAGGCGCTCGAACTCGCGCCGGGCGTCAGCGACGAGGCGAGCATCGACGTCTGCCGGCGCCTGTTCGCCGACATCCTCGATGGACACGAGCTGATCGGATCGGGCTCGCGCTGGCTGAACTTCAACACGGTGCGCAACGCCCGCTGGCACGACGGCAACGTCGTCCTGCTCGGCGACGCGGCGCACACCGCCCACTTCTCGATCGGCTCGGGTACGAAGCTCGCGATGGAGGACGCGATCGCGCTCGCCTGGGCATTTCGCGCCGCCGGGGACGGGGGCGACGTCGGACCGGTCCTGCAGCGCTACGAGGATGCGCGGCGCGACGACGTCGCGAGCACCCAGCGCGCGGCCCAGGCGAGCCTCGAGTGGTTCGAGAACATCGCACGCTACGTCGGCCAGACCGCCGACGAGTTCGCCTTCAACCTCCTCACCCGCAGCCGCCGGATCACCTACGACAACCTCCGGATGCGCGACGACGCCTTCGTGGACGGCGTCGACGACACCTTCGCCGCTCGCGCCATGCCCGAGCTCGAGGGCGATCCACCGCCGCCGATGTTCTTCCCCTTCCGCCTCCGCGCGCTCGAGCTCTCAAACCGCGTCGTCGTCTCGCCCATGGACATGTACGCCGCGCAGGACGGGCGGGTCGGCGACTTCCACCTCGTCCACCTCGGCAGCCGCGGCGTCGGCGGCGCCGGCCTCGTCATGACCGAGATGGTCTGCGTCTCGTCCGAGGGGCGGATCACGCTCGGCTGCGGCGGCCTCTACGACGACGACCAGATCGCTGGGTGGGCGCGGATCGTCGCCTTCATCCACGGGCAGACGCGCGCGAAGATCGGCTGCCAGATCGGCCACAGCGGCCGCAAGGGCTCGACGCGGCTGCTCTGGGAGGGCGACCACGAGCCGCTGCAACGCGGCTGGCCGGTGATCGCGCCCTCGCCGCTGCCCTACTTCCCGCACAGCCCCGTGCCGCGCGAGATGACCCGCGCCGACCTCGAGCAGGTGCGCGGCGAGTTCGTTGCCGCCGCGCGGCGCGCCGAGGCGTGCGGGTTCGACCTGCTTGAGATCCACATGGCGCACGGCTACCTGCTCTCGTCGTTCCTCTCCCCGCTGACCAACGTCCGCGAGGACGAGTTCGGCGGTGATCTGGCGGGGCGCGCCCGGTTCCCGCTCGAGGTGTTCGCCGCCTGCCGCGCGGTCTGGCCCGCCGAGAAGCCGATGGCGGCCCGGATCTCCGCCACCGATTGGGTGCCGGGCGGCTTCACCGGCGGCGACGCGGTCGCGCTCGCCCGCATGCTCGCCGACCACGGCTGCGACCTCGTCGACGTCTCGACCGGCCAGGTGTCGCCCGACCAGCGTCCGGCCTACGGGCGCAGCTACCAGACCCCGTTCGCCGACCGGATCCGCCACGAGGTGGACATCGCGACGATGGCGGTGGGCGCGATCTCCAGCCACGAGGATGTCAACACGATCATCCTCTCGGGCCGGGCCGATCTGTGCGCGCTGGGGCGACCGCACCTCTACGACCCGTACTGGACGTTGCACGCGGCGGCCGAGCAGGGCCTCGGCGAGGAGCCGTGGATCGTCAACTACCGCGCCGGCAGCCGGCGGCCGAACGACGGGCGCGCGGAGGCCGCCAAGGCGCCGCCGCGGGCGTCGCACGACGGCGCGCCGGCGGCGCCGCAGCGTTTTGCACCGCGGGCGGTCGCGTCGCCCTAGAGCGCGCTTCGGATCTGCCAGAGGTCGGGGAACGCGGGGCGCAGCAGCGTCCTCGCCAGGGTCGCGGCCCCCGAGGTGCCGCCGGTGCCGCGCTTGTCGCCGATCGTCCGGCGGACCATCTGGACGTGGCGGTAGCGCCACTCCATGACCGCCTCGTCGAGGTCGACCATCCGCTCGCAGAGACGCGCCGCGTCGCCGTCGTCGCGGTAGACGGCGAGCAGCGCGCGCTGGACGCCCTCTGACGGCGCAGCCGGTGCGGTGACGTCGCGCCGCAGCGCGTCGGCGGGGATCGGATAGCCCCGCGCGGCGAGATAGCCGAGGAAGCCGTCGTACAGCGACGGCTCCCGGAGCGCGGCGGCGATCGCGGCGTGCTCGGGCGCCCGCGGATCGTAGGGGGCGAGCATCGCCTCCGGCTCGCGGCGCCCGAGCATCGCCTCCAGGCGCCGGAACTGCGCCGACTGAAAGCCGCTGCCCTCCTGCAGGCGGTCGCGGAACGCGGTGAACTGCAGCGGGGTCATCGTCTCGAGCACGTCGATCTGGGCGACGACCGTCTTGAGCACGGTCAGCATCCGCGTGACCGTCGCCAGCGCCTGCGAGGTGGCGACGGCGTTCAGCTGGCGGCGGAACTGCGCGCCCTCGTGCAGCAGCTGCTTGAACCACAGCTCGTAGACCTGATGGATGACGATGAACAGCAGCTCGTCGTGCTCCTCGGAGCGCGGGCGCTGAGCCCCGAGCAGCTCGTCGAGCGCGAGGTAGGTGCTGTAGTTCAGCGCCTCCCGGTGGGGCGCCGAGGTCGGCCCAGACGTGGCCTTTGCGGTCGCCAGGCCCCCGCCCCTCCCGCGGCGATCGGACCTCAGCGCGTCGCGGTCGTCGCCAGGGACGACATCACCACCTCGCCGATGTCGCTCTGCTGCAGCTTGACGAGCTCATCGATGTGCTCCGCGACCCACGCGGCCGCGGAGTCCTGCGCGGCGTCGGCTTGCGCCGAGGACGCCCAGTGCGACACCGAGAACAGCCCCGCCGATGCCGCGATGAGCTCGTAGGACTGAAATCCCGGCCGCCCGCGGAAGATCTCGAGCATCCCGCCGGGCTCCTGCACCCTGCGCACCACCTCCTCGAAGGTCCCCGATTTCAACCTGTAGAAGGCGACACGAACATGCATGGTTCACCCTTTCGCGAACGGCGGTACGACCTCGAAGGCTAGGCACCGTGCGTGGCGGCGTCAACGCTCCCTATACTCGTGCACCTGCCCCCCGGCCACGGCACGGCCCTCGGGCACCGACTCGTGGAGCGCTGTCGCATGGGGGTTCAGCATCAGTCACCAACAGCCGGGAAGGCCCCAGCGATGGCGGCGCACCCGCGAGGTCAATAATGGCCACGGGCGACGCCGAAGCACTGTCGGCAACCAAGCGCCGCCTGCTGCAACAGCGTCTGAGTGGTGCCGCCGCGGCCACTGCGCCGAGCTCGGGGTCGATCCCGCGCCGGGCTGACTCGGGCCCGGCGCGCCTCTCGCCGCTGCAGGAGCAGCTCTGGTACTTCAGTCGCCTGGCGCCCGACAGCCTGGTCTTCAACGAGGCCGCGACGATCCGCAAGGAGGGCCCGCTCGACGTCTCAGCCCTCTCGGTCGCCTTGACCGAGCTCGTGCGACGTCACGAGATCCTGCGGTCGACATTCGAGGTGGTCGATGGCGAGCCGATGCAGCTCGTCGGTCCAGCGCCCGCATTTGACCTACCGGTCAGCGACATCAGCGGCCTGCCGGCGGCGGAGCGGGAGCGCGAGGCCGCGCGGCTGGCGGCCATACAGGCCAAATGTCCGTACGACCTGGCGCGTGGGCCGCTCGTGCGGTTCCTGCTCGTCCGCTTCGCGCCCGACCACCACCGCCTGTACCTGGCCCTGCACCAACTCGTCTTCGACTGCTTCAGCCTCTACCGCGTCGTCGTCCCGGAGCTCGTCGCCTGCTATGACGCCGCCCGTGCGGGACGTGAGCCCTCCCTGGCCGAGCCCGCGATCCAATACGCGGACTACGCGGCCTGGCTGCGCGCGCGAGCGACCGCAGGCGAGCTCGGTCAGCGGATCGACCACTGGCGCGACCACCTCGCGCAGGCGCCGGCGGTGGAGCTGCCGCTCGACCATCCGCGGCCCCGGCAGCGGCGGTTTCAGGGCGCCGTCGAGCGCCCGAACGTCCCCCGAGAGCTGGCCGACGAGCTGCGCGCGCTGGGTCGGTCGCGTGGGGCCACGCTCTTCCAGGTCCTGGGCGCGGCGTTCGCGATCCTCCTGCACCGCCTGTCCGGCCGTGAGGAGGTCGTGTTCGGGACGCTCGGCGATCTCCGCGATCGACCCGTGCTCGAGGACATGGTCGGCTACTGCGTCACGCCGATGGTGCTCCGGGCCCAGCTGAATGACGACCCCGGGTTCGGCGATCTCGTCGAGCGGATCCGAGGCGAGCTGCTCACCGGTCTGAGCCATCTGGTGCCATTCGACCAGCTCGTCCGCGAGCTTGCGCCGCGGCGGGAGCCCGGTGCCAACCCGATCTTCCAGACGGCGCTCGTGCTCGCGCCACCGCCGCCGGCATGCGACCCGGCCTGGAGCATCCGCCAGGTCGAGCCCGAGGCGGGCAACGTGGTCGACAACGCGAAGCTCGACCTGCTCGTCGAGCTCGACGAGTGCCCCGACGGCCGCCTTGATTGCCGGCTGATCTACGACGTCGACCTGTTCACGCCCGTGACCGCGGCCCGCCTGGCCCGCGACTGGGTCGCGCTCCTGCAGGACATCGCAGCCGGACCGGGTCGTCGCGTCTCCGAGCTCTCCCGGGGCGCCGAAGGGCGCCACGTTGAACCCGTCCTCGGCGATGACCTCGCGCATCGCGCGCCCGCATCCGGTCGCACCGGCGACGATCGGGCGATAGAGCGCGCGGCGCCGCGCACCGCGCTCGAGGCGGAAGTGGCGGCGATCTGGGCGCGCACGCTGGGCGTGGACCGCATCGGCGTCGACGATGGCTTCTTCGAGCTCGGCGGCGACTCGCTCGGCGCCATGCGGCTGCTCGTCGAGCTGCACCGGCAGCTCGGCGAAGAGATCCCGCTGTCGGCCTTCGTCGAAGGTCGCGTGACGGTCTCGTCTCTCGCCGCGGCCGTCGAGGCCCTGCGCAACCGCCGAGCGGACGATCAGCGTGCCGACTCACGAGGCCGCAACGTGGTCGCGATTCAGCCGCACGGCACCCTGCCGATCCTGTTCGTCGCGCTTGCCGACGAGCGGAGCCTGCTCGCCCTGCGCCACCTCACGGGGCCGCTGGGCGCCGACCAACCGATGCTCGCCCTGCTTCCGGATCGCATGAAGCGGCGCTTTGACCGCTCGGGCACGGTGCAGGAGCTGGCTGACCCGATGCTCGAGACGGTCCGCGCCGCCCAGCCGCACGGTCCGTACTTCCTGGCGGGCTACTCGTTGGGCGGGATGTTCGCCTACGAGATCGCGGGCCGGCTGCGCGCGGCCGGAGAGCAGGTGGCGTGGCTCGGCTTGCTCGACACCTGCACGTCGGATTTCATCGCTCGTCGCTGGCAGCTGCGCAAGCGCGTCGTTCGAGGCTGGAAGGCGGGGCCGCGAGCGGCGGCGCGCAAGTTCGAGGAGGTCGCGTGGCGCGAGATCGCGGCGCTGCTGGTCCGCCTGCGTCTCCGCGAGCCACAGCTGAGCGACGTCTTCGATCACCGGGGCGCGCTGGCGCTCGCCGCCGCCTACGCATGCGCCGGCCATGACGCGCCGATGGACCTGTTCGCGACCGACGACACGGTGATGGGAGCCGGCAGCGACTCTCTGGGCTGGAGCGAGGTCCACCGCGGCCGGCTCACGGTTCACCGCCTGGGCGGTGATCATCTCCTGATGTTCGACGACCCCTACGTGGGCGTGCTGTCAGAGATGGTCACCCGCAGTGCCCGGGAGGCTCTGCAGGCCGTGCAGGTCGGCTGAACGCGACTTCTGCATCTCCGGGGGCTGCTCTCCGGGGGACCAGATGAGCCGGGGATCCGCGACCGGCGGCAGCATCCGCGTGGGCTTGGAGTCGAGCTCGAGGAACGCCGGCCGCCAGTTGTCGTGCGGGTCGCGGCTGGGACCGAGACGCTCGACGAGGATCGTGTACAGCACGCGGCGGCCGTCGCGGAACGCGCGGAGGTTGCTGACCCCGTGCCTGCGCTCGGCCTCGACGCTCGGCACCTCACATACCTTCAGGCCGGCTCGGGCAACCCGCACGTTGATCAGCGTCTCGACCTCGAACCCGACGCAGTCGACCTGCATGTGGGGCAGGCATCGCGTCCAGAAGGCGTTGTACCCGTAGCACAGGTCGGTGTAGCGGGTCCCGTACATGAGGTTGACGATGCCGCCGAGCGCGCGGTTGCCCGCCCGGCGCAGCCGGGTGATGTCGAGCGAGCCCCCGCCGGCGATGAAGCGCGAGCCCTTGACGAAGTCCGCCCCGTCCTGAAGCGGGGCGAGAAAGCGCGGAATCTCCGCGGGGTCGGTGGAGCCGTCGGCGTCGAGCATCACGATGATGTCGCCGCGGGCCGCCGCGAACCCGCAGGCGAGCGCGTTGCCCTTGCCGAAGCCGTCCTGCAGCACGATCCGGATGTCGGGGCGCAGCGCCTTGGCGACCTCGACGGTGTCGTCCACCGAGTGACCGTCGACGAGCACGACCTCGTCGACGCCGTACGGGATCCGCGGCAGGACATGCGGCAGGTTCGCCGCCTCGTTGAGCGTCGGAATCACGACGCTGATGACAGCGCCGCGCGGCTCGCCGCCGCCGAAGGTCGCGCGATCGAGCTCTGTCATCGCGTGAAAAACGATCCGTGCCGACACATCCTTCTGCCCCCGTCCGTTGTGGGAAGGCCCCGCACTGTACTGAATTGCGGATTGATTAGCAATAGTCAGGTTTGAGGAGTTTCCGGACGATCCGCCCGTTTCGTTTGCGCACGATCCGCCCGTTTCCGCAGCGCGGAAGCGAGGGCAGCAGCGCCCTAGCCCGTGGCGCGATCTCTGACGGGCGGATCGGCGTGCCGCGGCGTCGCTCGGCTGGCCTCGGGCCGACTGGGCGTCATCGCCTCGACGGCGCTCCGGGTCAGGCGCAGTCGCCGGCCGGGCGTGAGTCCGGGCGCGGTGACCACCTCCACCCAGACGAGCGCATCATCGAAGGAGAGGACTCGGTAAACGGCCCGCGTGCCGAGTTTCGTCAGGCTACGATGCTCATTCACCTCGATGGAGGCCACAGTACCCTGCGCCGCCGGACTGGCGTGCAGGTTCGCGCCCGGCCCGACCCCCGGGCCGCTCAGCCGCGGCGCAACATCCGGCGCAACCTGTCGGCCAGCCTGAGCGCGAACACCACGACCATGAACGTCGAGTTCGCCTGCCCGGAGGTGACGAACGCCGAACTGCTGGCCACGGTCAGGTCGTCGAAGCCGTGCACCGCGAGGTCGGGCGTCAGCACCCCGTCCTGCGGTCGGGCCGACATCCGCGTCGTCCCGGCCTGGTGAAAACCGCCGCCCGCCCGCGCGGCGACTGCAGCCGCCACGTCGGCGTCGATGTACTCGAGGCGACCGCGCGCGTGCCGGCGCAGGTACGCGTCCCACTGCTCGTGCGCCCTCACCACGCCGGCCACGTCGGCGTCGGAGAAACGCAGGTCGATGTCCAGGCGGGGCATTCCGATCGCGTCGACCTCTCGAGACAGCGTCACGCGGCTCTCCGCTGCGGGCAGGTGCTCGCCGTGATACTGGAAGGGGTACGTGTTCGCCGCGCTGTAGACGAAGAACCCGGGCACGCGGCGGCGGCGGGCCAGGAAGCGACGGGCGCCGAAGGCGACGACGAAGCGGGCCGCCGCCCGTCGATCCGCGATGAGGTTCCGGGCGTGCGCGCGCAGCGGCCCGGCGGCGGCCGGGCCGTACGGGCTGCCGGGCACGATGCGTCCCGTGAGCGCCTCGCGCTGAGCATCGGCCGCGAACATCCCGCCGAGCGGGGAGACGAGGGCGAGGTAGGCGAACGACAGGGCGCCGCTTCCGTGGCTGGGATCGGGAAGATCGGGATTGGCGACCCACCCGACGATGTTGGGCAGTCCGAGTCGCTTCTGAGCCGCACCGCTGAACGAGAAGCGCCGCCGGACGTAGACGCCGTCGAGGTCGCGCTCGTACCCGAACACGGTCGCCTGCGGCGGCGTGTCGAAGTGGATCCTCGCGACCGTGCCCTCCATGTGGGCCATGTACCAGCGCCCGAGGTGGCCGGAGTGGTCGCCGATCGACCCGCCCTCGGGTCCGGGCGAGGCCATCAGGAGGCGGGTCGTCTCCAACCCTCCGCATGCGAGCACGTATCGACGCGCGCGCACGGTGGCGCGGCGCCCGCCGAGCCCGCGCAGCTCCAGGTGGTCCACGCGACGCTGACCGGGGACGAGCACCACCCGGCTGCACGTCAGGCCGGTCATCAGTCGGACGCGGGTCGAGGACTTCAGCCGCGCGCTGTACTCGCGCCCGAAATCGGTCGGCAGAGACCAGCGCTCGAACGTGGACGTGCGCACGTCACCGTTCGGCAGGCCCGGGACGATGCTCGGCGGAAGGTGGGGCAGGCGGCTGCCGTCGAACGCCGCGCGGCCGCACACGAACCAGTCGCACGCCCGCTGGAAGAAGGGCGCGATGTCGTCGTAGAGGACGGGCCAGGCGCCGTGTCCGACCAGGTCGCGACGCTCGAAATCGATCGGATCAAAGGGCACGCACCGACCGCCCCAGATCGCGGAGGCGCCGCCCACCTGACGCCGGGCGGCGATCGACATCGGCGCGTGTCGCTCGGGATCCCATCCCGCCGCGGCGGCGAGCTCCTGCACGTCGGCGCGAAACCCGCGCTCTCCGCTCTCGACCAGCAGGACGTCGAAGCCGCCGGCGGCGAGCTCGAGCGCGGTGACGATTCCGGCGGGTCCCGAGCCGACGACGGCGACGTCGGCCGAGATGTCCGCCTCGGGCGCCACCGCACGGGCGTTCTCGATCAGCCTCGGGCCCCCCGGCTCGGGGGATGTGCGCAAAGCTCACCGTCGACCAGCGCCATGAACGCGTCGAGGTCTCGGGATCCGTCCGCGGCCGCTGTGCACGCCTGCGCGGACGCGCGCACGTGGCTCACGCGCGTGGTGGCGAACAGCACCACCCCCGCCGGATTCCGGCGCGCCGCCGCGCCGAGCAGGAGCCCGGCGACCACCTCGGCATTCGTGCAGTCGGTGCCGACCGCCTCATGCCATCGGCGACCGCGGGCGGGATCCGCGGCGACATGGGAGACGATCTCGCCGGTCGCCCCGAGCACACCGAAGATGATCCGCGCTCGGTCCGCCGCCGCGTGGGCCTCGACGCGATCGCAGGACAGGATGTCGTCGCGAATCTGCAGCACCGGCGGTCGCACCGGCAGGGCGCCGGCGACGGCGATGCTGGGCGCCGCCTCGCCCGCGACCCCCCAGGCACGGATCTTCCCCGATCGCCGGGCGTCCTCCAGAAAGCCACAGGCGTCGTCGGAGCCGATGCTGTCGGGCTCGGGATCATGCAGCAGGAGGAGGTCGAGGTAGTCGGTGTCGAGCCGTCGCAGGCTGTGCTCGAGCCCGTCCCGTGCCGCCGCCGCATCGAAGCCCGTCGCGCGGTACAGAAACGAGCCGGCACGGCCCGACGACGGTCCGCGCGCGCTCTGCACCGCGCGGCGCTTGAGGGCCGGCGAGGCCCGCAGCAGCCGGCGGAACGGTCCCTGGGCGCGAGCCAGCGGCCACACCGCCGGCCGCGGCGCGATCCCGAACTTCGTCGCGAGGACCACGTTGTCGCGCCGGCGGCGGGCGAAGCGGCCGAGATCGCGCTCGGCCAGACCGAGCCCGTACATCGGCGCGGTGTCGAAGTGGCGCACGCCGGCGTCGAACGCGGCGTGAAGGACTCGCGTCCGCTGGGCTCGGCCGGGCTCGGCGTACAGGCCGGCGCAGCCGAAGCCGAGCGGGGTCGTCACGAGATCGGTGCCCGGAAACGTGACCGTGGGAGTGGCGAGATCTGCGAGTGGCTCGGGCACGGGTTGGCGATGATGCTCGCGACCGGGTGGGAAGGCCGACGGGCACGATACCGCCCGCGTGTCGCGGCTCACGCGCGGCGCTGACGGACCCGCAGGATCCGCGGCCTCCAGGTGGCGCGGCGAAACACCGAGGCGGCGGCGCTCGCGGTGTACGCGAACGGGCCGACGGCCATCCCGAGCAACTCGAGCATCGTGTAGGAGATCGGGTATCCCAACCCTCGCGGGGCGTTCTTCCGCGATCTCGGGTCCAGGACGTAGGCGATGCCCGCCGGAATCCTGGCCACCAACCCGCGCCGAGGCCCGATGAACAGGTGCTTGCACAACATCGCGGTCAGGCCCACGCCATAGGTGAACGCCCGTCTGCGAATGCCCGCGTAGCTGCGCGGATGGGCGTGGAAGACGAGCGCTGCCGGGTCGTACACGAGCGTGTACCCCCTGAGCAGCACGGCCACGAGCATGTCCATGTCCTCGCCGCCGCACGTCGGGGTGCCGATGCCGAGGAATGGATCCAGCCCGCCGATCTCGCGGGCGACCTCGGTGCGAAACGCCATGTTCGCGCCCGAGCCCAGGTGCCCCGCCGCGTAGGGCAGCAGGCGGTTGTGCTCGGTGGGCTGGTCAGCGATCGAGAACTCGCGGCGTTCGAATCCCTTGCCGAACGCGGCGAACCGCTCGAACATCACCTGAAACTCGGTGTCGAGGGACAGCGGCATGATCAGCCCCGTGACGCAGCCGACTTCCGGCGTGAACGCGTCCGCGATCGCGCGCAACCAACCGCGGTCGACGACGACGTCGTCGTCGGTGAAGGCGACGACCTCACCGGTGGCCCAGGCGAGGCCGGCGTTCCGGGTGTGCGCGCTGCCCACGTGGGGCTCCTCGAGATAGCGCAGCGCCGGCTCATCGGGGAAGCTCTCGGCGATCGCGCGTGCCGAGCCCGAGCGGTCGGGGGCGTTCTCCACCACGATCACCTCGAAGTCCTCGTAGTCGCAGGCGAGAACGCTGCGCAGGCACCGGAGCACGGACTCGGTCCTCGCGCACGTGCAGACGACGACGCTGATGCGCGGCGTCGATGGCCGCGGGTTCGATGCCGGCCGCTGCACGGCAGCCGGCGCCGGGAGCCGGCCGACGGCCGAGGCGACCTCGCTCGCGTCGACGCGGCCGTCGGCGTCCGCGACAACCGTCGCGACGCCGAACGGGCGACGGCTTCGCCTGGCGATCAGCAGCGCCCCTCGACAGGGAGCCCCGCTCGCGGTTCGCAGCACCAGCGATCGCGGTTCGGCGTCGACGTCGACGACCTCCACCGCGGAGGGCACTACCACGCGGCCGTCGACGGTCGTGGTGAAGTCTCCTGCGGCGCGCTCAGACAACGTCGGGCACGATAGACCTCGGGCGGCGATGCCGCGCCAGCGCGGCGTGGCCGCCGATCGCAGGCGTTAGCCTGGGGCGCGAACGTCGATGGTCCGCGCCACACCGATCCTCCTGTACCACGCGGTGTCCAACGCGAGCACCGGTTCCATCGCGGAATTCACCGTGTCCCCGGGGCGCTTCGCCGAGCAGCTGGACGCGATCGTCGACTGCGGCGCGCAGACGCTGACCGTATCGGAGTACGTCGACGCGATTCGCCGTGATCGACCGCCGCTGGCGGACCGCACGGTGCTCGTGACCTTCGACGACGGCTACGCCGACACCCACGACGCGGCCGTGCCGCAACTGCTGGCGCGGGGGATCCGCTCGACGGTGTACGTCACCACCGGATACCTCGGCCGGCAGCGTGGACCGGGGGGGCTGGCGATGCTCGACGACGCCCGCCTCGCTGCGCTCGCGCAGGCCGGCGTCGAGATCGGCGGGCACACCCACAGCCATCCTCAGCTCGACGTGATCCCGGCGCGGCGGGCGTCCGAGGAGATCGTCGGCTGCAAGAGGACCCTCGAGTCCGCGCTCGGTCGACGAGTGCGCACGTTCGCCTATCCCCACGGCTACTCGAGCCCGAACGTGCGACGTCTCGTGCGCGCGGCCGGCTACGACTCGGCCTGCGCGGTCATGAACGCGCTGGCCAACCCGGCGGGAGATCCGTTCCGGATCGCCAGGCTGACCGTGACGGCGACCACCACGACCTCCGAGATCGCGGGCTGGATCGCAGGCGCCGGCCGGTCGCCGGCGCCCCGCACCGAGCGGCTGCAGACACGCGCCTGGCGGACCTACCGCCGGTGCGCGGTCCGATTGGGGATTCGTCCCACAGTCGAATGCTGACGCGCCTTCGGCGCGCGCAGACTCGCACGCACCCGTCGACCACGCTTCTGCGCAGCGCGTACAGCCTCGCGCTCAACGTGATCCTCACCTCGGGGCTCGGCCTCGGGTTCTGGGTCCTGGCGGCGCGGATCTTCCCGAGCGCGACGGTCGGCCGCGACTCCGCCCTGGTGGCCGCGATGATGACGCTGTCGGCGATCTGCCAGCTCAACCTCCTCAGCGCGCTGCCCCGCTTCCTGCCGATCGTTCGCCACCGCCCGGAGCGCGTCGTCTGGGGGTCGTATCTGCTGACGGGCGTGGTGTCCGTCCTCGGCGCGACCGCCTTCGTGCTCATCGCCCCGGCCGCCTCACACAGCTACCGCTTCCTCTCGGCTCGGCCCGCGCTCGGGCTCCTGTTCGTCGCCTCGGTCGTCGTCTGGGGGGTGTTCGCGCTCCAGGACGCGGTGCTGACCGCCGCGCGGCGCGCCGTGTGGGTGCCGGTCGAGAACGCGATCTTCGGGGTGCTGAAGATCGCCGCGTTGCCGGTGACGCTGGCGCTGGCCTCAGCGACGCCGGTGTTCGTCGCCTGGAACGTTCCGGTCGTCGCCCTCGTCATCCCGGTCAACCTGTTCATCTTCCTCCGAGTGCTGCGCACGCCGCTCGCTGCACCGGGTGGGCTGACGCCGATCGAGCGCTTCGGGCTTCGCGGTCTGGTCAGGTTCCTGGCCGCGGACTACGCCGCCTCCGTTCTGATGCAGGCCGCCTGCGGCCTGCTTCCGGTGCTCGTCGTCGCGCTCCTCGGCGCACGATCGGGCGCGTACTTCTACATGCCGTTCACGCTCATCGTCGCCTTGGACACGATGTTCGCGGGGGTCCTGCAGCCGCTCACCGTCGAGGGAGCGCTCGCCGAGGCGCGACTTCCCGAGCTCGCCCGGGAGATCGTGCGCCACTTCGGCTGGCTGGCGGTCTTCGCGGTCGTCGTGCTCGCCGGGGGAGCGAGCCGCATCCTCGCGCTGTACGGGCCGGAGTACGCACGTCACGGCGCGCCGGTGCTCAGGATGATCGCGCTGGCGAGCCTCTTCCGAGCGATCACCGGGACCTACATGGCGATCTGTCGAGTGGAGGGCCGAGCCGGGCGAATCCTCGCCACCCAGGTCGTCACGTTCGTGCTGGTGGTCGCGCTCGTCGCGGTGCTCGCGCCCTCGCACGGCCTGCAGGGCGTGGGCGTCGCCTGGCTGGTCGCGAACGCGGTCGTCACGGGGGGGACGATCTGGCACGTGATCGCCGTGCTCCGGCGCCCCTCGCGGGACGCGCCGGAAGCGGCGCCGCCGGCCACTGTGCCTCCCGCGGCATCCCCGCTGCCACCGCCGCCGGCTCCGGAAGTGCCGGGCGGAGGCACGCTGCGGTGAGAATCACCGCCCTCGCGAGAGTCGCCGCGGTCACCGCCGCGCTCCTCGGGGTCGCGACGGTGGCGCTGGCGGCGTTACCGTCCGGTTCGCGCGGGTGCTCCCGTGCCGCCTTTCCCTCCGTCCTGCACACGGATGGTCGGCGGCTCGTCGATGCGAAGGGCTGCACCCTTCCGGTGATGAAGGGCTTCAGCATCCAGATCGGCCCATGGTCCCAGAAGACCATGGACTCGATCGCGGCCGCCGGGGCCCGATTCGAGCGCCTGGTCGTGTTCTGGGACTCGCTGCAATCCACCGACTGCTCCGCCCTCTCGGCCGCCGGCGAGACATACGTCGCCGAGGTCGATCAGCAGCTCGCGCGGGCGCGAGCTGCCGGCATCTACACCGAGCTCGACCTCCACCTGCACGTCGGCAGGGTCCCCGCGTGCGCGACCGGCGGCGCCACCGAGCTCGACGAGTACATGGCCCACGGACGATGGATCACCCGGTTTCTCGCCCACCGCTACGGGAGCCCGTCGAGTCCCGAGTACACGGCGGACGTCGTCGGGTTCGGCTTGAACGAGCCCCCGCCGGTCTCCGAGCCCCCGCCGGCCGATTCCAACACGATCATGGAGGAGGACCAGTCGAGGATGCTGAGCTGGGTCCGAGGGCCGGGAGGGGCCGGGGGCGATGCGCCCCGATGGATCGGCTTCGTCGCCTACGCCTACGCGAACTCGACGCCGATCTTCAACGCCCTGCCGGGGCAGAAGGACCAGTGCTCCGCGTGCGCGGACGCCAACCCGACCGCTTACGCCTCCGTCGGTGGCAACGTCATCCTCGACTTCCACGACTACCTGCTCGGATGCACGAGCGCCTGGGAGACCTCCCACCCCGGCTCCCCGCCCAGCGACTGCGACGGACGAGAATACGACGGCGAGGTCGACAACGACAGCGACCGCGGATGGGAAGTCAACGCCGGAGAATCGAGGTACACGACCTATCCGATCAGGGGCGAGCGGGAGGCGACCGCGCGCGCCCAACTCGCCAACTACATCCACCCGTATGCGGCGTTCACCAGGGAGGCCGACATCCCGCTGATGATCGGCGAGTTCGGCTGGGATGCGGCGGTCAACACCTCGGGCGCCCGGCGGTACCTCTCAGATCTCGTGGCGTCGTGGTCGTCCGCGTCTCCAGCGGTCGAGCTCGAGTGGGACTACGACGTCGCCGACAGTAACGACGGCTGGGCTTCGGATCCGGGGCGCAGCGCGTCGGGCAGCGACCTCCGCGGTTGGTCGCGCTTCGCGACCGCCTTCCTGGCCTCCCGGTCCGGGCGGCGCTGAGCGCTACCGCACGCGATAGATGTCCGCGTCCGGGTTGCGGTAGACGAGCTTGAAGTGACTGGAGGCGGCGAGCTTGCGGTTGATCACCGTGCCCCAATCCGGGGGTAGGCCGTATGAGCTGACCGCGTACTCGATCTGGCCGGTCGTCAGGATGAGGAACGCCGGCCCGGTGTGCTTCCCGATCTCGCGGACGATGCCGGCGGGGGTGCTGACATCCAGATCGTCGATGTAGTTGTAGTCGGCGAACTTCCTCCAGCGCCAGGTGATCCCGTTCACCATCATCGCGGTCAGCGTCGACCCCGGCGGCGCGAGACGGTAGAGCGCCTGCACCGCGACGATCTCCCCGGGTCGAACCTGCTCGAAGCTCTCGTTGCCGAAGCGCGCGACGAAGTAGGACGGCACCACGATCGCCGTCACGAGGATGAACGCGACGATCCCGCGCCACGACCATCGCAGGGCCGCTCGCGAGATCGCGTCCACGATGAGGCAGATCATGAACGGCAGCGTGTACAGGTACACCCGCAGCGGCACCTCGCCACCGTAGGACTGAAGGACGAGCAACAGGAACGGCGCCCCGGCCAGGAGCACGAGAGTCAGGTCGAGAGGGCGGCGGCGAAGCCCCGACCAGACGCAGGCGCCGGCCGCGAGGAACCACAGGGCGACGGCGATCAGGAGGCGGAGGTAGACGACGGCCAGATGAGCGGTGGAGCCGGCGAGCCGGCTCGAGAGCCCGGTGGAGACCGTCGTCACGCCGCCGGAGCCGAACAGGACGGCAACGTGGCCGCTCCAATAGTCGATCCCGGCGTAACTCAGCCAGACGACGATCAACAGGATCAGGATCGCCGGCAGGCTCGTCACTCGACACCGTCGGAGGACCACGAGCGCCACGAGGTCCATGGCAAGCGCGATCGGTGTCAGCTGATGCGACATGGTGATGGCGATCGCGCCGATGACGACGATCGCGAAGACACCCGCGGCCTGGCTCGCCGTGAGGCTCATCCCGGACGGGGACCACCACGGCAGGTAGACCCGTTCCCCCGGCGACCAGCGCGCGGCGATGCCCCGGCGCTCCAGCCAGGCACCCACCTGTCGGGCGCGCGGAAGCTGCCACGCGTCGGTCTGTGAGAACGCGGCGACCACGACGGCGATGATCGCCAGGAACAGGAAGTAGGCGAAGCCCTGCGGCGAGAAGTAGTCCTGCCCGACCCAGTTGAGCGCCACGAAGAGCCAGACGACGATCCACGGCGCTCCTCGTCGCCGGAGCGAGAGCTTCGCGATGACGAAGATCGGGAGCGCGAAGAACAGATCGCTGATCGCCGGCGTCCACCGCAGCAGCGGCAGCGCTGAGCTCCAGCCGTTGAAGCCGACGAAGGCTCCGGCGGTCGTGAAGAAGCCCGGCCAGAAGAACCGCGCGTCCAGGTTGTAGGGATGTCCGTGCCGGATGAAGGCGTTGACGAATCCGACGCTGATCCAGGCGCTGGGAAACGGTGGCTCGTGCTCGAGGAACCCGGGCAGGCCGTGGAGGAGCAGGACCCAGGCGACGACGTGCAGGCCGAGGCGCGGCCCGCTGAGGGCCGGAGCCGAGACGTGCAGCGCGAAGCTCACCACGAGCATGGCGAGCGCCAGCCAGACGAGCACGGGCACCACGGAGATCAGGCCGTAGCCGCCGATCGCGGCCGGGGCGACCTTCTGCGCGCTCACCATCGCCGCGACCGATGCGGCGAGGGCCACTGCCCCCGCGACGTTGCGGACCTGCCCGGCCAGATCACGACTCGGCCCTTGCGCGCGCGCGCGGGTCACGCTGAGGGCCCGTGGAGCCGCCTGGCGCCGCCGGGCGTGCCTCGAAGGCGGGCGTCTTTGCAGGGAGCGGCCACTAAGCACCGGCGGGCCCCAGAGCGCTCGCGTCGAAGGGTCGTAGTCGCGCTCCGAGGCGCGGCCAGACGTCGGCGTGCGGGACGTGCGTGGCAGGACGGACGAGACCGAGCACGCTGTCGGCGCGGATCGGGAGCCGTAGCGGGAGCCGCTCCGCGGCACGCATCGCCACGTAGACGGGGGGCCACGCGACCGGGACCACGGTCGGCTGGCGGCCCTGCTCGGCGGCGAGGGCACGGATGATGTCCGCGAACCGGACGCCGGCGGGATGGGCGAGGCCGACGGCGTCGTCGGGCATCGCGGCGCCGGCGATCACCTTCACGACGGCGGACGCCATGTCGTGGGCATGGACGGTGAACTGGCGGCGCGATCCCCCGATCACGGGAATGACCGGGAACCGGGCGAGGCGACCGAGAGCCTGGACCATTCCGCCCGGCTCTCCCCCGTACACGAGCCCGAGCCGCACGACCTGCCCCTGTCGGAGCAGGACCTCGCGCTCGGACGCGAGCTTCGCGCGTCCGTAGAGCTGACGCGTGCCCGCGTATGCCGACATCGACGAGATGAAGCAGAAGCGAGCGTCGCAGCTTGCCGCCAGCGCCAGCAGCCGCTGCGTGCCCGCGACATTGACACGGGCGATGTCGGCGGCGCGCGTCACCGACATGTCATAGGCACAGTGCACGACCACGTCGATCCCCTGCAACAGGCGAGAGTCGGGTCGGCCGCCGAGCTCGTAGTAGCGCCAGGCGCCGCCGGGCGGCTGACGGCGGTCGAGTGCGACGACGTCGTGACCCGCCTCGGTGGCCGCGCGGGCGACGTGTCGGCCGACGTAGCCCTGCGAGCCGGTGATCGCCACCGCGAGTGCGTTCATGATCGAGGATCCAGCACTTCTGTCGCGATGCGGTGAGCGTTGGCCATGACCGAGAGCGTGAACGTGGTGGCGGCCACCGACGGCAGCACCGCACCGTCCACCATGTGAATGCGGTGCCACTCAGACAGTCGTCCGAGCGTGTCCGTCTCCATGGCGCCCATCCGCGGCGCCCCGGTCACGTGGGGGAAGGAGCCGCCGAAATGGTAACTCTTGGCGGCCCCGGAGACGCGCGCGGCGGGCAGGACGGGCCAGAGGTCGAGCGCGGGCGCGACCCTCAGCATGCGAGCGAACACCCGCCGCAGGACACCGGCCGTCGACGGATTCGGCGTCGCGGTCACGGACACCGAGGGCAGCCGGTCCGGATGGCGCCGTCCGATATCGAGCCGGATCCCGGGGGAATCCCACGACGGGAGGTATCCGAGCGCGGCGATGGTCCGTCGCAGGATCGTTCGCTGCATCGGCGGGCAGCGGCGCACCCACGTCGGCAGCGCATCGTCGAATGACGAGTTGTACGGGTACAGGTGAAATTGGGCCATGTCCAAGCCGGGACGGCCGTATGACACCAGCATGTTGCACTGGTTCAACGTGAAGGTGCTGAGGGTGCGGGGATCGGGCTGCGGACGAGCCGAGAGGAAGGGCAGCACGACCTGTACCGACTCCTGCAGGTTCACCGTTGCCGTCGACGGACGGGCGGAGTTCACGGCCAGCTGCGTGCTCCCGATGCCGCCGCAGGCCACGAATACGCGATCGGCTCTCACGGTGGTGAGCTCGCCGGTGTCGACCGCGCGCGCCTTGACCCATGCACCGCCGGCATCCTCACCGACCCGGCAGGCGAGCATTCCGGGTCGGTAGCTCACCCGGCCCGACACGCTCAGGTCGGCGAGCGTTTGCGAGGCCGAGTAGATGAGGCCGTAGGGACAGCCCGTCAGGCAGAGGCCGCACTCGATGCACCTCGGAGCGTCGAACGCCAGTCGCGCTTGGCCGACCGTGACGTCGCGCCGGCGTACCGCGTCTCGGTGCCGGTGATAGCGCGCGAGCAGCGCGGCGACGGCCGGCGACAGTGCCGGCAGTGCGGTGGCCCGGGCGAGGAGGGGCAGGACCTCGCTGTAGTCATCATCCGCGGCGGCGTACGGGAGGTGCCGGAGGATCGCCGCGTAGTGAGGCAGTAGCTCGTCGTAGGCCACCGGCCAGCGGTCGATGGTGGCGCGGCTGAAGGGCATGATCTGCGCGCCCCACACGTTCGAGAAGCCACCGAAGGCGGCCGAGACAGCTCGCGCGTTGGCCCCCGCCGCGGCCGTCAGGGCGGTGCGCTGTCCTCTGTCGCGGTAGGGGAAGTCAGAGCCGAACAGGAGCTTCTGCGGGAGCTCGCCCCGGGCGCCCGGAGACTGCGGCGGCGCCACCTCGCGGGCGATCGGCTCCCCCCAATCGGCGGGCTGCAGTCTCGCCGCACGTTCCACCGCGACCCGCTTGTCGCCTTCCAGACGCTCGCCGATGTCGAGGATCTCGACCTCGGTGCGCCCCGTGGACGTCGCTGCCAGGGCGACCGCCGCCGACGCGGGGCCGGCGCCGATCACGACTACTCTGGGCACACCGGTGCGGACGCGGGGTCGGCGGCCGCGGCCTGCGGCGGCGGACCGAGGCCTCTGGTGGCCGCCGGCCCGGTCACGCCGAGGCGGAGGGAGATCCTGCCGACGAGGTGGCCAAGGCCGGCGAGCAGGAGGCCCGCGACGCTGGCGACGGCGCACAGCGGCCGGCGCTCACCGGCCGCGAGCACGTAACGGGGCACCGCGTTGCGCAGGATCGACCAACCGAACGCCACGTCGGCGTTCAGGTTCCCCGCCTCCTCCATGTCCCGGTAGGCGAGCACCTTGCCGCGGTTCACCGTGAAGCACCGGCGCCAGAAGTACGACCATGTGAGCCGTTGGGCCGTCACATGGTGGGCGACCTGGATCGACGGGTCATAGACGACGCTTTCCGGCCCGTAGTGGTGAATGAGCCGGTGGCTGAGGTCCATGTCGTCGTGATCATCGGAATGAAAGCCGCGCACGGCCAGCGCGGCGGCGGTGCGCACGGACATCGCCGCGCCGATGAGCCGGCCCACCGGCTCCCTCTCGGTGGGAAGCCCGCGGTAGGCGCACCCGAACACCCAGTCGAACTCGTCGGGAAACCACGTCGGGCGGTCACGTTCGAATCGAGGCCTCGGCGAGCATCCGATGGCTTGGACGTGCGGCTCGCGGTTGTAGAGCTCGGCCAGGCGCAGCAACCAGTCGGGTCCCGCGCACGCGTCATCGTCCAGGAACGCGACCGCGTCGCCCCGCGCGATCTCGAGCGCCGTGTTCCTCGCGGAGCCGAGCCGTCCGAAATGGCGGTTCTCGATCACGCGGACGCCGCCCGCGCTCTCGCGCCAGGCCTCCCGGCAGCGCTCGGCGAGCTCGGGATTGTGGTCGATGCAGACGATGATCTCCGCCGGCTCGAGGGTCTGCGCACGCGCGGACGCGACGGCTCCAAGCAGGCGCGGCCAGCGGGCCTCCGTGTAGGCGCAGATGACGACGCTGAACGAGAGCGACATCTACGCTCCCCGCCTCGCGGTCAGCGCTCTCACCGGATGACGAGGAACCGGACGATGACCAGGAGCACCGCAACCGCCCACAGCGCGGTCGCACAACGCCACAGCGCCTTGCGAAACCCCACTGACAGCGCGAACACGCGCAGGTCTGCGAGTTGCATGACGAGGAGCAGGACGACGGTGAGGGCGGTCAGGCCGAGCCCGTAGCGCGCGGCGGGTCTGATGGTCGCCGCCGCCCAGATCGAGGCGGTGGCGCCGGCGAGCGGCGCGGCGATGGTCAACTCCTTCGCAGCGACGTGGACTGCGCCAGCTGGATCATGACCCCGATCAGCGTCACGCTCAGGACCGCCAGTGCGCACGGCCTCCACGAGAAGGCCTTGATGTAGGTCACCGCCTGCGCGACGCAGACGTTCACCGCCAACGAGAACATGATCACCAGGACCGCGTTCAACTCGCGATCCTTCAGTCCGAGGATGGGCACGAACGCCAGTCCCGGCGCGGCGACGACGATGAACGACGCAGCGGCGAAGCGGAGCGGACCATGCGGAGTCGCGAAGATCAGCGCCTCGGAGACCAGGCTGAGGAGCGCGACCAGACTTGCCAGCTGCCAGCGTCTCACCGGGGCTCGCGAGCGTAGCACCGAGGAGTTCGACGCTCAGCGGCTCGCCAGCAGGTGCGACGAGTCCAGCCAGCGGACCGAGAACCCCCGGTCGCGGAGCAGGGCGAGGATGCGCATCGGCTCGTGTCGCAGGCCCCGACGGGTCAGGGCCGCGAAGTGCATCTCCACGACGACCGCGCGCGCCGACCGCAGGGTCGTCGTCAGACCGTCGAGAACCTCGCCCTCGAATCCCTCGACGTCGATCTTGACGAGACTGGGCGCGGGCACTCCCTCGTCGAGGAGCGAGTCTCCTCGCATGACCCGAACGGAGAGTGCGCCGGGAGCCTCCCCGAGGTGGCTCGCCTGTCCGTCGACGACGAACGACATCGTTCCCTCCTCGCGGGCGAGCGCCCCGGCGACGATCGACAGCCGGTCGGCAGGCGCCAGGGAGCGCAACTCGTCGACGTGCTCCGGAACCGGCTCGATCGCGACGACATGGCCGTCCGGGCCGACGCGATCGAGGAACTGGCGCGTGTAGAAGCCCACGTTGGCGCCGATGTCCCAGATGCAATCGCCCGGTCGGGCGAGCGGCAACACCTCCCGGTTGGTGCGCTTCTCGCCGATCAGGCGCGTGTAGATCGAGATCAGGAGCCGATGGATGCGCGGATGCGCGTTGAGCTGCCCGTGCACGGCCACCAACGCCTTCGCGACGGCGTCCTGCCTGGACCGAGCGCGGTCGTGAGCGGTCATCTCGCTCGATCTGGTTCGGACGATCGTCTCCATTCTGGCGTGGCACGAAACGCTACAGCAACGTCCGATCGGCAGGAGCCAATAAGTGGAGAACTACTGAGCATTGATGTTGGAGCCCGACCCCTTCGGGTCGGACCCGGGGCCTTCGCATGGGCGATCCAGGACTCGAACCTGGGACCTCTTCCTTATCAGAGAAGCGCTCTAACCGACTGAGCTAATCGCCCGGGGGCGCGTCCAGTCTAACGCGCCGAGCTGGCCAGATCAGCGTGCGCCGGGCTGGCCGGATCAGCGTGCCCTGAGGTCATGTCGCGCGTGGGTCCGACAGGCGGCGCGCGAGCTCGAGCGCCTCCTGGACCGACTGGAAGCTCAGGTGAGCGCGGTAGCCGCCGGCGACGGCGGTCACCTCGACCTCGCGTCCCAGGGCCGTCTCGAGCGTGTCGTTGATCTCGATGAGCGCCGCCTCCTGATCGGGGTGCAGGCTCCGCGGGCGGCGCCGCGGGCTCTGCTTACCGCGTTCCCCTCGGGCGCGCGCCTCGAGCTCGCGCACCGACCAGCGCGCGTCGACCGCCTGACGAGCGAGGCGACGCCGATCGGACTGCTCGGAGGCGAGCAGCAGCGCGCGCCCGTGCCCCTCGGTCAGCCGACCCTCGCCGATCAGGTCGAGCGCCTCGTCGGGAAGGTCGAGCAGCCGGATGAGGTTGGAAACCGCGACCCGGCCGCGCCCGACGCGCTGGCCGACCTCCTCGCGCGAGAGCCCGAGCTCCTCGGTCAGCGCGGCGCAGGCGCGTGCCGCCTCGACCGGGTCGAGATCCTCGCGGGCCATGTTCTCGATCAGCGCGAGCTCAAGCGACGCGGCGTCGTCGTGGTGGCGCACGATCGCCGGAATCGTCTCGAGCTCGGCGATGGCCGCCGCCCGCCACCGTCGCTCACCGGCGATCAGCTCGTAGGTCCCCGACGGCCGCGGGCGCACCAGGACCGGCTGTAGCACGCCGCGGGCGCGGAGCGACTCGGCGAGCGCGAGCAGCGCCTCCTCGTCAAAGCGCCGCCGCGGCTGCTGGGGGCTCGGCGCGATCATCTCGAGCGGCACCTGACGCAGCTCCTCCATCGCGTCGGTCGGCGCGACCGACAGGATCGCCGCCAGGCCCCGTCCCATCCGCGGGGTCTCAGCCACGGGCGGCCACCTCCTTGGCGAGCTCGAAGTACGCATCGGCGCCCGCGCAGTGCGGGTCATAGTGGATGACCGGCTTGCCGAAGCTCGGAGCCTCGCCGACCCGGACGTTGCGCGGGATGACGGTGTCGAACACGAGCTCGGGGAAGTGCCGCCGGACCTCCGACTCGACGTCCTGCGCCAGCCGCGTCCGGTGGTCGGCCATCGTCAGCAGCATGCCCGCGATCGTCAGCCGTGGGTTGAGCTCGCGCTGGACGAGCTGCAGCGTGTCGAGCAGGCCCGCAAGCCCCTCGAGCGCGAAGTACTCGGCCTGCACCGGCACGATCACGCGATCGGCGGCGACGAGCGCGTTGACGGTCAGCGGGCCGAGCGACGGCGGGCAGTCGAGCAGCACGAAGGCATAGCGGCCCCGGATCGGCGCCAGGGCGTCGCGCAGCCGGTTCTCTGACCCCGGCACCCGGGGCAGCTCCATCGCCGCCGCGGCGAGATCCGGCCCGGCGGGGACGACGCCGAGATGCGTGATCGTGCTCGGCAGGATGGTCTCGGCGAGGGGCCGGTCGCCGAGCAGCGCGTCGTAGACGGTCGGCGTCGTGCGCTTGTCGATGCCGAGGCCGATCGTCGCGTTGGCCTGCGGGTCGACGTCGATCAGGAGCGACTCATAACCCGCCTCGGCGACGCACGCGGCGAGGTTGACGGCGGTCGTCGTCTTGCCGACCCCGCCCTTCTGGTTGGCGATCGCATAGACGGTCCCCATGGCGTCCAAGCTAGCGCCGGACGCGGTCAGACGGCCCGCCGAGCGGGCGTTTGCGCGCTGCCCCGGGCCTGCGCGGAAAGCCCGGGGGCGTCGGTGCCCGCTTGAGCATGACCTGCAGATGGCGGTGCTCGGCGCCGGGATACGGGACGACCGGGAGCGGCGGGCGGACCTCGAGCCCGAGCTGCTCGCCGGCGCGCTCGCCGGCGCGCTCCTCGTCGGGATCTCGGCGGCCGCGCCACAGCACAAGCGCGCCGCCGACGCGCAGGAGCGGCGCCGCGTACTCGGCGACGACCGCCGGCGCCGCCAGGGCCCGCGCGGTGACGAGGTCGTGCGCGCCGAGGCCGGCGGTCCACGCCTCGGCGCGTCCGCGCACGACCCTGACGTTGGTCAGCTCGCAGGCGAGCCGGGCACGCTCGAGGAACTCGCACTTGCGGCCGTTGCTCTCGACAAGGGCGACGCTCGCGTGGGGGCGGGCGACCGCGAGGGCCAGCCCCGGCAGCCCCGCGCCGGAGCCGAGGTCGGCGATCGCCGTCGCTCGGGCTAGCTCGGGGAGTTGGAGCGCGACGAGCGAGTCGGCGAGATGGTCGTCGGCGATCGGCCCGGGGTCACGGATCGTCGTCGGCGCGTCCGGGTCGGCCGCGAGCAGCCCGGCGAGCGCCGCGAGTCGTCGGGTCGCGAGATCGTCGAGGTCATAGGCTGCGGCGACCCGTTCGACGTTGCGATGTTTCACGTGAAACATCGGGCTGCGGCGACCCGTTCGACGTTGCGATGTTTCACGTGAAACATCGGGCCGCGGCGGGCGCACCGGTCTCGTCCGGCACGCGTCGGTGACCGGCGAATGCACGTCCGTGACCGGCAGGGGGAGCGGCGGGCATGGTCGAGAGCAGCAGGCGCATACCAGCGAGGGGCAGGCGACCCGCAGATGCACCACGACCGACATCCGGGCCCGCCTGCCAGATTCGGGTCAGAAGGCCTTCTGTTCATACACGAGAGATGTGATCGGAGAACGGCGCGCCGATCCGGGCTCTCCTGCACCTCGCCGCGCCGTTGTCGTGTCCTGAACCTCGGCGCCCGAATCTCGCCGCCCGTTGTCGCGTCCCGACCCGTCGGGGCCCGAATGCGACAAATCTGCACAGCGCCTCCGGATTTTCCCGTCTCGCTGCGCTCAGCGCCTCCGATGCGACATATCGCGGCGGCGGGTGCGGGTTTTGTCGCATCGACCACCCGTGGGCGTTTCACGTGAAACGTCGGCCACTCCACGCCTCGCCGCGGCGCCCCACTCCACGCCTCGTGGCGCCTACTCCACGCCTCGCGGGGCGCCACGCGGCGCGGCGCCCTACTCGATGCTTCGCGGCGCCCGGCTGCGGACCCCCGACATCCCCGGGCTCCCACGACCGCGAGCCCGCCCGGCTCAGGCTGACCCAGACCGGCTCAGGCGACAAGTGGGGCGACCACCAAGTGCCGCGACGGCTCCTGACCCTCGCTGTAGGTCTCCACGTCCCGCCGATCCTTCAGGTGCTCGTGGATGACCTTGCGCTCTGGAGCGCTCATCGCCTCGAGCGGGACCGGCCGTCGGGTGTCCTTCGCCGCCTGGGCGGCCTGATCCGCGGCCTGTCGCAAGCTCGTCGCACGCCGCTCGCGGTAGCCGGCAGCGTCGACGACGACCGCCACGCGCTCGCCGGTGCGCGCGACCGCGATCCGATAGGCGAGGTGCTGGATCGCGTCGATCGTCTGGCCGTGGTGGCCGATCAGCAGCCCGAGGTCGTCGCCGACATACTCGGCGACGAGCGCATCCTCGGTGTCGTACAGCTCGACCTCGGCCCCGACGTCCGCGGCGGCGGCGATTCGCTCCATCACCTCACGGACGCGCTCGCCGACCCGGTCGCGGTTCGCCGACATCGTCAGCGGCGCCGGCCGGAGCGCTTCTTCTTCTTGCGCGGCGACTTCGGCGGCGGTGCGCCGCGCGCGGCGGTGCTCACCGGCGCCTGCTTGGCGCCGTCGCCGTCGCCGGGCAGGACCTTCGAGCGCAGCGTCGCGCCGAGCCCGCCGCTCCCGCCGTTGGTTGCCTTCGCCTTGCTGCTGCTCCGCTTGCTCGCGCCACCACCGCCGCCGCTCGTTGCCTTGGCGCCGCCGGCGCCGTCGCCGTTCGTCGCCCGATCGTCGCCGGTCGCATTGCTCCCGCCGGACGCCCTGGCGCCGCCAGACGCCTTCGCGCGCCCCGCCCGCGTCTGCTTGGCCCCCGAGCGCGCCGGCGACCCGCCGCTCGATCGTCCACCCGACGTCGGCGCCGAGCTCGGCCCCGGGCCCCCGCCGCCCGCATTCCTCTGGGCGTTGCTCAGCGACTCCATCAACCGGCCCATCAACCCGCCGCCGCCCGAGCGCGAGCCCGCGCCGCCAGTGGCCGCGCCGCCAGTGGCCGCGGACCCACCACCCCCCGCGACGGCAGCCGCGTTCGCCGCTCGAACCGGCCCGATCCGGCGTCTGACGATGTACTGCTGTCCGATCGTCCACGTGTTCGTCGTGATCCAGTAGACGAGCACGCCCGCGGGGAAGCGCAGGACGACGAACACGAACACCAGCGGGAACAGCATCATCATCCGGCGCTGCATCGGGTCGGTCGCCGCCGCCGACATCATCATCGTCGAGGCGAGCTGCGTGCCCACGTAGAGGACGAGCAGGACGATGAGCGTCACGCCTGTCGCCTTCGCGGTCAGGTCGTGGATGAAGAGGAAATTCGCGCCGTGCCCGCCGCACACCGTCGTCTGCCCCAATGCCCGAGACACCGGTATGTGGTGCTTCGCCGCGTACGCTGACTGGAACGCCTTCTGCACCCCCGGACAGATGTCGGTCCGCAGGCTCTTGCGCAGCATGTAGTACAGCGACACGAACACCGGCAACTGCGCGACGAGCGGCAGGCAGGAGGAGAACGGACTGAAGTTGTTCTCCTTATAGAACTTCATCATCTCCTGCTGCTGGCGCTGCTTGTCCTCCTTGTACTTGTTCTGCAGCGCCTTGAGCTCGGGGGCGAGCTGCTGCATCCGCACCATGCCCTTGATCTGCTTCAGCGTCAGGGGGATCATCGCCGCGCGGACGACGATCGTCAGCAGCACGATCGACCAGCCCCAGGGGATCCCGACGCCATTGTGGAAGAACTTGATGACCGCCTCGAAGACGTCGATCAGCGGTTGGAAGACGTTGGCGGTGACGAGCATCATCAGGAGCTCACGGCGGTTGCGCTGGCCTTGAACAGGCGCTGGTCCTCGACCGGGTCAACGCCGCCGGCGCTCCACGGGTTGCACCGGAGCAACCTCCAGGCCGCCAGCACGAGTCCACGAAGTATGCCGAACCGCTGCACCGCCTGCGCGGCATACTCCGAGCACGACGGATAGTACCGGCAGTGCTGGCCCAGCGCCGGGGAGATGACCAGCTGATAGGCCCGGATCGGGCCCACGAGCACCCAGCGCGTACGCTTCATCGCGCGCTCGCGCCCCGGGTCGGCGCGGCGTCGGCGCCGGACACCCGGTCGATGAGCTCGGCGAGCGCGCGCCGCATCCCGGCCAGGCCCTCGCGCTCGGCGAGACCGTGCGCGCCCCGGCGCGCGACGACGACCGCGTCGCTCCCGCCGGGCAGGCGGGCGCTCTCGTGCGCGAACGCCTCGCGCAGGAGCCGCTTGACCCGGTTGCGCTCCACGGCGCCCCCGACCTTGCGCGACACCGACAGGCCGAGCCTCGGCGCGCCGTCGTCGGCCGAACGCGGGAACACGTAGAGCACGAGGTCGGGGCCGGCGTGGGACCGACCGTGGCGAAAGACGCGATCGAAGTCGGCGCTGCGCGAGAGGCGCCCTCGCCCTGGCCGCTGGACGGAGCCCGACTCTGGCCGCTGGACGGAGCCCGACCCCACGCCCATCAGACGGTCAGCCGCTGACGGCCCTTCGCGCGTCGGCGCTTGAGCGTCGAGCGCCCGGCGCGCGTCTGCATTCGCGCGCGAAACCCGTGCGTGCGGGCCCGCTTGCGCTTCTTCGGCTGATAGGTGCGCTTCATGGCAGGGGTGCTCGGAAAGGCAGCGATCGAGTATACGCAGGCGCCGATCGCGCGCCTCGGGGGCGGCGTCCGGAGAAGCCCTGCTTCGCCTCGAACTCCTTTTTCACGCGCTTTGCGTCAAGGCCCCTCCCAGGCCGCCGGCGCGCGGGATCCCGCTGGTATATTCGCCGCCGCGAGCGGGCTGTCGGCTCCTCCTTTCTCACCCACCACGGCTGGTCATCTCCTGGGGGGAGTCGCTTGATGCTGTTCGAGCATTCCGACGCTCCGTCCGCCTGGACCGCGCTGCGGACCGAGCTCAGGCGGGTGCTCGGCGACTCGGCCTTCGACATCTGGCTCGGCGAGTTGACCGCTGGGGCGTGGGACGGGAGGGTGCTCTCGCTCGTCGCGCCCGGCTCCACCGCGTCGTGGATCGCCGGCCGCTACGGGCCCGCGATCGATCGTGCGGCCCGCGCCGCGCTCGGGCGCGACGCCCGCGTGCTCGTCAACGGGCGCTGCGTCTCCCGCGGGCCGGCGAGCGACCCGAGTCGCGACCCGATCGCCGAGACTCCGCCCGACAGCCCGTTCAATCCCCGCTACCGCTTCGAGCAGTTCATCATCGGCAACGGCAACCGCCTCGCGCACGCAGCCGCGCTCGCGGTCGCCGAAGCCCCCGGCGACGCGTACAACCCGCTCTTCCTCCACGGTCCGCCGGGGATGGGCAAGACCCACCTGCTCCACGCGATCGGCAACTACGTGCTCGCGTTCGGCGCCGGCGCCACCGTGCGCTACACGACCGCCGAGACGTTCACCAACGACTTCCTCGGTGCGCTGAACTCTCGATCGCTGGACAGCTTCAAGAGCTCGTACCGCGACGCCGACGTGCTCCTCATCGACGACGTCCAGTTCCTCGCCAGCAAGGCGCGCACCGAGGAGGAGTTCTTCCACACCTTCAACGCGCTGCATGAGCGCAACCGCCAGGTCGTCCTCACCTGCGATCGGCTTCCGCGAGCCCTCGTCGGCCTCGAGCAGCGCCTGCGCGAGCGCTTCGAGGCGGGCCTGGTCACCGATCTGCAGCCGCCCGACCGCGCCACTCGCATCGCGATCCTGCGCAAGCGCGCCCACCTCGACGGCGTTCATCTCGCCGATCCGGCCGTCCTGCATGCGATCGCCGACCGCGTCACCGACAACATCCGCGCGCTCGAGGGGGCGCTCATCCGCGTCGTCGCCTTCCACTCGCTGACTGGGCGGCCGATCGACCGCGAGCTCACCGACGAGGTGCTCGACGCCATGTACCCGCGCCGCGGCACGCGGGCGCCGACGATCGACGACGTGCAGGCCCTCGTCGCCGAGCACTTCGGACTGACCGTCGAGCAGCTGACCTCGGCGAGCCGCGCCGCCAAGGTCGCCTGGCCGCGTCAGGTGGCAATCCATCTCGCCCGTCAGACGACCGCCGAGTCCCTGCCGACCATCGGCAGGGCGTTCGGCAACCGCAACCACGCGACCGTCCTGCACGCGTGCAACCGGGTCGCGGACCGCCTGCGCTCCGATCAACATGTCGTCGACCTCCTCGGCGCCCTGTCGACACGCCTGGCCGACCGCCTCGCCGACCGCGACAGTTGACAGACTTGACGGCTTGGCCGACACCGCGACTCCCCCGATCCCACCGGGCGATCGACGACTTCTCCACAGCTTGCATTGGCTCTATGACTTCTAATCTGCCTCTGAGGTATCCATCGTGAAGATCTCCCTCGAGCGCGACGCTCTGTTCACGCAGCTGCAGACCGCCGGCAGAGTGGCGTCGACGCGCAGCGCGATCCAGGCCCTCGCCGGCGTCCAGCTCGCCGCCGAGTCGACGGGCTGCGAGCTGCGCGCCACCGACATGGACGTCGGACTGCGGGTGCCGCTCGACGCCGAGGTGACGCGCGAAGGGACCGTCGTGCTCCCGGCGCGGCTGATGCTCGACGTCGTCCGCTCGCTGCCGGGGCAGACGGTCACGATGGAGCTGCGCTCGGCCGAGCAGGACGTCGAGGTGGTGGCCGGCAACGCGACCTTCCACATCCGGACCCTGCGCGGCGACGACTTCCCGCCGTTCCCCGAGCCCGACCCGGAGTCGGCGGTGCAGGTGCCCGCCGAGGCGTTCGTCTCCACCGCGCTGAAGGTCGCCGGCTCGGCCTCGCGCGACGAGACCCGGCCGGTGCTGACCGGGATCCTCGTCTCGGCCTCCGACCGCGAGCTGCGCATGGTCGCCACCGACTCGTATCGGTTGAGCGTCAAGGAGACCGCGCTCGAGACGGCGCTGTCTGCGGGCTTCGAGGTCAACGTGCCCGCGCGGGCGCTGCAGGAGCTCGCCCGGCTCGTCAACCAGGCCGAGGAGGAGCCGCTCGGCGTCAGCGTGCGCCAGAACCAGGTCCTGTTCACGATCGGGCGCGTCGTGCTGTCCTCGCGCCTGATCGACGGCCAGTTCCCGAACTACCGCCAGCTGCTGCCCGACAGCTTCGAGCACGAGCTGCGGATCGCGGGCTCGGAGCTGACCGAGGTGGTGCGGCGGATCAGCCTGCTCGCCCAGAAGAACGCGCCCCTGCGCCTGGCGTTCGCCGAGGGCGAGCTGACCGTCTCGGCCCAGACCCCCGACGTCGGCGAGGCGCGCGAGTCGCTGCCGGTGGCCTTCAGCGGCGAGCCGCTCGAGATCGGCTTCAACCCGGAGTTCCTGCGCGCCGGGGTCGAGGCGATCGAGGAGGGCGACGTCGTCCTGAAGCTGATCAGCCCCTTGCGCCCGGGTCTGATCGAGTCCGGCGATGAGACCCGCTTCCGCTATCTGATCATGCCGATCCGGCTCAACGTCTGATCGCGCGTCGTGGCCGATGCGCCTGGTCAGCGTCAGCCTGCGTGACTTCCGCGGCTACGAGAGCGCGGCCGCCGAGCTCGGCGACGGCCTGACGATCATCACCGGGCCCAACGGCGCCGGGAAGACGAACCTGCTCGAGGGCCTGTACTTCGGCTGCACCGGTCGGTCGTGCCGGACGACGAACGAGCGCGAGGTCGTGCGCTTCGGCCAGTCGGCGACGCGGGTCGTCGTCCACGCGATCGGCGAGGACGGCGAGCACGAGCTGTCGGTCGGCTTCCAGCCCGGGCAACCCAAGCGGATGCGCGTCGACGGGGCGGCCGTCGAGCGGATGCTCGACGTGGCGCAGCGGCCGCTGCTCAGCGTCTTCCTCCCCGACCGCCTCGAGCTCGTCAAGGGGGCACCTTCACTGCGTCGGGCGCACCTCGACCAGTTCGTCGCCGCCCTGTGGCCGGCGCGAGCCGGGACGCGACGCGCCTACGCGCAGGCACTCGCCCAGCGCAACGCGCTCATCGCCCGCATTCGCGCGGGGTCGGCGGGCGTCGACTCGCTGCGCAGCTGGGACGTGCAGCTCGCCCGGCACGCGATCGCGCTGATGGCCGACCGGAGCGCGGCGGTCGCCACGATCGCCGAGCCCTTCGTGCGCTGCTGCGCCGAGCTCGGGCTCGACGGGGACGTCGCGATCGCGTATCGCCCCCGCTGCCGGGGCGACGACATCGAGCAGCTCTGCGCCGAGCTCGCCGAGCGCACCCCGGGCGATCTCGAGCGCGGCTTCACCGGGCACGGACCGCACCGCGACGACGTCGTCGCCGTCCGCAACGGGCGCGAGCTACGCGCCTACGGCTCGCAGGGCCAGCAGCGCCTGAGCCTGCTGGCGCTGCTGCTCGCCGAGCGCCGGGCGCTGTCCGAGCGCCGGAACGCCCCGCCGGTCATGCTCCTCGACGACGTCATGTCCGAGCTCGACGCCCGCCGCCGCCGGGCGCTCGTCGACATCCTGCGCGCGAGCGGGGGACAGTCGCTCATCACCGCCACCGAGCTCGAGCAGATCCCTGCCGGCGAGGGCGACGTGCAGCGGATCGAGGTCGTGTCGGGGCGGCTGCTCGCACCCGCGGGGGCGCGATGACGCGCCGCCGCAGCGCCCCCCGCTCGCTCGCCGGGGCGCTGGGAGCCCTGTCGGTCCAGGTCGCTCCGCAGACGCTGCTCGCTGACGCGCAGCGGGTCTGGCCGGGGGTCGTGGGGCCGGCGATCGCCGCCGCGGCGCAGCTGACCGCGGAGCGCTCGGGGGTGCTGACGGTGTCCTGCGCGGCATCGGTCTGGGCCCAGGAGCTCGACCTCCTGGCGCCCCAGATCATCTCCCGGCTCAACGCCTCGCTGGGTCCGGTGCCGCGGGTGCGCAAGCTGCGGTGCGTGGCGGTCGGCCATGGCCGCTGACGGGCCCCCGAGCGTTCCATCGTTTGCCATCATTTGCAGGAGAAACACTCGACCGCGGCAATGGGTGCCGACCGGGCCCTGTGCTATCGTCCAGATGACAATTTCTTGACGGACGGGCGCGCCCAGCTCGGCGCGGTCACCCGGCCGTCCCAACGTCATCGGAGGATCGTTGGCGAACGACGACGGCGCGCGCCCGGGCGCGGGCAGCCCATCCAGCTATGACGCACAGGACATCACCGTGCTCGAAGGACTCGAAGCGGTCCGCAAGCGTCCCGGCATGTACATCGGATCGACCGGCGAACGCGGTCTGCATCACCTCGTCTATGAGGTGGTCGACAACTCGGTCGACGAGGCGCTCGCGGGTCACTGCACCGCGGTGCAGGTCACGATCCATCCCGACGACTCAGTCACCGTCGTCGACGACGGTCGTGGCATCCCGGTCGCGGTCATGGCCAAGGAGGGGCGGCCCGCGGTCGAGGTCGTCCTCACCGTCCTGCACGCCGGCGGCAAGTTCGGCGGGGGCGGCTACAAGGTCTCGGGCGGCCTGCACGGCGTGGGTGTTTCGGTCGTCAACGCGCTGTCCGAGCGCCTCGACGTCGAGGTGCGCCGCGACGGTCATGTGTACACCCAGAGCTATGAGCGCGGCAAGCCGATCGCCGACCTGGCGCAGGGCCCAGCGACGGCGGAGACCGGGACGCGGATCACCTTCCTGCCCGACGCGGAGGTGTTCGAGACCCTCGAGCTGAACTTCAAGACGATCGAGGAGCGGATGCGCGACACGGCGTTCCTCACCCGCGGGCTGCGGATCACGATCGTCGACGAGCGCGGGGAGGGCAACCGGGTCGAGTTCCAGTACGAAGGCGGCATCACCGACTTCGTCGCCTTCCTGAACGAGAACAAGGACCCGATCCAGAAGCAGATCATCTCCTTCGAGGGCGACTCGCCGGAGGGCGCCGTCGAGGTGGCGATGCAGTGGAACTCCTCCTACCAGGAGTCGGTGTTCTCCTTCGCCAACAACATCAACACGCTCGAGGGCGGCTCGCACCTCTCGGGCTTTCGCTCCGCGCTGACGAGCGCGCTCAACCGCTACGCGCGCGAGCACGGCGAGCTGCGCGAGCGCGACGACAACCTCACCGGGGAGGATGTCCGCGAGGGCCTGACCGCGGTCATCTCGGCCAAGCTGACCGACCCGCAGTTCGAGGGCCAGACGAAGACCAAGCTCGGCAATCCCGGGATGCAGAGCTTCGTGCAGTCGGTCGTCTACTCGCAGCTGTCGGAGTTCCTCGAGGAGAACCCACAGGACGCGCGCGCGGTCATCCGCAAGGCGGTGTCCGCCGCGCAGGCGCGCGCGGCCGCGCGCAAGGCGCGCGACCTGACCCGCCGCAAGTCGGCACTGGAGAACTCGACGCTGCCGGGCAAGCTCGCCGACTGCTCGGTCAAGGATCCCTCGCTCGCCGAGCTGTTCGTCGTCGAGGGCGACTCCGCCGGCGGCTCGGCGGTGTCGGCTCGCGACCGCAACACGCAGGCGATCCTCCCGCTCCGCGGCAAGATCCTCAACGTCGAGAAGAGCCGGATCGACAAGGTCCTCGGCAACGCCGAGATCCAGGCGCTCATCACCGCGATCGGAACCGGCGTGCGCGACGAGTTCGACATCGGCCGCGCGCGCTACCACAAGGTCGTGCTGCTGACCGACGCCGACGTCGACGGCGCCCACATCCGGACCCTGGCGCTGACGCTGCTGTTCCGCGAGATGCAGCCGCTGATCGAGGCCGGTTTCGTCTACATCGCCAAGCCGCCGCTGTATCGCATGACCCGCGGTCAGAAGCACCGCTACATCGAGCGCGAGTCAGACCTCGAGGACATCCTGCTCGGCGACAAGTTCGACAAGCTCGAGATCCTCGACCACGATGGCCGGTCGTTCAAGCTGACCGAGGCGCGCTGGCGGCGCTTCTCGCGCCTGCTCAAGCAGTACGAGGGGTGGGCGTCGGCGCTGCGCGCCGCTCACGGGCACGGCGTGGTGGCGTTCATGCAGCAGGCGCGCCTGCTCGAGGAGCAGATCACCGACGTGCCCTCGCTGCTGCGCCACGTCGCCGCCGACGACGGCAACGGGGTCGGGCACCCGTATCGGATGCAGCTGATCGGCGAGGCGGCCGACGAGCTCGTGATCCGCACGACCGAGGCCAAGACCGGGCTGGCGACGACCCACCACGTCCGCCGGGCCACCCTCGACGCGACCGAGTACCACCGGCTCGCCGACGTCCACCGCGAGCTCGCGGCGCTGATCGGCACCCCGCCGTTCACGGTCTCACTCAACGACAACGCGCAGCCGGCCGGCGGCTTCGAGGAGCTGCACGAGACCGTGCTCTCGGTCGCCCAGAGGGGGATCGAGTACTACCGGTTCAAGGGCCTCGGCGAGATGGACGCCGAGGAGCTGCGCGAGACGACGATGGACCCGGCGACGCGGACCCTCGTCAAGGTCACGATGGAGGACGCCGCCTCCGCCGATCTGGTGTTCTCGATGCTGATGGGCGATCAGGTCGAGCCCCGCCGGGCGTTCATCGAGGAGAACGCCCGCCTCGTGTCAAACCTGGACATCTAGGACGCCGCGATGTCAGCGATCGACACCATCGGCGGCGGCAACATCGAGCCGCGCGGGCTCGAGGAGGAGATGCGCTCGGCGTACCTCGACTACGCCATGTCGGTCATCATCGGCCGCGCGCTCCCCGACGTGCGCGACGGCCTGAAGCCCGTCCACCGTCGCGTCCTGTACGTCATGAACGAGATGGGCCTCGGCCCCGGGCGCAAGCACGTCAAGTGCGCCCAGATCGTCGGCGAGGTCATGGGCAAGTACCACCCGCACGGCGACGCGCCGATCTACGACACGCTCGTGCGCCTCGCCCAGGACTTCTCGATGCGCTATCCCCTCGTCGACGGGCACGGCAACTTCGGCAACATCGACGGCTACTCGGCGGCGGCGATGCGCTACACGGAGGCACGCCTGGACCGGCTCGCCACCGAGATGCTGCGCGACATCGACGCCGAGACGGTCGATTTCGTCCCGACCTACGACGGCGGTCGCTCCGAGCCGCTGGTGCTCCCGGCGCGCTTCCCGAACCTGCTCGTCAACGGCGGCACCGGGATCGCGGTCGGAATGGCGACGAACATCCCGCCCCACAACCTCCGCGAGGTGATCGGCGCCACCCTCGCCTACATCGACGATCCGACGATCGACGTCGACGGGCTGATGAAGCACATCAAGGGCCCCGACTTCCCGACCGCGGGTCTCATCCTCGGCCGCGACGGGATCCGCGAGGCGTATCGCACCGGTCGCGGCCGGGTGCGCGTCCAGGCCAAGGCCCACGTCGAGCCCATCGGCCAGGGCAAGGAAGCGATCATCATCACCGAGCTGCCCTACCAGGTCCGGCGCGACGGCGAGGGCGGCGTGATCCTGAAGATCAAGGAGCTGCACGAGCAGAAGAAGCTCTCCGAGATCTCCGACCTGCGCAACGAGTCCGACCGGCGCGGCATGCGGATCGTGATCGAGCTCAAGCGCGACGCGATCCCCAAGGTGGTGCTGAACAAGCTCTACAAGCACACGCCACTGCAGACGACGTTCGGGGTCAACATGGTCGCGCTGGTCGACAACGTCCCGCGGACGCTGTCGCTGCGCGAGGTCATCGGCCATTACGTCGACCACCAGCGTGAGGTCGTCGTTCGGCGCACGAAGTACGAGCTGCGGCGCGCCGAGGAGCGCGCCCACGTGCTCGAGGGGCTGCTGGTCGCGCTGTCGCACCTCGACGAGGTGATCGCTCTGATCCGAGGCTCGCGCGACCCCGAGACGGCACGCGCCGGGTTGATCGAGCGCTTCGAGCTGACCGTCGTGCAGGCGCAGGCGATCCTGCAGCTGACGCTCAGCCGCCTGACCGCGCTCGAGGCCGACAAGATCCGCTCCGAGCACGCCGACCTCGTCGAGCGCATCGCCGAGCTGCGCGAGATCCTCGGCGACGAGGCGCGGGTCATGGGGCTGATCACGGACGAGCTGCGCGAGATCGCCGACAGCTACGGCGACGAGCGGCGCACCGAGATCACCCACGCCGACGGCGAGCTCGACATCGAGGACCTGATCGCCGACCAGCAGATGGTCATCTCGATCACCCATTCGGGCTACATCAAGTCGCTGCCGCTGTCGACGTACCGCCAGCAGCGTCGCGGTGGAGTCGGCGTCACCGGCATGGAGATGAAGGACGACGACTACATCGAGCACCTGTTCGTGACCTCGACGCACGACTACCTGCTCTTCTTCACCAACCGCGGCAAGGTGTACCGGCTCAAGGTCTACGAGCTGCCCGAGGCCTCGCGGACCGCGAAGGGGCGGGCACTCGTCAACCTCTTGCCGCTGCGCCAGGGCGAGCGCGTGCAGTCGGTCCTGTCCACGCGCGACTTCACCGAGGGCCGCTACCTCGTGTTCGCGACCCGCGCGGGCGTGATCAAGAAGACCGAGTTCGAGGCCTACAACACCCCGATCAGGGCTGACGGCATCATCGCGGTCAACATCCGCGACGACGACGAGCTGATCGCGGTGCGCCGGACGAGCGGCGAGGACGACATCATCATGGTCTCGCGCTCGGGTCAGGCGTCGCGGTTCTCCGAGGACGCGCTCCGCTCGATGGGCCGTGACACGAGCGGCGTCCGCGGCATGAACGTCGGCCAGCCCGGCAACGCCGTCCTCTCGATGGACGTCGCGCGCGACGACCAGGAGCTGCTCGTCGTCACCGAGGCCGGCTTCGGCAAGCGCACCCCGATCTCCGAGTACCCGGTCAAGGGCCGCGGCACGATGGGCGTCAAGACGATCAGCCTGACCGAGAACAAGGGGGCGCTCGCCGGCGCCCTCGTCGTCCGCGAGCACCAGGAGCTCGTGTTCATCTCCCAGAACGGGATGGTCCAGCGGACCTCGGTACGTGGGATCAATCGCTACGGGCGCGCCTCCCAGGGCGTGCGGCTCATGAACATCCGCGACGACGACCAGGTCTCGGCGGTCGCTCTCGTCGTCGAGTCCGACTCCGAGACCGCATCGCCGGTGCTCGACGACGGCGCGCTGCATCAGCCGGTGGACCTCGCCTCGCCCGACGCGCCCGAGGAGCTCGGCGGCAGCGAGAAGTAGCCGGCGCAACGAGGAGTCGCCGGCCGGACCGGCCGCCGGCGTCCGGCGACGGTGCGGGTCGTGCCGGCCGCGCGGTCCGGGTTCCAACCGCAGGGTCCCGGGCAGTAGGGTGTGCAGCCCAGAGCGGCGGAGGCGACCGAACCGAGGTGAGGATGAAGATCGGCTACTTCCTGTCGTATGAGGAGTGGCGGTCACGCGAGCGGGTGCTGCCGTGCGGGCGCTGATGCGCCGCTGCTGCGTGCTGCTGCTGGGCGGGCTGCTCGGCGGGCTGCTCGGCGGCGGCTTCTACCTCCTGCTCATCGACATCGCCAGCCCGCCCGAGCTCTACGGCCTCGCCGGCACCGCCGTGGGCTGCGGCGTGGCGGTGACCCTCGCGCGCGAGCAGGGCTTCGTCGAGGCGCGGATCCTGCCCTGGTGGCTGGCGCGCAGCTGGCGGCTGATGGGAAAGATTCCCGCCGACGTCGCCACCGTGTGCTGGGAGGCGCTGGCCCAACTGGCGCGTCCACGGCCGGTTCGGGGCGAGTTCCGGGCCGCCCGCTTCGCCGCCGCCGAGTCGACCGCGCAGGCCGCCGGCCGTCGCGCCCTGGCCGAGACGGTGGGCTCGGTGTCCCCGAACACGATCGTGGTCGGGGTGGACGCGCGGCGCGGCCTGCTGCTCGTCCACCAATTGCGCCGCCAGGGCGGACCGGAGAGCCTCGACGTGACGAGGCTCGGATGAACGAGTGGGAGATCGCCGCGGCCGTGATCGCCGCGGCGATCCTGCCCTGTCTGGGCGTCTGCCTGTTCAGCTCGGTGCTCAGCGCCCTGGTCGCGCTGGAGGTGACCGGGACGCTGGCCTCCACCGCGCTGATGCTCCTGAGCGAGGGCTTTCACCGCCAGCCGTTCGTGGACCTGGCCCTGGCGTTCGCCTTTCTCTCCATGATGGGAGCATTCGCCTTCGCTCGCCTGATGGAGCGCGACCTGTGAGCTTCAGCCACGTCGCGGCCACGATCCTGCTCGTGACCGGCGTGGTGCTCGAGCTGTTCGCCGTGCTCGGCCTCGTGGTCATGCGCGACGTCTACGACCGCCTGCACTACGTCGGCCTGGCCGGCTACGGCGCCCTGCTGATCGGCATCTCGATCCTCGTGCGCGAGTCCTGGTCGCTGATCGGCGACAAGACCCTGGCCACGGGCGCCGTGCTGGCGCTGATCGGACCCGTGCTCGTGCACACGACCACGCGCAGCTTCCGCACGCGCGAGCGGGGGGACTGGGCCGACGGCATCGAGCAGGAGCTCGAGCAGCCGTGACGGTGCTGCAGATCATCGCCCTCGTGCTGGTCGCCGTCGCCGGCGGCGCCGTCGTGCTCACCCCGGAGGCGCTGCGCCAGACGATGGTCCTGGGCATCTACGGGATCGCCCTCACGCTGCTGTTCTTCGTCTTCCAGGCCCCCGACGTGGCGCTGTCGGAGATCGTCGTCACCGGCATCGGCCTGCCCCTGATCATCCTGGCCGCGCTGCGCAAGATCCGCCAGCAGCAGGCACGCCAGTCACACGCTCGCGAGGAGGCGGAGGAGTGACCCGCCGCGTGCGCCTGGGGCTGTTCCTGGTCGCGGGCGCCGGCCTGGCCGTGGTTTTGCTGCTCGGCTTCGGCGGGCTGCCCTCGTTCGGTCACGCCCACGAGCTCGACGGCGCGGTGGTCAACCTCGACGAGCCCACCCTGCGCCACGCCACCGACGTGGTCACGGCGCTCAACTTCGACCTGCGCGCCTTCGACACCCTCGGGGAGGAGTTCATCCTCTTCGCCTCGGTCACCGGCGTGGCTCTGCTGCTGCGCACCCTGCGCCAGGAGGAGGAAGAGGACCAGGAGATCACGCCCGGGATCGAGGATCACCGCTTCGCCGGCGCCAGTGACGGCGTCAAGCTGACCTCGCTGCTGCTGATCCCGCTGCTGATCGCCTTTGGCGCCTACCTGGTCTTTCACGGCCAGCTCACCCCCGGAGGCGGCTTCCAGGGTGGCGTGGTGCTGGCCGCGGGGCCGATCGCGGTCCTGCTCGCCGGGCGCTACCTGTCGATGAAGCGCATCGCGCCCAAGCGACTGCTGGAGGTCTCCGACGCCCTCGGCGCCGCCGCCTACGGCCTGATCGGCCTCGGCGGCCTCATCTTCACCGGCGTCTACCTGGAGGATCCCCTGCCGCTCGGCGTGAGCGGACAGCTGCTCTCGGCGGGCATGATGCCGCTGAACTCGATCGCCGTCGGCCTCGAGGTGACCGGCGCCTTCCTGCTCACGTGGACCCAGTTCTTCGACCAGACGCTGGTCGGCCCCCCCAGCGGCAGCTGATGGGCTTTCTTCCGTTCGCGGTGGCGGTGTGGCTGTTCGTGATCGGCCTGTGGGGGGTGGTGTCGAGCCGCAACCTCGTGCGCACCGTGCTGTGCCTGACCGTGGTGCAGTCCTCCACCTACCTGGTCCTGCTGGGCGTCGGCTATCGCACCGGTGCCATGGCGCCGATCGTGGCCGACATCCCGAGCACCTCCAAGCTCGTCGATCCGATCGTGCAGGTGCTCGTGCTCACCGATGTCGTCATCGAGGCGACCATCACCGCGCTGCTCCTGGCCCTCGTCGTGCAGGCGCACAAGCGCTTCGGCAGCATCGATCCCGAGGATCTGCGCCCGCTGCGGGACTAGGGCATGAGCCACCTCTCCGCGCTGCCCGTGCTGGTGCCGTTCCTGGCCGGCCCCCTGCTGGTGGCGGTCGGCTTCTTCGCGCCCCGGTGGTTCGACGACAGCCTGGCGACGCTGGCGGCGCTGGCGGTCACCACGCTGTGCGTGCTCCTGGCCGTTCACGCCGCGCCGCACCCGTATGCCTACTGGATGGGCGGCTGGAGGCCCCAGCACGGGGTGGCGATCGGCATCTCGCTTTCGATCGACGTGACCGGCGCCGGCCTGGCCGCCTTCGCGGGAGTTCTGGTCACCGCGGCGCTGGTCTACTCGCTGCGCTACTTCGACGCCATCGAGGGGCTGTTCCACGGCCTGATGCTGCTGTTCATGGCCGGGATGGTCGGCTTCGCGCTCACCGGGGACCTGTTCAACCTCGTCGTCTTCTTCGAGGTCATGAGCGCGGCCGCCTTCGCGCTGACCGCCTACCGGATCGAGGAGCGGGCGCCGATCCAGGGCGCGCTCAACTTCGCCATCACCAACAGCATCGCCGGCTACGCCATGTTCATCGCCGTGGGCCTGCTCTACGCCCGCACCGGGGCGCTGAACATGGCCCAGATCGGCGCAGCGCTGTCGAGCCACCACGCCGACCCCCTGGTCATCGTAGCCATGACGCTGCTCTTCCTGGGCTTCCTGACCAAGGCCGCCGCGGTGCCGCTGCACTTCTGGCTGGCCGACGCCCACGCCGTGGCGCCGGTCCCCGTCTGCGTGCTCTTCTCGGGCGTGATGGTGGAGCTGGGCGTGTATGCCGTGGCTCGGCTCTACTGGGTCGTCTTCGCCGGCCCGCTGGCCCCCCACGCGGCCGCCGTGCGCGCGATCTTCGTCGGCCTGGGGGTGGTGACCGCGCTGCTCGGCGCCGCTATGTGCTTCCTGCAGCGCCACATCAAGCGGCTGCTGGCCTTCTCGACCATCAGCCACGTGGGGATGCTCCTGTGCGGGGTCGCGCTGCTGTCGGGACAGGGGCTGTCCGGCGTGGCCGTGTACGTGGTCGGCCACGGCCTGACCAAGGCGGCCCTGTTCATGTGCGCCGGCGTGCTCCTGCACCGCTTCGCCACCATCGACGAATACGAGCTGCACGGGCGCGGCCGCGAGGTACCCGTCGTGGGCGGGCTGATGGCGGTCGGGGCGCTGCTGCTGGCCGGGATCCCACCCTTCACCACCTTCATGGGCAAATCGCTGCTCGAAGCGGCCTCCTCGGCGCTGCCCGGCTACGGATGGCTGATCGCCGTCTACATCGTGGTCTCGGCGATGACCGGGGGCGCCGTGCTGCGCGTCGCCGGCCGGGTGTTCCTGGGCTGGGGGCCTGCCGAGGGGCCGCACCCCGAGCAGGCCCGGGCGGCGCAGGAGCGAGTGGACGAGGAGCGCGGACCGCGCGGGCACACGCCGGTGCTGATGGTCCTGGTGCCCGCCCTGCTGCTGGTCGGGGTCCTCGTGCTCGGCCTGATCCCCGGCGCCGTGCCGGGCACCGAGCGCTACGTCCATCAGTTCGTCGCCCACGGCAACTATCCGGCCTGGGTCCTGCACGGCGCGCGAGTGGCGCTACCGCACGTGGCGCCCAGCCACATCAGCGCCGAGGACTACGCCTACGGCGCCATCTCCGCCGTCGGCGCGGTGCTGGCCGCCGGCCTGGGACTGTTCGGACGACCGCTGCGCGAATCGCTGCCCGCCCGCCTGCGCCGGTCCGGACAGAACGCGGTGGGCGTGGTGCGCGGCCTGCACAACGGCCACATCGGCGACTACATCGCCTGGTGGAGCGCGGGGGTGAGCCTGATCGGGGGCATATGCCTGATCGCACTGCACTGAGGGTCCACGGCCAAGCTCGCGGCGCTCTGGCTCGGGCCACGGCGGCGCTGGTGGTGATCGTCGCGGCGACCGGCTGTGCCTCGCCGGGGACGCCGGCGCCCTCGTCCCAAGCGGCCAAGCTCTCGGTAGCCACGAGCGACATCGCCACCGCCTGCGGCTACGCCGACGAGCTGACCGCCTTCGGCGATCACCACGTCAGCCTCTCCAGCGAGGAGGCGATGGCCGCCCAGGGCGCGAGCAAGCTGGCCGGCGTGTACGCGCGCAGCCACGCCTGGATCTACCAGGGCGAGAGCATCGGCGGGGTGGTCAACGGCAGCATCGCCCTGCTCGGCGAGTGCGGCCTGCCCGGCGCGCGTACGACGCTGCTGCGGGCCGAGGGCCGCTGAGGCCCTGGTCTCTTGGATGAGGGAGGCCGAGGCCGTGACCGATGGCTGCGCGCGGGCACGTCCGCTGTCGAATCCGCGTGGCGGATCCGATACCCTTCCGGATACCAGAGAAAGGAGGTGGTCCTAACCTTGTCTGACAGTTCTTGCGGGACCCTGGAGGTGTCCGGCCGCTAGGTCGGAGGCTGACCCCGCTCAGCGGAGTCCAACCCGCGACACCGCCGTCCATGGGTGCTGGGAGTAGTCCCACCGGCAGCCAAGCTCATGGCGGTCACGCAGCCAAAGAAGTTGCGAGGGGCGCCCCCGTTGTCGAGGGCGCCCTTCGTCGTGTACGAGCGCGCCTGAAGTGCGCGGCTGCTGGTGCGCAGACTTCGGGGTGCAACCGCACCCGTTCGGCGCAGCGCGTTCCTTGGGGGTGCGGCGCCGTGCTGGGGCGCAGACGACACAAGCTGCGCCGAGACGGGGCCGTCGCACCCCGAAGCCCCGGTTCCCCGCGGCGCTCACCCCGTGGCTCTTCGGCGCTCGCGCCCCCTGGCTTCATACCCCCCGTTTCGGCGAGCATGACCGGCCGCGCAGGCGCTGCGGTCGTGCCGGTCTCAGAGCGGCTGGAGGCGGCGGGGGCGTCTCGGTGGCCGCTGGACGTGCCCTTGAGTCGCCGGCGCCCCCGACCACGGAGCGCACCCCAACTCGCGGGCACGCCGGCGGTCCGCCGAGACGACCCCCGACGCTGCCACCCCCGTCGACCGAGCGGACCGACCGGCGCCGGGGTAGGCTCGGGGCCATGTGCCGAAACATCAGGACCCTTCACAACTTCGAGCCGCCGGCCACCGACTCCGAGGTCGACGCCGCGGCGCTGCAATACGTGCGCAAGATCAGCGGCTACAGCAGGCCGTCGCAGGCCAACGAGGCGGCGTTCAACGCCGCCGTGCGGGCCGTCGCCGACGCATCGCGACGGCTGCTCGGGGAGCTGACCACGGCCGCGCCGCCCAAAAGCCGCGAGGTGGAGGCGGCCAAGGCGCGAGCCCGCGCCGCCCAGCGCTCCGCAGCGTGACGGGCGGCCAGGGCCGCAATCAGCGCGCGCGTCGGGGGACGGAGAGGATCACGCCACGAGGTAGGCGCGCCAGGCGGCGGGGATCGTCGGGCTCGCCACCTGGATGAACACGTGCGGACTCGGCGTCCGCGGCATGCGGCTCAGTCGCATGCCCGCCTGGCGGGGGAGCGCCGAGCCCTTGCGGCGGTTGCAGGGGGCGCAGGAGGCGACGATGTTCTCCCAGGTCGAGGAGCCACCCTTGGAGCGGGGGACGACGTGGTCGACGGTCAGGTTCGAGCGCGCGCCGCAGTACTGGCAGGTCCAGTCGTCGCGGGCGAACACCGCGCGCCGGGTGATCCGCCGCCGGTGCGTGTCCCGGGGAACGCGGACGTAGGCGACGAGCCGGATGACGGCCGGCCGCGCCATCGTGCTCGTCGCCGAGTGCAGCTCCCAGTCGCAGCGCTCGATCATCTCGGCCTTGTCCTTGAGCAGGAGGACGACCGCGCGCCGGACCGTGCAGACGTTGATCGGCTCATACGTCGCGTTCAAGACGAGCACCCGGCCAACCTCACGCCCGCGCCGCTGGTGCTCATCAGGCGGCGCGGACCCCAGTGGCGCAGGTGGGACGATGGTGGCCATGGCTACGCGGGCCGGATTCTACAGGCGACCCGACGGAGGCCGGGCCCACCGATTACGCCACCGGAAACGTGCCGAGCACGCGCAGGCGCTCGACGTGCGCGCCGAGCGCGGCGAGGCCCGCCGCCACGTGGGCCTCGTCGCTGCGGCCCTCGAGGTCGACGAAGAACATGTAGCGCCCGAGGCCCTGCTTGCGCGGCCGCGACTCGATCCGCGTCAGGTTGACCCCGCGCTCCGCGAACGCCGACAGGCAGGCGACGAGCCAGCCGGGAGCCTCGGCGCCGACGCCCCAGAACACGATCGCGGTCTTGAACGGCCCGGCGCCCCGGTGGCCGGCATCCTCGCCCGCCCGCGCCAGCCACACGAAGCGGGTCTCGTTGCCGGCGACGTCCTCGACCCCGGCGAGCAGGACCTCGCAGCCGTAGCGCTCCGCCGCCACCCGGTTGCCGAGCGCCGCCCACGCGCCAGCGTGCTCGGCGACCATACGCACCGCGTCGGCGGTCGAGGTGCCCGGCAGCACCTGCGCCCGCGGCAGCCGCGTGCGGATGAAGCGCGCGCACTGCGCGGTCGCCTGCGGGTGCGAGACGACGGCCTCGATCTCGTCGAGGGCGAGCGGCGCGCGGGCGATCAGGCAGTGGCGGATCGGCTGCACGACCTCGCCGACGATCGCCACGTCCTCGGTCTCCATCGCCAGTGCGTCGAGGGTCGCGTTGACCGAACCCTCGAGCGAGTTCTCGATCGGCACGAGCGCCCGCTGCACCTGCCCCGCGTCGACCGCCATGATCGTGTCGTAGATCGTCGGCAGCGGGACCATCTCGATCTCGCGTCCGGCCGTGTCGGCGATCAGCGCCTCCTGCGTGAACGTCCCCTCGGGACCGAAGTACCCGACCCGCACGCGGCTCAGCGCGTCGCCGGCTGCTCGCCGGAGCTGTGCTGCAGGGCGAGCTGCACCGCCTCGGCCTCCTCGGGCGACAGCTCGATCTCGCTGTGGCCCGCCTGCACCTGCTTGGCGTACAGGCGCGCCTGGTCGCGGTGGTGGATCGAGGAGAGCACGATCCCCGTGTGCGTCGCGTCGAGCAGCGCGATCGTGATCGACTGGCGGCCCGACATCTCGCCGTAGGCGTCATAGCGGACGAGCGAGCTGTGAGAGATCGCCCCGTCGAGCCGCTGCTCGGCCTTGCCCATCCGCCCATGCAACCCCTCGGCGACGTCCTGGACGTAGTCGTGCAACGCTACGAACTGGTCCTGCAGCGACACCGCGTGGCTGACGAGGTCCTCGCGCCGCTCCCCGAGCACCGCCCGCTGCTCCGAGCGCACCCGTCGCAGCGCCAGCGTCACGCTCAGCGTTGCCACCAGCGCTACGACCGCCACCGCTCCGGCACCCAGAGCAACGAGGCCGACCGTGCTCGTCAGGTCATGCACGCGCCCAGCATACGGGTCACGCCCGCGGTCAATGACGGTCGGGCGGGGCGATGCTGGGGCGACGAGTTCCGGCGGCGCCCGGGTCTGCACGGGCCATGCGAACCCCCGGCGGCCCTCCGCGCCCCCCCGGCGCCCGGAGGACTCGCCAACCCGCCGGCGTCCCCGGCGTGCCGCACCCCGGGCGCCGATGGATCCGGCGAGGCGCCTTGGCGGCCGCCGCCGCTGCCCTTGAGTCGCCAGCGCCCCCCACCCCCGTCCCGCGCCCCCACTCGGCGGGCAGCGCCGGCGGCCCGCCAAGGCGCCCCGCCCGACCAACGGGCTACTGGAACGTGACCGGGAACGACAGCGAGTTGTTCGCGAGGTTCTTCTCGCCGGGCACCTTGCCCACCTTGGCCACGACCGTGTACGTCCCCGCCGCCGGCGGGGACTTCAGCGTGACCGAGCACGTCGCCTGCTGTCCGGCGTGGGTCTCGGGGATGACGGTCTGACCGCTGGCGCCGGTGCCGGTGACCGACACGCTGCAGGTGACGTTGAACTCGTTGCTCGTGCCGCCGTTGGTCAGCGAGAGCTTGAACACCGGGGCGGGCTTGATCGACACGGTGTTCGTCGAGCCGGTCTGCAGCGTCGTGCCGTTGACGCTGACCGAGTTGAGCGAGTGGCCGTGGACGCCCGGGGTCGGCTTGCCCGACTTACCCGAGCCGGGCGTCGAGACGCCGAGCTTGGAGGCGATGAAGCTCGGGGTGAGCCACTGCACGTCGGTGACGAACTGGCCGGGGTTGATCGAGCCGCCGACGTCGATGTCCGCGGCGTGCAGGGCGGAGGCCAGCGCGGTGGTGGTGTAGTCCTTATAGACGACGTCGGAGGCGTAGAAGCGCGCCGTCTCGGCCGCGATCGCGTCGACGGCGTCGCTGCTGGTGGCGCCGCCGACGGCGGACTCGATCCGGTTGGCGATGTTCGTCATCCCGTCGACGCGCATCTGCAGGGCAAGCCGCAGGTTGGAGTCGGCGGTCTTGACCGAGTCGGGCGCGTCGAGGTGGCGGGCGCTCTGGAGCACCTGAGCCGCGGTCTGGCGCGTCTCGTTGATCTGGTTGCGCAGGTTGATCGCGTTCGACGAGCCGCCGCCGCTGGAGAGGATGTCGAACAGGCGACGGCCGGTGTCGTCAGAGCGCGTGATCAGCGAGGAGACGCTGTTGGTGTAGTCGCGCAGGGCGCTGTTGCGCGAGCTGACCTGGCAGCTGTGCACGCCGACGGCGATGAGCACGATGACGATGACGAGCGCCGCCGCCGCGACCGCGCGTCGGATCTGGATCGACTGCTCCTGCGGAGGCGGGCGGCGGCCACCGCCGGAGGAAGAGGAGCGGCGGCGAGAGGGGGCGACGCGGGTCGTCGTACGAGGGGCCCTGCGAGGCTCGGTCCGAGGTTCGTCGACCTCGTCGAAGAACGACAAGCTGGATTCACTCCCTGCCGGTACCGGTGCAGCGCCCAGTATGACTGCGGCGACGGCCGGATGGGCATTCGTGAAAGCCCGCTGGCGCGGCCCGTCGGCTGGAGGGTCGGCCGCCGCGACAGCGAAGAAGCGCCCGTGAGCTCCAGCGACGAGGCGACCGCTCCCGCGCCGACCGCTCCCGCGCCGACCGCCCCCGCGCCGACCGCCCCCGCGCCGACCGCCGAGACGGCCGTCGCCGCCGCTCCGCGGCCGGGCGGGGCGGCCGCCGCGGGCGGGACCGAGGCGCCGCTCGTGCTCGAGCGCTACCGCCTGCGCCGCCGGCTCGGGGCCGGCGCCTTCGGCACCGTGTGGCACGCTCACGACGAGCGCCTTGACCGCGACGTCGCGGTCAAGCTGCTCGCGCGCGAGCGGATCGCCGGGGGCCGTTTCGAACGCGAGGCACGGGCCGCGGCCCGCCTCAGCCATCCCGGGATCGTCACCCTGTACGAGGCCGCGGTCGACGACGAAGGCGCCTATCTCGTGTCCGAGCTCGTCCGCGGGCACACGCTCGACGACCTGCTCACCTCCGGGCAGCTCTCGGACCGCGACATCGTCGGGGTCGCCGCCGCCCTGTGCGAGGCGCTGCACCACGCCCACGCCCAGGGCGTGGTCCACCGCGACGTCAAGCCCTCGAACGTGCTCGTCCCCGAGGCGCCGGCCAGCCCGGCCCAGGTCGCCAAGCTCACCGACTTCGGCGTCGCCCGGCTGTTGGACTCGGAGTCGCTGACCGCGACTGGCGACGTGCTCGGTACCGCCGCCTATATGCCCCCCGAGCAGGCCGACGGGCTGCGGGCGGGAGCGGCCGCCGACCTGTACTCGGTGGCCCTGGTCACCTACGAGGCGCTGACCGGCGTCAACCCCGCCGCGTCGCTGGCGACGCGGCGGGGACGGCGGATCGCCGCCTATCTCCCTCCGCTGCGTCGCCAGCGCCGCGACCTGCCCGCGTCGCTCGGCCAGGCGATCGATCGCGCGCTGCGTCCGCGACCGGCGCAGCGCGGAACGATCGCCGAGCTGCGCGACGCGCTCCTCGCCGCCCGGGACCGCGTCGGGGACAACCCCGGGATCGTCACCGGCGGCTGGTCCCGCGAGCCCGACGACCTCGACGAGGCGCAGCCGTTCTCGGCGCCGGCCACCGCGGCGCACGAGCTGCCGCGATCAGATCCCGAACGCGTCTGGCCGGCGCGCGGCCTGGCCGCCGCGTGTGCCGCCGCGCTCGCGGCGTGGCTGGTCACCGAGCTGCCCTCGGGACGCCCGCTGCTCGCCCCGGCGCTGCTCGCGCTGCTCGCCGCGGCCGCCGTGCTGATCCTCCCCCGGCTCGGATGGGTCGCGCTCGCCGGCGCGCTCTGTGTCACGGCCATCTCGCGGGGCCTGCCCGGCGGGGCGATCCTCGTCGCGGTCGGGATGCTGGCGCCGATGCTCCTCGCGCCCGCGCGGCCGACGGCGTGGCCGCTGGCCGCGATCGCGCCCGCCCTCGGGGTGATCGGTCTCGCGGGTGCCTGGCCGGCGCTCGCCGGCCGGGCTCGCGGCATCGCGACCCGGGCGGCGCTCGGGGCGGTCGGCTGGGTGTGGCTGGTGCTGGCGGGCGCCGTCGTCAGGCCGGTTCTGTATCTGCCGCGCGTCGCGGGCGAACCCGGCGCCTGGGCGCGCTCGGTCGGCGCGACCGCGCAGCACCTGCTGCCGGCGCTCTGGTCCAGCGGGGTGCTCGCGCCCGCGGTCGTCTGGGCCGCCGCGGCGGCGATCCTGCCCGCTCTGGTGCGCGCTCGCCACCCGGCGCTGGATATCGTGCGCGTGACCGTGTGGGCACTCGCGACCGTCGTCGCCGTCAGCGCGGCGATCGTCGCCGTGCGCGGCTCGGCCGCCGGCGCCCCGGCTTCCTCGGCGCTCGTCGGAGCGCTCGGCGCGGGGCTCCTGGCGCTGGGGCCGCTGGCGATGGCGCGATGGCGTCCCACACGGCGATCGTCCGCCCTCGGCGGCGGACTCTCGTAGCATGGATCGGCCCCCGGGGGCGTGCTATGAGCGTGCTGCGCAGCCTAGAGAGCAAGATCGCCGGCCTCGTGGAGGGCACGTTCAGTCGTGCCTTCAAGTCCGAGGTGCGCCCGGTCGAGATCGCGCGCAAGCTCGCCCGCGAGATGGACGAGCACACGTCGCTGTCGCTGTCGCGGACCTACGTGCCCAACGAGTACCGGATCTACCTCTCCCCGCGCGACCGGGAGCGCTTCGCCGAGTTCGAGGAGGCGCTGCGCTCCGAGCTCGTCGGCTACCTGCTCGAGCACGCCCGGCGCGAGCAGCTCACGCTCACCTCCCGGCCGGTCGTTCAGTTCGCCACCGACGATCGTCTGCGCCTCGGCGAGTTCGGCATCCAGACCCGGGTCGCGGCGCCCCCGCCCGCCCGCGACGACGAGCCCGAGCCGGCGCCGCACTCGGGCCGCACGATGGTCTACAGCACCGCCGGCCGGGTCGCCGAGCCGCTCGAGGAGCGTGCCCGGTCGGCCCACCACTCGGCGCTGCTGCTGATGGACGGCAAGCGGCTCGTCGTCGGCCCCGCGGGCGTCACCCTGGGCCGCAGCCGGCGATGCGACGTCATGGTCGACGATGCCAACGTCTCGCGCGCCCACGCCGAGATCCGACCCCGGGGAGGCTCCTGGGTCCTCTCCGACGTAGGCTCGACGAACGGCTCGCGCCTGAACGGCCAACCCGTCGAGGAGCCCGAGGTGCTCAAGCCCGGCGACGAGATCGAGCTCGGCACCACCGTGCTGACCTTCGAGCTCGAGTAGCCGCCTTTCGTCCTGTGCCATGCTCCAGCCCGTCTCCGTAGGCCTGAAGTTCGGCTTCCTCGCCGTGCTCTATCTGTTCTTGATGTTCGTCGCGGTCGGCGCCCTGCGCGACCTGCGACGGGGACGGGGGGACGCGATGCGCGCCGAGCGCTGGCGGGAGAACGATGCGACCGGCATGTACCAGGCGGCCGAGCTCGACGGAGCCGGCGAGGACATCGAGCCCCGCCTGCTCGTCGAACGCGCGTCGGGCCACGAGTCGGGCGTCGCCTACGACCTCGCCGACGGGGCGACGCTCGGCCGCGGGGACGTCGAGATCCGCCTCGAGGACCCGTTCGCGTCCTCGCGCCACGCCCGCATCTCGCGCGAGGGAGCGTTGCTCGTGCTCGAGGACCTCGGCTCGACGAACGGCACCTATCTCAACGAGGAACCGCTCTCGGGGCCCTCGCCGCTGCACGACGGCGACCGGATCCGGATCGGCGAGAGCGAGTTCTCCTACCTCGAGTAGATGCTCCGCGCCGTCGACATCGTCGTCAAGACCGACACCGGGCGCCAGCGCCGCGACAACGAGGACAACGCGTACGCCCGCGCGCCCCTGTTCGTCGTCGCTGACGGCATGGGCGGCGCTCAGGCCGGCGAGGTCGCCTCCGCGCTCGCGGTCGAGGAGTTCCGCCTCGGGCTGAGCGACGAGGGCCCGATCGAGCGGCGCCTCGTCGACCGGGTCCGGACCGCGAATCGCCGGATCTACGAGACCGCCCAGTCCGCCCACGAGCACGCCGGGATGGGCACGACGCTGACCGCGGCCTACCTCGACGACGACGACCTCGTCGTCGCCCACGTCGGCGACAGCCGCGCCTACGTCTACCGCGACGGCGAGCTGTCGCGGTTGACCCAGGACCACTCGCTCGTCGAGGAACTCGTCCGCCGCGGCAAGCTGACCGAGGAGCAGGCGGCCGACCACCCGCAGCGCTCGATCATCACCCGCGCGCTCGGGATCGAGTCCGAGGTCGCGGTCGACACGTGGACGATCCCGGTGCGCGCCGACGACCTCGTCCTGCTGTGCTCCGACGGCCTGACCTCGATGATCGGCGAGGACGAGATCGCCGTCGTGCTGCAGTCCGAGTCAGACCTCGATCGCGCCGGCGAGCGGCTCATCGCCGAGGCCAACGCCGCCGGTGGGCGCGACAACATCACGGTGCTGCTGTTCCGCGTGCAGGACGTCGGCCACGGCGCGGGAATCGAGGATCAGCCGACCGCCGTGCACATCGCCAAGCCGGTCACCGACGCGGTCGTCCAGACCGACGCCGCCGGCGGGGCGACCAAGGCGCGCTCGGAGCGCTCCGAGCCGTCGCTGACGCGGATCGGCCCCGCGGCGAGCGCGACGCTGGCCGCGCCCGCAGGGGCGGCCACCGCGCCGCCGGCC
>Ga0213875_10000132_pt1 | contig 82929 bp, 83 predicted proteins | sample BarmaccomBMRX_R8_FD_160105 | JGI IMG/M metagenome (GOLD analysis project Ga0213875, IMG submission 160105) | Root-associated microbial communities from Barbacenia macrantha in rupestrian grasslands, the National Park of Serra do Cipo, Brazil - RX_R8 | ecosystem: Host-associated > Plants > Roots...
AGCGGCGGCGCATTTTGGCCGAGCGCAGCGGCGGGTTGCCGACTCCCGACCATGACGGGGTCGGCTATCTCGGGCTGATCCGAACCCGGGCGATGTGGGGGCTGTTCATCTCGCAGGGCTGTCTTGTCTACACCGTCTATCTGTATCTGAGCTGGTTGCCGAACTACCTGCAGACCGCGCGACACCTGTCGATGATGGGATCGGGCATCTACACCGCGATCCCGTTCCTGATCGCCTCGCTGGCGAACATCGTCGCCAACTGGATCTTCGACAAAGGCATGAGCATCGATGCCGTGCATAGCGGCAAGCGCCGCTATCTCGTGGCAATCTGCCTCGGCATGACCGCGACCGGCATTCTGATCCCGTTTGTCGACTCGCTCCCGGTCATCATCGTACTGGTGACGATCGCGGTGTCGTTCAGCAATGTCGGACCGGCAGCGAACGGGGCCTTGACCAACGACCTGCTGCGCTCGCCCGCCGACGCCGGCCGGGCCTTGGCGTTCCTGGTGCTCGGCGGCAACAGCTTCGGGCTGTGCGCGCCGATCGTCACCGGCTATCTCGTCGCGGCGACCGGCAGCTTCAACGCCGCCTTCGTCGCCGCCGGCGTTCTGGCGCTGATAGGCGGCACGGCAGCCCTGGTGTTGTCGCGCGGCACGCTCGGTGAGGTGCCGGCGCCGCGGCTGGCGCAGACCCGCCTCGCCGGGTGAGCGGCGGAGCAGGATTTGGCGCTTAAGCCGCGGCCGTCGCCATGCCATCATGCGTCAGCTCGATCGAGAGGAGAGAGGCGTCATGCCGGAATACATGCTGATCAGCTTCAAGACCTGCCCCTGGGTGCAGCGTTCGGCGATCGTTTTGCGCGAGAAGAACACACCCTTTGAGTTTCGTCATATCGAGCCCGACAACCGGCCGGACTGGTTCCTGGCGATCTCGCCGCACAAGAAGGTGCCGGTGTTGCGCATCGACAACCGGGTATCGCTGTTCGAATCGAACGCGATCAACGAATACCTCGACGAGACGATCGCGCCGCGGCTGCACCCGGAGGATCCCTTCCAGCGCGCCGTCAACCGGGCCTGGACCGATTACGTGCCCACCTTCGCCTCGACCGTGACCGGGGTCGCCTATGCCGATACCGAGGCGGCGTACCGCAAGGGTGCCGAAGGCATTCCCGCGGCCTTCGAGCGGCTCGAGAAGGCGCTCGAAGGGCAGGGCGCCGGGCCGTTCTTCAACGGCGCGCGGTATTCGCTGGTCGATGCCGCCTATGCGCCGTTTCTGCAGCGCTATTTGTTCCTCGACCGCGTCAAGCCGCTCGGCCACATCGAGAAATTCCCGCGGCTGAAGGCCTGGGCGGAAGCGCTGATGGCGCGCCCATCGACCCATTCCTTCCCAGCCGACGAGTTCGAGGCGATGTATCGGGACAATTTGAAGCGCCGCAACAAATGGGTGTCGCAGTTCGTCGAGCCGGCACGAGCGGCGGCGGAGTAGCTGGCGCATCGGCGCCCGCGCCCATCGTCGAGGTCCGTACCGCCCGCCATGGAACCGCATCGCAACGCATTGGGGCAGCCGGTTGGCTTTCCGGTGCCGGATTGGTCGCCGCGCCCTTTGCCGCCGCGCGCGGCGATGGCGGGCCATTTCTGTACCGTCGAGCCGCTCGAACCCGACCGCCACGCCGCCGAGCTGTTCGACGCCAATGCCGAAGACCGCGACGGGCGCAACTGGACCTATTACCCGTACGGGCCCTTTGCCAAATTGGCCGAATACCGCAACTGGATGGACGGGGTACTGCGCGACGGCACGCGCCTCTTCCACGCCATCCGCGAGAATGCGAGCGGGAAGGCGGTCGGGGTGGCGGCCTATATCAACGCGCAGCCTGCGGTGGGCGTCGTCGAAATTGGCAGCCTCGTGTTCAGCCCGCGGCTGCAGCGCCGGCCGGCCGCAACCGAAGCGATGTATCTGATGATGCGGCGCGTCTTCGACGAACTTGGCTACCGCCGCTATGAATGGAAATGCGACTCGCATAATGGCCCCAGCCGCGCCGCGGCGGCGCGGCTGGGCTTCCAGTACGAGGGGCTGTTCCGGCAGGCGACGATCACCCGCGGGCACAATCGCGACACGACCTGGTTCTCGGTGATCGACCGCGACTGGCCGGCCCTGCGCAGCGCCTTCGCGGCCTGGCTCGATCCGGCCAATTTCGATCCCGAGGGGAGACAGCGCCGGGCCTTGTCCAGCTTTCGCTGAAGCGCGGTGTTGCCCTAGCGAACGGCAACCGAGCGGCCCGGCGTTTGCGCCTCAGCCGAATTCGAGCGGGAAGCCGGTGGTCACGACGCAGTGGTCGAGAATGCCGCGGCCGCGGTCGGGCAGGCGGCGCTCGCGCGCGAAGCGTTCGAGCGCTGCGGTCAGCGTCTCGGGGGCGCGATCGGCGCCGGTCGGCACATATTGCACGAGATTGTCGCGGAAACCGCGGCGGGTCGCGTAATAGCAGCCGAGCCCCCGCGCCTGCGCCACCCGCTCCTGCATCTGGGCCATTGGTTTGACCCGGAAATTGGTCGCGAAATCGGCCCAGTTGGTCGCGAGGCAGCCTTCCGGTGCAAGCGCATCGAAGCAGCGCGACCAGAACATTTCGCCGTTGTCGGCCGGTCCGCCGGCATCGTAGAGATCGACCAGGATCACGTCGAAACGCTGCGTCGTCGTCGCGAGAAACTGCTGCGCCGCCTCGATGACGACCGGCGCGCTCAAATAGAACCAACGCCGCGCCAGGTTCATCACGGTCTCGTCGGAATCGACCAGCGTCGTCGCGCATTCCGGCACATAGGCGCGCAGGAAACGCCACATCGCCGCGCCGCCGACCCCGAGCAGCAGCGCTGTTACCGGCCGCTCGCAAAGCGCAAAGGCCAGCGACATCAGCCGCTCGTAATGAAACACCAGGTGCGACGGATAGAGCAGGTCCATGCTCGACTGCTCGGTGACCTGCGCCTCGGGCCCGAACGAGCCGAGAGTGCGGTAATGCCGCGGCCCGCGGTCGAAATCGACGACGAATACCGGCGCGCCGAAGGTCGGGGTCGGCCGCAGCAGGCGAATGCGGCAGTCCTTGCCGAAGTAGTCGTGGATCAAAGTGCGCAGGCGCTGGTCGCTGGCTGCCGTCGGCATCATCGGGCCGCCGGACAGGAGAGCGCCGCGAGCGCGGCCACGGTCTCCGCGAACTGGTCGAGCCCCTCGTTGCCGGCACCGGTCAGCGCGTAGGTGCCGCGTTCGAGCCGGGCGAACCAGCCGTACACGTTGCGCTGCAGAATGCGCCCGGCGCGCGGCACGCCGGCGGCGGCGCGCAGCTCGGCAAGCCGCATCGGCCCGGTCGCGGCAAGCGCCCGGGCGCAGCGCAGCGCATCCTGGCGATAGGCTGTCACGATCGGCGCCCGATGGTTGCCGCCCGGGGTCGGGTCACCGAGCCGCCGTGCGAACTCGCCCAGCAACAGCGCAGCGCGGCGGTGGTTGCGCCGCGGCCGGTACGGGACCGGCTCTTCCAAAACCGCGACCCGGCCGCGCCCCTCGACCAGCATCAGGCCGAGACCGAGCCGCCGGCATAGCCGGCGGACCAGGGGGGCTTCCGGCATGATGCCGCGAGTGCGGCGCGGCGGCCGCGGCACCGCGAGGTAGACGCGGTCGCTGAGCGCCAGTCGGTCGAGTCCCTGGAGGATCAGCGACAATGAAAAGCGCAGCTTCAATTCGACGATGACCGGCGGCTCGCCGTCGCGGCAGGCGACGAGGTCGCAACCCCTGACCTCGCCCTTGACCTGGTAACCATGTCCTTCGAGCAGGCGCTTGACAGGGGCATACAGCGCGGTTTCGCGTGGGCGCGGAACGTAGCTGTCCGCCGCTAGATCGTTCTCCATGGCCGCAGAAAGCGGGATTTTTCCCCGCGTGCCAAGAGGTTTGCAGTTAACCCGTTGTCGCTCCAGCTCTGACGGCCGGCGCATGCGTGGTCCTGGGCGGCGAGGCCCGTGAATCGCGTCCTCTCGGCCGGAGCGATGGCGGGGATGACGGGTCAGGCGATCATTTGCGGCACCACCAGAAACAGGTCGGTGTCGCCGGTATCCTGGCCCGCGGCGGTCAGCATCGCGTGCGCCTGGCCGCGGTGATGCGTCTGGTGATTGAAGAAATGGGTAATCAGCAGGCGCTTCGGCGCCGTGATCTCGCGCTGCGCGGCGCCGCTGAACCAGGTCAGGTCGATATCGAGCCATTCGTCGTCAACCTTCGCGGCCCAGCGCGAGATGTCGGCATCGGCCTTTTCGCGCGCCGTCGACAGCTCGGCAAAATCCTCAATGAAGGCAGCGCTTTGCTTGATCGGGAGCGGCGGCTTCGGCCAGCCGTCGAAACGGCTCATCCATTGATGGTCGCCCCACAGGATATGCCCCAGCGTGCCATGGATCGAGCTCCAGAATGCGCCGTGAGGAGCACGGCGCTCGGCATCGGTAAGGCGAAGCGCGGCGCCATACAGGCGGCGATTCATTTCGGCGTTGTAGGCGGCCATCGTGCGGACGTAAGCGGGCGTGATCATGACGATTCCTTCGGCTCAGTGCTCGCGGCGTGCCGGTTCCGTTTGCCGCAAGGCGGGCGAGGCGTCAAACTTGATTCGGGATCAACCACCGAGAGAGCGCCGCGATGCCCGAACCCGGACGCGCCCGGCCGCAACCGACGCCCGAAACGAAGCACTTCTGGGACGGCACCCGCGCCGGCGAATTGCGGCTGCAGCGCTGCAAGGCCTGCACCCAAACCTATTTCCCGCCGCGGCCGTTCTGCCCGCATTGCGCCTCGCGCGACGTCGAAATCTTCGCCGCCAGCGGCAACGGCCGGCTCTACAGCTATGTGATCCACCACCGGCCGGTACCGGGCTTCACGCCGCCTTATGCGATCGCGGTCGTCGAACTCGACGAAGGGCCGCGCATGATGACCAACATCGTCGAATGCCCGCAGACCCCGGAAGCATTGGTGCTCGACATGCCGGTCGAGGTCGCCTTCGAGCGTCTCGATGACGAGATCACCCTGCCGCTGTTTCGGCCGGCGAGCCGCATCAACGGAGAGCGCGCATGAGACCCGGCAGCATCGCCATCGTCGGAGCCGCCGAGACCACCGAGCTCGGCCGCATCCCGGAATTGTCGCAGATCGGGCTGCATGCCGACGCTGCGCTCAATGCAATGCAGGATGCCGGGCTCAAACCCGCCGATATCGACGGCATCGCCACCGCCGGCGAGACCCCGACGACGGTCGCGCATTATCTCGGGCTGACCCCGAAATGGGTGGACGGCACCGCGGTCGGCGGCTGCTCGTTCATGATCCATGTCCGCCATGCCGCCGCCGCACTCGAATCGGGGCTGTGCAACACGGTGCTGATCACCCACGGCGAAAGCGGCCGCTCCGGGGTCGCGCGCACCCGGCCGCCGGTGTCGCCGGGAAGCCTCGCCGGCCAGTTCGAGCAGCCCTACGGACCGATGGGACCGCCGACGCTCTTCACGATCCCGGTATTGCGCTACATGAAGACCTATGGCCTGACCGACGAGCAGTTGGCGATGGTCGCGGTCGTGCAGCGCGAATGGGCGGCGATGAACCCGCGCGCCACCTTCCGCGACCCGATCACGGTCGCCGACGTGCTGAATTCGCGGATGATCGCCTACCCGTTCCGGCTATTACAGTGTTGCCTGGTGACCGATGGCGGCGGCGCCCTGATCCTGACCCGCGCCGAGCGCGCCGGCGACTTCCCGCAAAAGCCGGTCTACCTGCTCGGCACCGGCGAATCGGTCGAGACCCCGATGGTCAGCCAGATGCAGGATTTCACCTCGTCGCGCGCCTTCCGCGTCGCCGGCCCGACCGCCTTTGCCGAGGCCGGCATCTCGCACGCCGATGTCGATCACCTGATGATCTACGACGCCTTCGCGCATTTACCTATCTACGGGCTCGAAGACCTCGGCTTTGTCGGTCGCGGCGAGGCGGCGCAGTTCATCTGGGACCGCAACACCGCCCCCGGCGGCAGATTGCCGATGAACACCAATGGCGGCGGCCTCTCGTACATGCATTCCGGCATGTACGGCATGTACGCGCTGCAGGAGAGCGTGCGGCAGATGCGCGGCATCGCCCCGGCGCAGGTCCCCGGCGCCGAGATTTCGGTGTGCCATGGCGTCGGCGGCATGTTCGCCGCCTCCGGCACCATCATCATGACGAACCAGGCGGCGTGAGGAGTTAGGCGAGGGAAAAGCGCAGCGGGTTCCGCGACATCTCGGGCGCACTTGCACCGACGTCCGGCGATCACACCAAGCCGCGGCGGATTCGAGGGAGCTGTTAAGGTTTCGACCCGGGGAGCCCGCCTGCTTCCAACAGAAGGAGCGGCGCGATGAGGGGGGCGGGCGATGGCATGGCGGTCCGGCGCGGGCCGCTGACCTTCTCGATCATCCTTGCGGTGATCATGCAGGGGATCGACAACACGATTGCCAATGTCGCGCTGCCGCACATCCAGGGCAGCCTGTCGGCGGGACAGGATCAGATCGCCTGGGTATTGACCTCCTACATCGTCGCCGCCGCGATCACGATGCCGCTGTCGGGATGGCTTGCTTCCCGTTTCGGGATCAAATACGTGCTGCTGGCCTCGATCGGCGGCTTCACCGTTGCTTCGGCCTTGTGCGGCAGCGCGACGAGCCTGACCGGGCTGGTCATCTATCGGGCGTTGCAAGGCGTCTGCGGTGCCGGGCTGGTGCCGCTGGCGCAATCCGTGCTGTTCCAGATCAATCCGCCCGAGCGGCACGGCCAGGCAACCGCGGTCTTCAGCACCGGAGCCATGATGGGTCCGATCATGGGCCCGACCCTGGGCGGCTGGCTGACCGACGAATACAGCTGGCGCTGGGTGTTCTATATCAACCTGCCGGTCGGGCTGATCGCCACTCTGGGGATCCTGCTGTTCCTGCGCGAAACTCATCATGGCCGCCGCGAGCCGTTCGACTTCCTGGGTTTCTTGGCGTTTGGGTTCGCGGTCGGCGCGTTGCAGCTGCTGCTCGACCGCGGCGAACTGAAAGACTGGTTTTCCGCCACCGAGATCTGGATCGAAGCGGGGATTTCCGCGGTCGGGTTCTATGTCCTGATCGTGCATACGGCCACGGCCGGCGAGCGCTCGTTCCTCAATCGCGAGCTGCTGCACAACGGGACCTTCGTCGCCGGCACGCTGATGATGTTCTTCATCGGCGCCATCCTGACCGGCACTTTGGCATTGATGCCGACGATGATGCAGGGGCTGATGAATTATCCGGTCTTTACCACCGGCATCGCGATGACGCCGCGCGGCTTCGGCACGATGATCGCGATGTTCGTGGTGGCCCGGCTGATTAACCGGGTCGATCCGCGCCTGTTGATCCTTGTCGGGCTGTTCCTGACCCTGGTGTCGCTATGGCAGATGATGGGGTTCTCGCTCCAGATGGGGATCGGCCCGATCATCGTGTCCGGCCTGATGCAGGGCTTCGGTCTCGGCTGCACCTTCGTGCCGCTCAACATGATCGCGTTATCGACGCTGCCGCGCCACATCATGACCCACGGCACCGCATTGCGCAGCCTGATGCGCAATCTCGGCGGCTCGATCGGGATCGCGATCCTCGAGGCGCAGCTGACCGAGAAAACTCAGACGGTTCACTCGCGGCTGGTCGAGAACCTGCGGCCGGACAACCCGCTGGCGCAGTCGCCGCATCTTGCGATGCCTTACAGCCTGACCAGCCCCTCCGGGGTCGCGGCGCTGAACGCCGAGGTGACCCGGCAGGCGGCGATGGTTGCCTATATCGACGATTTCATGCTGATGACCGCGATCGTGCTGGCCTGTTTGCCATTGCTGCTGCTGGTCCGCGTCCCGCGCCGCCGGCCGGCCCCGGCGGAATAAGCCGATGGGCAATGTGCCCGATCGATTCCGCGCGCGCCCGAGCGGACGAGAGAAATCGGGCCGGGTTTCCGGACCGTTCTACCCGAGCGGGCCGACGTAGCTTTCAAGCAGGGCCCAGGCCTCAGCGCCGGTCTTTTGCTTCATCTCGGTGTAGAACCCGTTCCGGCGCAGCATGTCGCGAAAGGCGCCGCTCTCGGGTGTGTTGAAGATCAGGCCTTTGTCCTGCAGCGTTTGCATCTCGGTCTGGTTGAGCCGCCTCGCGTCATCGCGCTCGAGCAGCGCCGCTTCGGTGAGATGCCGCGCCGCAATGTCCTGCACCGCCGCGGGCAGCCGCTTCCACGCCTGGGTATTGAACGAGATGTGCAGCCCGGCCCAGACGTGGTTGGTCATGCTGCAATACTTCTCAACCTCGTAGAACCGCGCCGCATCGATCAAGATCAGCGGGTTTTCCTGGCCATCGACCAGGCCGGTCTGCAATGCCGAGTAGATCTCGCCGCCGTTGATTGGGGTCGGGGAGGCTCCGAGATGCTGGAACAGCGCGATCAGGAAGGGCGCGAAGGGCAGGCGCATCTTGAACCCCTTGAGGTCCTCCGGCCTGTCGATCGGCTTGTTGCGGGTCGTGATCTCGCGGAACCCGTGATCGAAGCATTTTTCGAGACAATGAAATCCCAGCGCCTCGGCCTCGGCGCGCAGGAAATCGCCGAGTTTTCCGTCCATCGCGGCCCAGATCTGGTCGTACCCGGCGAACGCAAAGCCGACTCCGAAGATGCCGGCGCTGGCCTTGCGCGGCGCCAGCAGATCGGTGGACAGCACGAACATTTGCAGCGCCCCGGTTATGGTCTGCGAAATCATCGCCGTGTCCTGGCCCAGCACACTGTTCGGGTACAGCGTGATCTCGAGCGCTCCGCCGCTCTCCTCCTTGATTCTTTTTGCTGCTTCGGTGCAACGGATGCAGAGCGGATGTTCAGGCGGCAACGCGGTGCCGAGCTTGTAGGCAAACTCGGCTGCCCAGGCCTTCCCGGAAGCCAGGCCGGGGCTTGCGAGCGCGGCGCCGATGACGCCCAGCGCCCGCCGCCGCGAAAGTCGCATCACTCGGTTTGGCCCGATGCTTCCGTCATCAACGCCGCGACGCCCGGCAATTCGCGGCCTTCAAGCCATTCGAGAAAGGCGCCGCCGGCGGTCGAGACGTAGCTGAGCTCGTCGGTGACGCCGGCTTTCGCAAGCGCCGCGACAGTATCGCCGCCGCCGGCCACCGACAGCAATTTGCCCGCGCGGGTCAGTTCGGCGACGTCTCGCGCGATCGCGATCGTGGCGCGGTCGAACGGCGCAGTCTCGAAGGCTCCGACCGGGCCGTTCCACACCAGCGTGCGGCTCTTCGTCAGCGCGGCGGCAATCTGCGTCACGGTCTGCGGGCCGACATCGAGGATCATCGCGGTCGGCGGCACCGCATTGATCCCGACCGTGCGGGTGACGATCCCGGGTTCCAGCTTCTCGGCTGTGACGGCGTCGGCGGGCAGGATGATCTCGCAGCCGCGCCCGGATGCCGCTTCGAGGATCTCGCGGGCCTTGCCGGCCAGATCGGGCTCGCACAAAGAGCGCCCGACCCCGCGGCCCTGCGCGTGCAGAAAAGTGTTCGCCATGGCGCCGCCGATCGCCAGCCTTTCGACCTTGCCGATGATGAATGCGAGAAGGTCGAGCTTGGTCGAGACCTTGGCGCCGCCGACCAGTGCGATGACCGGGCGCTGCGGGTGCTCCAGCGCCGCGCCGAGCGCCTCCAGCTCGGCCTGCATCAGCTTGCCGGCGGCCGCGGGCAGCAGATGCGCGAGCGCCGCGATCGAGGCGTGTGCCCGGTGCGCCGCCGAGAAGGCGTCATCGACGTAGACGTCCCCAAGCGCCGCCAAGGCGCGCGCGAAGCCAGCGTCGTTCTTTTCCTCTTCCGGGTGAAAGCGCAGGTTCTCCAGCAAGGCCACATCGCCCGGCTGCAACGCATCGACCACTCCGGCGGCTTCCGGTCCGACGCAATCGGGCGCGAACCGCACCGGCCTGCCGCCCAAGGCCCGGCTCAACGGCTCGACCAACGGGCGTAGCGACTGCGACGGGTCTGGTCCCTTCGGCCGGCCGAAATGCGACATCACGACGACTTTGGCCCCCTTGGCGATCAGCGCCTCGATCGTCGGTGCGAGGCGCTCGATTCGGGTCGCGTCGGATACCTTGCCTCCGTTGACCGGCACGTTCAGATCGGCGCGCAGCAGCACCCGCTTGTGCGCGACATCCAGCTCGTCGAGCGTGCGAAATTCCGGCATGGCATCCTCCCCTTCGGGCCGGCACGAGGCCGAATTGTGCCCGGATTAAACCGGAGGCGGCGGATATTGCAAAGCCGCCGCCGCGCCATACCTCCTGCGCATGATGGCCCTCTCACTCGACAAGCTTGCCTACGACGCGGCGCAGGCGGCGCGGATTTCCTGGTATTCCGGGCAGAAATATCTTGCCGCCCGGCTCAGCCGGCCGTTTCCGATGCCTGAGGCGCTGCGCGGCCGGCCGATGCCCAACCGCCAGCGCCTGCTGGCGGATTTGCGCATGCTGTTGGAACAGGACTGGCGCAACATCGCTGCCGGGCATTATGCGATGCCGCAGGATTGGCCGGGCAACCCGCTCGAGGAACTGCGGCGGGCAGTAGATTTCTTCGCCGATCTCGGGGCGGTCGATGCGCGGCGGCATGGCGGGCGCAGGGAGCGGCTGATCGAGGCGCCGCCGCCCGGCAACTTCCCGGCCTATTACCTGCAGAATTTCCATTTTCAGAGCGAGGGCTATCTCAGCGAGGCCTCGGCCGAGCGCTACGACCATCAGGTCGAGGTGCTGTTCGGCGGCGGCGCCGCCGCGATGCGACGTCAGGCGCTGGTGCCGCTGCGTCAGGCGCTGGCCGGACGCCCGGCGCCGAAGCTGCTCGATGTCGCGTGCGGAACCGGGCAGTTTCTGCGCGAGGTCAAGGCCAATCATCCGCGGCTCGCCGTCACCGGGCTCGACCTTTCCCGGCCCTATCTCGATGTGGCGCGGCGGCGGCTCGGGGACTGGTCGCGCGTCGAGCTGGTCGAAGCCGGTGCGGAGGACATGCCATTCGAGGATAGGCGGTTCGACGTCGTCACCTGCGTTTACCTGTTTCATGAGCTGCCCCCCCGCACGCGCCGCGCCGTAATCGCGGAGCTCCGCCGCGTGCTGAAGCCGGGCGGGATGGTGATCTTTGTCGATTCGCTGCAGACCGGCGACGTGCCGGATTACGACGCGATGCTGGACTGGTTTCCCGCCGTCTTTCACGAGCCCTATTACGCCAGCTATCTCGGCGACGATCTCGACCGGCTATGGAGCGCGGGCTTTGGGGCCGGCGAGCACCGCCTGGCGTATCTGTCGAAGATAGCGGTTTACACCCGAAATCCCTGATCAGAAGGAACACCATATATAGATCGTTCTTGGCCGATCCGCACAAGCGTGCTACCTATCTTGTGGCGGCTGGAAGCCGAGCCACACGATACGGGGGCGGGGAATGGAGGCGGGTACCTGGACCGACGAGCGCATCGAGGAGCTGGTGCGGCTTTGGGAGGCGGGGGTGACCACGGCCGAGATCGGCCGCCAGATTGGGGTCACCAAGAACGCGGTGATCGGCAAGGTTCATCGTCTCGGCCTGATGCCGCGGGTCATCACCCCGCTGCCCGAGCCGCCGCGCAACGTCTTCGACTTCAACGGGCCGAGCTGTCTGTGGCCCTATGGCCACCCCGGTGACGAGGATTTCCACTTCTGCGGCGATCGTCCGATCCCGGGCAAACCCTATTGCGCCACGCACAATGCCGTCGCCTACATCCGCCCGAAGGAACAGAAGCCCGAGGCCGCCTGATCATCGAGCCGCGGCTTGCTCAGTCGCCCGTTTCCATCGGCAGTGCCGGGTCGGGGGCCCATTCGGTCAGCGAGGCGTCATACAGTCGAACATCGGGATGGCCGAGCAGGACAAGCGCGAGCGCGTCCGCACTCGCGGCGATGCCGCCGCCGCAATAGGTGATGACCGGCCGCTCCATGGCCCCTACCGCCGCAAAGCGCCGGCGCAGTTCTGCCGCCGGCAGAAAGGCGTTGGTACCGGGGTCGACCAGCTGCGCCGCCGGCAGGTTGACGCTGCCGGTGATGCGGCCGGGGCGGCCATAGATATTGCCGCCGGTGCCGGCGTGCTGCTCCGGCGACAGCGCGTTTAGGGTGCAGATCGCCGGATTGCCGATCGCCTCCAGCACCGCCTCCTTGTCGGCCATCAGCGGACGCTGCTCGCGCACGACGAAGCGAGCCGGCGTCGGCCGCGCCGCCGGCCCGGTCTCGACCGGCCGTCCTTCCTGGACCCATTTGCGGAAGCCGCCGTCGAGCACTGCGGCGTTGTCGAAACCGAACACCCGCAGCATCCACCATACCCGCGCCGCCCATTGCGGCGCGGTCGTGCTGTAGGTCACGACCCGTGTGCCCTCGCCGATTCCGAACCGACCCATCGCCGCGGCAAACGCCTCGGCGCTCGGCAGCATGAAGCGCAGCCGCGGGTGCGGCGCCGATAGATCGGCCTGCAGATCGATGAATTGCGCGCCCGGGACATGGCCCTTCTCGAAATCCTCGCGGCCGGGCTTGACCGTGTAGGTCATCTTCGGGTCGGGGATCAGATGCGTCGTGCAGTCGAGCACGCGCAATTCGGAGTCTCCGAGATGCGCCTGGAGCCATCCGGTGTCCACCAGAAATTCGGGGTGGACAAAACCATCCGTCGTGCTCATGACCGCCTCGCCTTGATCGGGTTCGACGCCTCATCCTGAAGGCTCCGCCCCGAGATGAACAGCATCGAAAGCGCCAACCGGCCGGCGAGGGCCGCGTTGACAGTGCCGCGGCACGGCCGCAATTTGACCGGGCACTGAGGCACGGTTCGAACGCTTGGGGGTGAGCCACGCGCGCGCTTTCTTTAGGAAGGAGAAGGGCATGCCCTGTAACCACCCCCAGCTCGTCGACATCGCGATCGGCCGCGACATCAACGGGAAGGCGTGCGCCGACGTCGGTCCATAGCTGTCGCCTCTGCTGACCGCGACAAACCCGATGTTGCACGCGATCGTTCTCGGGGCCGCCGCGGGCGGCGGGTTTCCGCAATGGAACGCGAACACGCCGGCCTGCCGGCGTGCTCGCGCCGGCGATCCCGGGGTGAAGCCGCGCTCGCAGGCCTCGTTGGCGGTGTCGGCCAATGAACGCGACTGGTTCGTCCTCAACGCCTCGCCCGACCTGCGGCAGCAGATCGAAAGCACGCCGGCCTTGCACCCCCGCGAGGGCCTGCGCTCGTCGCCGATCGCCGGGGTCGTCGTGACCGGCGGCGATGTCGATGCGATCGCCGGGCTGTTGCATCTGCGCGAGCGGCACCGCTTCGCGCTGCACGCGCCGGCCGCGGTGCTGAAAGTCCTGGCGGAAAATTCGATCTTTGGCGTGCTGGCGCGCGATTGCGTCGAACGCCGGGAATTGCCGCTGGAGCGCCCGACCGCGCTGGCCGGAGCCGCGGGCCCCTCCGGCCTGGAGGTCGAGGCCTTTCCGGTCCCGGGCAAGGTACCGTTGTATCTCGAACGCGAGGGCTTCGACCCGACCCCGCGCGAGGGCGAGGCGATCGGGCTCGCGGTCATCGACGTCGAGAGCGGTAACCGGCTGCATTTCGTGCCGGGCTGCGCAGCAATGAGCGACAGCCTGCACCGCCGGCTCGTCGGCAGCGCGCTGGTGTTTTTCGACGGCACGTTGTGGGATGACGACGAGATGATCCGGCTCGGGGTCGGCGCCAAGACCGGCCGGCGCATGGGTCACATGAGCATCGCCGGCCCGGACGGGGTCATCGCGGCGTTCGCCGGGCTCGCCGTGCGGCGGCGGATCTTGATCCACATCAACAACACCAACCCGGTGCTGATCGAGGATTCGCCCGAGCGCCGAGAGGCCGAAGCGGCGGGCTGGGAAATCGCCTTCGACGGGATGGAGGTGAGGCTGTGACGAGGCGATCTGCGTTTCCCGGCCGCATTTCCGCATTGCACTCCGGGTTGCTTTGCGGCGACATGTAGCGCGCCGAAAGCGCTGCTTCGTCGTTGCCGTGAGGCGCGCCCGTCACCACCCGAGCCGGGAATGACCGCACGACCCTTCCGCTGCCCGATCTTTCCTGCCCGACAGCCGCATCGCGCCTGGCCGCTGGCCATCGCGATGCTGCTGCTTCTGGCCGCCTGCACCAGCGCCGCGCAAAGGCTGCCGCCGATCCCGAGCGCGGCCGAAAACGCCTATGTGCTCGGGCCGGGCGATCGGCTCAAGATCACCGTCTTCGGGCGAGAGGAAGCCTCGGGCGAGTTCATAGTCGGGGCCGACGGCCGGGTCGCGACGCCGCTGGTCGGCGAGTTGAAGGCCGTCGGCCTGACGATAGACCAGCTCCAGACCGAGTACACCCACCAGCTCGAACAAGGCTTCTACACCAATCCGAAGGTGGCGATCGAGGTCATGAACTATCGCCCGTTCTATATCATGGGCGAGGTCAAGAAGCCGGGCAGCTACCCCTATTCGAGCGGGCTGAGCGTGGCGGCGGCCGTCGCCGAAGCCGGCGGCTTCACGCCGCACGCCGACCGCCACCTTGCGGTGATCGAGCGCAAGACTCCGAGCGGGATCGTGCGCGGCCGCGCCGGCGACGATACCCCCGTCATGCCCGACGACATCGTCGAGGTGCCGGAGTCGATTTTTTAGGGGCGATTCGCCCCGAGCCGCGCGGGTGGCGCGCGGCGGCCTGCGCGAGGCTACCCGATCGCGGCGATGGCCTCGATCTCGATCATGAAATCAGGGCCGGCAAGGCGGCTGACCTGCACCGTCGTGCTGGTCGGGGTCGCGACCCCGAAATAGCGCATGCGCACATCGCCGTGTTTCTGGAATTCGTCGAAATCGGTGACATAGGTGTTGGTCTTGACGACATCGGCCCAGGTCGCGCCGGCCGCTTTGAGGCACCGGTCGAGATTTTGGAAGGTCTGCTCCATCTGCGCCCGCATGTCGCCTTTGCCGACGCAGTTGCCGTCGATGTCGCGCGCCAGCTGGCCGGCGATGTAGACCAGTTTGCCCGCGCCGGTCACGGTCACGACATGCGAGTAGGAAGGCTGGCCCGCCGACATCCGGACGTTCATGCCTTCGGGCTGCATCCGCTCGATCTTAATCGTCATGACGGTTCCTCCCGACCGGGTTCTTTCGCTGACGGCTTGCGGTAGCATTGCGATCGTCCGATGCCAAGGGCCAACAACCGCCGGGGAGAGTACGCGATGGCCACCGAGCAGCAGGTCGAACGGCATTACGCCAGCGCCGGGATCGCGGCGCGCCTGCTCGCCGCGCTGCGCGAGGTCAACGGCCCTGACGCGCCGGTTACGGTGGACGCGCTGGCGCCGCTCGACCATTTCCACGGCCGCGGCGTGCTGGCGACCGAGGAGTTGGCCGCAAGACTAAAGCCGCAACCCGGCGAGCATCTGCTCGACGTCGGCAGCGGCATCGGCGGGCCGGCGCGCTGGCTGGCCGCCAAGTTCGGCTGTCGGGTGACCGGGGTCGATTTGACCGCCGAGTTTTGCGCCGCCGCCGAAGCTCTCAATGCCGCGGCCGGGCTCGCCGACCGGGTCGAGATCCGGCATGGCAGCGCGCTGGCCCTGCCGGTCCCGGACGCTGCGTTTGATGCTGCCTATTCCCAGAACGTCGTGATGAACATCGCGGACAAGGCGGGATTCTACCGCGAAGCCTTTCGTTCGCTGCGCCCGGGCGGCCGGCTGGCCTTGTCGAACCTGTGCGCCGGGGCGGCCGGTGAGCCCGTGTATCCGGTGCCCTGGGCCGTCACGGCCTCGACTAGCTTTCTCGACACCCCGGAACAAATGCGCGCCGCGCTGGCCGCCGCCGGTTTCGAGATCGTCTCATTTCGCGATACCTCTGCCGACAACGTCACCGGGCAGCAGCGCAATCGCGAGCGGCTGGAGCGCGACGGCCTGCCGCGGCTCGGGGTGCATCTGATCCTCGGCGAGCGGCTGCGCGAGATGCAGATCAATTCTGCGCGCAATCTGGAGGAAGGACGCACGGCGACAGTCGAGGCGTTGCTGCGTAGGCCCGGCTGATGGCGAGTCGGTTGCCTCAGCCGATGACCCCATCGGCTCGCATCGCGGCGATTTCGGTTTCAGCATAGCCGGCGGCGCGCAGCACCTCTTCGCTGTGCTCGCCGACCTCGGGTGCGTGTCGCGGCGGCACCTTCTGCTGGCCGGCGACCCAGAACGGGCTGCTGACGGTCAGCAATGAGCCGTCGGCGAACGGCACCAGTGCACCGCATTCCCGCATCTGGGAATCATCGGCGATGTCGTCGGGCTCGGCGACGACGCCGAACACGAGCCCCGCAGCGTCGAGCCGTTGTCGCCATTCCGCCAGGTCACGGATGGCAAACGCATCATCGAGGACGGCGATCAACTCGCGGGCATGGCTCTCCCGCGAAGCTGCGGTCGCAAACCGCGAATCCTCAAGCGCGTCGCTTTCCAGGCAGGTCTTGAAGACGTGCCAGCGCCGCTCGTCGGAGACGATCGACAGCAGCAGCCAGCGCCCGTCGCGGCAGCGGTAGTGCATCCGCAGCGCGTTCACGCCCTGCTCGCGCGGCGGCTGCGGCACGATGGTTTCGCCGCAGAGCGTGGCCTGCACGTGGCAGCCATTGGCCCATAGCCCGTTCGCCAGCAATGACGAGCCGACATGCGTGCCCTTGCCGGTGCGCTCGCGCTGATAGAGCGCCGTGACGATCGCGCCATAGGTGCCCATCGCCGAGGGGTGGTCGCCCATGCCGGGCAGAGAGCGCGCCGGCGCCGTCTCCGCACCCGAGCGCACCAGGTGCATCAGGCCGGAGCGCGCCCACCAGGCGGTGGCGTCGAAACCGGGCTTGTCGGCCTCGGGCCCGGTCTCGCCATAACCGGTGAAGGAGGCGTAGATCAGCCGCTCATTGAGCGGCGCGAGATCCTCGTAGCGAATGCGCAGTTGCCGGCGCACTCGCGGCGGGTAGTTGGTGATGAATACGTCGGCCTGCTTGACCAGGCGCTCGAGCACCCCGTGCCCGGCGGCGGTCGCGAGGTTCAGCGCCAGGCTTTTCTTGTTGCGGGCGTCCAGCACCCAATGCGGGTTGCGCGGGTGCGCCTTGCCGATCGGGGGTGTTGCCCGCCGGCGATACGGGTCCCCGGCACCGGGCGGCTCGATCTTGACGATTTCCGCGCCGAAATCCGACATCACCGTCGCGGCTGCCGGCCCCGCGATGTAGCTGGCGCAATCGATGACCTTGAGCCCTCCGAAGATGCGTTCGCTCATCAGGATGTTCCCTCCCGGACCATTTCAGCCCAAACCACGGTTCGATGCGGCCGCAGTCTCGATTTTGCCATCAAATTCGTCTAAGCGGAGCCCGTGGCTGCGAACCGGCGCGGGAGAATGACGATGAAGCTCAACCCGTATCTGACCTTCGGCGGCAACTGCGAAGCCGCATTCAAATTCTACGAAAAGGTCCTCGGCGGCAAAATCCAGGCGATGATGACCGCCGAAGGTACGCCGATGGAGCAACACGCTGCGCCGGAATGGCGGAACAAGATCATGCATGCCCGCATGACGGTCGGCGATACGGTGCTGATGGGGTCCGATGCGCCCCCGGGCCAGCGGCAGCCGATGGCGGGGTTTTCCGTCACATTGAACGTCGACGAGCCGGCCGAAGCCGACCGCCTGTTTCAGGAGCTTTCGCAGAATGCCGCCTCGGTGGCCATGCCGATCCAGGAAACCTTCTGGGCGCGCCGTTTCGGTATGCTCGTCGACCAGTTCGGCACGCCGTGGATGATCAATTGCGAGAAACCGATGTCATAGAGGGTTTTCTCGCCCACGCTGAACCGATTCGGGCGGCACAGATTACCGCTCCAGGTTGCTCGTTGCGGGGCTACTCCTGAAGCCTCCTTGTTACGGGACGGCGAGCCGATAGGCGTCGCCGTCACGAACGATATGGCCGGCGGTGGCGCCGGCGAAATGTGTCCCGATCACCAGCGTTGCAGCGCCGGACAGGGCGTGAAGCATACTTTCGCGGGTGGCGCGGGCGGTATCGGGGTCGCTATCCGCGGTCGAGCACCAGCCGGGCCGCGCGATCTGGCAAGGATGGTGCATGAAGTCTCCGGTGATCAGCGCCTCCTCGCCGCCGGAAGCGATGCGGACGCTGACATGGCCGGGGGTATGCCCCGGGGTCGCCACCAGGCTGACCTCGTCGCAGACGCGGTGATCGGTCTCGACCAGATCGACAAGCCCGGCTTCGTACACCGGCTCAACCGAATCCGCGGTCACGGCTGCCATGTCGTCGCGTTCGTGCTGGCCCTGCCAATATTCGAATTCGACCCGGCCCATCAAATAGCGTGCCCGCGGGAATGTCGGGACCCAGATCTTCTGGCCGCCGGGGCCGTCCGCCAACATCGTGTTCCAGCCGACATGGTCTACGTGCAGATGCGTGCACAGCACCGTATCGATCGATTCCCGCGGAAAGCCGGCCTCCGCGAGGTCGTTGAGAAACGGCCCTTGCAGATTGTTCCAGCCCGGGATGCGGCGGTTCTGTTTGTCGTTGCCGAGACAGGTATCGACCAGGATGCGGCGCTGCCGGGTCTCGACCACCAGCGCATGAATGCTCATCTTGAGGCGACCGCGTTCATCGGCGAAATGCGGCCGCAGCCAGGCGATCGGGAGGATTTCCTCATACGTCGCCTGCGGCAGGATGAAACGGCTGCCGCCGGTCACCTGCATCTCGACGATCTTGGTGACCGTAACCTCTCCGATCCGCCATTTCATCGCGATGTTTCCCGTCCGGCGCCTATAACCACAAGCGTGCTCCCGGCACCCCGCCCGGCGCAAGCGCCGGCCCGGGTGCGATGATGTCATAGAATGCGTGAGCGAGGTGCGGAACGGGTGAGCGGCGACGGTCTGCGCGGACGATTGCTTCCGGGCGAAAGCGTTATCTGGTCGGGGCGTCCCGGCCAGGGCGTGCTGTTTACAGCCCGTGACGCGCTGCTGATCCCGTTCAGCCTGATGTGGGGTGGTTTCGCCCTGTTCTGGGAGGGCTTGGTGATCGAGCGCGGCGCGCCGCTGCTGTTCCGGCTTTGGGGCGTGCCGTTCGTCCTGGTGGGCCTATATTTGACCATCGGCCGTTTCGCGGTCGATGCGTGGCTGCGCGGCAAGACGCACTATGCGGTCACCAACCAGCGTATCCTGATCGAACGGTCGGGGGCGTTCGGCCGGTTCACCGCAATCGGCCTCGATCGGCTGCCCGACGCGCAATTGACCGAACGGGCGAATGGCCGCGGCACGATCCGGTTCGGCCCGACGGCGCCGTTTTGGGGGCGCGGCGGCTTTGCCGGCTGGACGCCCGCGCTCGACCCCGCGCCGCAATTCCTGGCCATCGTCGATGCGCGGCGCGTCTTTGACCAGATCCAATATGCGGTTCGGCAGCGCAATTGAGCTGCCGAATGGGCGCCGACCATTCGGCTTGTCAGCGAGACCGGAGCGCCGCACCATGACCGCCGAGCTTGCAATCATTCCGCATCCCCATTTCAGTTTGCGGCATCGTCTTGGGGGGACTCATGCGTTTGCTCGCGATGGCGGCAGCTCACATCGTCATGTTCGCTCTGTTCGGCATCCAGGGCAGCCGAGCGTCCCAAATCGTTCTCTCCGACCCGCTGACCGCGTGGCCGCTGAACTTCGGTCCGCAGAGCGCCAACGTGATGTTGAGGGATGGTGCGGTGCATATCGTCGAATCCGGGGATGCCGCGAGTTGGGTTACCATCAGCGGCTTCAACTTCGCTGACATGGATGCAAGCGTCACGATCACGTCGCAAACCGCCTCCGGCAACGCGGCCGGGCTGATCTTCTGGGCAACCGCACCGCAAGATTTCTTCGAGTTTGCGATATACGATTCGATCGGGTCTTTCGGCGTTACGCGCAGGCTTCCGGCCGGTGGCGGGAGCTGGCAGATCCTGGTCCCGGCCACCAAAAGCGCCGCCGTCAAATCGGGGATCGGCGCAGCCAACACGGCGCGCATCGTCACCAAAGGAAATGCCGCCGCTTTGTTCATCAACGGCCAGCCGGTCGGCAATCTCGACGTGCAGGCGCCTTCCGGCGGGGGCACCGTCGGGATCGAGGGAGAGGGTCAGGCCGGGCAATCCGCTGATTACGTCTTCTCGAATCTCGTCGTCAGCCAATAGGACACCCTGCGTTCAGCGCCGGACTGCAGCGCGTTGGGTCGCGACCGCGCCGGATCCGGCCTCGCGGTAGCCGACCCGACAGCCGGGCGCGGCGACGCCTGCCAGAGACTCCATGAATTACCCGCTTCCGCGTCCGACGAGCGGCGGCCTGCGCAACTAGGAGCCGGTCCCGCGGGTTGCGCCAAGCATGGACCGGCCATTGGCAGCGGGATAGCATCAGCCCTGTCCAGCGCAGGGAGCCGCCGATGAAAGCCGCCATCCTTCATGCCGCCAACCAGCCGCTGACGATCGAGGAGGTCTCGGTCGAAAAGCCGAAGAGCCGCGAGGTGCTCCTTCGCACCGCCTTTGCCGGGTTGTGCCACAGCGATCTGCATTTTATCGAAGGGCTGTACCCGACCCCGACCCCGGTCGTTCTCGGGCACGAATCTTCGGCAATCGTCGAGGCGGTCGGTGACGAGGTCACCTATGTGAAGCCGGGCGATCACGTCATCACGTGCCTGTCGGTGTTTTGCGGCACCTGCCCGCAATGTCTGACCGGACACCCGAATTTGTGCGAGAACACCGAGGTCAAGATGCTTCCCGGGGCGGCGCGCCGGATGACCTGGAAGGGCCAGCATCTGAACCAGGCGTTCAATCTGTCCTCCTTTGGCGAGCAGATGCTGGTGCACGAGAATGCCGTCGTGAAGATCGATGACGGCATTCCGCTCGACCGCGCCGCGCTGGTCGGGTGCGGTGTCATGACCGGGGTCGGTGCGGTGTTCAACGCCGCCAAGGTCGAGCCCGGGGCGACGGTAGCAGTGATCGGCTGCGGCGGGGTCGGGCTGTCGGCGGTCAACGGCGCCGCGCTGGCCGGGGCGGAGCGCATCATCGCGATCGACACGATCGCCTCGAAGCTCGAGCTGGCGCGCGAGCTCGGCGCCACCGATACGCTCAACGCCAGCAACGCCGACCCGGTCGAGCAGGTCCGCGAGATGACCAAGGGCGGCGTGCACTACTCGTTCGAGGCGCTCGGCACCAAGAACACTGCCGAGCAGGCGTTCCAGATGCTGCGAGCCGGCGGCACCGCGACGATCATCGGCATGGTGCCGTTCGGCGTGAAGATCGAATTGCACGGCTATGATTTCCTGCGCGACCGCAAGATCCAGGGCACCTCGATGGGCGGCAACCGCTTCCGCGTCGACATGCCCCGGCTGCTGTCGTTATGGCGGCAGGGAAAGCTGAAGCTCGACCATCTGATCTCGGGCCGCCTCAAGCTGGATCAGATCAACGACGGCTTCGCCGCCCTCAAATCCGGTGCCCCGGTCCGCCAGCTGATCGATTTCGCGGGCTCATAGCCCGCCCGGCGAAAAGCGAGGTCCGGGACCCACCAAGCGGCGTTTCGGGCGCGGCGAAATGGACCGGCTTGCGCGTTAGCCGGGAACGCGGCGCGACAGGATTGTCGATCGGCGATCCTCAGAGTCGGATTCGAAATGAATGAAAATGTCTCAGCACGTTGCGTGCGGTTTCTGCGCAAGATGGAGATCCGACCCGTATCCCGGACCCGCTTTGCCTCGCTTTGGCCCGGCCATCCACGCCGTCGGCGAGCGACTTGCGCCTGGTGAGGTGCCGTGGGTGCCCGGACCAAGTCCGGGCAAGGGGTATTGAAACGGCTCGATTCATTCTGGGTCAGACTTTCACGCCGGCAGGCGGTTCTTGTAGAAGCGGCCGCCTTTCATGATTGCGGAGAGCTGCGCGCCCTGGTTCTGGAACAGGCCGAGATCGCGGTAGGGGTCGCCCTCTACGACCAGCAGGTCGGCGAATGCCCCCGGCACCAATTCTCCGAGCTGGCCCGCGCGCTGCACGATCTCGGCGTTGACGATCGTCGCCGAACGGATGATCTCGGATGCCGGCATCGCCTCGGCGCGGATCAGAAACTCGCGGCACTGGTCGTCGCGCAGTTGCCCGAGCAGGTCGGTGCCGAACCCGATCGGGACGCCCGCCTCGCGGCACAGTTCGAGCGAGCGCAGCCCGGCCTCGAGCACGACCTCGTTCTTCTGGCGGCTGTACTCGGTCAGTCCAAAGCGCTCGCCGCGGCGGCGCATGGCGTCATAGGTCACCAGCGTCGGGACGATGAAGGCGCCGCGCTCGGCCATAAGCCGCGCCGCCTCGGCATCGATCAGGTTGCCGTGCTCGATCGTGCGCACGCCGGACGACACCGCACGGCGGATCGCCTCCGCCGAATAGGCGTGGGCGAGAACATAGGCCCCCCAATTGCCGGCTTCCTCTACCGCGGCTTCGATCTCGTCGCGACGGAACTGGATGCTGTCGAGCGGATCGCTCTGCGAAGCGACGCCGCCCGACACCATCAGCTTGATGTGGTCGGCGCCCTTGCGCAGCTCGTCGCGGACGGCGCGGATCATCTCGGGTACCCCGTCGGCGATGCGGCTCATGCAGGAAAGCCCGGTGCTGCAGCCGCATTCGATCTCGTTCTGGGTGCGGCGACGGAAATCGCCGTGCCCGCCGGTCTGGCTGATCGACATGCCGGCGATGAACAGCCGCGGCGACGGCACGATATTCTGCTCGGCTGCGAGCTTCATCCCCCAATCGCCGCCGCCGGTGTCGCGAACCGTGGTAAAGCCTCGCATCAGCATCGCGCGCATCTGCACCGTCGCGCGCGCCGACAGCAGGGTCAGCGGCGCGCTTTCGAGCAGTCCGAGATTGACCTCGGCGAGGAAGATGTGGACATGCGCGTCGATCAATCCCGGCATCAGGGTACGGCCGCCGACATTGATGCGGGTCGCCGCAGCGCTCCGGATCGGGCCTTCTGAGACCTCGACGACCCGGTCGTCCTCGATCAGGACTTCGATCCCGTCGCGCAGCTCCGATTGCCGCGGGTTGAGGAAGCGCCCGCCGTGAAACAGGAAAACCGTCATGACGCCGCGCTCCGGTCCCGCTGTCGAGGAGGCGGGATCGGACAGTCCCCCCCGTCCCGAGTCAAGCGCGACGCCGGCATCGCCGAAGCCGAATCTGGTTTGTGCGAGCGGGGAAATCGGATGGACGACGACGCGACCCATGCCGGGAACGACAACGGGACAGCAAGGGTTAAGAAATCGGTACAACAAGGCCGAAGCGATCGGAGCAGCGCGGGATGGCAATCGAGAGTGTTCCGGTCACGCCGTTTCCGGATCAGCGGCCGGGCACCTCCGGGCTGCGCAAGAAGGTGCCTGTGTTCCGTCAACCCGGCTATGTCGAGGCCTTTGTGCAGTCGATTTTTGACGCGCTGCCGGGGGCGGCCGGCGAAAGCGTTGCCGGCAAAACCTTGGTGCTCGGCGGCGATGGACGCTTCTTCAATGATGAAGCGCTGCAGACCATCATCCGCATCGCCGCCGGCAACGGCGCGGCACGGCTGCTGGTCGGGCGCGGCGGGCTGTTGTCGACGCCGGCAACCAGCGCCGTGATTCGCCGGCATCGATGCTTCGGCGGCATCATCCTCTCGGCCAGCCATAACCCCGCCGGGCCGGACGGCGATTTCGGCATCAAATACAACATCGCGAACGGCGGCCCGGCGCCGGAGCGGGTGACCGAGGCGATCTACCGGCGCTCGCAGCAGGTCGCGGAGTACCGCACTGTCGCCGCCGCCCCAGTGGCGCTCGACCGGCTCGGCACCACCCGGCTCGAACACACCGAGATTACCGTCATCGATCCGGTGGCGGACTATGCCGAGCTGATGGAACAGATTTTCGATTTCGACCGCTTGCGGGATCTTTTCCGGGGCGGTTTCCGCCTGCGCTTCGATGCGATGCAGGCAGTGACCGGACCCTACGCGAGAGAAATCTTCGAGCGGTGCCTCGGCGCCCCCGCCGGCACCGCCGTCCATGCCGACCCCCTCCCCGATTTCGGCGGCCATCATCCCGACCCGAACCCGGTGCACGCGGCCGATTTGGTGGCCGCGCTCGGCGCTCCCGACGGCCCCGATTTCGGCGCCGCGTCCGACGGCGACGGCGATCGCAACATGGTCGTCGCGCGCGGCATGGTCATCACCCCGAGCGACAGTCTGGCGATCCTCGCCGACAATGCCCGGTTGATTCCGTGGTTCCGGGACGGACTTCCGGGAGTGGCGCGCTCGATGCCGACCAGCCGGGCCGTCGATCGTGTCGCCGACGCGCTCGGCATCGCCTGCTACGAGACGCCGACCGGGTGGAAATATTTCGGCTCGTTGCTCGATGCCGGCCATATCGCGCTGTGCGGCGAGGAGAGCGCCGGCACCGGCTCCAACCATGTGCGCGAGAAGGACGGCATTTGGGCGGTGCTGTTCTGGCTCAACATTCTAGCCGCGCGCGGCGAGCCGGCCGCCGACATCGTGCGGCAGCATTGGCGCAAATACGGCCGCAATTTCTACGCGCGGCGCGATTACGAGGGCATTGAACCAGAGCGCGCCGACAGATTGATGGCGCGCCTGCGCGATTCGCTGCCGCGCCTTCCCGGCCAGACTTTCGGCGAGTTCGCGATCGAAACCGCCGACGACTTCGCCTACACCGATCCGACCGACGGCTCAATCAGCGCACATCAGGGGATCAGGATTGGCTTCCGCGATGGCTCGCGCATCGTGTATCGGCTGTCCGGGACCGGGACCGAAGGGGCGACATTGCGCGTTTACATCGAGCGGTACGAGCCTGATCCGAGCCGGCATTCCGTGCCGACACCGGAGGCACTGTCAGCCCTCGTCCCGGTCGCGGTCGGCATCGCCGATATTGCCGGCATTACCGGGCGGGCGGAACCGACGGTCATTGCGTGATCCCGCCCGTCGGACCATCCTCGGGCGGTCGCGCCTAGCGAGGAGAGGCCCATGCTGTCCGGCGCTCGCATCCAACAAAGGCTGGCTCGGCGCGCGATCGCGCTGGTCCTGGCCGGCGGCCGCGGCAGCCGCCTGAAGCAGCTGACCGACCGGCGCGCCAAGCCCGCGGTGTTTTTCGGCGGCAAGTTCCGCATCATCGATTTTGCCTTGTCGAATTGCCTGAATTCCGGCATCCGCCGGATCGGTATCCTGACCCAGTACAAGGCGCACAGCCTGTTGCGGCATCTGCAGATGGGCTGGTCGTTTCTGCGCCCGGAGATGAACGAATTTCTCGACCTATTGCCGGCGCAACAGCGCATTGACGAGGCGACTTGGTATCGCGGCACCGCCGACGCGGTGTACCAGAATTTCGACATCCTGCGCGCGGCGCGCCCCGAATTCCTGATCGTCCTGGCGGGGGATCACATTTACAAGATGGACTACTCCAACATGCTCGCTCATCACGTCGACAGCGGCGCCGAATGCACCGTCGCCTGCGTCGAGGTGCCGCTCGCCGAAGCGTCCGATTTCGGCGTCATGGCGGTCGACGAATCGATGCGGATTACCGACTTCCTCGAAAAGCCGCGCTTCCCGCCGGCCTTGGCCGGCAAGCCCGACCGGGCGCTCGCCAGCATGGGAATTTATTGTTTCGATGCCGAGTTCCTCTATTCGGAGCTCGAACGCGATCACAACGACCCGACCTCAAGCCACGATTTTGGAAAGGACGTGATCCCGCGCATCGTCAGCCGCGCCGAGGCGGTGGCGCACTCCTTCGAGGAAAGCTGCGTCAAGACCACCCCGGAAGCCGAGGCCTACTGGCGCGACGTCGGCACGATCGACGCTTATTGGGCGGCCAATCTCGACCTCGTTCGGCCGACCCCGTCGCTCGACATCTACGACCCGAATTGGCCGATTTGGACGTATCAGGAGCAGGTGCCGCCGGCGAAATTCGTGTTCGACGACGAGGACCGGCGCGGCATGGCGGTCGATTCGATGGTGTCGGGGGGGTGCATCATCTCCGGCGCGACGATCCGCCGCTCGCTGTTGTTCTCGAAAGTCCGGGTCAACTCGCATGCCCAGACCTGCGAGGCAGTGCTGCTTCCGGAAGTTCACGTCGCTCGGCATGTGCGGCTCAACAAGGTCGTCGTCGACCGCGGCTGCCGCATTCCCGAAGGCTTGGTGATCGGCCACGACCCGGAACTCGACGCCAAGCGCTTCTACCGCAGCGATGGCGGGGTGACGCTGGTCAGCGCCGACATGCTTGCTGCACTGAGCTGAAGAGCCGCGCCGTCCCGGCGTGCGGGGGGGGCAGGGCCGCGCCGGGCAGCCTCTTGCGAGAGGCGGCAATTGCCGCAACGCCGCCGCTGCCCTAATTAGCGCCATTGCAGCATGGGCAGCCGGCAAGCCCTGAGCCGTCGAGAGGCGCCGATGGCGTTGGTTCATCCCTGGCCGAAGATTTCGTTGGCGCGTTGGGGTCCGCGCCGCTATGTCCGATTGCTGTGGCCCGAGGCCGCCGCGAGCAGCGGACGCGTGCGCGAGGCGCTGCAGCGCGAAGAAATCGCCGGCTACGGTTTCGCCTTTTACGGATGGTTGCTGGCTTTGGCGGCGATCTCGCTCTACACGATCGCGACGGTGCCGCTGCGCCGCTCGCTGTTCCCGCTCGCGGTCATTGCGGTGTTTGCCGCGCTGACCGGCGCGGGCGAGTGGCTGCGGCGCTATCGGCCGCGCTCGGCAGGGCTGTCGATGGCCGCCATCCTGATGGTGCAGATCGTCCTGCTGACGGTCGTGCTGATCCTCCCCAACCCTGCGATTACCGAGCCTGCGCCGGTGCAGCTTTCCTTTCGCTTCATCAATTTTCTTTTCCTCTACGCCTTCGTGATCGGCACCGTACTGAGCTTCTCGCCCGGAACGGTGCTGAGCGCCGGCTGTTGCGCCGCGGCGGCGTGGGGGGTTGCTTTCGCGATCGTCTACGCCCAGCCCGCGACGCTTTCGATCGGCAACGCCAGCCTGCTCGATCTCCCGGATCTGACCCGGGACGAGCGGCTGGCGATCTATCTCGATCCGCATTACATGAGCCTCGTCACCCTCCGCACCCAGATCATGCTGCTGCTGCTCAGCAGTGCAATCCTGGCGCTCTCGGTATGGCGGGCACGGCGGCTGGTGCTGCGCCAGGCCGTGGCCGAGAACGCCCGCGCCAATCTCGCCCGCTATTTCTCGCCGAATCTGGTCGAAGAGCTCGCGGCCGGCGAGAACATGATCGAAACCAGCCGGGCAACCGAAGTCGGGGTGCTGTTCGTCGACATCGTCGAGTTTACCGCCTTGACCGAGCGCTTGCCGCCGCAGCGCACGATCGAATTGCTGCGCAGCTTTCACACCCGCATGTCCGATGTCGTATTCCGTTATGGCGGCACGATCGACAAATACATCGGCGACGAGGTCATGGCGACGTTCGGGACGCCGCGCAAAAGACCCGACGACGCCTGCCGCCTGCTCGATTGCGCCTGCGCAATGATTGCTGAAATCGAGCGCTGGAATGCGAAGCGGGCGCAACGCGGGGCGGCGCCGGTGCGGGTCGGGATCGGCGTTCATTACGGTGCCGTCATCGTCGGCAATGTCGGCGGCGAGCGTTGCCTCGAATTCACTGCGATCGGCGATACCGTCAATGTCGCCAGCCGTCTGGAACGGCTGACCCGCGACAAGGCCGTGGCGATCGCGGCCAGCGGCGACGCAATCGAGGCGATGCGGCGCCAGGGCGGCGCGGTCGAGCGTTTGTCCTCGCCTTTCGAGCCGGCCGGGCCGGCGCTGTTGCGTGGCCGCGCGATGCCGGTTGAATTGTGGGTCGCCCAATGGCCCGGCCCGGGCGCCGGTATGCCGGCCTGATCCGATCAGGCGGCCTTTATTCAATCGGCCGGGCTTATCCAATCGAGCGACGGCTGGCTGGAGCCGCCCGGCTTTTGGGCCCGGGACCAGCCCGGGCGTTCCACCGTCGTGAACAAAGACCGGGCATCATCAGGGGAGATGTGGGCTCGCGGCCGCGCTGTAGCTGACGCGCTTGTCCGGGTCGGTGCGCTGGGGTAGGGTTCCTGCGCAGATAGCGCGGAGCCGGCGCAGGGAGAAACACCGGAAGGCACCGGAAACTCGGGCGCGGCGAAGATCAGCCTCCCGAGGTATCGTGTTTAACCGGCCGGGTGGCGCCAGATGCTGCGAGCCTTATCCAAACCGCTGATCGGCAGCGCCGCGCCGAGCCTGCCGTTGCTGATCGCGGTAACGATGACCGGCACGATCGCGATGCACATCTTCGTGCCGGCCATGCCGGCAGCGGCCCGCGATTTGGGCGTGTCGCCTTCGCTGGTGCAATCGACGATCACGCTCTATATCGCGGGGCTCGCCTTCGGCCAGCTGTTCTATGGCCCGCTGTCCGACCGGTTCGGCCGGCGGCCGGCGCTGCTGGCGAGCCTGGCGATCTATCTCGCCGGGCTGCTTGCGGCGATTCCGGCCGCCAGCATCGGCGGGCTGGTCGCGGCGCGCATCCTGCAATCCCTCGGAGCTTGCGGCGCGTTGGTGATCGGCCGGGCCATGGTTCGCGACAGCGCCACCGGTGACGACATCGTACGGCGGCTGGCGGTGCTGACAATCGCGATGACCGTGACCCCGGCCCTGGCGCCGGCGATTGGCGGCTATGTGGTCAGCTGGTTCGGCTGGCGCGCGATTTTCGTGATGCTGGCCGCGGTGGTCGCCGCGCTGCTCGCGCTGGTCGGCTTGGCCTTGCCGGAAACCAGCCCGGCGCCGCTGGCCTTGCCCGGCATGCGCTCGATGCTGGTCAATTATGGCCGCCTGCTGATGTTGCCGGCCTTCCGCAACTACCTGATCGCCGGCAGCCTGTGTACGACCAGCATCTACGCGTTTCTGTCGGCCTCGCCGTTCCTGTTCATCGACGTGCTGCACCGCTCGGCGCGCGAGGCCGGCACGTATTGCATGGTGATCCTGGCCGGCCTGATCCTCGGTGCCAGCCTCGCGCGGCGCTACGCCGGGAGGATGCCGGTGCGATCGGGTGCGCTGTGGGGCAGCCGCTGCTGCTTGGTCGGCGCCGGATTGCTGCTGCTGATCGATCGGGCCCACCTGCTGTCGGTCCCGACCATCGTCTTGCCGATGCTGGTGTATTCGGTCGGCATCGGCTTGATGAGCCCCAACGCGGTGACCGGGCTGATGAATGCCGCGCCGCGCACGGTCGGCATGGCCTCGAGCCTCTATGGCTTTTTCCAGATGTCGTTCGGCGCGCTGGTTACCCTGATCGTGGCGTTGTGGCACGACGGCTCGGCGCTGCCGGTCGCGGCGACAATGGTCAGCGCGGCGGTGGTGGCGCAGCTCGCCTTGCACCGGTTGTGAGGCTTGCGGCACAGTCGCTTTATGCACCGCCTCTCGGTCTCGTTACCCGCGTTCAGTTTCAAGCTCACCCTCGCCGCAATCGCCTTTGTCCTGGCGCTGGGGCCGGCGAGGGCGGCGGACCCGGTCGTGGTCGCCTCCAAGATCGACACCGAGGGGGCCTTGCTCAGCAACATCATTGCGCATGCCTTGCAGGCACGCGGCCTGTCGATCGAGCGTCGCCTGCAGCTCGGGCCGACCAATATCCTGCGGTCCGCGATCCTCGCCGGGCAGATCGACATCTACCCGGAATACACCGGCAACGGCGCGCTGTTCTTCCATCAGGAAAGCGACCCGGTGTGGAAAAACGCGGCGCGCGGCTATGACAGGGTCAAAGCGCTCGACGGCGCCCGGAACGGGCTTGTCTGGTTGCAGCCGGCGCCGGCCAACAACACCTGGGTTATCGCCGTTCGCCGCGACATCGCCATCGGCCGGCATTGCCTCGACGATTTCGCCCGGTATGTGAATGACGGCGGTCGGATCAGGCTGGCCGCCTCGGCCGAGTTCGTCGAAACCCCGTCGGCCTTGCCCGCCTTCGAGCAGACCTACGGGTTCCACCTCGGCGGCGGTCAATTGTTGACCCTGTCCGGCGGCAACACCGCGGCGACGATGCGCGCCGCCGCCGAGGGCGTCTCCGGCGTCAATGCGGCGATGGCGTACGGTACCGACGGCGAACTCGCCGCCTTCGGGCTCGACGCCTTGTGCGACGACAGGGGCGCGCAGATCGTCTATGCGCCGGCGCCGGTCGTGCGCGCGGCGGTGCTCCAGCCGCATCCGGAGATCCAGGCAGCGCTTGATCCGGTCTTCGCCAGCCTGACGCTGGAGACGTTGCAGCGGCTCAACGCCGAAATCGCGGTGACCGGCGAGGATGCGGGAAGCGTGGCGGCCGAGTACCTGAAATCGGCGAAACTGCTCCCGTGATCCCGGCCGAAACCGAGGCCGGAATCTGGACCGGAAGCTCTGGATTGCGCATTTCCAATCAGGTGTTGCTGAGCCTGACGATCGTCGGAACCGCGGCCGCGTGCGGCGCGGGCTTTGTTGCACTCGCGCCGAACCGCCTGGTTTCCGGCACGCCCATTGCGCTCTGGCGGGCGGTCGGAATTGCGAGCGTGGTGGCGATGGCGCTGCTCGGCGCGCTGTTGCTGGCGACCGCGCTGCTGCGGCCGCGGCCGGCATTGCACCGTATCGCGGCAGGGCTGGCCGCCGCCTTGCTGCTGCTCGTCCTGAATGCGGCAGGGCAGGCAGCTACGCATCTGTCAGCGAACGCGGTGCCGGTCGCCCGTGTCTCGCTAGGCGCGGGGTTCTGGGCGCTGAGCGTCTGTGCCGCGCTGGCTGTCGTCGACGGGCTGCAACGGGCGCGTACCGGACCCGTCGTGCAGCTGCTTGCCGCCGCCGTGCTGGCCGGCGCGGTTTTTGCCATGGCCCAGCGCGGCGCCTTCGCCGGCCTGTCGCTCGCCCGCGAATACGCGGCCCGCCGCGACATTTTCGGCGCAGCGGTGCTGCGCCATCTGGTGCTGGTGGCAGCCTCGGTCGGGCCGGCATTGGTGATCGGGGTGCCGCTCGGGGTCGCCGCGGCTCGACGGCCCGGCCTGCGCGGCCCGCTGTTCGCGCTGTTGAACCTGTTGCAAACGATCCCGTCCGTCGCGCTGTTCGGCCTTTTGATCGTGCCGCTGTCGGCGCTGGCGACCGCCGTGCCGGCGCTGGCGAGGCTCGGCGTCGGCGGTATCGGGCCGGCGCCGGCGATCATAGCGCTGGTGCTGTACGCGCTGTTGCCGGTGGTACGAAACACCGACGCCGGGCTCGCCGGGGTCGATCCCGCGGTGGTCGAGGCCGGAAGCGGTATGGGGCTGACCCGACGTCAATTGTTGTGGCGGGTGGAATTGCCGCTGGCGTTGCCGGTCCTCCTCGCCGGACTGCGCATCGTCACCGTGCAGGCGATCGGGCTGGCCGTCGTCGCCGCCTTGATCGGCGCCGGCGGGCTGGGCACTTTCGTGTTCCAGGGCCTCGGCCAGTACGCGGTCGATCTCGTCTTGCTCGGCGCCTTGCCGGCGATCTTTCTGGCCCTTGCCGCTGATTTCCTGCTCCGGGTCGTGTCCGGAGTGCTGCGCCGGTCGGAAGCGCGATGATCGAGATCGAGCATGTCACCAAGCGCTACGGCAACCGCGTCATTGTTGACGATCTGTCATTGACGGTGCAGGCCGGCGCGTTCTGCGTATTGCTCGGGCTGTCCGGCTGCGGCAAATCGACGACGCTGCGGATGATCAATCGGCTGGTGCCGATCGACGCCGGGCGCATCCGGGTCGCCGGCCAGGATACCGCCGGCCTGCCCGTCGAGGCGTTGCGCCGCCGTATCGGCTATGCGATCCAATCGACCGGGCTGTTCCCGCATTGGACGGTCGAAGACAATATCGCCACGGTGCCGCGGCTGCTGAAATGGCCGCCGCAGCGGGTGCGCGCGCGGGTCGGCGAGCTGCTCGAACTGCTGCGTTTGGAACCCGCGAGCTATCGCGGCAAATATCCGGACCAATTGTCGGGCGGCGAACAGCAACGGGTCGGGGTCGCGCGTGCGCTCGCGGCCGACCCGGAGCTGCTGCTGATGGACGAGCCCTTTGCCGCGGTTGATCCGATCACCCGCGCCGCCCTCCAGGAAGAGATCCGCAACATTCACCGCGCCACCGGCAAGACGATCATCTTCGTCACTCACGACATCGAGGAGGCGCTGCGGCTGGCGACGGTGATCGCGATCATGCATCGTGGCCGCATCGTGCAGCTCGGTACGCCGCTCGACATCGTCGAGCGACCTGCCGACGATTTCGTGATCGAGCTCCTCGGACAACAGGCGATCGGACTGAAGCTGTTGTCGGTGCGCAAGATCGCCGACCGCATGCGCGCCGGCGAAGTAGCCGATGGCGAAGCCTTGCGGTTCGATGCCCCATTGCGCGATGCACTTGCCGCGATGGCCCTGCGCGGCGCGGACCGGCTTCCGGTGGGCGATTCCGATGGCCGCATCGTCGGTGCGATTACGCTCGCCGACCTGATTCGCTGACATGCGCCGCGGCGACTGGCTGGCGAGTCCGGTCTTGTGGGTCGGCACGTTCTTCGCGGCATTGCTGATCGGCATGCCGGCGTTGCGGCCATTGTTCGTGTTGGCCTTTCCGGAGGCGCGGCCGCCTGTTTACGATCGCGACAGCTTTGTCGCGCTTTTCCTGTCGCATGCCGGGCTCGTCGCCGCGGCAAGCCTCGTCTCGATGGTGGTCGGGGTCGCTCTCGCGGTATTCGTGACCCGACCGGCCGGACGCGATTTCCGCGCCCTCGTCAACACGCTGGCGACGGTGGGCCAGACCTTTCCGCCGGCGGCGGTGCTGGCCCTCGCCGTGCCGGCGGTCGGCTTCGGCCCGCGGCCGACCGTCATCGCACTGTTCCTCTATGGCCTGCTGCCGATTTTCGAGAATGCGGTCGCCGGTCTCGAAGGGGTGCCGGCCGAAATCCGGGAGGCCGCCGAGGGCATGGGCCTGTCGGCATGGCAGCGGCTGCGCGATATCGAATTGCCGCTCGCCGCGCCGGTCATTCTCGCCGGCATCCGGGTATCGGTGACGATCGGGATCGGCACCGCAACGATCGGCTCGACCGTCGGCGCTCTGACATTGGGGACGCCGATCTTCGACGGGCTCGCGGTCAACAAGCTGCCCTTCATCCTGCAGGGGGCGGTGCTGATCGCCCTGTTCGCGATCCTGACCGATATGCTGTTCGCCCGTCTCGAGCACCGGCTGCGCCGCCGGGTTCGGTAGAACCTCAGAGACCCGCGGAGCGACAACCCGCTAAGCGCGAGCCACTTGAACCGCATCGGATTGGGGCCCCGCCGCAGGCGATCGGTCGAGATAGGCCTGCAATTCCCCCGCCTGTGCGGCCGAGAGGCGGAGGCCGAGCTTCGAGCGCCGCCACAGCACGTCGTCGGCGGTGCGGGCCCATTCCCGGGTCACCAGCCAATCCACCTCGCGCCGGGTCAGGCCCTGGCCGAAGTCGTCGCCGAGCCCGTCGACGCGGCCCGCTTTCCCCAGAATCTGCCAGGCATCGGCCCCATAGCCGCGGGCAAGACGGGCCGCCGTGAAGGCGTCGAGGAACGGGTAGTCGCGGCGCAGCGCCTCGCCGGAGCGACGCGCCGGTGCGCCCTCGCCGCCGGGCAGGACCGAGCCTGCGGTCCAGGCCGGGCCGGCGTCCGGCAGATAGGGCGCGAGCCGCGCCAGCGCATGCTCCGCGAGGCGGCGATAAGTCGTGAGCTTGCCGCCGAAAATCGACAACGCCGGCGGCCCGCTCCGGTCGAGGTCGAAGACGTAGTCGCGGGTGACCGCGGAAGCATCGCCTTTGCCGTCGTCATAGAGGGGACGTACTCCGGCATAGCTCCACACCACCGACTCGGGCGTCGGCGGCTCGCGGAAATAGCGCGACACGGCGCGGCAAAGATACTCGGTCTCTTGCGGCAGGATCGCGGCGGTTGCCGGATCGCCGTCGAACGCCAGATCGGTGGTTCCGATCAGCGTGAAGTCATCCTCATAGGGAATGACGAATACGACGCGGCGATCCTCGTTCTGCAGGATGTAAGCGTGATCGCCCTCATACAGGCGCGGAACCACGATGTGGCTGCCCTTGACGAGCCGCAGCGTCGCGCGGCTGCGCAGGCCGGCGTCGCGCAGCACCTCGCCGGCCCAGGGTCCGGCGGCGTTGACGAGGATGCCGGCCTCGAGTTCGCGGCGTGCATCGCCCGGACCCCGCAGCGATACCCGCCAGCCTCGCCCGTCGCGCCGCGCCGCGACCATTGCGGTTCGGGTGGCGATGGCCGCGCCATGGCGCGCGGCGTCGCGGGCGTTCGCCACGACCAGCCGCGAATCGTCGACGCAGCAATCGGAATACACGAAACCGTCGCGCCAGCGTTCCCGCAAAGGTGCGCCGAGCGGGTCGGAGCATAGCTGTACCGCCCGTGACGGCGGCAGGCTGCGGCCGCCGAGGCGGTCGTACAAAAACAGGCCGGCGCGGATCATCCAGCGCGGGCGCACCCCGGGCTCATGGGGCAGCACGAAACGGCGCGGCCGGATCAGGTGCGGCGCGAGGCGCAGCAGCACCGCGCGCTCGATGAGCGACTCCCGCACCAGGCGGAAGGCGCAATGCTCGAGGTAGCGCAGGCCGCCATGGATCAGCTTGCTCGAGGCCGATGACGTTGCGCCGGCGAGGTCGCCGGCCTCGCACAACTGCACCGTGAGGCCGCGCCCGGCGGCGTCGCGGGCGATCCCGACGCCGTTGATGCCGCCGCCGACGACAAGCAGATCGACGCTGTCGCCCATCGCTACCCGACCAGCAGATCGGCAAGTTCGACAAAGCCCTCGCCCGCCGCGGATTGCGTTACGTAAGCGGGCGCCGTTTTTAGCCGCGGGAGATGGTCGCGTATATTGGCGACCGCGACGGCATGCGGGAAATAGGCGAACATCGGCTCGTCATTCGGTGAATCGCCGGCGAACGCAACCTCGTCGCGCACCCGGTCGAGTTCGACGCCGAATATCTCGGCGAACAGGCATCGGGTCATCGCCAGCTTGTCGAAATCGCCGAACCAGCCATTCACGTGGATCGAGCTGAGTTTCGCATGCGCTCCGGCGTCATGGAAAATCGCGAGGATGCGGTCGATGTCGGCCGGCGGGAGCGCCGCTACATCCTCGCGGACGTCGATCGCGAGATCGCTGCGGCGATAGGGCTGGTCGGCGGCGACGCGAGCAGCGGGCACCGCGGCCAGGATCTCGACCGCGAGCGCATCGAGGCGCCGCCGCGCCGCGGCCTGCTCCTCGGCGGACAGCCAGTATCGCCCGATCATCGTCCTGGTGCCGTGGTCATAGCGGAAATAGAACGCGCCATTCTCGCCGATTACCGCCGCGACCGGCCAGAATCGGGCGATCATGTCGCACCAGCCCGCCGGTCGCCCGGTGACGGGGATGACCTCGCGACCGCTCTGCTGCAATCTTTCGAGGGCGCCGTAGGCGGCGGCCGTCAGCCGGCCGCGGGATGTCAACGTGTCGTCGATATCGACCAGCACATATTTGATCCGGCGGCGCCATTCCGCCGGTAACGCCGCGATGGGCCGCATCGCCGTTGCGGCCAACCCGGCCTGGCCGGCGGCGAGCGGTTTTCGTGCCGCCTTGTCAGGCGAGCTTGTATCCCTGGCGCGCCAGCAGCTTCCAGCCGCCATCCTGCTTCTGCCAGACCGCGAGGACGCCGATATTGACATCGGTCGTCTTGCCGTCGGCTTCGCTCGATGAAACGTAGCGATGGCGGGCGATCGCGGCGTCGCCGGCTATGCCGATGTTGAGGTCCGGGAAGGTCAGCGATTTGACCGTCCCTTTGCGGTTGACGACCCCGTCGACGAATTCGCCCTTGTTCTGCACCCGGCCGTCCGAATGGCCGTAGCTCAGCTGCTCGGCCGCCAGCTGCATTAGCGCTGCCTTGTCGGCTTCCAGCAAGGCCTTGCGCAACGCTTCGACGGCCTGAGAGACAGCCTGCTGATCGCCCGGCTCGGCATGCGCCGGCGACGCAAGCAGGAAACGCGAGGTCCCGAGCGCGAGCGCGCCCGTGACGGCCAGATTGCGACGGCTTAGCTGCATCTCGGCTTCCTCCCTTTCGCCCGGGCGGATCAACCCCGGGTTTGAGTTGGAGCCTATCCCGGCCCGGGTCCCCGGCGGAAGCCCGATGTGAGGGGGAGGCGGCCGCCCTTCAGCGGATCACGTTGGCGATGATGCCGAAGATGAATACGGTGACCCCGCCCCACAGCAGGATCGCCAGCAAGGTCTGGCGCCATCCCTGGTCCGGGACAAGGCCGGACAATCGTTCAAACCGACGCGTCCGCATCCCCGTGCTCCTGCGCCGTTCGGCTGAGAGCCTATCGCCATGCCGCCGCTTCTGTCGAAGACAATCGCTGCGGCGCCGCGCCGGTTCCGCGAATGAGGCGATTTGGCGGCGGCTCAACGGTGCTGCTCGGACCCGCCGGCCGGCAGCATGGCGAATGAACTGGCGCGGCTGCCGCGACGTTCATTGCCAATCCCTCCAGCTTCAGGCGTCGCATGAAGTGCATTTGGGCCGGTTTCCGGGTGCTGTCGGCGGTGGCGTCCCTGATATCGGCGTGCCTGCTGCCGGGCGCGCCGAGCCGGGCGCAGTCGGTGCTCGGCTACCACGGGCAGGACAACCGCAGGGGGGCCTTTACGGTGCCGGGGCTGAGCTGGGAGCAGGCCCGCTCGCTGCGGCTCGACGCCACCTTCGATGGGCGCTTTTCGGGAAACGTCAATGCCCAGCCGCTGTATTGGCGCGCGCCCGGCGCAGCCGCCGGCTCCTTCCTCGTCGCGACCGAGGACGACACCGTGATTGCGCTTGATGCCCGCAGCGGCCGGGAAATGTGGCGGCGCGATCTGGGGCGCCCGATGCCGCTTTCGTCGCTGCCCTGCGGCAATATCGATCCGCTTGGCATTACCGGAACGCCGGTTATCGACCCGACGCGCCAGGCGATTTATCTCGATGCAATGATTAGCGAGGGGGGGCGAGCGCATCATCGCATCTTCGCGCTGTCCCTGAAGGACGGAACCGTCCTTTCGGGCTGGCCGGTCGAGGTTGCCGACGCGGTTCGCGCAAAGAGCCAGAGCTTTGATTCCAGTGTCCAAAACGAACGGGGCGCGCTGATCCTGCTCAACGGCATGGTGTATGTGCCGTATGGCGGCTTCTTCGGTGATTGCGGCGACTTCCACGGCTGGGTAGTCGGGGTCGGACAGGACGATCCGACACGGATCGCGGTCTGGCGTACGCGCGCTCGCGGCGGCGGCATCTGGGCTCCCGGCGGCATCGCCGCCGATGGCCAGTCGTTGTTTGTCGCAACCGGCAATACGATAGGCGCCGCGAACTGGAGCGATGGCGAAGCGGTGTTCCGGCTGGACCCGGACCTGCGCCATTCCGAACGCTCGCAGGATTTTTTTGCCCCGCGCGACTGGCAGGCGCTCGACGAGCGCGACGCCGATCTCGGTGGCGCCAACCCGATCCCGCTCGATCTGCCCGGCCCCGAAGGCAGCGCTCGCGCGCTGGTGCTGGCGCTTGGCAAGGACGGGCGAGGCTATCTGCTCGATCAAAGAAATCTCGGCGGCATCGGCGGCGCGCTGGCAATCGAGACCGTTGCGGCGCGCCCGATCCGGACCGCGCCGGCCGCCTATCCTGCCGCGAATGGCGGCTTTGTCGCGTTTCAGGGCGATGGTGCCCGCTGTCCGGCGGGCCATCGCGGCGAGGGGCTCGTCGTATTGAAGATCGGCGCCGGCGCGCCGCCCGCGATTGCGACTGCCTGGTGCGCGGCGGTCAGAGGCGCCGGCGCACCGATCGTCACAACCACCGACGGCCATTCGGATCCGATCGTCTGGCTCGTCGGCGCCGAGGGCGACGACCGCTTGCACGGGTTTCGCGGCGATACCGGCGACAGCCTGTTCGCCAGCGCCCCGATCGCCGGGCTCAACCATTTCCAGACGCTGCTGGCCGCCGACGGCCGTCTGATCGTCGGCGCCGATAACCACCTTTACGCCTTCGCGCCGCCGTAACGGGATGCGGCGAAGCCGGTTGCCGGGCCCGGCCGCGGTGTGGCTGGCCGCGGTTGCAGGTCGGGTGCGGGTACAATAGCCTTGCCGACGCGGAACCGTTGCAATTCTTGTCCGGCGATCGAAGGAGATCTCGATGCATTACGCGGCTCTGATCGCCGCTGCGGTGGCGGCGTTTGCGGCAGGGCTGCCGGCCAGGGCCGCGATCGCCGCCTATGGCGCGATCGCCTATGACGAGCAGACCGGCCGCGACGGCTTCAGCTGGAACTACGACAGCGCGCAACAGGCCGAGCAGGCGGCATTGCGCGATTGCGCCCGCCCGGGCTGTAAGGTCGTGCTTCGAGTCGGTCCTCGTGCCTGTGCCGCAATTGCCAGCCCGGTGCAGGGTCCCGGGAACGGGCCTGCCAATGCTCCGGCGTCCGGCCCCGGGAACGGTGCCGGGAACGGCCCGGGGGAGGGCGGCGGCAACGGCCCCTCGCCAAGCACGATCATCGGTGCGGCCGTACGGTCCTCCCGCGATGCCGCCGCACTCGCAGCCATGCAGGATTGCCAGAAGCGGTTTTCCGGCCAATGTCGCGTGCGCAAGACGGAATGTAACCGCTGACCTCAAGCAGGCGGTCGCCGCGTCCGGCTGGCGCTACCGTGCCGGCCGGGTGGGCGAGCGGGCAATCATCTCCTTGACGCAATCATCCTCCGCCAGCGGTCCGCTCGGCCCATAAAACATTTCGCATTCGCGCTTGATGTTGGCGGCCGGGTCGGCCGACCCGAACAGCGGCCCGAAGCCTACCAGCAATACGATGAGCCCGCTCAGCAGGATGAGCAGGATGTCGATCGGCCGCATGCTACCTTCCCCGGCGGAGCCGTAACATGGCCCCATCAAACACGGTCAGGTTAAACGCTCCGTTAGCGTTGTCGAACCGTCGATCGTGCCGGGAGCGCGCCGGGCGGAGCCGAAGGGCTATCCTGCATGCTTGCGGATGAAGGCCTTCATGCGCTCGAGTGCCGGGCGGGCGTAGGGCGCATCGGGCTTGCCGGTCATAAAGCCGTGATTGGCGCCCTCGTAGAGCTCCAATTCGGCGTCGCCCCCGGCCTTCCTGTAATCCTCGACGAAGCGGCGCATGACCTCGACCGGAACCCACTCATCGGCGTCGCCGCCGAGCACCAGCGCGGGCGGCAGATGCACGCGCTCGCCGCGCTGCAGCATCAAGGGCGGGTTGCCTTCCTCCATCTCGGACTCGGTGCCCCAGAAATTGTGGTGATTGTCGAGCAGCTCGGAATTACCCGCCTTTTCCGCCAAGCGATAGCGCAACAGCGGGTCGAGCACGCCCCAGCCCGAGATCACAAAGGCGAGCTTGGCGTCGGTCTGCGGCGCTTCCGGCAATGACAGCGCATTGTAGCGCGGATCATCCGGCCGCATCGCGGCAAGCAATACCTGGTGGCCGCCGCTCGAGGTGCCGAAGCTGCCGACCCACTCCGGCCGGCTGCCGTACTCGCGGGCATGTGCCTTGAGCCAGCGGGTGGCGAGGTTGATGTCGGCGAGCGAGGCCGGATAGGGCGCCTGCGGCGGCATGCGGAAATCGATCGAGGCGACGAGAATGCCGCTCTCGGCCAATGCCTTCGCCATGAAATCGTTGTCGGTGCGGTCCTTGTTGACCCAGGCGCCGCCATGCACCTGCAAGGCCGCCGGAAACGGTCCGGCGCCGCTCGGCCGGTAAAGCCGCGCCAGCAGCGGGCGGCCGCCCTGGCGCTGGTATTCGACATCCTCGACCTGGACCTCGTGACGGGTCACGGCGGCGATCGTGTCGGGCATGGCTTTCTCCCTCGAATAGGGTCCCTAGACTGGGCTTACCCGATTGTAGCAGCCGAGCCCTCGCCGGTCTGCCGGGATTGCGTGGCGCCGCTCTCGTCGGCGATGTCGTGTCCTTCGCCGCCCGGGCGAAGTGCGGCAACGCTTACTGGGTCCACTTGACGGTGCCTTTCGTCCACTCCTCCCCCGACAGTTTCGGGGATTGCCGTATAAATTGATCGATTGCGTCTATGGGCCTTTGATCAGGGTTTTCCTTGCAGAAGTTGAACACGATCGGCAACAGCGTGTTCTCATTGAAAGAACCGAGATCGACATAGCCGCTGGCGTCATCAAGCAGGTGAATATTCGCCGCGCTCATATAGCCCTGTCCCAGTAATAGACTAGCGCGTTGGCGGTGTTGTCCAATCCTTCGCTCGGGTTCAAGGCCGGCGCCAGCTTCGCACAATTCGTCAAACCTATTCCGTTCCGGAACAACGGATCGGCCTGCGCCGAGACGCTCCACAGCCCCAGGATCAGGGCAAGGCTCGCCGTCGCCCCCCGAATGCCAAAGTGACAGAGCATGGATTGAACATCCTTTCGCTTCGCCGCCTGCCGGCTCGCGGCAGATATAGCAGGCCTTGGAAAACGGCGCCGCTCGCTCGTTGCGTTGCGCGGCCGGCAGGATTAGCGTGTGGTAATTGTCGCGCGGCACAACGCCGCGGCGATCCACCAAGACCGGGCCCACCGGCGCGCCACAACTGGGAGCCCTGCGATGAGAGACTACAGACTGATCTCGGCGGATTCGCACATTGTCGAGCCGCCGGACCTGTACACCAGCCGGATCGATCCCAAATTCCGCGACCGCGCGCCGCGCATGGAGCGGCGGCGGACCCCGACCGGCCGTGACTACGACGCCTGGATGCTCGACGGCGCGCAGGTAGGCACCCTCGGTGCCGTCATGCAGGCCGGACAGCGCTTCGAAGATCCCTCGCAAATCGATTTCCTCGGGGTGTGGGAGGATGTTCGCAAAGGCGGCTATGACCCGCACGCCATGATCGAAGAGAACGAAGAGGATGGCGTGTGGGGCTCGGTCCTGCAGCCGAGCCAGGGCCTGTTCTGGTACCGCATTCCGGACACCCAACTGCTGTCGGCGATCTGCGCGGCTTACAACGACTGGATCGCCGATTTCTGCAAGCCGCGGCCCGACCGGCTGAAGGGCATCGCGATGCTGAACGTCGATGATGTCGACGAGGCCTGCCAGGAGCTGGAGCGGTGCAAGCAATTGGGGCTGGTCGGCGCCTTCATCCCGGTCGCGCCGCTGGCCGACCGGCCGTACCGCCACCCGATCTACGAGCGGCTGTGGTGGACCGCGCAAGATGCCGAGATGCCGCTCTTGCTGCATATCGGCACGCCGCGCCATGGCGTCCCGGCGAACGAATTCACCACCGATCTCAGCGAAATGAGCGGTGCGGGGCGCTCCACGACCGATTACTGGGTGCGCTATTCGCTCGGCGCGATGCTGTTCGCCGGTGTTTTCGACCGCTATCCGCGGCTCAGGCTCGGCTCGGTCGAGCACGAGGCGTCATGGATCCCGCACTGGCTGAAGCAGATGGACTTCACCTATGTCGAGCGCCCGGTCTTCACCAAGGGCTGGAAATCGCGCGAAGGAATGCTGCCGAGCGATTACTGGCGCCGCAATATGTTCGTCGAGTTCATGGAGGACGATCTCGGCGTGCAGCTGCGCGAGCGCATCGGGGTCGAGAACATGCTGTGGGGCAGCGACTATCCGCATGCCGAGGCCACCTGGCCGAAATCGCAGCAATTCCTCGAACGCATGTTCGCCGGCGTGCCGAGTCCCGACCTGCGCAAGATCACCTCGGAAAACGCTGCCAAGATGTTCGGTTTCGCGCCGAACTGAACGGTGTCCCGTCTCGCCCCTCCCGCCCGCGGCGCTGGCGGCGAGCGGGAGGGGCGAGCGGCCCTGTACTCCCGAGATATCGGTCCGCAAATCGCTCCGATGAATGAGATCCGGGACGGCTTTGTCGCGGTCGCCAAGACCGTGGATCTCGCACCGGGCGAGATGAGGTGGGTCGCGGTCGAGCGCCAGCGGGTTGTGCTGGCCAATGTCGCCGGGGTTTTCTATGCCCTGAAGGATGTCTGCGGCCACAAGAACGCGCCGCTGTCGCGTGGCCGGCTCGATGGCTGCGCGATCGAATGCCCGCTTCATTTCGCACGCTTTGACGTACGCACCGGGCAATTGCTTGATGGCCCGGTCTCGGCTGACGTGCCGGTCTACGAGGTCCGCGTCGCGGGGGACATGGTCTACGTGAAGGCGTGATCCGGCGCCGCAGCTGCCTGGCGCCGGAGGGGCGACGGCAGCAAGGGAGGCGCGAATCTTCAGCCCGGGATGCGGAATCCGAGATCGCCTTCGCGCTCGATCTGGTGAATCAGGTCGATTTCCCAGCGCAGATAGCGCTCGCGCGCATCGGGTGCGGCGTAAGGATCGTAGGGCCGCCGCCAGCAATCGTCGGGCTCGTCGGCCATCGCCTCGCGCCCGGTGGCGAGCGGCAACCCCGCTGCCCTCCAGGCATCGGTGCCCCCTTCAAGGACGCGCACCTCGCGAAAGCCGTCGGGCTTGAGCTCGGCGGCCGCCAGCTGTGCGAGGACGCCGTCGGGCGAGGTCAATACCAGCATCGGCCGGCGCGGGACGCGCTCCAGGCTGTGCGGCAGACGCGCGCGCACCGCGAAGAAGGCCCCGGGAATGTGGCCGGCCTCATAGGCCAGGCTCGGGGCCAGATCGACAACGGTTGCCTCGCCGCCATCGAGCAATTCGTCCAACGCGGCGGGGGAGATCACCTCGAACTGCGCGTTTTCGAGTTCCGGTAACGGGGCCTTTTCGCTGCCATGCACCAGGGGCCTACCGGCAAGCCCGCCTTCCAGCACATAAACCTCGGGCCAGCCCATCTGGACCAGCCATGACGCGGTCATCACCCCGCGCACCCCGTCATCGTCGATCAGCACGATCCGGGCATTGCGGGTCGCGATATAGGCGTCGGTTGCCTGCACCAATTGTCCGCCCGGGGCCGACCGTGCCCCGGCGAAATGGCCGGCGGCGTATTCCTCCGGGCTGCGCACATCGAGCAGGTAAAGCGTGCGGCGCTCGGCTTCACCTTTGAAGCGGGCGAGCGCGGCATCATCGATGCGCTGAATGCCGAAGCGCTGCGCCACCGCGTCGGCGAGTTCCTGCGCCCGACGCAATCCCTGCGATGACGGCCGCGGCAGCATGTCTTCTCGCCCGCGCATCAGTTCGAGCCCGGCCAGTTCCCAGCCCATCGTGCCGTTTTCGAGCGCCATGATCGGGTTCGGCAATCCGGCATTGCGCAAGGATTGCGCGCCGATGATGCTGCGCGTGCGTCCGGCGCAATTGACGACGACGAGCGTCTCGGGCGAGGGCAGCCGGTCCGGAACCCGGTACACCAGCTCGGCGCCGGGGCAGTCGAGGGCGCCCGGAATGCTCATATTGCGGAATTCGGGCAGGGGTCGGCTGTCGACGATCAGCACCTCCTCGCCGGCATCGAGCCGCTTCTTCAGCTCGGCCGCGGCGATGTGCGGGGTGCCGCAGCGATGCTCGACCAACTCGCCGAAAGCCTTGCTCGGCACGTTGACGCCGGTGAACAGCTCGTACCCCGCCGCGGCCCAGCCCTGCACGCCGCCCGCCATCACCGCGATATTGCGATAGCCCATCATCATCAGCTTGCCGGCGGCGCGATCGGCGAGGCCGTCTTCGCCGTCACACAGCACGATGCGCGCCAGCCGGCGCGGCACCAGATCGCGGATCAGCAGCTCCAAGCGCGACAGCGGCACGCAATGCGCGAAGAACGGATGTCCCGCGGTCGAGAACACGCCTTCCTCGCGCACATCGATCAGCACCATCTCGCCGCCATCGCGCAGCATCTCGCGAACCTCTTGCGGCGCGACGACCGGGGCCGCGATGCCCCCGGTCGCCGGATAGACCCAGTACTCGCCGCCGGTCTCGCGCGCGAAGGTGATGCGCTCGGGCAGGTGTTCGAGGCTGATCCCATACAGATGCAGGTGCAGCGCCGGCTGTGCGCCGGTGACCTCGATCGTGTGGAAATCGTCCGGCAACAGGCCGCAGGCATTGCCGCGCACGATCGTCTGTTCGTGCGTGCGTTCGAGACTGCCGCGGCCAGGCGCGGTGCGGTCATCAGTGCGTCGGTAGAACACGTTGTGCTCGGCACCGTAGACCCCGGCGATCGCGGCCCAGGTGGTATGGTTGTGCGGCGGCGCCTCGCGCCCCGGCATGCCGGCCGAGGCGTAGAGCGCCAACCGGTGATCCGGATCCTCCGCCAAACGATAAACCTTGCCCGGTGCGCCAGCCGGCACCGGGAAGCTCGCCGGGGGGAACAGCTCCGTGCGGCTCGCCAGCGCGATCAGCTTCTCTTTGATCCGGTCGAGCGCCCCACTCGTCACCCCGCCGTCGCCCTCAATGGCCCGCACCGCCTCGACGGTCTCGACCACGGCTTCGGCGCGCGCGTCCATGACCGCGCCGGGCGCGGTGGTCGCAACGCCGGGGAGACCGTCTTCAATGCTGAGGGTCATAACGGATACTCCGGTTCAGGGGTTGCGCTGCGGCAACCTGTCGTGGAGCCACCATAGCAAGACCACGCCAACCCCGTCACGCCGGGTCGAGCGTGCTCGTTTCGCGCGCGCCAACGCGTGGCGCAGGTAGAAGCCGCGTTCCCGATATTACAATCGCGCATCGTGTCGTGGCCGCGCCGTTCGATTGACAAAGTAGCCTCTAGTGGCCACCTTCCGCCGATGACGAAAATCGGCCTCAAGGCACTCAAGAACAACCTCAGCCAATATGTCCGCCGAGCCGCGGCCGGCGAGACGATCGTCATTACCGACCGTGGCCGTACAGTGGCCGAGCTCACGCCGGCGCGAGAGGTCCCTGACCGTTACAAGGACCACCCGATCCTCGCTCGCGGCATTCGTGAGGGGTGGATTACGCCGGCCGAAAATCCTGAAGCGCCCTTGCCTCCGCGCAACCCGATTCCCGGCTATACGCTGGAGCAACTCCTGGCCGACCTCGATCAGGACCGTGAAGACCGTTGGTGATCTATGTAGACAGTTCGGTCGTCCTCGCTCAGCTGTTCGCCGAGGACCGACACCCAGGTGCTGCGCTCTGGAACGAAGTCCTCGTTTCCAGTCGGTTGTTGGAATACGAGGTTTGGAACAGGGTGCTCGCGCGCTCGCAACAGCCGGATCCTACCGAAATCGTCGGACTGCTCGGCAAAATCGATATGGCCGAAATGTCGGCACCGGCCCTTCACCGCGCCTTGGAACCGTTTCCAGTGCCGGTGCGCACGCTGGATGCATTGCACCTCGCGACGGCTGTCTTTCTGAGTACTGAAACCGATCCCGTGGCGTTGGCGAGCTACGACAACAGACTGATCGCCGCGGCCGAGAAGCTGGGCTTTACGCTCGCCCCGCTGTGATCCCGCTGCGCGCGTTGATCCGGGGCGGGGTGATCCTTATGTTCCCGGCGCATGACCCCGCTCGCCCGCCTGCGCAATTTTGCGATCATCGCGCATATCGACCACGGCAAATCGACCCTCGCCGACCGCCTGATCCAGGCTTGCGGCGGGCTCGAAGCGCGCGAGATGCGCGAGCAGGTGCTCGACACCATGGAGATCGAGCGCGAGCGCGGCATCACGATCAAGGCGCAGACCGTCCGCCTCGACTACCGCGCGCAGGACGGCGAGAGTTATGTCCTCAATCTGATGGACACGCCGGGCCACGTCGATTTCGCGTACGAGGTCAGCCGCTCGCTGGCCGCCTGCGAAGGCTCGCTACTGGTCGTCGATGCCAGCCAGGGGGTCGAGGCGCAGACCCTTGCCAATGTCTACCAGGCGGTCGGCGCCGGCCACGAGATCGTGCCGGTGTTGAACAAGATCGACCTGCCGGCGGCCGAGCCCGAGCGCGTCAAGCAGCAGATCGAGGACGTGATTGGGCTCGACGCCTCCGATGCGGTGCTGATCTCGGCCAAGACCGGCCTCAACATCGAGGCGGTGCTGGAGGCGCTGGTCACACGGCTGCCGCCGCCCTCCGGCGAGGCCGAGGCTCCGCTGAAGGCGCTGCTGGTGGACAGCTGGTACGACCAGTATCTCGGCGTCGTGATCCTGGTGCGGGTCAAGGACGGGGCGCTGCGGGCCGGGCAGAAGATCCGCATGATGGCGACCGGCGCGACGCATCAGGTCGAACGCGTCGGCGTCTTCACTCCGAAGGGGGTGGCGGCGCCCGAACTCGGCCCGGGCGAAATCGGCTTCATTACCGCCGGCATCAAGACCGTCGCCGATTGCCGGGTCGGCGACACCATTACCGAGGACCGCCGGCCGGCGGCCGAGCCCTTGCCCGGGTTCAAGCCGGTACAGCCGGTCGTGTTCTGCGGCCTGTTCCCGACCGACACTGCCGATTACGAGCGGCTGCGCGACAGCCTCGCGAAACTCCGCCTCAACGATGCCAGCTTCGAATACGAGCCCGAGACCTCGGCCGCGCTCGGCTTCGGCTTCCGCTGCGGTTTTCTCGGCCTGTTGCATCTTGAAATCGTGCAGGAGCGGCTGGAGCGCGAGTTCGACCTCGACCTATTAGCGACGGCGCCGTCGGTGGTCTACCGCGTGCATCAGACCAACGGCCGGGTGCTGACCCTGCACAACCCGGCCGACATGCCCGACCCGGTGCGGATCGACCATATCGAGGAACCGTGGATCAAGGCGACGATCCTGGTGCCCGACGCCTATCTCGGCCCGATTCTGGCCTTGTGCGAGGAGCGGCGCGGCGTCCAGCTCGATCTGACCTATGCCGGCAACCGCGCGATGGTAGTGTACCGGCTGCCGCTCAACGAGGTCGTGTTCGATTTCTACGACCGGCTCAAATCGGTCAGCCGCGGCTATGCCAGCTTCGATTACCAGATCGAAGGCTACGACACCGGGGATCTCGTGCTGATGAACATCCTGGTCAATGGCGAGCCGGTCGATGCCTTGTCGCTGATCGTGCACCGCAGCCAGGCCGAGCGCCGCGGCCGCACCTTGTGCGAGCGGCTCAAGGAGCTGATCCCGCGGCAATTGTTCCAGATCGCGATCCAGGCGGCGATCGGTGGCCGCATCATCGCGCGCGAGACCGTCAAGGCCTTGCGCAAGGACGTGCTCGCCAAATGCTACGGCGGCGACGTGACCCGCAAGCGCAAGCTTTTGGACAAGCAGAAGGAAGGCAAGAAGCGGATGCGCCAGTTCGGCCAGGTCGAGATCCCGCAATCCGCCTTCATCGCCGCCCTCAAGATGGGCAACGGCTGACCCGCGCTTGCTGTATTGCTCAGCCTGATGCTCTCTCCTCGTCAAAGACGGCGGGGCGCCCCCGGACCGCTATAGCCGCGAACGAGGAATTCCGGTTTCATGAGTTCCGGCTTTGCGCGAGCAGGCGGCGGACGATCGCCGCCCGGATCACCTCGCCAACCCATCCGAGCAGCAGGCCGAGTGCGGGGTTGATCAGTACGGTCGCGAAGGCCGTGATGCCGATTACCCACCAGCAAGACGGCCGCCCGTCGAACAGACGGCGCGAGACGGCCAAGTCGGTCCCGGCGATGATCAGCAGCGCTCCGACGGCGCTGATCGGAATGAGCGCGAACAGGGCAGCGGCGCGATCGGCAAACGCGATCGCGAGGACAAGCAAAGCCGCGCCGAAGATGATCGGCGCCGATCCCGTCCGGGCGCCAAAACGATACTGGGCCTGCAAGCCCCCGGCACCATGGCACATCGGCATCGCACCAAACGGGCAGAGCAGCAGGTTCGCCAAACCCGAGGACAGCGCCAGATTGCGTTCGCTCGCAACCGATGCGGCCTCCGGAAACAGCTCGCGTGCCAGAGCGGCCGTCACGATTACCGCGTTGGTCATGGTCAACGACAACTGCGGCAGCACCGCGATCTCGAAACTGTGTCCGACCTCCGCCCAGGTCGGGATGACGAGATGCGGTACGCTGGGTGTCATCGTGACTTCGGCCGGAAGCGCCGTGCCGGCGGTCATCCACCCCGCAAGCGCGGCCGCTGCGAGCACGAGCGGAGCGGCGGGACAACGCGGAATCCGGCCGAGCACGATCAGTGCGGCCAGCGCCGGAAACCCGATCCACGGCGTCTCGAGCATCAGCTTGAGCCCGAGCATGCCCATCAACAGCCCGAGGCCGAGTTGAAGCCCTGCGCTGACCGATTGCGGGATGACGCGCGCGAGGCGGCCGATCCATCCCGTCGCGGCGAGCGTGACCAGCACAAGGCCGATCATGATGCCGGCGGCGGCGACTTCTCCGGGCCGCAGCCGACCCGTCAGAATGACGGCCGAAATGGCTTTCATCGGCTGGACCGGCAAGGGCAGGCCGTAGAACAAGCCGGTTGCGATCAGGAAAAGGCCGAACCCGGATAGAACACCGGACGGAGCGAGGCCCGCCACGGTTATCGCCCCGGTCACATGGGGAATGAAGGTGCCGAGATCGCCGCACGCGCCGCTCGCCTCCTGAATGAGGAAGTGCTCGTCACGCGCAGCGGGATCGGGCATGGACTGAGCCTCGGTTCGGGTCAACCTCAATCAATCACATGCGCGCATCACCCCCGATATGTTTGTTGATGCATAAGGCTGCCCCTTATGGGCCTGGCCGCCATGGGCGCGGGACACCGAACCTGCTTCGCCCGGGCGCGAACCCCGTCTGCGCGAGACCACTGACCTGTTCCGATCTGCTCTGTCGTCTGGCGCGAGCCTGAGCGGCAAGAGTATGTTTGGTCGCGTTTTGGCTCCGCGAGCATCAGCGGCGCCCCGAGACGGGGCGGATCACGCTCGGCTTGCGAATGAAAGACGTGGCCGGGATAGATGACCGGTTCTTGATTGCAGAACTTTGGGAGGGAGGCATGATCGCTTCGGTCCGAAGCTTGCTAGCCATGACAGCGGCACTGATGTTGATGTGCGGCGTCGGCGAGGCGGCGGAGGTCGATCCGGCAGCGGTGGTCTACAAGCTGCCCGACCAGATCAAGTGGAACGAGAACGCGACGGCCGGTAACGCCAATGCGGTTCTCTACGGCGACCCCTCGAAACCGGGTCTCTATATTCAGCTTGTCAAATGGCATGCCGGCCATATGAGCCATCCGCATTTCCACCCCAATGACCGCTTTATCACGGTCATTTCCGGCACTTGGTGGGTTGGCACCGGCACCAAATTCGATGCCGACGCGACCGTGGCGATGCCGGCGGGCAGCTTCGTGACGCATTTCGGGAAACAGGTGCATTTCGATGGCGCCAAGGATGGTGATACCGTGCTCGAAATTGTCGGCGAGGGTCCGGCGACGACAACCCCGGCGGAACAGAAATAACCGGCAACCGCCGCCGCTTCCGCCCGCGCCGCATAAAGCCGCCGCCGCATCAGGAAGCCGCAGCACAAGGAGGCCGCCCATGAACCCGCAGCAGATCGAAGAAGCCGCCCGCGTTCTAGCCGCGGCCCGCGCCGGTCAGGCGATCGCCGAACTGCCTTCCGATTGCCGTCCGCAATCGGAGCCGGAGGCGTACCGCATCCAGGATGCCGTTTTGCAGCGTCTCGGCGAGCGGATCGGCGGCTGGAAGGTCGGCGTGTCGCCGCAGGGCGGTTTCTTCTATGCGCCGATCCTGGCCTCGGCGGTGCATGCCAGCCCGGCGACCCTGCCGGCGCGCGGCTTCAAGATGATCGGCATCGAATGCGAGATCGGCTTCCGCTTCGACCGGCCGCTCGCGCAGCGGTCGCAGCCCTATGACCGCAGCGAGGTCCTCGCCGCAGTTTCAATGCACCCGACGATCGAGATCGTCGATTCTCGCTACCTCGATTTCCGGGCGCGCGACCGGCTCCAGGTGCTCGCGGACAATTTCTCGAACGGCGCCTTGGTCTACGGCCCTGCCGCGGCGGACTGGGCGGGGCTGGACCTGGCGCACCCGCCGATCGAGGTGACGGCCGACGGCAAGCCCTTTGCCGAGTGCACCGGCTTGCGCGCCGCGGATCCGGTGCGGCTGCTGGTCGAGGCGGCAAATCACGCCGCGGCCGAGCGCGGCGGGGTCCCGGCAGGGACGGTGGTGACCACCGGCACCCATACTGGCCTGGTATTCACGGACCCCGGAACCCGTATTGTCGCCGATTACGGGCGGCTTGGGCGCGTCGAGGTGACCTTCCCCGGCTGAGCGGTTCGACCTCTCGCCGGTCGTTCGGAAGATCCATTCGTTCCGGACCGGGCAGGAGAACTGGTGGCGGACGCGCCCGCGAGATGCTTGCTTACCTGGCCTGGAGACACAATCTCGATCGCTTCGATCTCGCGCTGGCGGTCAACCGTCTCGCCGCGCGAGGCGCCGCGACATGGTGGCTCGCGGCGGCGGGTCCGGACAACGAGCCCGGCGATTACCTGTGCGAAACCACCGGGGATGCCGTCGACCGGCTGGCTGGTTTCGGAATTCGTGCAGAACCCTGGGCCGGCGCGGTACCGGACGGGGCGTTGCCGCTGGCTTATCCGCGCATCGCGCTGCTCGCCGGCAGGTCCTCGGCCTATCCGTACTTTGCGTATTACGCGATGGCGTTGGCGCGGCTCGGTTTCGACTTCCAGCTGGTGGACGGCGCCGCGATAGCCGCGGGCGAACTGCGCAGCCACGACCTTCTGATCATGCCGACCGGGTTCGCGTTATGGGGGCTTGATGCCGCCGAGGAGGTATGCGGCGCCGATGACCAGCTGCGGCTTTTTCTGGCCGATGGCGGGGCCGCGGTGGCTTCCGGCGGAGGCGCCTTTTACCTGTCGGCGGGGCGGCCAGCCTGGACCGGCACGGCCCGGGTGCGGCCTTATCATACGCATGAATACCTGAATTCCGGCGTCGGGATCGTCAGCCTCCGGCTCGGTCCCGACAGCATCGGCTTCGGATGCCCGCCGACTCTGGAGATGCCGTATTTCCACGGGCCGATCTATGACGAAGTCGATCGCTCGGTATCTTCGGCCGGCGTTTTCGACAGGCTGGTCATGCCCGGGCATCTGTTCATTCCGAACCCGCTCGATGACGAGGTGTTCGCGCGCGACATGGCCGGGCGCACCGCCATTTTGCGGGCCGAGGGACGGCGCGGGCGCGCCGTGCTGTTCTCGGCCGACCCCGAGATGGGCGACCTCGTGCGCAAATACATCGCATTCGATGGGTATGTCGCGCGCTACCTGCCCATCCGCGGAGAGGCGGTCATGGCCGAAACCTTGCGCCATTACCGGGTTCTCGAGGCGCCGTGCTTCCGGCTGATTCTGAACGCAATCCATAGCCTGATGCTGCGGGCGCGGCTTCCGGCGGGTCCGCCATTGCCGTTCATTCCAATACCGCGCAAGGCGCCCGCGCCAGGGCTCGTCGCCGCTCTCGACCGGGCGCTCGACCATTTTACGGTGCGGGAGGATGAACCGCGTCATGGCCTTGCCGAACTGCTTCGCCAGGATCTGCGAGCGCGCCTCGACCAGCTCGCGGAGCGCCTTGCCGATACGATGGCGTCATTGCTGCCCTTGCCCGGTCCGGCATTGGCGATCCGCTATCTGTGGACCGACTGCGAGCGCGCCGCGGTGGCCGGCGTCGGCCGGTCAGACGATCCGGCGAGGCCGAGATCGCTGGCCGAGAGCTTTGCCGACATCGAGACCGGGATAGCGTTGCTCGAAGCCTGGTGTCGCCTGGCCGAGGCGGATGCGCATTTCGCTGTGCATTCCTGATTCGGCGCCGGTTGCAATAGCCGTCCGGCCTGCCATGCTGGCTTGTATGACCGCTCCCGCAAGGCCGCTGCTCGGCTTCGCGTGCCAGCCTTGACCCGTGTCACCCGCAACCCGGTTCTCGCCGGCGGCTACGACCCGGTGGCGCGGGCGGTGCATTGGCTTGTCGCCGGGCTCGCCGTCATCGTCGTGGCGTTCGGCTGGGCCATTCCCGAGGCTCCCCGCGGTACCGAGTCGCGCGCCCTGTTGCTGGTGCTGCACCGCTCGATCGGGTTGACGATCCTCGGGCTGATGCTGTTTCGCGCGCTGTGGCGCGCCCGACACGCGCCGCCGCCGCTGCCTGCCGAGCTGCGCGGGTTGGAGGTCGCGCTCGCTCGCGCGACCCATCTCATTCTTTACGTACTGTTCCTGGCCATGCCGATTTCCGGTTACATCAATACGGCGGCCTCAGGACATTCCGTCGATTTCTTCATGATCGGCGTGATCCCGCCGATGATCGCGGAAAACGATCGGCTTGCGCAGTTCGCGTTGGCCGCTCATCTCGTCGGGCAATACCTTCTCTATCTATTTGTCGCGCTTCATGTCGCGGCGGCTCTGATGCACGCCGTAGTGCGCCGAAACGCGGTGCTCGACCGCATGCTGCCGTCACGTCGCGGTCGCTCCGCCAACGCGTGAGGATCGGGCTCGGATTGTGCAGGCGGGAGGCGGCGGATCAGCCCGGCTCGGCTCCGACCAGGACGAGACGGTTGCGGAAAAAATCCAGGGCGTCTCCCAGGCTGCGCGCGACCCGCAGCCGCTGGCGCCCGCTCAGCACGATGTATTCGACTCCTTGAGCCGAGGATGGCGCGGATTTGACAATGCTGTATGCGGGGCTTTCATGGGTATGGCGGAACATCGAGAACAGGGCCTGGCCATCGCAGTGATCGATAGCGTAGTCGCGCCAGACGCCGCGCGCGACGTTGCGGCTGTACAGCCCCAGCAGCTGGTTGAGCTCCGAGCGCGTGAAATACAACGTGCGCTGCCGCTTTCGGTAAGCCCCGAGAGGCAGCACCGTCGCGCTCTTGCCGGTCATCGAGCAACCATTGTCGCTTCCGCTGTCACACAGTGTTCACGATTTCCGCAACAGCGTCCAGCCGTGTCGAAGTGCTCGCCGCGGCGGGCGGTGCGACCCGATGCCACCCGGTATCGCCCCGTTTGCGTCTCCCCGCGGCAGCGGATATGGTGCGGCCCTTCCGGCCAGGGCCGTTGGGGCTTTCGTGAGCGACATCTTCCGCGAGATCGACGACGAACTCCGTCGCGAGAACCTGCTCCAGCTGTGGTCCCGGTATGGCCGATACGTGATCATTGCGGTCGTGGTCGTGCTGGTCGCGGCCGGCGGCTTCGCCGCCTGGCGACAGCACCAGCGTTCCGAACGGCAGGCGCAATCGACCCGCTACGCCGGCGCCCTCGCCTTTGTCCAGGACGGCAAGGAGGAGGATGCGGTCAAGGCCTTTGCGGCGCTGGCTCAGGAACCCGGCGGCTACGGTACCCTCGCCGGGTTTGAAGATGCCGAGCTGCTGGCCAAATCGGGGGACCGAAAGGGCGCCGTCGCGGCCTATGACCGCCTCGGCCAATCGAACGGCATCGAACCCGAGCTGCGCCAGCTTGCGCAATTGTTTTCGGTCATGCACGGCTTCGCCGATGCCGATCCCAAAGCCGTCATCGAGCAGCTTGCGCCGTTGACCGCCGCCGGCAACCCGTGGCGGGCGACCGCGCTCGAGTTGACGGCCGCGGCGCGGCTGAAATCGGGCGACCGCGCCGGCGCCCTCGAGGTCTACAAGTCGCTGGCCGACGATTCGACGACGCCGCAGGGTTTGCGGGCCCGCGCCGCCGAGATGATAACCGCACTCGGTTCATGATCGCGATCGGCACGATTGCCGGCAGAATACCGGCCCGGGGCGCGGTGCGGCGCTTGGCGGAGGCGCGCTCGATGCCGGAATGAAGCGCCGCGACTTTGCTGGCCTGCTGCTAGCCTCCCTGTTGCCGGCCGGATGCAGCTGGTTCAAGGACAAGAAAACCCCACTGCCGGGCGAGCGCATTTCGGTGCTCGGCCTCGATCGCAACCTCGAGCCCGATCCGAAGCTGGCCGAGACCGCGGTCAAGCTGCCTGCGCCGGTCGTCAACCCCGATTGGCCCGAGCCGGGCGGCTATCCGAACCATGCTATGTATCATCTCGCTCTGCCCGAAAAGCTCGGCCGGGTTTGGGAGGCGGGCATCGGCGAAGGTTCCGGGCGCTATACCAGGGTGATGTCGCAACCGGTTATCGCCAAGGGCCGGGTCTACGCGATGGATGGGGGGGTGCAGCTCAGCGCTTTTGATGCCGCAAATGGGCATCGCTTCTGGCAGGTCGATCTGAAGCCTGAGGACCAGCGCGGCAATGCCTTCGGCGGCGGCCCCGCGGTGTGGAACGACCGCCTCTTCGTTTCCACCGGCTATGCCGAGGTCCTGGCTCTCGACCCTGGCAACGGCAAGGTGATCTGGCGCCGGACGATCTCCGGCCCGGTGCATTCGCCGCCCACCGTATCGGACGGACGCATTTTTGTCGTAACCGTCGATAATGAGCTGAACGTGCTGGCGGCCGAGGACGGCCGGCATCTTTGGACTCACAACGCCATCCCGGAAACCGCCGGTCTGCTCGGCAGCGCCAGCCCGGCCGTCGAGGGCGAAATCGCGGTGGTCGCCTACAATTCCGGCGAGCTGTACGCGCTGCGTGTCGAGAACGGCCGCCCGGTGTGGTCCGATAATCTGGCCTCGACGCGCAGTGTCGACGCGGTCTCCAGCCTGGCCGACATTCGCGGCCGGCCGGTCGTCGACCGCGGCCGCGTCTTTGCGATCAGCCACAGCGGGCGCATGGCGGCGATCGATCAGCGCAGCGGTGACCGGGTCTGGGAACAGGAGATCGCCAGCACCCACGGTCCCTGGGTGGCCGGCGATTACGTCTTCGTGCTGGCGAACGACAACCAGGTGGTGTGCCTGACCCGCAACGAGGGCGGCATCCGGTGGGTGCGCCAGCTGCAGCGTTACCAGGACGAAAAGGAGAAATCGGACCCGATCCGCTGGGCCGGACCGGTATTGGGCGGCGACCGGCTGATCGTGCTGTCGTCGAATGGCGAGGCGCTCTCGATATCGCCGTATACCGGCGAGCCGCTGGGCCGCACCCAGGTCTCGGCGGGCGGTTATCTCGGGCCGGTTATTGCCGACAATTCCCTTTACCTGCTGACCGACGACGCAAATCTCTCGGCCTATCGCTGACGCTTCGGCGCGGCAGGCGTTGCCCCGGGGATGAGCCTCACGGTCGCGATCATCGGCCGGCCGAACGTCGGCAAATCGACCTTGTTCAATCGGCTGGTCGGCCGGCGACTCGCGCTGGTCGACGATCGGCCGGGTGTGACCCGCGATCGCCGGGAAGGCCAGGGGCGAATCGCCGATCTCGAGTTCCGCGTCATCGACACCGCAGGACTTGAAGAGGCGGCGCCAGACACGCTGGCCGGGCGCATGCAGGCGCAGACGGCGCGCTCGCTCGACGCGGCCGACGTCGCGCTGTTGTTGATCGACGCGCGCCAGGGAGTCACCGCGGCCGATTGCCAATTCGGCAACTGGCTGAGGCGCAGCGGCAAGCCGATCGTGGTGGTCGCCAACAAGGCCGAGGGCCGCGCCCCGCTCGCCGGGGTCGGCGAGGCGTATGTGCTCGGTCTCGGCGATCCCGTCGCGATCTCGGCCGAGCACGGTGAAGGCCTGGGCGATCTCTATCAACGATTGGCTTTGTTTGCCCGGAGCGCCGCCGAGGAGGCTGCGCCGACAAGCGGCGAAAAGCCGCTGCAGCTTGCGATCGTCGGCCGCCCCAACGTCGGCAAATCGACGCTCGCCAACCGGCTGCTCGGCGAGGAACGACTGCTGACTGGTCCGGAGGCTGGCCTCACCCGCGATGCGATCGCGGTCGAATGGGCTTGGCAGGGGCGCCCGGTGCGGCTGGTCGATACCGCCGGGCTGCGGCGGCGGCAACGGGTCGAGGGCCGGCTGGAACAGCTCTCGGTTGGGGATGCGTTGCGGGCAATCCGGTTCGCCGAGACCGCGATCCTGGTGCTCGACGCGCTGCAGCCGTTCGAGCGCCAGGATCTAACGATCGCCAATCTCGTCGCCGACGAAGGGCGCGCGCTGGTGCTCGCGGCCAATAAATGGGACGTCGTCGCCGGGCGCGAGGCGGTGATGCGAAGGCTGCGCGACCGGATCACGGCATCGCTGCCGCAGCTGCAAGGGATCGCGCTGGTGCCGGTGTCGGGCCAGACCGGGTTCGGCCTCGACGCGCTGATGCAGGCGGTGTTCGCCGCCCATGGCGTGTGGAACCGGCGGGTGCCGACCGGGGCCCTGAACCGCTGGCTCGCCGCGATGCAGGAGCGCCACCCGCCGCCGCTGGTTGCGGGCCGGCGGCTGCGGCTGCGCTACATAACGCAGGTCAACAACCGTCCGCCAACCTTTGCCTGCTTCGCCTCGCGGCCGGGGGAGCTGCCCGAATCGTATCGGCGTTATCTCGTCAATGCGCTGCGTCAGGACTTCGATTTGCCGGGGGTGCCGATCCGCCTGATGCTGCGCAAGGGCGACAACCCCTACGAGCGCGCCTGATCGGAGCGCGGATCTCCCGGCAGGTCGCCGGCCCTTATTACCTCGCCGTTGCGCCGGCATTGCGGTACCGCAAGCGCGAGCAAGGCATCGGCGACGCTTTCGGGCGCAGGTATTTGGTCCGGGTTCTCGCCTGGGAAGACCTGAGCGCGAAGCCGCGTGCGGACGCTTCCGGGGTCGAACAGGTTGACCCGCACCCGAGTCGTTGCGACCTCGCCGGCATAGATCTTTACCAGGGTTTCGAGCCCGCTTTTGCTGACGGCATAAGGTCCCCAGTAGGGGCGCGGTGCGCCGGCGATGCTGTCGGTCACGAAGATCGCCCGCCCGGCTTCGGCCAGCCGGAGCAGCGGGTCCATCGCCCGGATCAGTCGCCAGTTGGCGGTCAGGTTCAGCTCGATGACTTCGGTCCACAGCTTCGGGTCGATATGCCCGAGCGGCGAAAACACGCCGAACTCGGCGGCATTGCCGACCAGGATGTCGACCCGGCCGAAACGGTGGTACAGCGCGGCCGCCAGCTCGTCGATTTTGATCGAATCGCGCAGATCGAGCGGCACCAGGGTGGCGGCGCCGCCGACGGCGCGTACAGCATCATCGGTCTCCTCGAGCCCGCCGACGGTGCGCGCCGCCAGCACCAGATGCGCGCCTTCGCGAGCGAAACGCGTTGCGACGGCCGCGCCGAGGCCACGCGAGGCGCCGGTAACAAGCGCGATCTTGCCGGCGAGAGGTGCGGCTCGCTCAACCACGATAGGCCACCAGCACGGAGCCGCCGGCAATCACCAGCACCCCGAACCAGTTCAAGACCGATAATCGCTCGCCGAGAAAAACGCTGCCGAACAGCGCGACCAGCACCACGCTGAGCTTGTCGATCGGTGCCACCCGCCCGGCGTCGCCAAGCTGCAGCGCGCGGAAATAGCACAGCCACGAGCCCCCGGTGGCGAGGCCCGACAGCCCGAGAAAAAGATAGGTGCGCGCCGCAATCGAGCCGGGCGGCTGCCACTGCCCGGTCCCCATCAGGATGCTCCCGAGCACCAGCAGAATGACCGCGGTGCGGATCAAGGTCGCGAAATCGGAATTGACGTTCTCGACACCGATCTTCGCGAAGATTGCGGTCAGGGCCGCAAAGCCCGCCGACAACAAGGCCCAGAATTGCCATGCGGCGAGCAGCGGCCTCATCGCCGCGCTCCGGCCTGCCGGACTCGGCTCAGACCGGCTCCGCCAACAGCGACAGCTGCACCGAGACCTTCCCCTGATCGGCGTCGACCAGCGGGATGGGGTAGTCGCCGGTGAAACACGCGTCGCAGAATTGCGAACCCGTCTTGTCCCGGGCGGGCCCTGCCACCGCGCGATAGAGCCCTTCGATCGAGACGAAGGCGAGGCTGTCGACGCCGATGAACTTGGCCATGCCATCGACATCGAAGCGGGCCGCCAGCAGCTGGTCGCGCTTCGGAGTGGCAATCCCGTAAAAGCAGGGATAACTCGTCGGCGGGCTGGAAATGCGCATGTGCACCTCGCTGGCTCCGGCGTGGCGCACCATATCGACGATCTTGGTCGAAGTGGTGCCCCTGACGATCGAATCATCGACCAGGATCACGCGCTTCCCTTCAAGGTTGGCGCGGTTGGCGTTGTGCTTGAGGCGCACGCCGAGATGACGGATCTGGTCGGTCGGCTCAATGAAGGTGCGCCCGACATAATGATTGCGGATGATCCCGAGCTCGAACGGCAAGCCGCTCTCGGCGGCGTAGCCGATCGCGGCCGGCACCCCCGAATCGGGCACCGGGATCACCATGTCGGCATCGACGTGGCTCTCGCGCGCGAGTTCGCGCCCGATGGACTTGCGCACCTCGTAGACGCTCTCGCCTTCGACGACGCTGTCGGGCCGCGCGAAATAAATGTGCTCAAACACGCAGAAACGCTTGCCGGTGTTGGCAAACGGCCTGAGGCTGCGAATCCCGCCAGCGCCGATCATGACGATCTCGCCGGGCTCGACATCGCGCACGAAATTGGCCCCGATGATGTCGAAGGCGCAGCTTTCCGAAGCGAGAATCCAGGCCTCTCCGAGCTTGCCGAGAACCAGCGGCCGCACTCCGAGCGGGTCTCGTACCCCGATCACCCCGTCCTGCGACAGCGCCACCAGCGAATAGGCACCCTGAACCGCGCGCAACGCGTCGACGAGACGGTCGAGGACGGTGCCCTTCAGGCTCGTCGCGATCAGATGGACGATGACCTCGGTATCGCTGGTCGATTGGAACAGGCTGCCGCGCCGCACCAGCTGACGGCGCAGCTGGTAGGAGTTTGTCAGGTTGCCGTTGTGGCAGATCGCCAGCCCGCCGAATTCGAAGTCGGCGAACAGCGGCTGGACGTTGCGGATCGCGACCTCGCCGGTAGTGGCGTAGCGGACATGGCCGATCGCAGCGCTGCCGCGCAGCCGTGCCATGATCTCGGGCGAGCTGAAATTGTCACTGACGAGGCCGAGGCCGCGATGGGCGCTGAACTGCTCGCCGTCGAAAGCGACGATGCCAGCGGCCTCCTGTCCGCGATGCTGCAGAGCATGCAGCCCTAATGCGGCGAGCGCGGCGCTGTCAGGGTGCCCGTACACCCCGAAGACGCCGCATTCCTCACGAAAATGGTCCGTATCGTCGCAGCCGGTCATGGGCATCGGCGATCCTCGTGTGGCGCCCGGGAGTGTTACCGAAATATGGCGTCGCGGGCTGCGGAATGCGAGCTTATCCGCCCCGGGGGCTCGCTTTCTGATGATATGGCACGGCCTGGGAGGCACGCCGGCTTTGATCAGCGCTGGTTGCCGATCAGCCGGTCCATCTCGCGCCGTTCGTTGGTCGGGTATTGCGGCGGCGCCGCCGGTTGCGGGCTCGTGGCCGGCGGAGCCGCCGGCGTCGCCAGCGCCCGCATCGCGCGATCGGCGTCTCTTGCAGGATCGGGAGCCGGCCGCGCTTCCTCGGCGGCGCTGGCGCTTTTCATTTTGAGCGATTCGGGCAGGACCGTACGCAGCATGTCGGCGCCCTGGGCAAGATAGGGGGCGCTTTTTGCCTCCCGCATCCAGGAGGGCCGCTCGCTCGGCTGCACGAACGAATCGAGCGCCAGATACGCCAGGGAGACAAGTGCCGCCCCGCGTGCCAGGCCGAATACGAACCCCAAGGTGCGGTCGATCGGCGACAACGCGCTGCCCCGCACCGAGCGGGCGATGAACCCGGTCAGGATGGTCAGGACGATCAGGCTGACGATGAACGTGCCGCCGATCGCTATCAGTTCGGTCAGCAGCGGGTTGTGGACCAGCGGTTCGACTGCCGCGAACACCGGGTTGAAGGCGTAGAGCGTGATCACCGCTGCCCCTACCCAGGCGACAATCGACAGAGCCTCCCGCACGAAGCCGCGCGCGAAAGCGAAGATCGCCGACAGGGCGACGAACGCGATGACGCCGAGATCGAGCGGGTTCATGCCACCGCCGCCGCGCCACCACGGCCGCGCCGCGGGCCGCGCCGAAGGTCGGGCGCGAGCCGGGCCACCAATTCGCTCAGATGCGCGATCGGCACGGCCGCAAGCGCTTCGCCGCCGCGCATTGATTGCTCGCCGCGGGAGGCGACTCGGCCGCTCGGCCGGTGCGGCATCCAGGCCGAGGCAAAGCCGAGCTTTGCCGCCTCTTTGACGCGGGCCTCGGTATGCGCCACGGGCCGCACCGTTCCGGACAAGCCGATCTCCCCAAAGACCACCGTGTCGGCGGGGACCGGGGTCTCGGTCAAGGCCGAAACCAGAGCCGCGGCCACCGCGAGGTCTGCGGCCGGCTCGACGATCCGCAGACCGCCGGCAACGTTGAGATAGATGTCGTTCGCTCCGACCGACAAGCCGCAACGAGCATCAAGCACGGCGGTTATCATCGCCAGCCGCGTCCCATCCCACCCCACAACCGCCCGCCGCGGCGTGCCGAGCACCGCCGGCGCCACCAATGCCTGAATTTCGACCAGCACCGGCCGGGTTCCTTCGATCCCTGCAAACACGGCCGAGCCGTCCCCATTCCCGGCAACGCGCTCGGCAAATCCTTCGAGAGAGCCTTGGCTCGCCGCGCCGGCGCCGCCGCGCTCGGCAAGGAACAGCGAGGACGGGTTCGGCACCTCGACCAGGCCGCGGTCGCTCATCTCGAAGACGCCGATCTCGTCGGTCGCCCCGAACCGGTTTTTGACCGACCGCAGGATGCGGAACTGGTGTCCGCGCTCGCCTTCGAAATACAGCACGGTATCGACCATGTGCTCGAGCACCCGCGGCCCGGCGATAAGCCCCTCCTTGGTCACATGCCCGACCAGCACCAGCACGAAGCCGCGCCGCTTGGCGGTCCGGATCAGCTCCTGCGCCGCGCCGCGCACCTGACTGACCGTGCCCGGGGCGCTGTCGAGCGTGTCGAGGTACATGGTCTGGATCGAATCGATCACCACCAGCAGCGGCGCTTCGGCGTGGTCGAGCGAGGCCAGGATGTCTCGAACATTGCTGGCCGCCGCCAACCGCACCGGGCTGTGCGCGATGCCGAGCCGCTCGGCGCGCAGCCGCACCTGGTCGATCGCCTCCTCGCCGGTAATGTAGGCGGCCGCCTGTCCGCCGGCGGCGATCGCGGCGGCCGCCTGCAGCAGCAAGGTCGATTTGCCGATCCCGGGATCGCCGCCGACCAGGATGGCCGAGCCCGGTACCAGCCCGCCGCCGCAGGCGCGGTCGAATTCGGCGATGCCGGTCATGCGGCGCGGCGGCCCGATGCTGTCTCCCCGCAACGCGACAAAATCGAGCGCGCGGCCGCCGCGACGGTCGAGCCCTTTCGGAATCGTGTCGCGCGGCATTTCCTCGGCCAGGCTGTTCCACGCGCCGCACGCCTCGCACCGGCCCATCCATTTCGGATGCACGGCGCCACATTGCTGGCAGGCATAGCGGGGCTGGGATTTGGCCATCGAACGGGCTCTACTCGCGCCTACTCCCTCTCCCCGCGGGCGGGAAGAGGGAGCGCGATTGTGCCGATCCTCATGCCGCGCGCACCTCCATACGGATCGGCCCTTCGGCGCGGCCGTGCACGAACTGATCGACAAAGGGATTGCCGCTGCGGTCGATCTCGGCGGTCGGCCCGTGCCAGACGATGCGGCCCTTGTGCAGCATCGCAATGCGGTCGGCGATCTTGCGGGCACTGACCATGTCATGGGTGATCGACACCGCGGTGGCGCCGAGTTCGCGCACGCATTTCAGGATCAGTTCATTGATGACGTCGGCCATGATCGGATCGAGCCCGGTGGTGGGCTCGTCGAAAAAGATGATTTCGGGTTCGGCGGCGATGGCGCGCGCCAGCGCGACCCGCTTCTGCATGCCGCCGGACAGTTCGGCCGGCCGCAACTCGGCGATTTCGGCGCCGAGACCGACTGCGGCGAGCTTGGTTGCCGCGATGTCCCTGGCCTTGTCCCGCGCCATGCCGCGCCCTTCGATCAGGCCGAAAGCGACATTTTCCCACACCGGCAACGAATCGAACAGCGCGCTTCCCTGGAACAGCATTCCGAATTTCTGCATCAATCGCTCGCGATCGGCGCGGCGCATTCCGACCGTCTCGACGCCATCGATGCGGATCGAGCCGGTCTCGGGCCGAAGCAGGCCGAGGATGCATTTGACCAGCACCGATTTCCCGGTGCCCGAGCCGCCGATCACGACGAGGCTCTCGCCGGCGGCGCAGTCGAGCTCGATGCCGTCCAGCACGCGCTTGCGGCCAAAGGATTTCTCCACCCCTCGCACCGAGATTTTGGCCATGCCGGAATGGCTCATCGTGAGAAGAACGCTTCAGTCAGCATGTAGTTGAACAGCAGGATCATGATCGAGGCGGAGACGACGGCGTGGGTCGTCGCCTGCCCCACTCCCTCGGCCCCGCCGCGCGAGTGATAGCCGTGATAGCAGCCCATCAGCGCGATGATGAAGCCGAATACCGCCGCCTTGACCAGCCCGGAGACCACGTCGATGGTCTGCAGGTACTCCTGGGTGCGCGCGAGATAGGCCGAGGGATTGAAGGCGAGCTTGTAGGTCCCGACCAGAAAACCGCCGAACACGCCGATGATGTCGGCGACCAGCACCAGCGCCGGCAGGGTCAGCAATCCGGCAATCAGCCGCGGCAGCACCAGGTAGCGTAGCGGGTCGGTCGACAATGTCGTCAGCGCATCGATCTGGTCGGTGACGCGCATCGTCCCGATCTCGGCGGCGATTGCCGCACCCACGCGTCCGGCCACCATCAGCGCCGCGATGACGGGGCCCAATTCGCGCGTCATCGACAGCACGACGACGGTAGCAACCGCACCCTCGGCGGCAAACCGGCTGAACCCGGTATAGGATTGCAGCGCCAATACCATGCCGGTGAAGATTGCGGTGAGTCCGACCACCGGCAGCGAAAAATAACCGATATTGACGATCTGCCGCAGGATCAGGCGCGGATAGAAGGGCGGGGTCAGCCCCGCTCTCAGAGCCAGCAGCGCGAACAGCACCAGCCGACCGGTTGCTCGAAGAAAGCCGAGAAAAACGGTGCCGATCGCAGCCAGAAACGCGCTCATGCCGCTGACGGGTTCCGGTAGACGCGACAACAGCGCCCGCCGAGCGCGGTCAGGACCTCGTACCCGATCGTGCCGGCGTCGCGGGCCGCCTCGTTGACCCCGTATTCCGTTCCCAACAGCTCGATCCAATCGCCGGGACCGACACTTGCCGAGGGCAGGGCCGAAATGTCGAACACCGCCAAATCCATCGAAACTCGGCCCACCAAGGGAACGCGGCAGCCGGCCAGCCGACCGCAGCCGCGATGGCTCAGCGAGCGCAGCAATCCATCGGCATAACCGACCGCGACGGTGGCCAGCCGTCCCGGGCCTGCCATGACGTGGCCGGCACCGTAGCCAACCGGCTCACCCCCGTCAATTTCGCGGATCTGCACGATTTTGCCGCGCAACCCCAATGTCGGTTTGAGCAGATTAGGGATCCCGGGCCGCGGGTTGACGCCGTAGAGAGCGGCGCCGGGGCGCACCAGGTCGAAATGAAAATCGCTTCCGAGAAAGATGCCGGAGGACGCCGCGAGGCTCGCCGGTACGCCTGGAAGATGGCGGCGGATCGCCTCAAAGCGGGTGCGCTGCAGCTTGTTGTGGGGGTGGGACGGATCGTCGGCGCAGGCGAGATGGCTCATCACGGCGCGCCAGCGCACCGGCCCCGGGCCGCCCAGCGTTTCGGCAAGCGCGGTAAATTCGCGCGGAGCGAGGCCGAGGCGCGCCATTCCGGTGTCGACATGCAATATCGCGGGCAATCCGAGGCGATCGGCGGCGAGCCGCCGCCATTCGGCGATCTGGCCCGGTTCATTGAGCACGGGGACGAGTTGCGCGGCGACGAATTCCTTCCCGCTATTGGGCAGAGGGCCGTTCAGCACGGCGATTTCGGCCGCAGCGCCGATCGCCTGTCGCAGCGAAATGCCCTCGTCGAGGGTCGCGGTGAAGAACAGCCGGCAGCCTGCCGCCGCAAGCGCTTTCGCGACGGGTCCGGCGCCGAGCCCATACGCATCGGCTTTGAGCACGGCGGCACATGCCGCCGGCGCCGCCCGGGTCGCGAGCAGCCGCCAATTCGCGGCAATCGCGCCGAGATCGATCTCCAGCACGGGACCGCCAAGGCGGCCCGATTCTTCGATGCGAAGATTATTCAAGCTGCCGTCGCATTCAAATGCGCCGCGTTATGCCGGATCACCGCACCAAGACCGGTAGATGGGCTGGATCTCCGTGATTGCTAAATTTCGTGGTCTCTGCATCGAAAGAAAGTGTGATGGTGCCGACCGGACCGTGTCGCTGCTTCGAGATGATGATCTCGGCAAGGCCGTGAATTCTTTCCATTTCGTTCTGCCACGTGGCAAAGCGTTCATTGTACTTATTGTCTGATTCATTCTCGTGCTTGAGCGGCTGCCTTCTATAGTATTCCTCACGGAAGATGAACATCACGACGTCTGCATCCTGCTCGATCGAGCCGGATTCGCGCAGATCGGCCAATAAAGGACGCTTGTCCTCGCGCTGCTCGACCGCACGCGACAATTGTGACAATGCGAGCACGGGGACGTTGAGCTCCTTGGCGAGGGCCTTCAAACCCCGCGTGATATCTGAGATTTCCTGCACCCTGCCGTCCTGCGCGCGGGTCTGAGACGGGCGCAGCAATTGCAAATAGTCGATGACGATCAGTCCTACGCCCTGCTGGCGTTTGAGCCGTCGCGCGCGGGTGCGCAAAGCCGTCACCGACAAGGCCGGAGTGTCGTCCACGAATAGTGGCGTTGTCGCGAGCCGCTGGCTCGCCGCGACGAATTGGTCGAAGTCTTCGTGCTTGACTTGGCCGCGGCGGATGCGGTCCGACGACGAACCGGATTCCTCGGCAAGGATGCGGGTGGCCAGCTGCTCCGCCGACATTTCAAGCGAGAAGAACCCGACCACGGCACCGTCTTCCGGGACCGGCCGGCCATCCGGTCCATCGACCCACCTGCTGGTCTGCGCCGCCTTGGCTGCATTGAAGGCTATATTGGTCGCGAGGGCGGTCTTACCCATCGCGGGGCGTCCGGCCAAAATGATCAGGTCGGACGGGTGCAGACCGCCGAGCTTGTTGTCGAGATCTTTGAAGCCGGTGGCGACGCCGACGGTGCGGCCGCTGCGCTTGAACGCCGCCTCCGCGTTCAGGATGGCGCTCGTCAAGGCGGCGCTGAACGGGCGGAAGCCCCCCTCGGCCTGGCCGTTTGTCGCCAGTTCGAACAATTTGGCCTCGGCGCGCTCGATCTGCTCCGGTGCACGGTCGTCGAGATCCTGGCGATAGGCGTCATTGACGACATCCTCGCCGATCAAGATCAGCTGACGCCGCAAATGCAGATCGTAGATCGTGCGGCCATAATTCTCGGCGTTGATGATGGTGACCGCGGACTCGGCCAGGCGCACCAGGTACTGCCAGCCGCCGATGTCGGCGAGCGCGCCGTCCTGATCGAACAGGTTCTTCAGGGTGATCGGGTTGGCGATCTGGCCGCGCTCGATCAGCTTGCTGATCGCGGCGAAGATCCGCCCGTGCACGGCATTGCCGAAATGCTCCGGCAGCAGGAATTCGGAAACCCGGCTATAGGCCCCGTTGTTGACCAGGATCGCGCCGAGCAAAGCCTGCTCGGCTTCCGTATTGTATGGCGGGATGCGCAGCAATGCAGGGTCCGCGGCCTCGCGCAGCGGCGTGATCCGGGACGTGGTGGTCGTTTCCATGACCGCCAGATTATCACCCCGGCGCCAAACCCTGGCCGGGATTAATATCTAGAAGTTGTGGAAACTGGGGACCGACCGGCTAGACCTTGGGAATCAGCCGCTTGGGCTCACGCTGCGCGATTCGCGGCGGCGGGCTGCCGACGCTCCCAATCCGGTATGTAGTCGCGGGTCAGCGGCACGGCGTCGACGCTCTGCGCCAATTGCATCTGGAACACCAGCATGCCCTGGCGCCGAAAGGCGAGCTCGGACCCGACGAGATACATTTCCCACATCCGGCAGAAGCGCTCGTCATAAAGGGCCCGGATGCGATCGCGGTTGTGCTGAAAGCGGCGGCGCCACGCCCGCAGCGTCTCGGCGTAATGCAGGCGCAGGATCTCGATATCGGTGATCCACAACCGGGTGCGCTCGGCCATGGGCACGACTTCCGACAAGGCGGGCGAATATCCTCCGGGGAAAATGTGTTTGCGCAGCCAGGGATTGGTCGAGCCCGGCCCGTCCATGCGGCCGATCGAATGCAGCAGGGCCACCCCGTCCGGGGTCATCAGCTTCTTCAGCTTGGCGAAAAAGACGCCATACTGGGTCACGCCGACATGCTCGAACATCCCTACCGAGACAATCCGGTCGAAGCGCCCGGTCTGCTCGCGGTAGTCGCGCAGCTCGAAGCGGACCCGATCCGCGAGCCCGGCCCCGGCGGCCCGGCGCTGCGCCACCTTTTGCTGCTCCGCCGACAAGGTCAGGCCGGTTACGTCAACCCCGCATTCGGCCGCGAGATATAAGGCCAGACCGCCCCAACCCGAACCGATGTCGAGGACCTTCATCCCGGGCCGCAGCAGCAGTTTGGCCGCAATATGGCGCTTCTTGCTGTGCTGCGCCGTCTCCAGATCGTCCTCGGGCGAGCGGAAGTACGCGCAGGAGTATTGCCGGTCCTTGTCGAGGAACAGCTCGTAAAGCTGATCCGAAAGATCGTAATGATGCGAGGCGTTGCGGCGGGCGCGGCGGACCGGGTTGTATTGGTGCAGTCGGCGCAGCAACAGCCCCCACCCGCCATTCAGGGCGTCCGACAGCGGGCCTTTCGGCAGCGCTGCCACATTAAGCGTCAGAAGGTCGAACAGATCATAAATGTCCCCTTCTTCGACCGTCAGCCTCTCGTCCATGTAGGCTTGCGGGAAATAGAAGCGGGGCCGGAAGGCGATCTGCGAATACAGCCCGCGATCGCGCAGCCGCATCGCTGCCCGCGGTCCGGGTGCGCCTTCGAAGACGTGGCGCCGACCGGCGGGGTCGATAACCTCGAGGCGGCCAACGCGAATGATGGAGCCGAGAAGAAGCGACAGCGGCAGCATCGCAACACTCAGAAGCCGTTGATGCCCGCGTTTACTATTATGTCATTCTCGTGGCGAGACAAGCCGCAGCGACATGAGGCTCGGAGTTACTGGCCAAGCCGCAGCAGGTCGCCGATGCGCTCGGCCGCCTTGAGCCCGTGCCCGGTCAGGACCGCTACCGTCGTCTCCTCGCGGCCGATCGTGCCATCGGTCAGCAAACGGCTGACGGCGGCGGCTGCGGTCGCGGCAGTGGGTTCGACGAACAGTCCGAGCCGCCCGAGGCCGGCCAGAGCGGGCAGGATCGCCTCCTCGGGAACTGCGACAACACCGCCGCCCGAGCCGCGCAGGGCCGCCATCACCCCGGCGATGCGCACCGGGTGCTGCGTCGCGATCCCGTCCGCCACGGTCGGCGCGGCGGTGAACGGAACGTACTGATCCGTCCCCGCGCTCCAGGCCGCGGCGAACGCGGCGCAATTGGCCGCCTGCACGGCGAAGAGGCGAGGGCGGCGACAGATCTCGCCGCCGCGTTGGAGTTCGTCGAAGCCGCGCTCGAGGCCGAGGATGTTGCTGCCATACCCGGTCGGCACCAGGATGTTGTCCGGCACCGAAAAGCCGAGCTGCTCCCATATTTCGAAAGCCAGCGTTTTGGTTCCTTCGATGAAGAACGGATGCCAATTGTGGCTGGCATAAAAGCTCTCGCCGGCGGCGGCCAACGCCGCCTCGGTCACCGCCTGACGGGAGCCGGGCACGCCACGCACCTCGGCGCCGGTAGCGGCGATCTGCACGATCTTGGCGCGCGGTGCTCCCTGCGGGACATAGATCCGACACGCAATCCCGGCGGCTGCGGCGTAGGTCGCAATCGAGGAGCCGGCATTCCCCGACGAATCCTCGTGGATCTGCCCGACCCCAACCTCGATCAGATGGTTCAGCATGACCGCCGTGCCGCGATCCTTGAACGAGCCGGTCGGCATCTGCGACTCGAGCTTGAAATGCACCGCCGCGCCCTCCCAGAGCCGCGGCACGAGCGGGGTCCAGCCCTCGCCAAGCGATACGGCCGGCTCCATCCTCAAAGCCAGCGCGGAGCGGTACCGCCACAGCGAGGCCTCGCCGGCAAGGATGTCGTGCCGCGACAGGCCGCGACCAGGGGCCAGATCGAGCGGACCGCCGCAATCGCAGCGCCAGATCGGCCGGTCGGCGTCACCGGTGAGGCCGCAAGCCGGACAACGCAATTCGGCGGCGCTCATGATCGTTCTCCCGGGCGGCCCGCCACGGCGGCAGCGGGTGGCTCGAAACGCCGGCTGCTCGTAGTATGGCGCCCGGTCCGGCCTCGGCCCGGCCGGCGCGGCTGAATCGCTTCCAGGGTCATCATCGATGGATCGCGAGGCATTGGTATTCGTCGGCACCTGTGATCTGGCGGGGCTGGTGCGCGGCAAGGGATTTCCGGCGGCCGAGCTGCCGGGGCGGTTGCGCAAGGGCGTCGGCCTCACCCATAGCAATATCATGATGTCGGCGTTCGGGCCGATCTACGACACCCCGTTCGGAACCCGGGGTGACCTCATGCTGGTACCGGACCCCACGACCAAGGTCGAGGTCGCCTTCGAGGACGCGGCTGAGCGTTTCTATCTGGCGGACATCATGACGACCGACGGCGAGCCCTGGGAGTGCTGCCCGCGCGATTTCCTGCGGCGCGGCTTGGCCGAGCTCGACCGCGAGGCGCAAGCGAGCCTGCTCGCGGCATTCGAGCAGGAATTCGTCTATACCGGCGTCGAGGAGCGCCCCGGGGCCACCTACGCGCTCGATGCCTATCGCCGTGCCGGAAGCTTTGGCGAAGCCTACATGGCGGCGCTGCGCAGCGCCGGCCTGACCCCCGATTCGTTTCTGCCGGAATACGGCGGGCGCCAATACGAGGTGACGATCGCCCCGACGCCGGGGGTTCGCGCAGCCGACGAGGCGGTAATCCAGCGCGAGATGGCGCGGGCCGTGGCGCACCGGCTCGGCCATCGCGCGATCCTCGCGCCGATGCTCGTGCCCGACGGCATCGGCAACGGGACGCACATCCATTTCAGCCTGCGCGACCGTTGCGACCGGCCGGTTATGCACGACGCCACCGCGCCCTACGGCCTGTCCGATCTGGGCCGTCGGTTTGTCGCCGGGATTCTGCGCCATCTGCCGGCGCTGTGCGCGCTGACTGCCCCGGCGGTGTCGTCCTATTATCGGCTGCAGCCGGATCGATGGGCCCCGACCTGGGCTAATCTCGGAATCCAGGATCGTGGCGCAAGCCTCCGGATTTGCCCTATATTTCTGCCGGCGATCGAGGAGCCGGCGCGGCAATTCAATGTCGAATACCGGGTCGCCGATGCGGCCGCGAGCCCCTATCTGGCGCTGGGTGCCCTCGTGTGGGCCGGGGTCGACGGCATCCGCCGCAATTTGCCCCTGGTCCCCCCAGCCCAGAGCGATTTCTGGACCATGACCGAAGCCGAACGCGCCGCCGCCGGGGCTCGGCCGCTGCCGCGCTCGCTGTCCGAATCACTGGGATCGTTGGAGGCCACTCGGGTTGCTAAAGAATGGCTTGGTGGCCAATTCTTGGATTTATATATCAGATTCAAGAGAGCGGAGCAGCGCGCGCTGGAGGGTCTCGACCGGGCCGAGATCTGCGCCCGTTACGCGGCGGTGTATTAGGTATGGCCGAGCCTGATCGGATGCTGCTGGAAAGCGACGAGCCGAACCCCGCCCGCGTGCTGCGGCCGACAGGCGGCTCCGATTTTTTGCTGACGGCCGATCATGCCGGCCGCATGATCCCGCGCCGGCTTGGCCGGCTCGGGCTTCCCCAGGCAGAGCTTTCGCGCCATATCGCCTGGGACATCGGCATCGCCGCGGTGACCGAGAAGCTGTCCGCCCGGCTCGATGCCATCGCGATATTGCAGCGCTATTCGCGCCTCGTCATCGATTGCAATCGCGCCCCCGGCGTCCCGAGTTCGATTCCGACGATCAGCGAAAATACGTTAATCGCGGGAAATCAGAACCTGTCGGCAGCGGAAGTCGCGGCGCGATGCCGCGAGGTGTTCCGCCCGTATCACGATCGCATTTCGGAGCATATCGCTGCCCGGCTCACGGCGCGGCGGCGCACGATCGTGATCGCGATGCACAGCTTCACGCCGGTATTCAAAGGCGAATCACGGGCCATGCAGGTCGGCATCCTCTACAATCGAGACGCCCGGCTTGCCCACATTCTCCTGGAGTTGCTGGGCGCCGAACCGGGCCTCGTGGTCGGCGACAACGCGCCCTATGCGGTCAGCGATGAGACCGACTACACGATCCCGATTCATGCCGAGAGGCGCGGGCTGCCACATGTCGAGATCGAGCTGCGCCAGGACCTGATCGCCGACGCCGCGGGCCAGGAGGTGTGGGCGGAACGCCTTGCCTCTCTGCTGGCCAGGGCCGATACGCAGTTGCGCGCGGAGAAGGCGTGACCGCGCCTGCGAACCGCGAAATTGAACTTGATCCGGCGTGCGCCGCATTGCTGCTGATCGGCACCGCGGTTCTGCTGTGCTTGCTGCTGCGGCCGAAGCGAGCCCATTGAGGCACAGGGCGCGACAGGCTCGTCAGGCGCCGCCGCAACTGTGTTCGGAGTCCGGCAATGTCCAGGATTCGCGCGTGCGCAGATTGGTCGTCTTGTACTCGCGGCCGCGATTGTCCCCCGGCGGGCAGCCTTCCGGTATCGAAACCAGGCACATGCTGACCGGGTCGCCGGCACGCGAATGCGCGATCGGCGGGACTGTGTCGTACGAGACCTGATAACCGCCATTGGCAAAATTGACCGCGCTGCCGGAGCTCGGATCGGATCGCCCGGTCGTCGCGTCCGAGAGACGGAAGCCGATTCGCGCGATCGTCGTCTGCGTGCATTGTCCGACGCGCGTCGGCAGCGGATCGGCCGCGGCGGGATCGGCAAATCCGGTTCCTGCAACGGCGAGCACCGCCGCCGCTGAACGCAGGATCAGGAGCCGAAGTCCCGAGAGGGCCATCGCCTGTCCGAACGGTTTCCGTATCATGGCGAAACGCCTGTTCAATGGTATTCGGCCCGATGGTATCTCGGTCCGATGGTGCTCGGCATGATACGGCTGATCGCGGTTTGCGTCGCTCTTTTCAGTGCCGGCCGGGCGCTCGCCGCCGACCTTGAGGCGGGCAAGGCCGCGTTTCAGAAATGCCGGATGTGCCACAGTCTCGACTTCGGCGCCGGCACCAGGGTGGGCCCCAGCTTGCATGGCGTGTTTGGCCGCAAAGCCGGCACCTTCGACGACTTCCCGTTTTCCGAGACCATGAAAAACTCGGGCGTGGTGTGGAGCGAGGATACTCTGGGCCGGTATATTCGCGACCCGAAGGGATTTCTTCCCGGCAATCGCATGGCATTCCCCGGCATCAAAAGCGATCGCGAGCTTGAGGATCTGCTGGCTTATCTGAGACAGGCGACGCAATAGGAGCGGAGATGGCCGGCGCCGGGACCGCAAAGATCATCGACGGCCGCGCCCTTGCAGCCGAATTGCGCCGGCAGGTGACAGAGGCTGCGGCGGAGCTGCGCAGCCGGCACGGCGTCGCCGTCGGTCTCGCGACTGTCCTGGTCGGCGACGATCCTGCCAGCCACGTTTATGTGGCCAGCAAGGATCGCGCCTGCGAGATCGCCGGCCTGTCCTCCGTCGCGCGGCGTTTGCCGGCCGACATTTCCGAAGGCGCCCTGGCCGCGGAAATCAGCGCGCTCGGCCGCGATGAACGCGTCGATGGCATTCTGGTACAGCTGCCGCTGCCGCCCCAAATCGATCCCCATCGCATCATCGGCGCCATCGACCCGATGAAGGATGTGGATGGCTTTCATCCGGTCAATGTCGGACGATTGTGGAGCGGGTTGCCCGCCCTGGTGCCCTGTACCCCGCAGGGCTGCCTGCGGCTGTTGCGCTCGGTGCACGGCGATCTTGCGGGCATGCGCGCGGTTGTGCTGGGGCGCTCGAACATCGTCGGCAAGCCGGTGGCGGCGTTGCTGCTCGCCGCCCACTGCACCGTCACCCTGGTTCATTCGCGCAGCCGCGATGCCGCCGCCCTGTGCCGCGATGCCGATCTGCTGATCGCGGCGGTCGGGCAGCCGCTGTGGGTAAAGGGGGAGTGGATCAAGCCGGGCGCGACGGTGATCGATGTCGGCATCAACCGCATCGCGACCGCAAGCGCTGCAAAACTCGTCGGCGATGTCGATTTCGCCGCCGCCAGCACAATCGCCGGTGCGATCACCCCGGTGCCGGGCGGGGTCGGGCCGATGACGATCGCTTGTCTGCTGCGCAACACGGTCCTTGCCGCGTGCCGCCGCCGCGGGCTGTCCGATCCGCTGCCGTAGCGAATGGGTTAAAGCCGGAACCCTCGTTTTGACGGTTCCGTTGGTTTGGCGACCCCTCTTGCAAGGAGATTACGGCGATGACGATCAGAATGCTGACGAACGCGGCTCTGGGGGCCGCATGTCTCGCTGCTGTGGCTGCGATGCCCGCGGCCCGGGCCCAGATGGCCAGCGAGCCGCCGCCGGCGCTGGTCACCAACGGCCCGCAGAGCGATCCCGGCGACCATTCGAGCTGGTCGGCGAGCCGGAACGTTCGCGAAAGCCGCGATTACGAGGCGCTGGTGCGCTCCAACCCGGGCTTCCGCGATAACCGCATCCAGAAGGAATGCGGCCCGATCACCGATCCGCAGCTGCACGCCAGCTGCATCGCGAGCTTCGGCGAGTTCGAGGGCTCGTCGACGCCGCCCCGCCAGGACCGCGACTACCACTGAACCCGTCAGCCAGGCCGAAGCCTGCGCTGCCACCGCCTTCCGCAAGGGCGCGCCCGTCTGGTGCGCGGCCTTGCCGGGCAGTTCACTCGGCCGTGCGGCGCGCGATCAAACCGCGCGCCGGGTCGTATCCGTACACGGCGAGCGCTAGGAACACGATCGTCGAAGCTGCCAGAACCGCCGCCGAGACTGGTTCCAGGCGGCCGTAGAGCGCGAAGCGGATCAGCTCGACCGCGTGCGTGAACGGATTCAGCTGGCATAAATCGTAAAGCACAAGGCTGGCCTCCTTGACGTGCCACAGCGGGTATAGCGCCGAGGAGGCGAAGAACATCGGGAAGATCACGAAATTCATGACGCTGGCGAAGTTCTCGAGCTGCCGGATCGCCGAGGACAGCAACAGGCCGAGCGCGCCCATCATCAGCCCGCACAGGATCAGCGCCGGCAATACCGCAACATAGCCATACCAGGGCGGCTCGATCTCCCAGATCCGGGCGATCGCAAGGAACACATAGACCTGCACTACCGAGACGATGACCCCGGCCAGCAGTTTCGCCGTCAGCAGGAACCATCGCGGCAACGGGCTGACCAGCAGGATCCGCATGCTGCCCATCTCGCGGTCGTAGACCATCGACAGGGAGCTCAGCATGCCGTTGAACAGCTGGATCATCGCCGCGAGGCCGGGGGCGATATAGACCTCGTACGGAACATAGGTTTCGTAGGGCGGGACGATCGAAACTCCAAGGACGAAATGAAAGCCGGCGGCAAAGATCGCAAGCCACACCAGCGGCCGCACCAGCGCCGAAAAGAAGCGGCCGCGCTGGTTCAGGAAGCGCAGACCCTCGCGGGTCACGATGCCGGCCAGGCAGCGCAGGTAGTGAACCGGCCTCATGCCGCTTCCCGCTCGCGCACCAGGGTCTCAAAAGCGGCGCGCATCGACGCCGCCCGGGTCTCGTAAACGAGCTGCGCCGCGGCACCTGCTGCGAGCACCTCGCCCTTGTGCAGCACAACGACCCGCGCGCCGTCGCCGACCTCGTCGATCAGATGCGTCGCCCACAAGGCCGCGATGCCCTCCTCGCGGCATAGCCGCCTGACATGGTCGAGCAGGAACTGCCGGCTGGCGATGTCGAGCCCGACCGTCGGCTCGTCGAGGAGCAGCAGGCGCGGGCGATGCATCAAGGAGCGGGCAATTTCGATCCGCCGGCGTTGCCCGCCCGAAAGCCGGCGGGCTTTGGCAAGGCGCTCTCGGCCAAGACCGACCCGCTCGGCTTCCGCGGCGGCCCGGTCCGCCGCCTCGCGGCGCGACAGGCCATGCAATGCGGCATGATAGAACAGGTTCTGCTCGACCGAGAGGTCGAGATCGAGGGTGGGTTGCTGGAACACGACCCCCATGCGGCGCAGGCATTCCGACGCATGCGCCCGCAGATCGATGCCGAACACCCGAATCGTTCCTTCGCGCGCCGCATAAAGCCCGGTCGCCAACGAAAACAATGTGGTCTTGCCGGCGCCGTTAAGGCCGAGCAGCACCGTGAAATCGCCGGGCATCAATGCGAACGAGACGCCGTTCAGCACCCGTTTCGGCCCGAATGCGTGCCCCAGCGCTTCGATCGACAGCGCCGCCGCGGGGGAGGGGGTCAGCACCCGGGATGGCCTCACGGGCGCGACACCACCCCCCAGGGGGCCTGCCCGACAGCGACCGATTTGACCGCCTTCTGCTCGGCGATGTCGATCATGGTGATGTCGTTGCTGACGCCGTTTGTCGTGTAAAGCCGGCTCTCGTCGGGGTTGAACGCAAGACCCCAGACGCGCTGGCCGACCAGCAGATAGCGGAGAACCTCGTAAGTCTGCGCGTCGACCACCGCGACCCGGTTGGCGGGGCCGAGCGCGACGAAGGCAAGCTTGCGGTCATGGGTGATCGCAATTCCGACGGGCTGGATCTTTTCGTTCGGCACACCTGCAACCGCAAAGCCGATCCGCTTGATGATCTGCCGCGTCGCGGCGTCGATCACGCTGACGGTGCCGCCGATCTCGGCAGAGACCCAGAACTGGGCGCCGTCGGCGGTCCATGCGACCCGCCGCGGCCGGCTATCCACCAGGACATTGGCGACGACCTGCCGCGAAGCGGCGTCGATGACATGCGCCATGTTGGTCGTCTCGCTGGTGTTGACGACGGTTTGGCCGTCCGGGCTGACCGCCATCCCCTCCGGCTCGACCCCGACCGGAATTTCGGCGACCGCCGCGCCGCGATCGATATCGAGCACGGTGACCAGATTGTCGTCCTCGTTCGCGACGTACAAGGTCTTGCCCGCGGGATCGAGCGCGAAAAATTCCGGGTCGGGGCCGCTTGGCAGGGTGCGCGCGATCTTGCCGCTGTCGAGATCGAGCACCTCGATATGGTCGCTGTCGCTGGCGCAGATGTAGAGCGATTTGCTGTCCTTCGACAGCACGATGCCGCGCGGGCGGCTGCCGACCGGAATGGTCTGCACCGTTTCTAGCCTGGTTCCGTCGACGACGCTGATCGTGTTGTCCTTCTCGTTCGAGACATAGATTGTGTCCGCTCGCGCCTGCGCGGCGAAACAGATGAAGGCGAGCGCCGCCGCGCCGACCCGGCCGTGCGCAGTCGCACTCAATGGAACTGGCATTTGCTTTCGGGGCGGTCGATGCCGAGCGTATCGAGCTCGTTGAACTGGTGCAGAAAACCGGGCTGCGGGGACACCGAGACCAGCGAGCGCGCATCGGCGAGCAGGACCGGCTGGCGCAACTGCCCGTCCCACGGCCGGAAGCTGAGCCGGGCGCCCTTGAACGCAGCCAGCTCGAATTTGTCGCTGCGCAGGAACCCGGCGATGGCCGCAGGGTCGGTCGAGTGGGTGCGCGACGCGGCCTCGCCGATCGCGCGCACCGCCATCCACGCCGCGTAATCGCGGTCGGTCATCCAGCGCCTGGCCTGGCGCAGGAAACGGTTTTGCAGCTGCGTCGCGCCCCATTGCTCGTGCGGCCGCGCCCAGGCGCTCGGCACCAGCCCCTGAGTGCCGGCTACCGGCCGCGGGTCGAAGGTGCGGAACGGCAGATCGTCGCCGAATTCGTCGGCCTCGTCGGCGACAACCAAAACATCATAGCCGATTCCCTGAGTGAAGCGGGCGACCTCGGCCTCGATCGCGAAATGGCCGGTATCGGTACGCCGGGCGCCGGGCACAAAGGTCCAGCGCTTGTCGGCGACGATGCGGGCCCGGAATTTCTGCGCGGCATGCCGGATATCGCCGGCGAATTCGCGGTCGCCGTCGCGATGCCCGACAATCAGCAGCAGGTCGCGCCAGCGCTTCGCGACGAGATACTGCACCAGCGCGTCGGCCAGCATCGCGCGGCTCGGCGGCAGGTGCAGGATATTGGCGCGGCAATCTTCGGCGCGGAGCCGGTCGTCCGAGGCGGCGGTGTTGAACAGGGTCAGCGACGCCGCCTCGGGCAAGGCTGCGACCGCCAGCAGATCGGGGGCGGAAAGATCGGTCACAACCAGGCGGATGCCCTTTTCGGCGAGTTGCCGAAACGCCTCGCCGGGCTCGCCGTCTTCGGGCACAACGGTCTCGACGAGTTCAAAAGACTGGCCGGTGAAATGTCCGGTCGTGGCGTCGTCGGCGATGCCGAGCCGAGCCCCTTGCAGCCCTTCATCTGTCGGCGGCTGATCGAGATAGGAGAGGGGCAGGGTGCGCGCAGTCACCCGCGACAGCCAGCCGATCTGCGCGGTCCCGCCTGGTTCGCTGCCGGATGCCTTGCTCGGCCCGTCGGCCGCCGCCGCCGAAACGAGCCCCAGCAGGCCGACGAACGCCGCCATCACGGCCGCAGTGCGGGCGCGGGCAAAATGCGACGGCAATCGCTGGACCGTCTTTCGACCGCAGCGGGGGCGCCGATACCGGCGCCGCCGCGACGCGCTCGGCAAGCGGCGGTTGTCGCTCACCCGCGGAACTGCTTGGCCGGGCACCGAGCTTGTTTCGCCGGCCGGCTCGATGCAAAGATGATCTCGCGACCTCGGGGCCGCCCTCATCCCCATCACAGGAGGCAAGCGTGCAGACGCGTGCTGCGGTGGCCAACCAGGCCGGTCAGCCCTTGGCGATCGAGACTGTCCAGCTGGACGGCCCGAAGGCTGGCGAGGTGCTGGTCGAGATAAAGGCTACCGGGATCTGTCATACCGACGCCTTCACCTTGTCGGGCGCCGACCCCGAGGGGCTGTTTCCGGCGATCCTCGGCCATGAAGGGGCCGGGATCGTGGTTGATGTCGGCCCCGGCGTGACCAGCGTCGCAAAGGGCGATCACGTCATCCCGCTCTACACGCCCGAATGCCGGCAATGCGAATATTGCCTGTCGGGCAAGACCAATTTGTGCGTCGCGATTCGCGCCACGCAGGGCCGCGGCGTAATGCCCGACGGCACCAGCCGATTTTCGCGCGGCGGCGCGAGCATCCACCATTACATGGGCACCTCGACCTTTTCGAATTTCACCGTATTGCCTGAGATCGCGGTCGCCAAGATCCGCGAGGATGCCCCGTTCGACAAGGTCTGCTACATCGGCTGCGGCGTCACGACCGGCATCGGTGCCGTCATCAACACCGCCAAGGTCGAACCCGGGGCCAACGTCGTGGTGTTCGGCCTCGGCGGCATCGGCCTCAACGTGATCCAGGGCTGCCGCATGGTCGGCGCCGACCGCATCATCGGGGTCGACCTCAACCCGGGCCGCCGGCTGCTCGCCGAGCGTTTCGGCATGACGCATTTCGTCAACCCCAGGGAGGTCGCCGGCGATCTCGCCCCTTACCTCGTCGACCTCACCCGAGGCGGCGCCGATTACAGCTTCGAATGTATCGGCAATGTTACCACCATGCGGCAGGCTCTCGAGTGCTGCCATCGCGGCTGGGGGGTCAGCGTCATCATCGGCGTCGCCGGCGCCGGACAGGAGATCAGCACGCGTCCGTTTCAGCTGGTCACCGGGCGGGTATGGAAAGGCACCGCATTCGGCGGCGCGCGCGGCCGCACCGACGTTCCGAAGATCGTCGATTGGTACATGGAGAAGAAGATCAACATCGACGATCTGATCACCCACACTTTGGCGCTCGACGATATCAACAAGGGCTTCGAGCTGATGCATGCCGGCGAGTCGATCCGCAGCGTCGTTGTCTATTGATATCCTGACGTTTGAAGGCTGTCGCTTCAGGCCGCCATCGGCTCCGGGCGGGCGGCAAGGTCCTGCGTCGTGGTCCGGCGCAGTTCCCGGCGCTGGCGCATGTCGTAGGGCCGGCCGCGATGCAAGGTCGCGCGGTTGTCCCAGATGACCAGATCGCCGACCTGCCATTCGTGGCGGTAGACAAATTGCCGCTGCGTCGCGTGCTCCAGCAGATCGAGCAGGAACATGCGTCCTTCCGGCACCGGCCAGCCGACGATGCGATTGGCGTGCGCGCCGATGAACAGCGATTTGCGCCCGTAAGGCTGTCTGCGCACCACCCTCCAGCGCACCGGCGGCATCGCCGCTTTTTGTGCCGCGGTCCAGTCCTCGTCGCCGAGCCACATCCGCGAATAGAGGGCGTAGTGCTCGGCGACGAGCGGTTCGATGATGACCTTCATCGCGTCGGAAAGCGCGTCATAGGCGGCGCGCATATCGGCAAACTCGGTATCGCCGGCACCGAGCGCGCCGGGGCGCGGCAGCACGACCGCGGACAGCATCGAATACTTGCCCGGCACGTACTGGAACGAGCTGTCGCTATGCCAAAGCTGGTTGGCGAGCGCGCCCGCCAATTTCTTCGAGCCCGAAGCCGCGACATCGCCTTCGGCCGTCAGGTTCGAGATGTCGATCAGCTCCGGAGCCTTCAGCCGGTGCCGGGCCTGGACGAGCTTGTTGAGTCCGGCATCGAGGCTGCCGAAAGCGCTCGCGAACCCAACCTGCTCGTCTTCGCTGATCGGCTGTCCGCGGAAGACGAGCACGGCATATTGGTCCATCGCCTTGTCGATCGCGGCGACGGTCTCGCTGGTTGGCGACCGGCGCAGGTCGATGCCGCTGACCTCGCCGGCGAAATGCGGGTGAAGTTTGCGGATTTCGAGGGACATCAAGCGCTCCTTGCCAGCCTGTCGGGCACAGCGATCGTTGTGATGATTTCCTTCATGTTTGGCGCGGTCTCCAGGTTTTCGAGCATTTCGCGCAGCCGCGCGACCGACCCAGACGGCAGCACGCGGCCGGCGCAGTCGACGAATTTGGCAGCAAGCGCGTCCGCCGGCAGCGGGTTGCCCGGGCCGCGGCCGAGAGCGCTGCCGACCGTCCCGGTCAGCACGCGTCCGTCGCGCAGCGTGACGTGCACCTCGGCGCCAAGCGGCTCGCCGCCGCTCTGTCCGATCTCGGGATGCGGCGCGGCATGGATGCGCGGCAACAATGCCCGCACGGTCGCGTCGCGCCAGGCATCGCCCTCGAAATCATTTAGCCGCAACCGGCCGTGCAGAAGGGCGCGGGCCAGGCAATATTGCACGCTGAACTTGGCGTCCAGCCCGCTTTGCGGGTCGGGCCGGTCGGTATGCGCGAGCCGGCGCGCATGCGTCCACGAATCGATGCGCTCGACCTCGTCCGATTGCAGTTCGTGCTCGGCCCGCAGCGCAAGCAACGCATCCACCGGCGGATGGGTGCTGCCGCAGCACGGATGCTGCTTGATGCCGAGCCCGGGATCGACGATGTCGAAAGGCTCGCCCCAGGCGCGCAGGATTGCCTCGGCATCGAAGGCGCCGGCGCCGTTGAACACGTGCAGGAAGCCCTGCCTGTGCTCCAGTGCCGCCGGATTGGCGGTGAAGCCGTCGCGCGCCAGCAACGCCGCCATAAGCCCGTTGCGGGCGGTGTGGCCGACATGCAGCGGCTTGGTCATCGTGCCGAAATTGGCCTTGATGCCGCCGGCGAGCGAGGCGGCGATCGCGAGCGCCTGGGCAATAACGAGAGGCGCCAGCCCAAGCAGATGGCAGCACGCCGCGGCGGCCCCGAACACGCCAAGCGTCGCGGTCGGATGCCAGCCCTTCTCGTAATGATGGAAATGGACGCCGCGGCCGAGCCGCGCTTCGGTCTCAAACCCGGCGACATAGGCGGCGATGAAATCGCGGCCGCTGGTTGGCCGGGTTTCGGCTAGCGCCAACAGACCTGGCAGCAGCGGCGCCGAGGGATGGCCGCCGAGGCTGTTGCTGACGTCGTCGAAATCCAGCGCATGCGCGGCGGTGCCGTTGACCAGCGCGGCATCCAGCGGCGCCATTCGTCGGGTGCTGCCGAATACCAGGCATGCGCCGCCAGCGCCGCCGGCCTCCAGCATCTGACAGACGATTCGGGCGCAGGGCTCGGCCCCACCGGCGAGGGCCACTCCGATTGTGTCGAGAATCGCGATCTTGGCCCAGGCGATCGCCTCGGCCGGGAGCCGCTGATAGCGAATGGCGGCGATCCGTTCCGCCATGCCTTCGATCAGAGTCATCGCGTTGTCCTCCGCTACCCCGGTCTTCGCTACCGAAGGTTGGGCAACTTATTGCGTTGCCCGACCCGAAATTCTCGCTCACCCTCTAGCTTAGCGTAAATCCCGTGCAGAGGATCAGCGGTCGAGCGCATCGTGCAGCGATCCCGGTCCCCCATATCGGCCGCCGCGGCGACGCCGTCGGCTGCGACGAGCCCGGCGCTGCCGCGCTCGGTTGTCATCGTGGGTGCCGGTATCGTCGGGATGGCTTGCGCGCTGTTTCTGCAGCGGGACGGACACGCCGTGACCGTGATCGACCCGCGCGAGCCCGGCACTGCGGCTTCCTCGGGCAATGCCGGGATAATCGCGATCAATGCGGTGGCGCCGATCGCACTGCCTGGCCTTGTCCGCCGCGCGCCTCGCCTGCTGTTCGACCGCGATGGGCCGGTCAGGCTGCGCCTGGCTTATCTGCCGCGCATCGCTCCCTGGCTGCTTCGGGTGCTGCTCGCCGCGCGCCCGGATCGGGTGGAAAAAATCTCGACGGCCCTCGCCGCTTTGCTGGATCACGCCAATGACGCCTATGGCGAATTGCTGCGCCTCGGAGATGCGGCGGCATTCTATCGGCGCACCGGCTGGCTCAAGGTCTATTCGACCGAGGCCGCCTTCGATCAAAGCGCCGAAGAGCGCGACCTGATGCGCTGGCACGGCGTGCGGTTCGACATTCTGAGCGGCGGCGAGGTCCGCCACATGGAGCCCGAGCTGGCGCCGATCTTTGTCAGGGGCATGTTCTTTCCCGATTGCGGGCTGGTGCTGAACCCCGAGCGCCTGGTCGCGACCCTCGCCGCGACGTTCCGCGAGCGCGGCGGGGTGATCCAGCGCGAGGCGGCGCGGCGTTTCGGGGCCGCCGGCCGCCAGCGCGAAGTCATCACCGAGCGGGCGCGCTACACGGCCGATGCCGTGGTGGTCGCCGCCGGGGCCTGGTCGGGTCCGCTCGCGCGGGCACTCGGTGCCCGCGTCCCGCTTGATACCGAGCGCGGGTATCATCTGATGTTCGACATGCCGGAGCCCGGGCTGCGGCGGCCGACGCTGTGGGGCAATCACGGTTTCAATCTTGCGCCGATGGAGACGGGGCTGCGGCTGACCAGCGGGGTCGAGTTCGGCGGGCTCGACGCGCCGCCCAACTACCGGCCGATCGAGCGGCTCGCCGGGTTGGCGCAGACCATGCTTCCCGGCCTGACGGCGCAGCCGCGCTCGCGCTGGATGGGGTTCCGGCCCTCGCTGCCCGATTCATTGCCGGTGCTCGGCCGCAGCGCCCGCCAGGACGGGGTCTATTTCGCCTTCGGGCACCAGCATCTCGGCCTGACCTTGGGCGCGGTCAGCGGACGCATCATCGCCGACCTCGTAGCCGGCCGCGAGCCCGGCCTCGACCTCGCCCCGTACCGCGCCGAGCGCTGGTAGAACGGGGAGAGCCGTTACGCTTGGGGCAAGCGAGGGTGCGCGAAGCTTTCGGCTCAAGCGATCTCAAACAGCCCGGCCGCGCCCATGCCGCCGCCGACGCACATCGTCGCTATCGCGAGTCGGGCGCCGCGCCGCTTGCCTTCGATCAGCGCATGCCCGACCATGCGCGCCCCGGACATGCCGTAGGGATGGCCGATCGCGATCGCGCCGCCATTGACGTTGATGCGGTCGTGCGCGATGCCGAGCCGGTCGCGGCAATAGACGACCTGGCACGCGAAGGCCTCGTTGAGCTCCCAGATATCGATGTCGTCGATGCCGAGGCCGTGCTGCTGCAGCAACTTCGGCACCGCGAAGACCGGTCCGATGCCCATTTCGTCGGGATCGCATCCGGCGACGGCCATGCCGCGATAGATCCCGAGCGGCTGCAAGCCGCGGCGCTCGGCTTCCTTTTCCTCCATCAGCACGCAGGCCGAGGCGCCGTCGGACAGCTGCGAGGCGTTGCCGGCAGTGATATAGCGGCCTTGCTTGACCCGCTGGCCCTCTGCGAAGACCGGCTTCAGCCCGGCGAGCCCCTCGAGCGAGGTGTCCGGCCGGTTGCCTTCATCCCTTTCGAGGGTAACGGGCTTGCGCGAGGTCTCGCCGGTGCTGCGGTCGGTGACCGTCATCACCGATGCCAACGGGGCGATTTCGTCGTCGAAATGCCCGGCCTGCTGCGCCGCGGCGGTGCGCTGCTGCGAGCGCAGTGCGTACTCGTCCTGCGCCTCGCGCGAGATGCCGTAGCGCTCGGCGACGATCTCGGCGGTCTCGATCATCGTCATGTAGACCGCGGGGATCTGCGCCGCGAGGTCCGGGTCCTGGGCGCGCCAGCGGTTGGCATGATCGTTCTGCACCAGCGAGATCGATTCGAGACCGCCGGCAACCGCGATCTGCATTCCGTCATGCATGACCTGCTTTGCCGCGGTCGCGATCGCCATCATGCCGGAGGCGCATTGCCGGTCGATAGACATGCCGGCGACAGTATCAGGCAGCCCGGCGCGCAATGCGCTCTGGCGGGCGACGTTGAACCCTTGGGCGCCTTGCTGCACGGCGGCGCCGAGAATGACGTCCTCGACCTCGCCGGGCTCGATGCCGGCGCGCCTGACCGCCTCGGCGATGACATGGCCGCCGAGCGCCTGCGCCTGGGTATCGTTGAAGGCGCCGCGATAGGCCCGGCCGATCGGCGTGCGCGCGGTGGAGACGATAACGGCGCGGCGCATGAGTTCTCCCCCTGATGCGAGAGATGAGCGTGACCAACAAAGGAGGGCAGCGACAGGTGCCTCTCTGCAGCTTCGGATCAGGTGCCCGTGGCTAGGCTCACTTGCCGACCCAATGCGTTCCGTTCAGACGCGGAAAG
>Ga0213875_10000133_pt1 | contig 82555 bp, 74 predicted proteins | sample BarmaccomBMRX_R8_FD_160105 | JGI IMG/M metagenome (GOLD analysis project Ga0213875, IMG submission 160105) | Root-associated microbial communities from Barbacenia macrantha in rupestrian grasslands, the National Park of Serra do Cipo, Brazil - RX_R8 | ecosystem: Host-associated > Plants > Roots...
CCGGCGTGACCGTCCCCCCCATCGTCATCGGCGGCAACTCCGACGCCGCCGCCCGCCGGGCCGCCCAGTTCGCCGACGAGTGGTTCATCCTGGCCGGCCCCGACGACATCCCGCGCTACCAGGCCAAAGCGGCCGAGCAGGCCGCCCGCTACGGCCGGCCCGTCCCCGCCATCACCACCAGCGTCATGGTCGCCCTCGACGGCGACCCCGCCGTCCCCGGCCGCGACACCCTCATCCGGCAGCTGACCGACCCCGACGGCATGTTCGGCATCCCGCCCGAGGCCGCCGCCGGCGCCGTCCTCCCCGGCGCCCCCAGCGCCCTCACCGATCACCTGGCCCGCCTGGCCGGCGCCGGCGTCCACCGCGCCATCATCCAGGTCGCCGCCGGCGACTGGTCCCGCCAGGCCACCCTGGCCGCCGAAGCGGCCTCAAGCCTGTCCTGACCTGGGCTCAGGCGCTCTCGGCGGGGCCGGCGGCCGGGCCGGCCAGCGGGACGCTGCGCAGTGACAGCCAGATCGCGAGCACGGCTCCGCAGGTCAGACAGCTGTCGGCGATGTTGAAGGTAGCGAAGTGCTGCAGGTCGATGAAGTCGACGACGGCACCGCGGCCGATACCGGGCGCTCGCAGCAGCCGGTCGCACAGGTTCCCCATCGCCCCGGCCAGCAGCAGGCCGAGCGCGACCGCCCAGCCCGTTGACCGCAGCCGGGACACCCTGGTCACGATCAGCAGGGCTGTCGCCACCGCCAGGCAGGTGAACAGCACCGTCGCGGCGGGCGCGAACGAGAAGGCCGCGCCCGGGTTACGGGAGACGTCGATGGTCAGGACCTGGCCGAGCAGGCGGACCGGCGGTTGGCCGCTACGAGTCGCGACCATCAGTGCCTTCGTCGCCTGGTCCACACCGATGCCCAGCGACGCCGTCCCGGCCAGCACCACTGCGCAGCGCTTGTTCACCGGCATGCCGCCATTATGGCAGCACAAAAACGGCGACCGATGCCCGCGCCGATGGCTCCGTCCGTCTACCGGGACGCAGCCGCGCCGCACATCCCCCACCGCTACGACCGCTGCCCGCCCGAGCCCTGAACCACTACGCCGGGGCTGCGACCGGAAGGTCGGCCGCGCGAGCGGCTTCGAGCAGGCCCCGGTCGTAGGTGAGGAAGCTGGTCAGGTCGGCCCGGCGCGCCAGGGCGCTGGCGAGATGGATCGCGTCCAGGCTGCGAACGGTCACCGGCTCCACGGCTTGGGCCAGCCTCCGGACCCGCGCCGTCAGCTCAATGAGGTCGATCTGGTCCAGTACCGCCGGCAGGCGGCCGACGGCCGCGGGCGCGTATCGGGCCACGGCCCGGAACGACTCGATCTCCACCAGGGCCGAACTGACCCAGCCGACCTCCGCCCGCTCACCGAGCCAGGCCCGCAGCGCGGCTGTCTCCGGCTCGGCGTGGGCCAGCTTCACCACCGCCCCCGAGTCCAGATAGATCATCAGCGCTCGTCAGCCCGATCGCGCGCCAGCTCTTCCGCCACGTTGACCCCGTCGGGTGCGCCCAGCTCCATCCCCAGCACGGCGCGCCGCATCTCCGCCGCCCGTTCGCGGCGGCCGGCGGCCTCCAGCACCGCCTGCCGGATAGCCGCCGACCGCGAGCTCCCGTCGCTGGTCAGCACCGCCAGCGCATGCTCGGTCTCCTCATCCGTCCGGACCGTGATCGTGTCAGCCACAGACCCATTGTAAGACAATCTGTCTTATCGTTCGTCGAGCTCGATAACCCTGGCTTGATTGATGACAGTGACGTGCTTATATTGTCATTGCTCAGCGGAGTAACGTAAAGGAAGAACATAGCTGCCTGTGGGGGGTTTGTATGTTAGAGGAAATTGCTGCCGCGTTGACCTCTGATATGGCTAGCAACGTAACCAGCGCGCTTCTGGATAGAGTGGCGCGCCGGCGGATTCGATGATAGCTGGCAACGGTAGTTCTCCAAGCCCTGAAGCTCGAGGCGGAAGAAAATGGGCAGTCCCTGGAGTACCCTTCCAGCGCGTCTGGCACCGCACCCCCCGGCGAACTTGACGCCTTGCTCCCGAAAGGCTTCAGAGACTGGCCCGGCTCTATTGGTGTAGAAGTTTGGCTTCCAACTGGTGGAAACAACTCTCTTGGCTCCCTGCTCAAGCGCCTCAGCCTGATTCTTGACGGGTCCGACGTTCGCGATCAGCTGACCGGCTTGCTGTTTATCCACGGAGTGCAGCTGTCGGATGACGAAAATATAGAACTCACCAAGTATTTGGACAGTCATTCGGCGCCCGGACGAGCCCACGTCTGGGGTCCGCGCGAGGCCGCCGCACTCGTTGAGAAGCATAAGACTCAGATTGCGGCCATCCTGCCAGAGCTGTCCCTGACGGCTCTTCGGAACGAACTGCGAGGCCCGGAACCCGATTGGGAATCCCAGGCGGAGTCTCGGCTTGCTCGGCTTACTGATATCTACCGCAGCCAAGGGATAGTACTGGCCCTCGGGGCCGGGGTCTCGATCGGGATGGGTGTGCCCAACTGGGACGAACTGGTGAGCGCCTTGTTCGTCTCGCTGGTGACCAAGCAGGTGACCGAGGACATCGATGAAGGCCAGGCGCTCGCGCTGGCCAACGCGGCCCGGATGGTCGGGAATGAGTCGCCGCTGCTGTCGGCGCGCTACCTCAGGCGCGGCTTGGAGGACGGTAACACGGGTGATTCGAAGGCCTTCCAGCAGGCGCTCGCGGCTGTGCTTTATGGCCATATTGGCTCAGCACGGTCGGCATCTCCGCTGCTGAAAGAATTGGCAAAGATATGTATGCCACTCCGCACCGGGGCGAAGATTCACTCCGTCATAACGTATAACTTTGATGATCTGCTGGAAAAGGTTCTCTTTGGAGAAGGTATACGCTCCAGGAGCGTCTACTCGGCACGGCATCATCCCGATGAGACCGAGCTGCCAATCTTTCACGTACACGGCTTTCTTCCACAGGACGCCAGTAAATTCGGCGATCTTCAGGAGGGCCTCCTGGCCTTTTCCGAAGAAGGCTATCATCAACTGTTCAAGGACCCTTACCACTGGACGAATGTCATACAGCTGCAAGCATTTCAGCAGCAAACGTGCGTTTTCGTGGGCCTGTCGCTGACTGACCCCAACCTGCGGCGCCTGCTGGAATACGCCGCTACCTCTCGCGATGAACCCCGGCACTTCGCGTTTATGAAGAGGACCTCGGTCGATGAGCTCCTGGCGTCGCAGGAGAAGGGTGGAGAGGTGACGGTGACGCACAAGGCTGCCAGCGATTTTCTCCGGGTTCACCACAGCTTGCAAGATCGTGTCTTCGGGGAGCTGGGCCTTGAAGTCATCTGGTTTGACGACTACGAGAAAATGCCGACGGCGGTGGCGAAGCTGAGAGGCTGATGCAGAACGGCCCGGCCCCCACCAGGAGGGCCGGGCCGTCAGTGCCCGAAAGCCAGCGCTGGTTACAGGCCGAGCTCGGCTTCGAAGCTGCCTTCTTCCAGCCGCTCCTTGACCGTGACCAGGAAGCGGGCCGCGTCGGCGCCGTCGACCAGGCGGTGGTCGTAGGTGAGGGCCAGGTAGACGACCGAGCGGACCGCGATCACTTCGCCGAGGGCCGGGTCGTCGACCACGACCGGGCGCTTGACCACGGTGCCGGTGCCGAGGATGCCGACCTCCGGCTGGTTGATGATCGGGGTGTCGAACAGGGCACCCCGGCTGCCGGTGTTGGTCAGCGTGAACGTGCTGCCGGCCAGCTCGTCCGGCCCGACCTGGCCGGACCGGGTCCGGTTGGCGAGGTCGGCGATCTTGCGGGCCAGGCCGCCCAGGTTGAGGTCACCGGCGTTGTGGATGACCGGGACCATCAGGCCGCGGTCGGTGTCGACGGCGATGCCCAGGTGCTCGTTGTCGTGGTAGATGACCTGCTTGTTGGCCGTGTCGATGACCGCGTTGAGCTTCGGGTGCACCTTCAGCGCCTCGATCGCGGCCAGCGCGAAGAACGGCAGGAAGCTGAGCTTGACGCCCTCGCGGGCCTCGAAGTCCTGCTTGGCCCGCTGGCGCAGCCGCGCGATCGCGGTCACGTCGGCCTCGACCACGGTGGTGAGCTGAGCCGAGGTCTGCAGCGACTCCACCATCCGCTGGGCGATGACCTGGCGGGGCCGGGACATCCGCTGGGTGGTGCCGCGCAGCGCCGACGGCACCACGGCCGGCCGGGACGGCGCCGACGGCTGACCCGCGGGGGCGGCCGCGGCCGGAGCGGGCGCGGCCGGCTGACCAGGCGCCGCCGGAGCCGGAGCCGCCGCCGGAGCGGCCGGGGCCGGAGCAGCGGCCGCCGGAGCGGCCTGGGTCTGGGCGGCCTCCTGCTCGCGCCGGGTGCGGGCCGCGTCGAGCACGTCCTGCTTGCGGATGCGGCCGCCGACGCCGGTGCCCTGCACCGACTCCAGGTCGACGCCGTGCTCGGACGCCAGCTTGCGGACCAGCGGGGTCACGTACGGGCCGTCGCTGCCGGACGGCGACGACTCCCGGGACTCCTGCTGCTGCGGAGCCGCGGCGGGCGCCTGAGACGCCTGCGCCGGCTGAGGCGCCTGAGGCTCCTGGGGCGCCTGCGCCGGAGGAGCCGCCTGCGTCGCCTGAGGCTGCTGGGGCGCCTGCGCCGGGGGAGCCGAAGGCGGCGGAGTCTGCTGCGCAGGCGGCGACCAGGCCGGAGCCGGCGCCGGCGCGGCCGCCTGGGCCGGAGCCGCCGAGCCCGCCCCGTTTGACCCCGAGCCCGAGTCACCATCCGACGAGGCCGGCGCCGCCTCCGATACCGGCGCTTCCTGCGCAGGCTGCCCGCCGTCCGCCGCCGGAGCGTCACCACCGCCCGCGCCGTCACCCTCCTCGATCACCGCGAGCTGGGCGCCGACCTCCACGGTCTCGTCCTCGCCGACGGCGATCTGGCGCAGCACGCCGGCTGCGGGGGAGGGAATCTCGGTGTCGACCTTGTCGGTCGACACCTCGAGGAGCGGCTCATCCGCCTCCACGCGCTCGCCTTCCTTCTTCAGCCAGCGCGTGACGGTGCCCTCTGTGACGCTCTCGCCGAGCTGAGGCATGGATACCGAGACCGACATTGTTCCGGTGACTCCTTCGTGAGCGCACGCGTGCCCGGGTCAGGCGTGTACGTGTCAGGCGTGTACGTGCAGGGGCTTGCCGGCGAGCGCCAGCATGGCCTCGCCGATGATCTCCGACTGGGTGGGGTGCGGGTGGATCAGCTGCGCCACGTCGGACGGCTCGGCTTCCCAGTTGTAGATGAGCTGGCCTTCGGCGATCAGCTCGCCGACCCGGCTGCCCACCAGGTGAATGCCGAGGACGCGGCCGGGGCTGCCATCCTCGTTCCTGGCCGCGATGACCTTGCCCGCGCCCTGCGTCTGCAGGATCACGCTCCGGCCGTTGCCGCCCAGAGGGTAGGTGAACTCCACGGTCTCGATCCCCCGGTCGGCGGCCTGGGCGGCGGTGATGCCGACCGAGGCGACCTCGGGGTCGCTGTAGGTGATGCGGGGCACGCCGTCGTAGTCGATCGGGTGCACCTCGAGGCCGCCGATCCGCTCGGCGACCAGGATGCCCTCCCCGAACCCGACGTGCGCGAGCTGCGGGGTGGCGATCAGGTCACCGACCGCCGAGATCGTTGGCACCGAGGTCCGGCAGTACTCGTCGACCTTCACGTAGCCACGCTCGATCTCCACGCCGACCTGCTCGTAACCGAGGTCGGCCGAGACCGGGCCGCGGCCGACCGCGACCAGCAGGATCTCGGCGTCCAGGGTCTTGCCGCCGGCCAGGGTCACCTGGACCCCGCTGTCGGTGTGCTTGACGCTCTCGAACCGGGCGCCGAGCTCGAAGCCGATGCCACGGCGGCGGAACGCCCGCTGCAGCAGCCGGGCACTGGCCTCGTCCTCCAGCGGCACCAGCTGGGGCATCATCTCCACGATGGTGACCTCGGCCCCGAACGAGCGCCACACGCTGGCGAACTCGACGCCGATGACGCCGCCGCCGAGGATGATCACCGAGCTGGGCACCCGCCCGAACTTGAGCGCATCGTCGCTGGAGATGACCCGCTCGCCGTCCAGCTCCAGGCCGGGCAGGCTCTTGGGCACCGAACCGGTGGCCAGCACGATGTGCTCGCCCTCGTAGACCGTGTCGCCCACCTGCACCTGGGTCGGCGAGATGAGCCGCCCGGAGCCCTCGATGGTGTCGATCTTGCGGCTGGCCAGGGTGGACTGCAGGCCCTTCCAGAGCCGGTCCACCACCTTGTCCTTGTAGGAGTGGACGCCGTCGATGTCGATGCCGTCGTAGCTGGACCGAACGCCGAAGGTCTCGCTGTCGCGGGCCTGGTCGGCGATCTCGGCCGAGTGCAGCAGCGCCTTGGTCGGGATGCAGCCCCGGTGCAGGCAGGTGCCGCCGACCTTGTCCTTCTCGATCAGCGCGACGCGCTTGCCCATCTCGGCCGCACGCAGTGCGCAGGCGTACCCTCCGCTGCCGCCACCCAGGATCACGATGTCGTAGGCGGCGTTGCCCTCTGCCACGGAAAGCTCCCTATCTGTCAATTCAAAGTCGCCGCATTCATCATTCCACTCCGGCGGACCGCTTAGGAGGCGAGTTTGCCCACGCAGACGGTCCGCGAGAGTGAGTCTGCCCACGATCACCGCGGCTTACCCAGCATGATCATGGCGTCGCAGGCGCGGTCAACCGCCGGGCGGCCACGCCTGTTTGAGAAAAAGCAAAAGCCCCCGGCCGGTCATTCCCCGGGCAGTTGGCCGGCCGCCACGTCCTCCGCGATCTGGACCAGGGCGCGGGTGGCCGCGCCGGTACCTCCGCGCGGGGTGTAGCCCCAGGCCCCGGACTCGTTGAAGGACGGCCCGGCGATGTCGAGGTGGGCCCAGGCCACCCCGGCGGGCACGAACTCGCGCAGGAACAGGCCCGCCACCAGCATGCCGCCGTTGCGGTCGCCGGACACGTTGGTCAGGTCGGCCACGGTCGAGTCGAGGCCCTTGCGCAGCTCTTCCGGCAGCGGCATCGCCCAGGCGGGCTCGCCCGACCGGACCGAAGCATCCGCCACCCCGGCCGCCAGCGTGTCGCTGTTGGCCATCACCCCGGCCACCCGGGACCCCAGCGCCACCAGCTGCGCCCCGGTCAGGGTGGCGATGTCGATCAGCAGGTCGGGGGAGTCCTGGGCGGACCGGGCCATCGCGTCGGCCATGACCAGGCGGCCCTCGGCGTCGGTGTTCAGCACCTCGACGGTCTTGCCGCCGTGGATGGTGATCACATCCGACGGCCGCTGGGCCGATCCGCTCGGCATGTTCTCGGCCATGGCCAGGTAGCCGACCACGTTGACGGCGGGCCGCAGGGCCGCGATGGCCTGCAGCGCGCCGAGCACGGCGGCCGCGCCTCCCATGTCCGACTTCATCCACTCCATCGACTTGGGCGGCTTGAGCGACAGGCCGCCGGAGTCGAACGTGATGCCCTTCCCGACCAGCGCCAGCGTGCGGGTCGCGTCCGGGTGGGTGTAGGCCAGCCGGACCAGCCGGGGCGGGTGCACCGAGCCCTGGCCGACGCCGAGGATGCCGCCGTAGCCGCCCTCGGCCAGCTGGTGCTCGTCCAGCACCTCGATGTCGAGCCCGGCGGCGGCCGCCACCCGCTGCGCCTCGGCCGCGAAGGTGGCCGGCACCAGGTCGGACGGGCCGGTGTTGACCAGGTCACGGACCAGCGTGACGGCGTCGGCGAGCACCTGGGCGCGCTGCGCGGCGGCGCCCGCCCGGTCGGCCGGGAGCGCGGTCAGCAGGGTCAGCTCGGCGTCGGTGCCGATACCGGTGGTGCGGTAGCGCCGGAACGAGTAACCGCCGAGCAGCGCGCCCACCGCCACCGCCCCGGCCTCGGTTGCGTCCCGGGCCGGGAGCGCCAGCGCGATGTGCCGCTTCTCGCCGCGGGCGGAGTCCGCGCCGTTCGGCCCGGTGCCGTTCAGCCCGGCCGGCTGGCGTCCGGCGGTGAGGACCCGGACGGCCGCGCCGGCCGCCCGCCGCAGCTTCTCCGGCTCGAACCGCGCCTCGTCGCCGTCGCCCGTGTTGCTGACGGGGCCCAGGCCGACCGCCACGATGACCGGGACCGGCAGCCGCCCGGCCGCCGGGATCTTGGTCACTTCCTCGGCCCGGCCGGTCGCGTCGAGCGCGGTGAGCAGCTCGGTCAGGGTGCCGCCGAGGGCATCGTCCACATCGCTGGCCCCGGGGGCGGGCCGGGGCCCGTCCTCACCCTGGACCACGCCGACGATGAGAGCGTCGGCCTCGGTGGCGTGCGCCGACGCCTCGCTGGTGTGAATCGTCATCGTCACCCTGCCGATGCTAGTGCCTGGACGGTGCGCGCCCGCCATCTCGCACTCCGGCCTCCTGCCTGCTCCAACTGCCTGCTCCGGCCATCGGTGGCCCGCTGTAAGCGGCGGCGCTCAGACCTGCGAGATAACTGACGCGATGTTTGAAATAGACCCTATTTCACCGATGCCGTTGGTTTTCCCGCCGCCAGGCGATGTGTGCTGATCTGTGTCCTGGTCTCCGGCGGCGGGCGCCCAGGTCAGGCGTCAATCTAACGATTGTTACATTTACATTTGAACAGCGGTTACCCTCGAAGGATGAGCACCGCCTCCGAGGAGCATTCAGTGGCCCTCGTCAGCTTCGGCGTACACCCGGGCAGCGTACGCCTCCAGCGACTGCTCGCAGCTGGCCAGCGCCTTCTCGGTGGCGGCGCGGCCGTCGGCCCCGAACACGTCGCGCTCCCGGACCCGGCCCAGCCAGTTCCGCAGCTTCACCAGGTCGACCTCGTTCTCCTCCAGCTCGGCGTAGGTGAAGTGGTTGGCGGTGTACTCCTTCTCCACCTGCTGCAGGAAGTCCGCGCACTTGTCGACGATCTCCTCGTACTCGTCGTTCCTGGCCGCCTGGAACTGTGCCCGCACCTCGGGCTCGCCCGCCAGCACGTCGCACGACAGCAGCACCGCCGACCCGGACATGTCGAGGATCTCCCGCCGCAGCTTGCGCAGCGAACGCTCGGCCGGTCCGGTCCGGGGGAGCGCCGCCGCCGAGTTCTGCAGGTAGATGGCGCCCAGGCTCTTGATCCGGCGCCACACGGTGGAGCGCAGCCGGGTCGGCTCGGACGGCACCCGGTAGATCAGCACCAGCCAGCCCGCCGGTTCTTCGCTCATGGATCTATTCTCACCTACTCCTTGGTGGAGGTTCAGTGAACGCGCTTCCCCTCGCCCTCACCGTGTTCGTGGCCTGCCTGGTCGAGGCGGTCGAGGCGCTCACGATCGTGCTCGCGGCCGGCCTGACCCGGGAGTGGCGGTCCACCTTCCAGGGCATGGCGGTCGCGCTGGTCGTGCTGGCCGCGATCTCGGCCGCCCTCGGCCCCGCTCTCACCCTGATCCCGCTGGGTGCGCTGCGGCTGGTGGTGGGGGCGCTGCTGGCCATCTTCGGCATCCAGTGGCTGCGCAAGGCGATCCTGCGCGCCACCGGCCACAAGGCCCTGCACGACGAGGCGAGCGCCTACCAGCGCGAAGTAACGGCGGCCGCCGCGGCCGGGCGCCGATCCGGACGTGGCGTCCGCGACTGGTACGCGTTCACCTTGTCCTTTAAAGGGGTCCTACTGGAGGGACTGGAGGTCGTGTTCATCGTCGTCACGTTCGGGAGCAACCAGGGCAGCCTCTGGCCGGCCGTGATCGCCGCCGCGGCCGCCGTGCTGGTGGTGGCCGGGATCGGGGTCGCCGTGCGGGCCCCGCTGGCCCGGGTTCCCGAGAACGCGATGAAGTTCGCGGTCGGCGTCATGCTCACTTCGTTCGGCACGTTCTGGGGGGCCGAAGGGGCCGGGGTCAACTGGCCCGGTCACGACGCCGCCCTGCTGGTGCTGGTGCCGGTGATGCTGGTCGTCGCGCTCGGCTACGTCCTGCTGCTGCGCGGCCAGTCCCGTCAGGAGGTCATGAGCTCATGAACCGTTTGCGTTCGGCCTGGGATTTCGCCTACGACTTCGTGGTCGGCGACGACTGGCGCGGCGCCGTCACCGTCGTGCTCGCGCTGGCGCTGACCGCGTTGTTCGTGCACCTGGCCCACGTCAATGCCTGGTGGCTGCTGCCGGTGGGTGTGGTCGCGGCGCTCGGCTGGTCGCTGCGCCGGGCTGTCCGCTGAGCTGAGTCGGCCGCTGCGCCGGGCGGTCAGCTGATCGCGGTGACCAGCAGGCAGGCAGCGGTGGCGGCCTCGGCCACCGCGCCGAGCACGTCGCCGGTGATCCCGCCCAGCCGCCGGGCCCCGTGCTCGCCCAGCGCCACCCCGGCCACCAGGCCGGCCGCCACCGCGACCGGCAGGATCCACTCGACCGGGACATTCGCCACCGCCGCGGCCAAAAAGATTCCGCCGACCGTGACCGCCAGCACCGCCGCCGTGAGCACGGCCGCGGTGACCGGGGCGACGCTGTCGGCCACCATGGCGCCGAGCCCGTCCGGCCGGGCCGGGGGCATCCCCCGGCGGCAGGCCCAGATGATGGCCAGCCGCCCGGTCACCGCGGCCACGATGACCGCGGGCACCCCACGCCCGGCCGCGTCGGCCTGGGTCAGCCCGGCCACCTGGATCAGCAGCGTGAACACCAGCGTCACCACCCCGAACGGCCCGATGTCGGACCGCTTCATGATCGCCAGCGCCTCGGCCGGCGGCCGCCGGCTGCCGAGCCCGTCGGCCAGGTCGGCCAGCCCGTCCAGGTGCAGGCCGCGGCTCAGCACCGCCAGCGACCCGACCGCCAGCACCGCCGCCACCAGCGGCCCGGTGTGCAGCAGGTGCCCGGCCACGTAGAGCACGGCGGCCGCGATCGCGCCGAGCACCAGCCCGACGGCCGGCGCCCACAGCATCGCCTCGGCCGCCGTCGCCCGGGTCGGCCTGGCCGCCGCCGCCGGCCGCTCGTCGGGCCGGTCGGCCAGGGGTGGCTCGGCGGCCGGCCAGGGCGGCCCGGTCGGTTCGCCCGACGAGCCGTACGAGCCGGCCGAGCCCCCCGCGCCGTACGAGCCGGTCCCGTCCGGCACGGTGGCCCGGCCGGGCCGGGGCGACCACGTCCGGTCCGGCCGGCCCGGGCCCGGCGGCGGCTGGCGGGCCCGGGTGGCCGGCACGATCGACTCCGGCAGGATGCTCAGCATCGTCACCGACAGCCTCAGCCCGTCACGGCTCATGATGGTTCACCTTAGGGCGAACAACTGCTACGCAGCAGCGCCTTTCCGGTCTCAAAGCAGACACGTACTATCTCAAGTATGGCGGAATGGTGGTCGATCGAGGTCTTCCACGCCGACCTGTCGGCCCGGCAGTGGAAAAGCTCGCATGAGAACGCGCTGATCGAAGCGGCTCTGTCACACGGGGCGCTCGACTGGGTCTGGCACGAGCACCGCACCGGGGTGGTGCTGGAACTGGCGTTCCGCGACGATGAAGCCTGGGAGGGTTTCCGCGCCCTGCCGGCCGTCCGGGCCGCCCTCGACGCCGCCCCCGACCCGGTGAACGGGCTGATCGTCTACCGCGGACGCGGGGGAGCGTCAGGTTCGCGCTGGCCACGGCGCCGTGGGCCCCGGCCCAGCGCCGGTGCGATGGCCCGCCCGGAGCCCACCGAAGAGAAGGTGCTGGACCTGACCGAAGCCCGGCCGCCCGCCCGCTGAGGCCGCCGTCACCCCCGCCCGGTCCGGCCACGGCCTTTCGGCTCGGTGTGCCGTTTGCCGGGTGCGGCGAATCCACGAGCCGGCACAGGGCAGGATAGGTACATGAGGGATACGCGAGTCACCGCGGATGACCTGCGCGCTGCGATCGAGCGCACGGGTTACTACCCGGGGCTGGTTACCGACGCCGTCTGGTCGTCGCTGGGAGCCGAACCCGTCACGGCCTACGTCGTCACGCACGACGCGATCTTCGATCCCGGCATGGAGGTCCGCCGCCACATCACCGTGCTGGCGCTGACCCCGACCCGGCTGATCTACTCCCACACCGACGAGCACCCGGCCGAAGAGCCGGACGGCCATCCCCAGGCCGAGACCAGCACCGAGGCGGTGCGATTCTCCCGGGTGTCGTCGGTCGCGCTGACCCGGGTGGTGCCCGACCCGGCCTCCTACGTGTCCGGGGTCACCACCCCCAGCGAGGTGGTACTGACGATCGGCTGGAACGTGCTCTCGCACGTGGAGCTGGAGCCCGCCCACTGCGGCGACGAGAACTGTGAAGCCGACCACGGCTACATGGGCACGATCACGGCCGACGACCTGACCCTGCGGATGAGCGAGGCGGCCGACGGCGACGACGGGGTCCGCCAGGTGCTGGCGTTCGCGGCCGCGCTGTCGGACGCCACCGCCGGCAGCGGCCGGTGAGCGCATTGCCGCCACCGTCGCGCAAGTGACAGGATGTGACGGATGACACCGGAGCCGAGAACTGCGCCGCTTCTGCCGTCCTACGGCTCCGGGACGCTCGCTGAGCTCGGAGCGTCGATCCTGGCCGCGCTGGGCGGCTCCGACGCCAATCCGCTCGGGCTGCCGGCCTCGCGCAAGGTCTGCCTGCTGGTGGTGGACGGGCTCGGCTGGGAGCTGCTGCGCGACCACCCGGCCGCCGCCCCGTTCCTCAACGAGCTGGCCATGAACAGCCAGCCGCTGGCGGCCGGGTTCCCGGCCACCACCGTGACCAGCCTGACCTCGCTGGGCACGGGCCGCCCGCCCGGCCAGCACGGCGTGCTCGGCTACCAGGTCGCGATCCCCGGCGAGCACAAGCTGCTGAACGGCCTGCGCTGGGACGACCGGATCGACCCGGCCCGCTGGCAGCCCCGGCCGACGATCTACGAGCGGGCCGAGGCGGCCGGCGTCGCCAGCTACCACGTGGCGCCCCGCGCCTTCCGCACCAGCGGGCTGACCCGGGCCGCCTTTCGCGGCGCCCGCTACTGGCCCGCCGACAGCATGGGGGCGCTGGCCGGGGAGGCCGGGATCGCCCTCCGCGAGGCCGACGAGGTGCTGGTCACCGCCTACCACGGTGACCTCGACGGCACCGGCCACGGCCACGGGGTCGGCTCCGACGCCTGGTACTACCAGCTGGCCCACGTCGACAAGCTGGCCGAGCAGCTGGCCGGAGCGCTGCCCAGCGACACCGCCCTGTACGTGACCGCCGACCACGGCATGGTCGACGTGCCGGCCGAGGACCGCGTCGACGTCGACAACACCCCGGACCTGCAGGCGGGCGTGTCCCTGCTCGGCGGCGAGCCGCGCGCCCGGCACGTCTACGCGCGTCCCGGCGCCGCCGCCGACGTGCTGGCCGCCTGGCGCGAGGTGCTCGGCCCCCGGGCCTGGGTCCTCTCCCGCGAGGACGCGATCAAGGAAAACTGGTTCGGCCCGGTCGACCCCGACATGATCCCCCGCATCGGCGACGTGGTGGCCGCCCCGGCCGGGAACTGGGCCATCGTCGCCACCGAGACCGAGCCCCGCGAATCCGCCCTGACCGGCATGCACGGCTCCCTGGTCTCCTCCGACCAGCTGATCCCGCTGCTCACCCTCTCCACCGGCTGAGGGGCCAGGCCGACCGCGAGCCGCCCTACAGCTGACGGCTCCAGTTCTGGCCGACCAGGTCGACGCCGTAGCTGTGGTGGGGTTCCTCGTCCACCAGGGTGAAACCGGCCCGCTCGTAGATGCGGCGGGCTTCGGCCAGCACGCTGTTGGTCCACAGGGTCATCTCGGTGTAGCCCGCGGCCCGCGCGAACCGCATGCACTCCTCGACCAGTTTCGAGCCGATGCCGAGGCCGCGGGCGGCCGGGTCCACGTACAGCAGCCGCAGCTTGGCCACGGTGTCGGATTTGCGCACACACAGGATGGAGCCGACCCGCTCGCCGTCGACTTCGGCGATCCAGGCGGCCTCGCGGGCCGGGTCGCGGTGGTCGACGTAGTCGGCGACGATCCGGGCGACCAGCGCCTCGTAGGTCCCGTCCCAGCCGTACTCGGCCGCGTAGCCGGCCGCCTGGCGCTGCACCACCCAGCCGAAATCGCCCGGCCGCGGCTCCCGCAGCAGGTAGGCGCGGGGCGCGGGCGTGTCCGCCAGCACCTGGGTGATCTCCCGCACCGAGCTGACCAGCCGCCGCTGCGCGTCCTCGCTCAGGCTGGCCAGCAGCCCGCCGATCTGCTCGGCGGCCCGGCCGTCGAGCCGCTGCTGCAGCTCCCGTCCGGCCGGCTCGAGCGTGATGATCTGGCGGCGGGCGTCGGTTCCGGACCGGCTGCGGCTGATCAGCTGGTCCGCCTCGAACCGGCTGAGGATGCGGCTCAGGTAACCGGCGTCGATGTCGAGGCGCTGGCGCAGCGCGGTCACCTCGGTGCGGTCGCGCTGGCCGAGCTCGAACAGCAGCCGGGCCTCGGTCAGCGAGTACGGGGTGCCCAGGTAGCTGCCGCGCAGCAGGCCGATCACGTTGGTGTAGAGCCGGTTGAAGGCGCGGACGGCCGCCACCGGGCCGTCCAGGTCTGCGCTGGTGGGCCGCCGCACGTCCGTTTCCGTCACCGCCACGTCCGCTCCTTTTATCGATGATTAAAAGGCCATTGATTGCCTAAGTCAAAGGTATTACTGACGGAGGCAACGGTCAACGCCTGAACGTGGACTGGGGGTTCGCCGAAAACGGCGGCCCGGGCTGACAATTGACCTATGCGGCTGCCCCGCCCTGTGGTCCCGGCCGCCTTGCGGCCCGCGGCCCGCTGGGCGGCCCTGGTCGCGGGCGCGATCCCGCTGCTCGCCTTTCCCGGCCCCGATCTGTCGGTGGTGGCGTGGTTCGGGCTGGTGCCGGGGCTGCTGATCATCAGTCGGGCGCCGACCATGCGTGAGGCGGCGATCCGCGGCTGGTGGCTCGGCTCCGGCTACATCGTGGCCGCCATGTACTGGCTGGCGCCCGAGATCGGGCCGGCCGTGCTGCTGGTCGCCGCCGTGTTCGGGGTGCTGCAGGCCCCGTTCGGGATGGCCGCCCGGGCGCTCCTGCGGCCGCCGCTGACCGCCACCCGGGCGCTGGCCGCGCTGATCGTGGTGCCGAGCTGCTGGCTGCTGGCCGAGTGGCTGCGGTCCTGGCAGGCGCTGGGCGGTCCCTGGGCGGTGCTCGGGGCCAGCCAGTGGCAGCACCCGGCCGTGCTCGCGCTGGCCTCGGTCGGCGGGGTCTGGCTGGTCAGCTTCGTGCTGGTTGCCGTCAACGTGGCCATCACCGTCGTGCTGGTCACCCGCCGCTGGACCGCCCGGGCGGCGGCGGCCGTGGTCGCGGCCGCGGTGGTGGCGGCCGGCCCGGTGGTGTTCGCGCTGACCGCGCCCGCCCCGGCCACCGGTACCGCCACGATCGCGCTGGTGCAGCCGGGGATCGTCGACGGCGCCGAGCTCCGGGTGGACGCCAGCCAGCAGCTGACCACCAGCCTGCTCCGGGACCGGGCGGCCGCCGGCCAGCCCGCGCCCGACCTCATCGTCTGGGGCGAGAGCAGCGTCGGCTACCACCTGGAGAGTGACCAGCAGCTGCTGCGCACCATCGAACGGCTGTCCCGGCAGGCCGGCACCCAGATCCTGGTCAACCAGGACTCCGTCCACGACGACCAGAAGTCCAAGGTCGCGGTGCTGGTCGGTGCGAACGGGATCGCCGGCACCTACACCAAGACCCGGCTGGTGCCGTTCGGGGAGTACATCCCGTTCCGCTCGGCCCTGTCCTGGCTGACCTCGATCAGCCGGGCCGCCCCGGTCAACATGGTGCCGGGGACCGGGGCGCACGTGCTCCGGGTCACCGAGCCCAACGGCCAGCCGCTGACCATCGGCCCGCTGATCTGCTTCGAGTCCGCGTTCCCGGACATGTCCCGGGTCGACACCGATCGCGGGGCCCAGGTCATCGTCTACCAGACCGCCGACTCGACGTTCCAGGGCACCTGGGCGCTGGAGCAGCACGCCGCGCTGGACGCGCTGCGCGCGGCCGAGACCGGCCGCCCGGTCGTCCAGGCCGCGCTGACCGGCGACTCGGACGCGTTCGACAGCCGCGGCCGCCAGCTGGCGTGGATGAATCAGACCCAGCGGGGAGTGATCACGGTCCGCCTGAGCCTGCCCGTCACCTCGGCCCGGACGATCTACGACCGGCTCGGTGACTACGTTCCGTGGGCCGCCACCGGGGTCGCGGTGCTGGCCGCCCTCGGCGGGTGGCGGCGTTTGCGTGCCCGTCGTACCGGGAAGGGTGGTGCCACCGGCCCGGATACGGCAGAATACGATGCAGGAAGTGGGCTGCAGGTGCCCAGCTGACGGTTGCTCCGGACGCACGCTGTCCGCGGCGGACACGAGGACGCAGGGGAAGGCGAACCTCGTCGGCTGCCAGGAGGAACAGTGTTGGCTCAGGGTGTTTTGCAGGTCCATTCGGCGCCCCCGGCGCTATGCCCGCATGTCGAGTGGGCAGTGGCCGGGGTTCTTGGCGTACCCGTTGATCTACCGTGGACCAGTCAGCCGGCCTCGCCGGGCTGGCTGCGGACCGAGCTGACCTGGGAGGGCCGCCCCGGCAGCGCGGGCGCGATCACCTCCGCCCTGGCCGGCTGGAACCGGCTGCGCTTCGAGGTCACCGAGGACGCGACCCCCGGTTGTGACGGCGTGCGGCACAGCTACACCCCCACGCTCGGCCTGTTCACGGCGGTGACCGGCGGCAACGGCGACATCCTGGTCCCCGAGGGCCGCCTGCGCACGCTCCTGGCCATGAGCGCGACCGACGCCGACCTGCGCCGTGAGCTGGACCGGGCGCTCGGCCGGGCCTGGGACGAGGAGCTCGACGCCTTCCGCTGCGGCGCCGACGGCGCCCCGGTGCGCTGGCTGCACGCCACCGGCTGAGCTGACCCGGCCGTCCGGGGCCGCAGCCGACCCGGCCAGCTGCATATTTGTGTCATCTTATCGACATGGGTCAGCCGCCCATGCTTAACCAGCTCTGCACGTGCTTATTACGAACAAAGTATCGACATCCAGTGCAAATATGCGAACATAGTGTCGATCGACGGCTGAGATACGCTCTGCTGACAGAGAGTAATTCCCAGTCACTTTGAGTTAGTAAGCCAGCAGGAGATTCGATGATCAAGATGTCCAGGACCGTTCGCGATGGTTCGGTCCGCGTCACGTTCGCGCTGCCCGCCGGGGAGCCGGCCGGGGCGGTGTCGGTGGTCGGGGACTTCAACAACTGGGACCCGTTCGCGCACCCGCTGCGCAAGCGGTCCAACGGCACCCGCAGCACGGTGGTGACGACCGTCCCCGGCCAGACGCTGCGCTTCCGCTACCTGGCCGAAGGTGGCCACTGGTTCGATGACGAGGCCGCCCACACGGTCGACCATCAGGGCGCGACGATCTCCGTCTGACGCCCGGCCGGCGGGCTGGCTACCTGGCCGGTCGCCCGGCCGGCCGGGACCGGCCGCGGCCAGGGGGTGATCGAGGCGTTGGCGACCGCCGTCCGCGGCAGCGGTGAGCCCGGCGGCGGCAGGCAGGCGGCCGTCGCCACCCGCACCGGGCCGCCGTGGGTGACCACGATCAGCTCGGAGTTGAACTGAGTCTGCCGCAGCCGCCGCAGCGTGCGCTGCACCCGGTCGTACAGGCTGGCCACGCTCTCGCCGCCCGGCGGCCGCCGGTACGGGTCGTCCCAGAGCCGGTCGAGCACGTCGCCGCCGTCGCTGGCCGTCGAGCGGAGGCCTTCCAGCGCACCCAGGTGCTGTTCGCGCAGTCCGGCGTCGAACCACAGCGGCAGGCCCAGCCGTCCGGCGATGATCGCGGCCGTCTCCGCCGCCCGGGCCAGGTCGCTGGCCACCACCGCGACCGCGCCGGGGGCGACGGCCGCCAGTTCGGCGGCGGCCTGCTCGGCCTGGCCGCGGCCGGCCGGGGTGAGGCTGCCGGCCCGGGCGGACTGGCCCTGGATCCGGCCGGCCAGGTTCCAGGCGCTCTGGCCGTGCCGGACCAGCCACAGCGCCGCCATCAGTACTGCAGCCGCGGGTCGTCGTAGTTCTTGAACTCGAGCACGTTGTTGGACGGGTCGGCCAGCGCGATCGTCCGGTGCTGCTCGGGCGTGCCCTCGAACCGCAGGGCCGGGCCGGCCAGCACCCGCAGCTTGCGCTGCTCGACCACCCGCAGCAGCCGGTCGAAGTCTTCAGCTTTCGCGAAGCTGACCCCGAAGTGCCGCGGATACATGACCGGCTCGTCGGGGATGTCGTCGCTCAGGTGGCAGACCAGCTGGTCGCCGAAGAAGTCGAGCGTGATCCGGTCGTGGTAACGGCGGGCGAGCTTGGCGCCCAGCCCGAACACGTAGAACTCGAGCGCCTCGTCCAGGTCGCGGGCGGGGACGGCGATGTGGCAGGCGTCGTACATGTCGCGCATCCGTGAAGTCCTTTCAGGCCGCGGCGGGCCGGGTGGTGCGGGCGGTCGGCCGCGGGGTGGCGCCGATCCGGCTGGCCCCGGCCCCGGTGGTCAGGTCGAGCAGGGTGTCTCCGCGCAGGCCGCGGCGCAGGGTCTCCACCCCGATCACGTCGGTGGTGGCCACGTTGCCCAGATTGACGTCGGGGCCGACGGTACGGATCAGCTCGACCTGCAGGTCCTTGGTCGGCGCCTCGAACATCACCAGGCTGGGGTCGACCGCCTCCAGCACCGCCCCCAGCACGTCGTCGCGCATGTGGCCGTCGGCCCGGGCGATGCCGCTGCGGCCGCTCTCGCGGGCCTCGGTGATGACCATCGACGCGCCCGCCGCCAAGTCCTGGTTCAGTGCGCTGACCCAGTCGGCCGGGGTGAGCAGGGCCGACCGGTCCGCGTCCTTGTACCCGACCTCGGACAGCACCGGGCGGACCCCGGCCAGCTGGCGGACGTAGTCGGCCTTGGCGTTCTGGTCCAGCGGGATCGTCCCGTTCGACACCTCGATGTGGGTCGCCCCGAACCCGTCCACCATGGCCAGGTAGTCCGGCAGGCGCCCGGTCCACAGGAAGTACTCGAACAGCGTGCCGCCGAAGTAGAAGCCGATCCCGGCGTCCTGCAGCGCCCCGGTCTTACGGGCGATGTCCTTGGTCACCAGCGCCGTCCCCCAGCCGAACTTCACCAGGTCGATCAGGGGCCCGTGACTCTCGACCAGGTCGATGAACGCGCGGGTCGGCAGTCCGGTGTCGATGACCATGGTGGTGCCGTGCTGACCGGGGGTCATGGATTCCTCCAGGCGGTTGGTGCGGGGCGGACCGGTTTGACACTGCTGAGTCTCGGCCGCCCAGGTGGGAGCACCATCCGCGCCGGATGCGAACCTGATGAGCGTCCCAGACCTGGTCAGGACCTTGATCGAACCCACATGTAAACGCTGAGTAAACGTCCAGGTTTCAGGTCGGCGGCCCCGAGCCGGGGACGACCAGGCCGGTCTCGTAGGCGGCCACCACCGCCTGGGTGCGGTCCCGCAGCCCGAGCTTGGCCAGCACCCGGCTGACATGGGTCTTCACGGTCTCCTCGGTGACCACCAGGCGGGCCGCAACCTCGGGGTTGGACAGCCCCTCGGCCACCAGCCGCAGCACCTGGGTCTCCCGCGGCGTCAGGGTGGCCAGCGCCCGGCCGGCCGCCGGTTCCCCGGCCCGCGGCCGCTGCTGGGCGAACTCGCTGATCAGCCGGCGGGTGACGGTCGGCGCCAGCAGCGCCTGGCCGGCCGCGATGACCCGCACCGCGTCGAACAGCCGCTCGGCGGTCACGTCCTTGAGCAGGAAGCCGCTGGCGCCCGCCCGCAGCGCGTCGTAGACGTACTCGTCGAGGTCGAACGTGGTCAAGATCAGCACCCGGGGTGCGCCCGGGCCCCCGCCCGCCAGCTGGCGGGTCGCCTCGATGCCGTCGGTGCCGGGCATCCGCACGTCCATCAGCACCACCTGGGGCCGCACCGCCCGGCAGACCCGGACCGCCTCGCCCCCGTCGGCTGCGGTCCCGGCCACGCGGAAGTCGGGCTGGGTCCCCAGCAGCTCCGCGAACCCGGTCCGCACCACCTGGTGGTCGTCGGCCACCACCACCCGGATCGCCTCGGTCCCGCTCATGGTTGCTCCGCCTGGCCGGGCAGCCTGGCGCTGACGGTGAACCCGCCGCCGCTGGCCGCGCCGGTGGTCAGTTCGCCGCCGACCGCGGCCGCCCGCTCGCGCATGCCGAGCAGGCCGTGCCCGCCCGCTGGCGTCGACGGCGCGGCCGGCGGGCCGGGGCCGTTGTCGCGGACCCGCAGCCGCAGGCCGTCGCCGCCGTACCGCAGCTCCACGTCGACCGCGGCGCCGGGGGCGTGCCGCCGGGAGTTGGTCAGCGCCTCCTGGATGATCCGGTAGGCGGCCAGCTCCACCCCCGGATCGAGGGAGACCGGGACCCCGCTGACGATCAGCCGGGTGCCGGCCCCGGACGCCTCCCGGGCGTCGTCGAGCAGCCGGTTGAGCTGGCGCAGGCCTGGCTGCGGCTGCCGGTCGGCGCCGTCCTCACCGGTGTCCTCGCGCAGCACCCCCAGCAGCCGCCGCATCTCGGTCAGCCCGGCCCGGGCGGTGTCACCGATCGCACGCAGCCGCTGGGCGGTGGCGGGCGGCAGGTCGGGTGCGGTCAGCCGGGCCGTCTCGGCCTGCACCGCGATCATCGAGATGTGGTGGGCGACCACGTCGTGCAGCTCACGGGAGATGCGAGCCCGTTCCCCGCGGGCGGTGTGCTCGAGCAGGGTGCCCGCGAACTCGGCCCGGGCGGCGGTGTGCTCGGTCGCCTCGAACTGGGCCCGCCAGGCCAGGCCGGCGCCCGCCGCCACCGGGGCCAGCGCCGCCGCCAGCACCGTCACCACCCGGGTCTCGCCGCTGCCGCCCGGCCCGGCCAGCGCCACCGCCAGGAACGGCAGCCCCAGCGCGACCGCCAGCCACACCGTTCCCCACTGCGGCCCGCGGCGGCCGAGCCGCCCGGCCACCAGCAGCAGTGCGGCCACGCTGGCCAGCGGCAGCAGGTGGAACAGGGTGAGCGCCAGCAGGCCGGCCACGCCCACCACCACGGCCGCCGCCACCGGCGGCAGGAACGCGAGCGGCAGCGTGCTGCCCAGCGCCAGCACGCTGAGGAACAGCGCCGGCGGGGTGACGCCGTGCCCGCGCACGGCCACCTCGGTCACGGCCAGCAGGCCGAGCAGCACCGCGGTGATGATCGATCCCACCCCTTCATTGTCGTCGCTGGGGCAAGCCGCTGGCGTCCCCCGCACGGGGGAGGCGGCGGTCGTCCGGCCGGCCGGAAGACCCCTCTCAGGCGGGACGACGCCGGGGCCGGTCGCGGCCTAGCGTGCGGGGCATGGAAGCAACGGTCGAAGTCGACGGGCTGCGTAAACGTTTCGGGCCGACCCCGGCCCTGGACGGCATGACGTTCACCGTCCGGCCCGGTCAGGTCACCGGGTTCGTCGGCCCCAACGGGGCCGGTAAGTCCACCACCATGCGGGTGATCCTCGGGCTGGACGCGCCCGACCAGGGCCGGGCGCTGATCGGCGGCCAGCCCTACGCGAGCCTGCGGCACCCGCTCAGCCACGTGGGCGCGCTGCTCGACGCGGGGGCGCTGCAGCCCAGCCGCAGCGCCCGGCATCACCTGCTGTGGCTGGCGCATTCCCAGGGGCTGCGGGCCGGCCGGGTCGACGACGTGATCGGGCTGACCGGCCTGGCCAGCGCCACCCGGCGCAAGGCGGGCGGCTACTCGCTGGGCATGCGCCAGCGCCTCGGCATCGCCGCCGCACTGCTCGGCGACCCGCCGGTGCTGATGCTGGACGAGCCGTTCAACGGCCTCGACCCCGAGGGCATCCTCTGGATGCGCACGTTCCTGCGCGCGCTGGCGGCCGAAGGCCGGGCCGTGCTGGTGTCCAGCCACCTGATGAGCGAACTGCAGGACGCGGCCGATCACCTGGTGGTGGCGGGCCGCGGCCGGGTGGTGGCCGACACCAGCGTGGCCGACCTGATCGCGGCCGCGTCCGGGGACCGGGTCACGCTGCGGACCGAGGCCCGCTCGGCGGCGATGACGGTGCTGGCCAGCGCGGGGGCCACCGTCGCCGCCACCGGCCGCGACACCGTCACCATCTCCGGGCTGCCCGCCCGGCAGGTGGTGGCGCTGCTCGGGGACAGCGCGGTGCCGTTCGCCGAGGTGTCCGCTCACCGCGCCACCCTCGAGGAGGCTTACATGGAGCTGACCCGGGACGTGACCGAGTTCCGGGGCGCGCAGGTGACGTCGTGAGCGCGCCGGTGATCGCGCCCTACCGGTCGGCCCTGTCGCCCGGCCGGGACGGGTTCGCTCAGCTGGTGCGGGCCGAGTGGACCAAGCTGTGGACGGTGCGGGGCTGGGTCATCGGCCTGGTCCTGGTCATCGTGGTGACCGATCTGCTCGGCCTGTTCGGCGGCGGCTACAGCAGCATCGAGTGCATCACCGGGCCGGGGGGCAAGCCGCAGACCGGCGCGGCCTGCACCCCGAAGGTCGCCACCGGGCCCGGCGGCCAGGCCGTGAACGACAACTACTACCTGGCCGGCCAGCCGCTGACCGGCGACGGCAGCCTCACCGCCCGGGTGACCGCGCTGACGACCGAGCTGGGCACCCCGGCCGGGCCGACCGGCCAGGACGTCACCCTGCAGCCGGGCTCGGTGCCGTGGGCCAAGGCCGGGATCATCGTCACCGCCAGCACCAGCCAGGGTGCGGCCTACGCGGCGATGATGGTCACCCCCGGCCACGGGGTGCGGATGCAGTACGACTACACCGGCGACATCGCCGGCCAGCTGGGCCCGGCGTCGGCCACCAGCCCCCGCTGGCTGCGGCTGACCCGGGCCGGGGCCACCGTCACCGGGTACGACTCGGCCGACGGGGTGCACTGGACCCAGGTCGGTGCCGTCCGGCTGCCGGGGCTGGCCGCCACCGTCCGGGCCGGCCTGTTCGCGGCCGCCCCCGACTGGCAGCAGAGCTCGGTCAGCACCGGCGGGGGCGAGACCGGGTCAGGCGGCCCCAGCCTCGCGACCGGGGTGCTGGACCAGGTGCGGACCGCCGGTTCCTGGGCCGACGGGTCCGGCGGCTGGCAGGGCACCGCGGTCGGCGGGGCCAACCTCAGTCAGGTCGGCTACCAGCAGGCCGACGGCCAGTTCACGGTGCGCGGGTCGGGCGACATCGCCCCGCTGCTGCCCGGTAACGGGGGCCGCTACCAGACCATCGAGCAGCATCTGATCGGCGTGTTCGCCGGGCTGATCGTGGCGATCATGGTGGGGGTGCTGTTCATCACCGCCGAGTACCGCCGGGGCCTGATCCGCACCACCTTCACCGCCAGCCCCCGCCGGGGCCGCGTGCTGGCGGCCAAGGCACTGGTGATCGGCTCGGTCACGTTCGTGGCGGGGCTGATCGCGACGGTCATCGCGGTGGCCGGCGGGGTCGCGGTGGTGCATAGCCAGTTCGGCTACGTGTTCCCGGTCAGCGCCCTGACCTGGGCCCGGGTGGTGGCCGGGAGCGCGCTGCTGCTGGCGGTGGCGGCCGTGCTGGCGGTGGCGGTGGGCGCCATCCTGCGCCGCTCGGCCGCCGCCGTCACGCTGGCGGTCGCGGTGCTGGTGCTGCCCTACATCCTCGGGGTCGCCTCGGTGCTGCCCGGCCACGCGGCCCAGTGGGTGCTGCGGATCACCCCGGCCTCCGCGTTCGCGATCCAGCAGAGCATCCCCGCCTACCCGCAGGTCGACAATCTGTACCTGCCCACCACCGGCTACTACCCGCTGGCCCCGTGGGCCGGGTTCACGGTGCTGTGCGGCTGGACGGCGCTGGCGTTCGCGCTGGCCGTCTACCTGATCCGGCGGCGGGACGCGTGAAAGACGGCCCGCTGACCGAAGCACTGCACGCGGAGTGGACCAAGCAGCGGACGGTGGCCGTCACCGGCTGGCTGCTGCTGACGGCGGCCGTCCTCACCGGGGCGGTCAGCGCCGCCACCGCCGCGACCGTGCACTGCCCGGCGACCGGCTGCGGCCTCGACCCGGCCCGGGCCAGCCTCACCGGGGTCGAGTTCGGCCAGGCGGTGGTGGCGATCCTGGCCGTGCTGACCATCAGCAACGAGTACAGCACGGGGATGATCCGCACCACGCTGGCGGCGATGCCGCGCCGGACCACCGTGCTGACCGCCAAGGCGCTCATGGTGGCCGCCCTGGCCCTGGTGGCCGGGGTCGTCGGGGTGCTCGGTTCGGTGCTGGCCGGGGCGCTGCTGCTGCCCGGTCACGGCTTCAACGCCGCCCACGGGTTCGCCCCGCTGTCGCTGGCCGACGGGCCGGTGCTGCGGGCGGCGGGCGGGTCGGTGCTCTACCTGATGCTGATCGCCCTGCTCAGCCTGGGGGTGGCGACCGCCGTCCGTGAGCCCGTGGTGGCCATCGGCCTGGTCCTGGCCCTGCTGTACCTGTTCCCGCTGCTGGCCCGGGTGGCCGCCAGCGCCGAATGGGGCCGCCACCTGCAACAGGCCGGCCCGATGACGGCCGGGCTGGCCATCCAGGCCACCACCCACCTGCGCACGCTGCCCATCCAGCCCTGGCCCGGCCTCGGGGTGCTGACCGCCTGGGCGGCCGCCGCGCTGCTGGCCGGCGGCCTGGTCCTGCGGCTCCGGGACGCTTAGCGTCACCACCACGGCCGCGCTGCTGCGGGGCCTGCTAGGGTGCCCGCGTGCGGGGCGCGTCAGCTGGACTACGGGTGGCCTGCGGCCTGCTGGCGGGGGCCGTCGCCGGGGTGATCACCGGGCTGGTCACGGTCCCGTCGGCGGCGATCCTGCTCGGCTGGGACGTCACCGTCGCGATCTACCTGGTCTGGACCTGGGCGGCGGTCCGCGGCCTGGACACCACGCTCACCGCCGAGCTGGCCAAGCGGGAAGATCCCAGCGCCCCGGTGGCCGAGCTGCTGCTGATCGGGGCGGACGTGGCGGTGCTCGCCGCGGTCGCGTTCGCGCTGGTCCGGGCGGGCCAGGCGGCCGGCGGCATGAAGGCCTTCCTGATCGCGCTGGGACTGTTCAGCGTCGTCCTGTCCTGGACGGTGGTGCACACCGTCTACATGCTGCGGTACGCCCGGGCCTACTATTCCGGGCCCGCCGGTGCTGCCCCGGCCGGCGGCATCGAGTTCAACGAGGACGAGCCGCCGACCTACGTTGACTTCGCCTACTTCGCGTTCACGATCGGCATGACCTTCCAGGTGTCCGACACCAACATCACCGCCAAGGCCGTGCGCCGGCTGACCCTGCAGCACGCGCTGTTCGCCTACCTGTACGGCGCGGTCCTGGTCGGCCTGGTCATCAACGTGGTCGCCGCCCTGCTCAAGTAGGACGTCCGCCGGCCGCCGCGGCCATCCCTTCCGGCCGCCCGGCCGTAACTGGTTTAATCCGGGCACGATGTCGCGAAAGGCCTGAGCGTGGCGGGTGAACTGGAACGGCGGCGGCCGGCCAGGGGTGACCTGGCCGCCGAGGGTGCCCGGCTGGGCGCCAGCTTCGGCCTGGGCGGCGCGCCCCAGGGCGCCTACCGGGCCCGGCGGCGGTCCAAGCAGTGGGGTTGCGGGGCGGGGCTGCTCGGCTGGGGCGCCGTCCTCGCCTTCGTCATACCGGAGTGGCAGCATCACTGGGCCTCGGGCTGGGAAGCCGGGGCGGGCGTGCTCGCGGCCGTCGGGGTGGTGGTGATGACGCTGGCGCCGCGCTCGAAGTGGGACCGGCTGTACTGGTACCCGGCCGGCATCGCCCAGCGGATCAGCACCGAGCCGGAGCCGCGGATCCTGCGCTGGCCGGACGTGACCGCGGTCCGCATCGCCTACGAGCTTGACGACGAGTCGCTGCTCCTGGCCAGCTGCATCGTGGACGGCCCCGGGTCCACGCCGATCGAAGCCGACCGCCGCTACCAGGGCGGGCTGGCCGCCTTCGCCCGCGAAGCCGAGCGGGTCATCGAGCCCCGGCTGCTGCCCGGCCTCATCGACGCCTACGAGCGGGACCAGCCGGTGGTGTTCGGCGACCTCACGATCGCCCGGGCCGGGCTCGGCTACCAGCCCAGCCGGGGCAGCCGGGCAAGCGCCGAGGGCTGGTGGCTGCCCTGGCCCGAGGTTCGCGTGGTCAAGGCCCACGGCCCCGGCCGCGGGCTCTACGTCCACCCGAAGCCGCGGGGCCGGGGCAAGCGCTGGGCCGGTTTGGAAGGGGTCGCCAACGGGCTCCTCGCCCACCGCCTCATCGAGCACGCGGCCGCCCCTCATGGGGTGCCGGTCACGCTTAGCCGCGAGTAAGGCCCGATATAGCCTGAGGTCATGAGCACTGATCTTGCTTCCCTGACCGGTATCGACGTCCCCACCGGCCTGCTGATCGGAGGTGAGTGGACCAACGGCGGCGGCGGTCAGCTGCCGGTGACCGACCCGGCCACCGAGGACACGCTGGCCGAGGTGGCCGACGGCAGCGAGCAGGACGGGCTGGCGGCGGTCGGTGCCGCCTACGACGCGCTGCCCAACCGGGCCGCCACCCCGGCCCGGCAGCGGGCCGAGTGCCTGCGCCGGGCCTTCGACCTGATGACCAGCCGGGCCGAGCCGTTCGCCAGGCTCATGGCGGCCGAGAACGGCAAGTCGCTGCGGGACGCGCGGGCCGAGGTGACCTACGCGGCCGAGTTCTTCCGCTGGTACTCCGAGGAGGCCGTGCGGATCGACGGCAACCTGACCACCGCCCCCGTCGCGGGCAACAAGATCCTGGTCACGCGGCAGCCGATCGGCGTCTCGGTCCTGGTCACGCCCTGGAACTTCCCGGCCGCGATGGCCACCCGCAAGATCGGGCCCGCGCTGGCGGCGGGCTGCTCGGTGGTGCTCAAGCCGGCCGAGGACACCCCGCTCACCGCGCTGGCCCTGGCCGCGCTGCTGGAGGAGGCCGGGGTGCCGGCCGGGGTGGTCAACGTGGTGTCCACCTCCCGGCCGGGTCCGGTGGTGGCGGCCATGATGGCCGACCCGCGGGTCCGCAAGCTGTCGTTCACCGGGTCCACCGAGGTCGGCCGGCAACTGCTCCGCCAGGCCGCCGACACCGTGCTCAGCTGCTCGATGGAGCTGGGCGGGAACGCGCCGTTCATCGTGTTCGAGGACGCCGACCTGGACGCCGCCATCGAGGGCGCGATGATCGCCAAGATGCGCAACGGCGGCGAGGCCTGCACCGCCGCCAACCGGTTCTACGTGCACGAGGCGGTCGCGGCCGAGTTCACCGCCCGGCTGGCCGACCGGTTCGGCCGGCTCACCCTCGGCCCCGGCCTGGACGAGTCCACCGACGTCGGGCCGCTGGTCAACGAGGCGACCCGGACCAAGGTGGCCGGGCTGGTGGACGGGGTGGCGGGCGACGGCGCCAAGGTCGTGCTGGGTGGCCAGGCCCCGGACCGGCGCGGCTACTTCTACCAGCCCACCGTCATCGATCAGGTACCGGCCACGGCCGCCATCACCGGCCAGGAGATCTTCGGCCCGGTGGCGCCGGTGATCCGGTTCAGCGACGAACAGCAAGCACTGTCGTACGCCAACAACACCGAGTATGGGCTGGTGTCCTACGTCTACACCCGGGACCTGGCCCGTGGCCTGCGGGTATCGGAGGCGCTGGAGACCGGGATGGTCGGCCTCAACCGCGGCCTGGTGTCCGACCCGGCCGCCCCGTTCGGCGGGGTCAAGCAGTCCGGGCTGGGCCGTGAGGGTGGTCACGACGGCCTGCTCGAATACCTGGAGACCAAGTACATCGCCGCGGATTGGTGATCCTCACCGAGTCGAGTGTCGCCCTCGGCCCCGGCGGGACGTAGATTAAGCCCGTGGACAGGCGCATCTTCGGGCTAGAGAACGAATACGGCGTGACGTGTACCTTTCGGGGGCAGCGAAGACTGTCGCCGGATGAGGTGGCTCGCTACCTGTTTCGCCGCGTGGTGTCGTGGGGCAGAAGCAGCAACGTGTTCCTGCGCAACGGCGCCCGCCTGTACCTGGATGTCGGCAGCCATCCGGAGTACGCCACGCCCGAGTGCGACAACGTCACCGACCTGATCGCGCACGACAAGGCGGGCGAGCGGATCCTCGAGGGGCTGCTGGTCGACGCGGACAAGCGGCTGCGCGAAGAGGGCATCGCCGGCGACATCTACCTGTTCAAGAACAACACCGACTCGGCCGGCAACTCCTACGGCTGCCACGAGAACTACCTGGTCGGCCGGCACGGCGAGTTCGGCCGGCTGGCCGACATCCTGATCCCGTTCCTGGTCACCCGGCAGGTCATCTGCGGGGCCGGCAAGGTCCTGCAGACCCCGCGGGGTGCGGTCTACTGCGTCAGCCAGCGGGCCGAGCACATCTGGGAGGGCGTGTCCTCGGCCACCACCCGGTCGCGGCCGATCATCAACACCCGGGACGAGCCGCACGCCGACGCCGAGCGGTTCCGCCGCCTGCACGTCATCGTGGGCGACTCGAACATGAGCGAGACCACCATGCTGCTCAAGGTGGGCGCGACCGACCTGGTGCTGCGGATGATCGAGGCCGGCACGGTCATGCGCGACCTGACCCTGGACAACCCGATCCGGGCCATCCGCGAGGTCAGCCACGACATGACCGGGCGCAGCCGGGTGCGGCTGGCCAACGGCCGGGAGATGAGCGCGCTGGAGATCCAGCGCGAGTACCTCAACAAGGCGCTGGAGTTCACCGGCCGCAACGGTGCCGACGCCACCGCCGAGCGGGTGCTGGCCATGTGGGAGCGGGCGCTGGACTCGATCGAGAGCGGCAACCTGGACAAGGTCGCCCGGGAGATCGACTGGGTGACCAAGTACCAGCTGATCGAGCGCTACCGGGCCAAGCACGACCTGCCGCTGTCCTCGCCCCGGGTCGCCCAGCTCGACCTCGCCTACCACGACGTGCACCGCGGCCGCGGCCTGTACTACCTGCTGCAGCGCAACGGCGCGGTCGACCGGGCCACCCGCGACCTGGACATCTTCGAGGCCAAGTCGGTCCCGCCGCAGACCACCCGGGCCCGGCTGCGGGGCGAGTTCATCCGCCGGGCGCAGGAGCGGCGGCGGGACTTCACCGTCGACTGGGTCCACCTCAAGCTCAACGACCAGGCCCAGCGCACGGTGCTGTGCAAGGACCCGTTCCGGTCGGTCGACGAGCGGGTCGAAAAGCTCATCGCCGGGATGTAGCAGCCGGGCGTACGTGCCCGGCCCCGCGTGGTCATAACAGAATGGCCGTATGCCCACGCGGGGGCGCGGCCGGAAAATACGCTGCCGGTATATTCAGCGGGGCCTGGACGGAAGGAAGCACCGGTGCCCAAGGGCGTATTCGAGCTTGACGCGGTCATCATCGGCGGCTGCGGTCACGTCGGCCTGCCGCTGGCGATCGCGCTGGCCAGCCGGGGGGCGCAGGTCGGGATCTACGACGTCAGCCAGGCGGCGGTGGACACGGTCAACGCCGGCCAGCTGCCGTTCGCCGAGCCGGGGGCGGCCGGGCCGCTGGCCGAGGCGGTGGCGGCGGGCACGCTGCGGGCGTCGGCCGACCCCGCCATCGTGGCCACCGCCGAGCACGTGATCGTGGTCATCGGCACCCCGGTCGACGAGCACCTCAACCCCGACCAGGCCGCGATCCCCAACGCGCTCGGCGGCTGCGCCGGCTACCTGCGGGACGGCCAGCTGCTCGTCCTCCGCAGCACCGTCTACCCCGGGGTCACCGCCCTGGTGGAGAAGACCATCGCCGGGCTCGGCGTCGACATCGACGTGGCGTTCTGCCCCGAGCGCATCGCCGAGGGCAAGGCGATGACCGAGCTGTTCGAGCTGCCGCAGATCATCTCGGCCCGCACCGCGCCCGGCGCCGACCGGGCCAGCGCCCTGTTCCGGCGGCTGACCAGCCAGCTGGTCATCATGACGCCCGAAGAAGCCGAGCTCGCCAAGCTGTTCACCAACGTATGGCGGTACATCAAGTTCGCCACCGCCAACCAGCTGTACATGATGGCCAACGACCGGGGCCTGGACTTCGAGCGGATCCGGCAGGGGCTGGCCACCGACTACCCGCGGGCGGCCGACATGCCCGCGGCCGGCTTCGCGGCCGGGCCGTGCCTGTTCAAGGACACCATGCAGCTGGCGGCGTTCAACAACAACAACTTCGCCCTCGGCCACACCGCGATGGCCATCAACGAGGGCATGCCGCTGTATCTGGTCGACCGGCTGGAGAAGCATTACGACCTGGCCTCGATGACCGTCGGCGTCCTCGGCATGGCGTTCAAGGGCGGCTCCGACGACACCCGGTCCAGCCTGTCCTACAAGCTCAAGCGGATCCTGGCGTTCAAGGCGGGCGCGGTGCTGTGCACCGACCCGTACGTCACCACCGATACCGCCCTGCTCCCGCTGGCCGAGGTCATCGAGCGGTCCGACCTCCTGGTCATCGCCACCCCGCACCCGGACTACCGGGCCCTCAAGACCAGCAAGCCGGTCGCCGACATCTGGAACATCCTCGGCCAGGGCGTCCGTATATGAGCGGCGAACGGCCCCGGGTGTCGGTCGTCATCCCCGCCTACAACGAGGACGAGACGATCGTCCCCATCCTGGACCGGCTGTTCGAGTCGGTCCGGCTGTCGTGCGAGGTGCTGGTGGTGGTGGACACCGCCACCGACACCACCATTCCGGTCGTCGAGGAGTACGCGGCCAAGGAGCCCCGGCTGCGCTGCCTGATCAACACCTACGGGACCGGCCCGGCCAACGCGATCCGGTTCGGCATCGACGCGGCCGCCGCCCCGGTGGCGGTGGTGACGATGGCTGACGGCTGCGACGACGCCCGCCAGATCGACGAGCTGGCCCGGCTGGTCGAGCGCGGGGTGGCGGTGGCGGCCGCCTCCCGCTACATGGCCGGCGGCCAGCAGGTGGGCGGGCCGGTGCTCAAGGGCACGATGTCGCGGATGGCGGGCCGGTCGCTGCGGCTGCTGGCCCACGTCGGGACCCGGGACGCCACCAACTCGTTCAAGGCCTACGACACCGCCTTCGTGCGCGAGGTCGGCATCGACTCCCGGGACGGCTTCGAGATCGGCATCGAGCTGACCGCCAAGGCCAAGCGGCTCGGCCGGCCGGTGGCCGAGATCCCCACGATCTGGCTGGACCGGCAGGCCGGGGTGTCGAACTTCAAGGTCGCCCAGTGGATCCCCAGCTACCTGCGCTGGTACCGGTTCGCGTTCGGGTCGAAGCTGACCGCGGACGAGCTTCGCGCCCGGACGACCGGGCCCCCGTCACCAGCAGAAACCCGAGGGAAGTGATGGAAAAAGTTCTGGTCAGCGGATCGGCCGGCTTCATCGGCGGATACGTGGTTGAAGAGCTGCTGCGGCGAGGCTACGCCGTGGTCGGCGTGGACAACTTCTCCAAGTACGGCAAGGTGAAGAAGTCCTACGACGACCACCCGCGTTACCAGCTGGTCGAGGGCGACGCCCGCGACGTCGAGCTGATGACCGGCCTGCTGTCGGACTGCGACCACTTCATCGCGGGCGCGGCCCTGATCGGCGGGATCTCCTACTTCCACACCTACCCCTACGACCTGCTGGCCGCCAACGAGCGGATCATCGCCTCGTCCTGCGACGCCGCGATCGCGGCCCACCGCGACGGCCGGCTGCGCAAGGTCACCTACATGTCGTCCTCGATGGTGTTCGAGAGCGCCACCGACTGGCCGTCGTACGAGGGCCAGCAGCGCGAGATCCCGCCGCCGCTGTCCTCCTACGGCTTCCAGAAGCTGGCCGTCGAGTACTTCGCCCGGGCCGCCTGGGACCAGTACCAGCTGCCGTTCACGCTTGCCCGCCCGTTCAACTGCGTGGGGATCGGCGAGAGCCGCGCGCTGGGTGACGAGGAGATCCTGTCCGGCAACGTCAAGCTGGCCATGAGCCACGTCGTGCCCGACCTGGTGCAGAAGGTGCTCAAAGGCCAGGACCCCCTGCACGTGCTCGGTTCGGGTGACCAGGTCCGGCACTACACCTACGGCGGCGACCTGGCGGCCGGGGTGGTGACCGCGATGGAGCACCCGGACGCCACCAACGAGGACTTCAACCTGTCCACCCCGGACAGCACCACGGTCCGCGAGCTGGCCGAGGTCATCTGGCGCAAGGTCAAGGGCGAGGGCGTGCCGCTGCGGCTCGAGCACGACGAGCCGTTCACCTACGACGTGCAGCGCCGGGTCCCGGACGTGGGCAAGGCCAAGCGCATGCTCGGCTTCGAGGCGACCACGACCCTGGACCAGATGCTGGACGAGGTCATCCCGTGGATCAGGGACGCGATCGACGCCGGCACTATCTAATCTGGGCGGCGCCGTTCGCCGCCCTGCTGACGATCCTGCTGGTGCGGAACAGCTTCCTGTTGTCCCGGAAGCTGTACGAGGGCGGCGACTCGGGCGCCAACTCGATCCTCATCCAGCGGGCCATGCACTTCACCCTGCTGGTGGGCAACTACTCGCGGGAGCACTTCAACCACCCCGGGCCCGCCTACCTGTACGTCCAGGCGTTCGGCCAGTGGCTGTTCTACTACGGGCTGCACGTGGTCCCGACCGCCTGGAACGCCCAGCTGCTGGCCGTGTTCGTGCTCAACAGCGCGCTGGCCGGGCTGGCGGTGCTGGTCGTCTACGGCTGGACCCGGTCGCTGCGGGGGGCGGCCGCCGCCCTGGCCGTCGTCGCCGCGCTCGCGGCCGTGCAGCCAGCCGCGGTCAACTCCGGCTGGATGCCGTTCCTGTACGTGCCCATGTTCGCGGTCTTCTGCCTGGCGGCCGCCTCGGTCGCCGCCGGGGGTGTCCGGGACGGCTGGATCCTGGCCCTGACCGGCTGGTTCCTCATCCACGGGCACGCCTGTTTCCTGTTCATCGTGCCGCTGGTCGTCGCCGCGGCGGTAATCGCCCAGCTGGTGCTGCACCGGCACCGGCCGTGGGCGGCGCTGCGGCGGCTGGGCGGCCGTCCCGGGGTCTGGGTGCCGGTGCTGGCCATCAGCGCCGTGTTCCTGCTGCCGATCGTGGTCAACCTGGTCCTGCACTGGCCCGGTGAGTTCGTCAAGTACTTCACCTACGGGAAGTCCAGCGAGGCCGGCGGTCACACCGCCGCCCAGATCACCCGGTACGCCCTGTGGTTCTGGTGGCCGCGCGCCCACGCCTGGCTGGCGCCGGTGCTGCTGGCGGCGGCCGCCGTGGCGGTGACGACGGTGCTCGCCCGTAGCCCGCTGCGCCGGTTCCTGGCCATGATCATCGTCGTGGACCTGGTCGCGTCGGTGGCGGTCGGCGTCTACGCGACCGTCGGTATCGACAGCCTGGCCGGGTACTACATCGCCTACTTCTACTGGGCCGCGCCGTTCCTGCTGCTGCTGGTCATCGCGGTCGGGACCGCCCAGGCGCTCGGGCGCTGGCTGGGGACCGGGCTGGCCACGGCCGGGGCGGTGGCCGGGCTGGTCGCGTTCGCGGTCGCGCCCGGCACCCGCACCAGCACCCACGACAACGACCCGGGCGTCCCCGGCGCGGTGGCGGCGCTGGCCGCCCGCAGCGGCGGCCGCGAGGTCGTGCTGTCCCTCAACGACCGCGCGGCCTGGCCCGACACCACCGCCCTGCTGGTCCAGGCCGAGCGGGCCCACGTCCCCGCCTGTGTCCAGCAGCCGTCCTGGGAGTTCATGATGACCAGCCAGTTCATCTGCACCGCGCGGCAGCTGGGCACCGGGGTCCGGTTCGGCCTGGACACGCCCGGTTCGCCCGGTCCGGCCCTCGCCCGCTTGCAGCTGAGCCAGGTGGTGGCAGAATCCGCTCGATGAGTTTCCGCTGGCGCCGGACGGCGGTGTGGGGAGCGGCAGGGGCCGCGGCGGCCGTGCTGCTGTTCCTGGCTTACCTGTACCAGTCGCGTCAGGTCGCGGCCGGCTCGGACGGGGCGTCGATCGCGCTGCAGGGCTGGGACCTGCTGCACGGCAACCTGCTGCTGCACGGCTGGACCGTCTCCGACGTGTCCTTCTACCTGACCGAGCTGCCCCAGTACGCCGTGGTCGAGGCGGTCCGCGGCCTCAGCCCCGACGTCGTGCACGTGGCCGGGGCGATCACCTACACCCTGGTCCTGCTGCTGGCCGCCGGGCTCGCCGCCGCCGGCGCTTCCGGCCGCGCGACCCTCGCCCGGCTGCTGGTGGTGGCGTTGGTCATGCTGGCCCCGGCCGCCGGGGCCGACTACACGCTGCTGATGAGCCCGGACCACTACGGCAGCACGGTGCCGGTGCTGCTGGCCTGGCTGGCCATCGACCGGCTGCCGGCCCGGTGGTACCGGCCGGTCCTGGTCGCCCTGCTGCTGGCCTGGGGCCAGGCCTCCGACAGCCTGATCCTGGTCACCGGCGTCGCCCCGATCGTGGTGGCGGCCGGCACCCGGGCCGGGGTCCGGTTCTGGCGCCGGGACGGCGGCGCCGCCGAAACCTGGCTGGTGGCGGCCGCGATCATCTCGACCGGTCTGGCCCGGGTGGTCACCACCGTCATCAAGCACAGCGGCGGCTACGGCGAACAACCGGTCGGCACCGCGTTCTCCGGGCTGGGGGCGCTGCCCCACCACCTCGTGCTGACCGGGCAGGGCCTGCTCACGCTGTTCGGGGCCGACTTCTTCAGCCCCCAGACCGCCCCCGACCAGGCGTTCGCGGCCCTGCACCTGATCGGGGTCATCCTCGTGGCGGTGGCCCTGGTGCTGGCCCTGGTCAAGCTCGGCCGGGGGAGTGACCTGCTCGTCCCCGGCCTGGCCGTCGCGATCGTGCTCAACCTGCTCACCTACGTGCCCAGCCTGTTCGTCCAGGACCTGCCGAGCAGCCGCGAGATCGCCGCCGTGCTCCCGTTCGGCGCCATCCTCGCGGCCCGCGTCTTCGTCTCGAAAACCCCACGGGCCTCCCGGGTCGCGCTGGCCGCGCTGGCCGCTGGTGTCCTGGTCTGCGCGGCCGAACTCGGCTACCAGGCCGCCCAGCCCAGCCAGCCCGGGCAGAACCAGTCGCTGGCCAACTGGCTGGTCGCCCACCAGCTGACGGCCGGCCTGGCCCCCGACTACTGGATGGCCAACGCCACCACCGTCGACAGCGGCGGCCGGGTCACCGTCCGGCAGGTGGCCCAGAGCGGGACCACCCTGTACTTCCCGGAACCGCGTGAGCTCAAGTCCAGCTGGTACGACCCGGACCACAACGACCCGCGCTTCGTCGCCGTCGGCCTGAACCGTCCCAACGCGGCCGCCTACCTGGCCGCCGCCACCCACACGTTCGGGCCGCCGGCCGAGACCCTGCACCCGGCCGGCTACACGGTGCTGGTATGGCGGTTCAACCTGCTGACCCGGCTGGCGGGCCCGCAGCCCGGCCCACAGCCCGGTCCCGGGTGAACACTTTCTGTGATTTAAAAAATGCAATAAGCGACAAAGAGCTGGTACGGACCGCTATCGTCATCACGTCTTGAGCGCCTACGACCAGGTGTCGCCGGCCGGACGCGGGCCTTCCGTCGTGTCCGCCGTGACCGCACCAGACGACACGCGGTCTACTGTCGCTACTCTCAGTATCCAGTCGCGTGCTTCGCGTACCCGCTGGGGCCTGGTGCTGCTGTCCGGGCTCGGCGCGCTGGTGTTGTTCGGCTGCTACTACCGGCAGTCCCGCACGGTCGTGGTCCGCTCCGACGGCGGCTCGGTCGCCCTCCAGGCCTGGGACATGCTGCACGGCAACCTGCTGCTGCGGCACTGGCACATGTCCGACGTGTCGTTCTGGTGCACCGAGCTGGTGCAGTACGCGCTGCTGGAGGCGGTCCACGGGCTCGGCCCCGGGGTCGTCCATCTGGGCGGGGCCATGACCTACACGCTGCTGCTGGTCCTGGCCGCCGGCCTGGCGCGCGGCCGGACCGGCGACACCAGCCGGCCACAGGCGCTGGTCCGGGTGCTGATCGTGGCGGTGGTCATGGTCGCCCCGGCCGCCGCCGCCAGCCCCACCCTGCTGCTGACCCCCGACCATCTCGGGAGCGCGGTCCCGGTGCTGCTGGCCTGGCTGGCGGTCGACCGGCTGGCGCCGCTGACGGGCGGCCGCCCCGCGCTCCGGTGGCTGCTGCCGGTGCTGGTCCTGCTGCTGCTGGCCTGGGGTCAGGTCGCCGACGACCTGGTCCTGCTGACCGGGGCGGTACCGCTGGCGGTGACCACCGGGATCCGGGCCATCGTCCGGCGCCGGACCAGCCCGGCCGGGCCGCTCCCGTGGCTGGAGGTGAGCCTGGCCACCGCGGCGGCCGCCTCGGCCGGGCTCGCCCGCGGCGCCGAGGTCCTGATCCGGGTCAGCGGCGGCTACGGGCTGCAGCCGGTCGCCACCCGGATCACCCGGCCGGACGAGCTGCCGCACGTGGCCAAGCTGACCGTCGAGGGTCTGACCACCCTGTTCGGGGTGCCGCCGACCGCCGCTCACACCCGCTCGGAGCTGGTGTTCGCGCTGGCACACCTGCCCGGCCTGGTCGCGGTCGCGATCGCTGTCCTGCTCGCGCTGACCCGCCTTGGCCGCAGCAACGACCTGGTGGTGCCCGGGCTGGCGGTCGCGATCGTCGTCAACGTGGCCGCGTTCGTGATCACCCCGTACGCGCAGAACCTGCTCAGTGCCCGCGAGATGGCGGCCGTGCTGCCGTTCGGGGCGGTGCTGGCCGGCCGCCAGCTGGCCGGACCGCTGCTGCGGGTCCGGGTCCGCCCGGCGTTGTGGGCGGCCCTGGCCGCGGTGCTGGCGGCGAACCTGGCCGCCCTCGGCTACCACGCGGCCCAGCCCGCCCGCCCGGCCGACCACCAGGCGCTGGCGAACTGGCTGGTCACCCACCGGCTGACGGCCGGGCTGGCCACCGACTACTGGGTGGCCAACAGCACCACGCTGGACGCGGGCGGCCGGGTCACCGTGCGTCAGGTCTCGATCGACCGCAACTGGCGGCTGGAGCCGCCGACCACCTGGGGCAACCGCAGCGACTGGTACGACCCCGACCACTACCGGGCCACCTTTATCGTGGTAGACGACGCCAAGCCCGGGGCCTGGACGGCGGAGTGGTGGAGCGCGGTGCGCACGTTCGGGCGGCCAGCCCGGACCTTGCACCCCGACGGCTACACCGTCTTGGTTTGGCATCGGAATCTGCTAGCCGCCATTCGGTAGGGCGACGGCCCCAGTAGGCTGGCGTGGCTCTAACCGCCCATAGCGAGGTCAATTACACCATGCGTCGCATAGTTGCGCTTTTCGTACTACCGCTGATCGCCGCTCTGGCGCTGGTGGGTTGCGGTTCGTCCAAACCGCCGTCGCCGAACGCGTCAGTGACCGCCAAGGGCTCGTTCGGCACGTCGCCCAAGGTGACGATCCCGAAGGAAAAGGCTGGTACCACGCTGGCGGTCAAGACGCTGGTGCAGGGCAAGGGCGCGACGATCAAGAAGTCGGACCTGTTCCTGTCCAACTTCACGATCTACGTGTGGAGCGGCACCACCAACAAGCTGCTCGACTCCACCTATTCCAGCTCTCCGCAGGTGCTCCCGGCCTCGCTGCTGCCCGGTATCCAGAGCGCGGTGACCGGCGCCAAGGTCGGCAGCCGGGTGCTGGCGGTCATCCCGCCCAAGGACGGCTACGGCTCCAGCGGCAACTCCGAGCTGGGGGTGACCGGCTCCGACACGCTGGTCTTCGTGATGGACCTGATCCAGAGCTACTCCTCGGGCACGGTCGGCGCGACCGGGTCCCAGACCTACAGCGGCGGCGGCAGCCTGCCCACGGTCAGCGACGCCAAGGGCAGCGCGCCCAAGATCACGATCCCCAAGAACGTCACCCCGCCCAAGACGCTGACGGCCAAGACCCTGATCAAGGGGACCGGTGCCACCGTGACCAAGGGCGAGGACGTGGTGGCCCAGTACACCGGGGTCAACTGGCGGACCGGCACCGTGTTCGACTCGTCGTGGTCGCGCAGCCTGCCCTACAGCTTCAAGGTCGGCGCTTCCCCCAGCCAGGTCATCCCCGGCTGGGACAAGGGCCTGGTCGGCCAGACCGTGGGCAGCCGGGTGCTGCTGATCATCCCGCCGTCGGACGGTTACGGCAGCGCGGGCCAGTCGCAGGCCGGCATCAAGGGCACCGACACGCTGGTGTTCGTGGTCGACATCGTGGGTGCAGTCAGCCCCAACGCCACCAGCTGACCCGGGCGCGGTGAATGACCCGGCTGGTCCGGCGGTTCGCCTGGCCGGCCGGGCTGGCGGTCGCCGCTGCCGTCCTGTTCCTCGCTTACCTGCGGCTGAGCAACACCTACGCGGAGGACTCCGACCAGGCCAACCTGGGCCTGCAGGCCTGGGACATGCTGCACGGCAACCTGGTGCTGCACGGCTGGGTGCTGTCCGACGTGACGTTCTGGACCACCGAGCTGCCCCAGTACGTGCTGCTGGAGGCGATCAACGGGCTCAACCCGGCCACCTTCCACCTGGCCGCGGCGATGACCTACACGCTGGCGCTGCTGCTGGCGGTCCTGCTGGCCAGGGGCACGCGGGCGGCTCGCGAGCCGGGCCCGGCCGGCGGCCGCGAGGGGGTGGCCCGGGCGCTGCTGGCCGGCGGCATCATGCTGGCGCCCCAGCTCGGCGTCGGCGTGTTCATGCTGCTGCTGACCGTCGGCCACTTCGGCACCTCGGTGCCGCTGCTGGTGACCTGGCTGCTGCTGGACCGGCTCCGGCCCCGCTGGTACGTGCCGGTGCTGGCCGGGCTGCTGCTGGCCTGGGGGGCCATCGCCGACGCGCTGGTGCTGCTGGTCGGGGTCGCCCCGCTGGCGCTGGTGGCCCTCGTCCAGGCGGCCACCGCCCTGATCACCCGCCGGGGCTGGCGGCCGGTCGGCTACCACCTGGCGCTGGCGGCGGCGGCCGGGGCGGCGGCCGGCATCTGGGCCGGGGCGCCGCCGGTCCTCAGTTCGCTGGGCGGGTACTCGGTCCACCAGGTGCCGTTCCAGGTGATCGCCTGGTCCTCCCTCGGCACCCACGCGCGCACGGCCGGCCTGGGCCTGCTCGCCCTGTTCGGCGCCAACTTCCAGGGCGTTAACGGCCAGCCCGCGGTCGCGTTCGCGGCCTTGCACCTGGTCGGGGTGGCGGTCGCCGCCCTCGCGGTGGTGGTGACCGTCGGCCGGTTCTCCGGCCGCGGCCTGGTCGACCAGGTGCTGGCGGTCGCGATCGTGGCCGCCGTGCTCCTCTACCTGGGCAGCAACTTCTCCAGCGGCATCCTCAACGGCCGCGAGATCGGCGTCGTGCTCCCGGCCTCAGCGGCACTGGCGGGCCGGACCCTTGCCCCCTGGCTGGCCCGCCCCCGCCGAGTCCTCCAACCCCAAGAGCCCCTCCAACCCCAAGAGCCCCTCCAGCCCCAGAAAACACCCTGGTCACTCTGGCCCCGGCGCGCACTGGCGTCCGTCCTGGCGCTGGTCCTGGCCGGCTACGCTGCCTGCCTCGGTTACCAGCTGACCAAGCCCTCGGTCCCGGCCGCGAACGCCCAGCTGGCCACCTGGCTGTCAGCCCACCATCTGACCCACGGCCTCAGTGGCTACTGGCAGGCCAGCAGCGTCACCGTGGACAGCGCGGACCGCATCACCGTCCGCGCGATCACCAACCACTTCAGCGGGGTCGTCCCCTATGACTGGGAGACCAAGCCGTCCTGGTTCGACGGGCGCACCCAGTACGCCAACTTCGTCGTGCTGCAGAACCAGCCCGGTTACTTCAGCAACTGGAACTACGGCGCCAACGTCAAGCACGTGTTCGGCGCCCCCGCCGCCACCTACCGCACCGGCCCCTACACGATCCTCGTCTGGCACCAGAACCTGCTGCTCGCCCTGCACCAGTGGGAACAGCGGGCCAGCTAGAGGACCTCAGCTAGAGCACCATCGTCCGGTAGACCAGGACGGTCACGAACATCGGGCCGGCGGCGGCCGCGAACCACCACAGTTTGCGGGGGGCCGCGAACAGGATGAGGGTGGCCAGCAGGTAGACCTCGACGAACGAGCGCAGGTCGGCGTAGCCGTCCCAGTTGGTGGGGGACAGGCAGAAGATCTCCAGGATGTAGAGCACCAGCGCCAGCCGCTCGTAGACCGGGACGGTGGTCGATCGCAGCGCGCACAGCGCCGCCACCGCGAACCCGGTCAGCACCAGCAGTTCCAGGTCCCAGATGATGATCGCGCCGGGAGCGCCGGAGACCGAGGCGGTCAGGTGGCCGACGTTGTGGCCGATGGCCATGACGGCGGCCAGGAACGGGGCGCCCGCGTTCTTGCCGCTGTCCTGGAAGATCGGGATCACCCCGGTCGCGAACCGGAGCACCACCTCCCAGGCCACGAACAGCAGCGCCGGGATCAGCCACACCAGATCCTCGCGGCCGGGCCGGGCGCGGCGGCGGGCCATCGCCACCAGCCGCACGATGGCCAGCGCGAACGGCGCGACCAGGGCGGTCTCCCGGGTCAGCCCGGCCACCGCGAACAGCCCGGCCGCCGCCAGCCACTGCCGGTGCCGGTAGGCCAGGATCGCGCCCAGCAGGCAGGCGGCCGCCAGCGGCTCGGTCAGGTCCCGGGCCACGCTGGTGGCCAGGCCGAAGTAGCCGGCCAGGAGCAGGCCCCACAGCGCGTGGCGGCCGGCCTCCTGGGCCAGCCGGCCGCCCAGGACCGCGACCGCGCCGACCGCGAGCACGTTGATCACCACCAGCGCCCACGGCAGCGCCGGGACCTGCCCGGCCGAGCCCAGCCAGGCCAGCGCCGAGTAGCCGATCCGCACGAACCGGTACCAGGCGTCGAGGCCGATGCCGTAGGCCGACCAGGCCAGGTTGGCCGGGTTGCGGGCCATCCGGTAGTAGAACTGGCCGTCGTACCCGAGGTAGCCCTGGACCTCGACCCCGCGCGGCAGCTCCCAGCGGTAGGCGTAGACGTCGCCGATCAGCGCCAGCCCGGACACGTTGCCGTTCAGCCGGACCAGGACCCGGGCGACCACCTCGGCCGTCATCGCCACGACCGCGACGATCCCGGCCGCGACCGGGCGGTTCAGCCGGGTCCGAAGAGCAGGCCGCGCTCTGGTGACGTTTGTTTCGGTGGCTGCGGTTGGTGCCGCTTGCATCGTTTGACGGCCTCCCCTCCGGCCCCATCATTCCCGATGGGCGGGGTGGCCGTGCGTATTGGGCGACCCTGTTACAAAGACGCCGTTACAGAACCAGCGTCCGGTACACGGCAATCGTGAGGAACATCGGACCGGCCGCGGCCGCGAACCACCACAGTTTGCGGGGGGCCGCGAACAGGATGAGGGTGGCCAGCAGGTAGACCTCGACGAACGAGCGCAGGTCGGCGTAGCCGTCCCAGTTGGTGGGGGACAGGCTGAAGATCTCCAGGATGTAGAAGATCAGCGCGACCCGTTCGTAGACCGGGACGGTGGTGGCCCGCAGCGCGCACAGCGCCGCCACCGCGAACCCGATCAGGACCAGCAGTTCCAGGTCCCAGATGATGACCGCGCCGGGCGCCCCGTGCACCGAGGTGGCCAGGTGGCTGACGTTGTGGCCGATGGCCATGACGGCGGCCACGAACGGGGCGCCCGCGTTCTTGCCGCTGTCCTGGACGATCGGGAACTCGCCGGTGCCCAGCTTGAGTACCAGTTCCCAGGCCACGAACGCGGCCGCCGGGATCAGCCAGACCAGATCGTCACGGCCGGGCCGGGCGCGGCGGCGCGCCATCGCTACCAGCCGGGTGACGGCCAGCGCGGCCGGGGCGATCAGCGCCGTCTCCCGGGTCAGGGCGGCGAAGGTGAACAGGCCGGCCGCCAGCGGCCGTCGCTGGTGCCGGTAGGCAAGCAGGCCCGCCAGCAGGCAGGCGGCCGCCAGCGGCTCGGTCAGGTCGCGGGCCACGCTGGTGGCGAAGCCGAAGTAGCCGGCCAGCAGCAGGCCCCACAGCGTGTGGTGGCCCGCCTCCTGGGCGAACCGGCCGCCGAGGGCCGCGATCGCCGCCAGCGACAGCACGTTGATCACGGCCAGGGCCCACGGCACCGCCGCGTGCTGACCGGCCGAGGTCAGCCAGGCCAGCGCCGAGTAGCCGATCCGCACGAACCGGTAGGTGCTGTCGATGCTGATGCCGTACATGGTCCGCTGCAGGCTGGCCGGGGCGAGCGCCATCCGGTAGTAGAACTGCCCGTCGTAGCCGGGGTAGCCGAACACCTCGGTTCCGGCCGGCAGGTGGCCGGGGTGACCGTAGACGTCCCCGACCAGTGCCAGCCCGGAGATCTGGCCGTGCAGCTTGACCACGACCCGGACGATGATCTCGGTGGCCGCCAGCACGGCCGCGATCAGTCCCGGTACCCAGACCCGGTTGGCGGCTGAGCGCCAGCCGGGCTGCGGATCCGGCCGCGTCGTCTGGCCGGCGGTGGCCGATGCGAGCGACATCGACGGTGGCCTCCCCCCAGGAGTTGTCCCAGGGGCCGGCCCGCTGCCGGCTCAAGGACGCCGGACAGCGTATCTAACTCTTAGTGTCGATTCAGTCGCTATCTGTGAGTTCGTCGATGACCAGGCCCAATCCGATCCCGGCCATCCACACGTCCTTGGCCAGCGGGATGCCCTGCTGGGTCGGGAGCGGCGTGCCCTCCTTGCGCATGCCGGGTGTCCGCGCGTAGAGGCCCAGCAGCCCGCCCGAGAACGCGGTCAGGCCCGCCCCGGCCACCACCGTGGGCACGAACGGCAGCAGCAGCGCGGTACCCAGCGCGATCTCGGTCCCGGCCAGCAGCTTGACGAAGTCCTCGGGCTTGAGCTTGGCCAGGAACGGATAGGTGCCGGTCGCGAACCCGTGCAGCTGCTTGGCCGTCTCCTCATCGGCCGACCACTTGCCGATCCCGGAGTTGAGGATGAACGCGCCCGCCGCCACCCGCTGCGGCACGTGCCGCCATTTTGTCGGAAGTCTCATGACCCGATTGTTGCACTGCGTAGCAAAGCTGCCACATGGCGGCCGGCCGCCGCGCAGGCCAGGAAGTAGGCGTGGTCCTCCGCCAGCCCCCGGCCCATCGTCGACAGCGGCGCCGGGCTGGCCCGCAGCGCCTCGTCGAGGCCCTCGATCCCCACCGTGACCAGGGTGTGCCGGTCCGCCAGGGGCTCGGCCGCCCGGGCCACCTGGGCGCCGAACTCGCCCGGCAGGTCCGGCACCACCACGTCGGCCCGGGCCAGCGCCACCCGCCCGTAGGCGGTCAGGCTGTGGTGGGAGATGCCGCGGTGCCGTTCCCGGGGATCGGCGTCGCTGATCCGCAGCGCCGCCACCGGCCGCCCGCGCAGGGCGGCGACCGCGTTGACCGCCTCACCGGCCGCCACCCCGGAAAATCCCCAGCGGGTGCCGGTGCCCAGGTTGCCGGGGCCCTGCGCCACCACCGCGACGTCGGCTCCCAGCACGTGCCGGGCCGCCAGCAGCCCGGTGTGCAAGGTGACGGTCTCCAGGTCGCCGCCGAACGCCTGGCCCACGGTCACCGTCCCCGCCAGCCACCCGGCCTCCCGCAGGGTGGCGCACGTCCGCGAGAACCAGGCCGGCAGCGCCCCGCCGTCGGTCATCACGTACGCCACCCGCACCGGCCCGGTGCTGGCGTACAGTCCGGCCAGGACCGGCGCCAGCGCCGAGTGCAGGTCGGCCACCACCACCGGCATGGCCCCGAGATCATCGGCGTCGCGCAGCACGTCGTGGTGCGGCGAGTCCTGTTCGTCGGCCCCCAGCACCACCGCCTGCAGCGGGGTGTAGCGCGCTTTGACCAGATGACCGGGCCCGCGGCGGTCCGGCGGCAACCGGTCCGGCACCGCCACCACCAGCGCGTAACCGCCGGTGCCGAGGGCCAGGTCGAGCGCGGTGGTGTTGAGCAGCACCCGGTCGCCGGGCTCGGGCCGGCCGGTCAGGGCCGGGTAGGCCAGCGCCCGCACCGGGCGCTCGACCCCCGCCACCGTCACCTCGAGTTCGGCCGCCCCGGCCCATTCCCGGCGCACCCGGGCCACCGTGCCGTTCCGCCAAGTGATCACCCCGGCAGAGTAGCGGCACAGTAGCGGGCGCCACGGGCCGAAATAATGCACTCCCACTCGCCTCGGTAGGCGAGAATGTCAGGTGGAACGGGGAGGTGGGTGCCGATGTCACGGCGGAAGACCGAGCGGCTGCTGAGCCTGGTGGTCTGCCTGCTGTCCACCCGGCGCTACCTCACCGCCGAGCAGATCCGGCAGGCGGTGGCCGGCTATCCGGAGCAGCCGGAAGCGTTCAAGCGCATGTTCGAGCGGGACAAGGAAGAGCTGCGCGAGCTCGGTATCCCGCTGGAGACCGGCCCGATCAGCCCGCTGGACGGCGAGGACACCGGTTACCGGGTCCAGCGCCAGGCCTACGAACTGCCCGAACTGGTGCTGGAGGCGGACGAGGCGGCCGTGCTCGGGCTGGCCGCCCGGGTCTGGCGCAACGCCGAGCTGGCCGGCGCGGCGGCCGGCGCGCTGCTCAAGCTGCGGGCGGCCGGCATCGACACCGACGACGCGGGCCCCGACACCCGGCAGGGCATCGAGCCGCGCGTGCACACCACCGAGCCCGCCTTCGGCCCGCTGTGGGAGGCGGTCCGGGACCGGCGGCCGGTGACGTTCGCCTACCGGGCGGCAGGCCGCAGCGAGCCGCAGACGCGCGAGCTGGAGCCGTGGGGGGTGGTGAACCGGCGCGGGCGCTGGTACGTGGCCGGCCGGGACCGTGACCGGGACGCCCCCCGGGTGTTCCGGCTCGGCCGCATCGCCGGCCCGGTCAAGTTCTCCGGGCCACCCGGCAGCGTCACCATGCCGCCCGGGACCGACGTGCGCGAGGTGGTGCGGACGATGGACTCCTCGCCACCCCGCGAGCACACCGCGCTGCTGCGGGTCCGGCCGGGCGCGGCGTTCGGCCTGCGCCGCTACGCCACCCTCGTCACCGGCCCCGACGCCGCGGCCACGGGCACCCCGGCCGCGGACGGCTGGGACACGATCAGCGTGCAGTACTCCGGGACCTCGTGGTTCGCCGACCAGGTCGCCTCCTTCGGCGCCGCCGCCGTGGTGCTGGAGCCACCCGACCTCCGGGACGCGGTCATCCGGCGGCTCAAGGGAGCACTGGCATGAGCGACGCAACACCCCGTAAGCGGGCCGGAAACACTGCGCCGACCTCGGCCGAGCGGCTGCAGCGGCTGCTGGCCCTGGTCCCCTACGTGGTCAGCCGCAAGGCGGTCGGGCTGGCCGACACCGCCGACGCGTTCGGGCTGACCGAGCGCGAGCTGGTCGACGACCTCAACCTGCTGTGGTGCGTGGAGCTGCGCAACCCCGACCCGTACTGCCCGATCGACCTGTCCTACGAGGGCGGCGAGATCGTGGTCAGCCAGGCCGAGTCGATCGGGCGGCCCCTGCGGCTGGCCGTCGACGAGGCCAGCGCGCTGCTGATCGCGCTGCGGATGCTGGCCGACGTGCCCGGCCTGGAGGACCGCTCGGCCCTCAGCCGGGTGATCGCCAAGCTCGAAGCGGCGGCCGGCGAGGCCGCCGCCCCCAGCGCCCAGGTCGCCGTCCAGGTCGAACGGCCGGCCGGGGACGAGGCGCTCGCCCAGATCAGGGACGCGCTGGCCCGCCAGCGGCGGCTGCACCTGCGGTACTACGTGCCCGGCCGGGACGAGGCGACCGAGCGTGACGTGGACCCGATGCGGCTGCTGGTGGTGGAGGGCCGCACCTACCTGGAGGGCTGGTGCCGCCGCGCCGACGGCGTGCGGCTGTTCCGGCTGGACCGGGTGCTCGGCGTCCAGGTGCTGGACACCCCGGCCGAGGTGCCGGCCGACGCGCAGCCGGTCGACGTCGATCAGGGCCTGTTCCGGCCGTCCGACGACGACGTGCACGTGGTGCTGGAGGTCTCGGCCAACGGCCGCTGGGTGGCCGAGGACTACCCGACCGAGTCGGTGACCGAGCTCGGCGAGGGCCGCCTGCGGGTCCAGCTGCGCACGCCCGACACCCGGTGGGTGCGGCGGCTGGCGCTGCGGCTGGGGGAGGACGGCCGGATCGTCGCTCCCGACGAGCTGCGGACCCAGGTTCGCGACGACGCCACCGCCGCCCTGACCGCCTACGCGAGCTGATTGCGGTCCAGGTCGGCCAGCACCGCCTTGGCCGCCCCGGCCGCGTCGTCGACCGCGTGCGAACGGTAACGCTGCCACAGGAACCGCCAGCCGGCCGAGGTGGACACCACCCACACCGGGACGCCGTCCACCATCAGGTAGGGGAGAAAGGGCCGCCGCTCCTGCCAGCGCAGGTCGCAGGACAGGCTGGCGCCTGCGGTGGCGGTGAGCACCCGGCCAAGCCGGCGTAGGTACTGGGACTGCCGCCGCCGTTCCGCGTCCAGCGGTGGCACCGGCGGCCGGTCTCGGCCTGGTGACAACATTCCTCCCGCGCTGAAGGGGACAAATGACCGATCATCCCCATACAGCGCCCGGCTGGCTGCCGGCGTCACCGTGCCTGCGTCGCTTTCCTTCCCCGTCCAGCCGCGCTCAAAGCGGCAAAAGAGGCCGAAAGTTCACCGTTCCGCAAGCACCGCGCGCTCGCCGGCATCTCCCGATGGGAGCGGTCTGACGTGTACACTCGCCAAAAGAAATGCCCCGACCGCGGGGGGGCATCATCCCCGCGAAAGAGGACGGAAATGATAGGCGACCTGTTCGACAGCCCGTGGAAGATCCTGATCGTCGCCATCGTGATCATCGTGCTCTTCGGTTCTGCGAAGCTGCCGGCGGCGGCCAGGTCCCTGGGCCGTTCCATGCGCATCCTCAAGTCCGAGGTGTCGAGCATGCACGACGACGAGGACGAGGCCAGCGCCCAGCCGGTGGCGGCGGCTCCCGCCCAGCTGGCCGCGCCCGCGCCGGTGGCCCCCCAGCGGACCGTCGACGAAGTGGTGGGCGACGCGACCCACCAGGCCCGGATCGACAGCCTGGAGCAGCAGCTGCGCGACCTCAAGGACTCGGCCGACAAGAAGGCGGCGGTTCCGGCGGACCAGCAGCCGCGCTGACCCCGTTAGTTACCGGACCCGACCATGGCCAAACTCGGCAGCACGGTCAATGGCGCGCGCATCGCGGGCTCGCGCCTGATCGCCGCGTCCAAAAACGGCAACGACGAAGGTCGCATGCCGCTGATGGACCACCTCCGCGAGCTGCGGAACCGGCTGGTCAAGGCGGCATTGGCCCTGATCGTGGCCATGGTGTTCGGGTTCATCTTCTTCCATCCGATCTGGAACTTCATCAGCCACCCGTTCTGCTCGGCCGACATCAACGGTCACACCGGCTGCCACGTCGTCGGTGACCAGCTGGTGGCGAGCGGGGTGTTCGACCCGTTCATGCTGCACGTCCGGGTCGCGTTCTTCTTCGGCCTGATCGTGGCCTCGCCGGTCTGGCTCTACCAGATCTGGGCGTTCATCGCCCCCGGCCTGTACCGGCGCGAGAAGCGCTGGGCCTACCTGTTCGTGGCGGTGGCGGCGCCGCTGTTCGCGGCCGGTGCCATCCTCGCCTACTTCGTGATGAGCCGGGGCCTGCGCTATCTGCTCGGCATGGCGCCCGGCCAGGTGCTGGTGCTGCCCAGCATCGACACCTACCTGGGCTACTTCCAGGGCATGATCCTCGGCTTCGGCATCGCCTTCGAGCTCCCGCTGGCCATGGTCATGCTGAACATGGCGCACATCCTGACCCACGCGCGGTTCCGTAAGTGGCGCCGGCTGATGCTGTTCGGAGCGTTCCTGTTCGCGGGCATCGCCAACCCGAGCCCGGACCCGATCAGCATGCTGCTGCTGGCCGTTCCCTGCGTGATCCTGGTCGAGATCGCCGAGATCATCATCTACTTCAACGACCGCCGCCGGGCCGCGATCCCCGACCCGTACGCGGGGCTGTCCGACGACGAGGTGTCGCCGCTGGAGATGAGCGACACGGGGCCGTCCGACACCAGTCATCTGAATTAACTACTCTGGGGGTATGGCCCCTGCGCTCGACCGGGGAGACGATGACTCTCCGGAATTCTCCGCACGGACCCCTGCTCAGCGGTACGCGGCCTTCCGTGACCGCCAGGCCCACCCGGAGCTGGCCAGCTTCCGCGCGCTCTACGACTTCGAGTTCGACGACTTCCAGCGCCAGGCCTGCGTCGCCCTGAACGACGGCAACGGGGTCCTCGTCGCCGCCCCCACCGGCTCCGGCAAGACCGTGGTCGGCGAGTTCGCCGTGCACTTGGCCCTCGAACGCGGGCTCAAGTGCTTCTACACCACGCCGATCAAGGCGCTGTCGAACCAGAAGTACGCCGACCTCGTGCGCCGCTACGACAGCAAGTCGGTCGGCCTGCTGACCGGCGACAACAGCGTCAACGGCGAGGCGCCGATCGTGGTCATGACCACCGAGGTGCTGCGCAACATGCTCTACGCCGGGTCGCCGACGCTGTCCGGGCTCGGTTTCGTGGTGCTGGACGAGGTGCACTACCTGGCCGACCGGTCCCGCGGCGCGGTCTGGGAAGAGGTCATCATCCACCTGCCGGAGTCGGTGGCGCTGGTCGCGCTGTCGGCCACCGTCAGCAACGCCGAGGAGTTCGGCGACTGGCTGGACAGCGTCCGCGGCGGCGTCACGGTCATCGTCGATGAGCACCGGCCGGTGCCGCTGTGGCAGCACATGATGGTCGGCACCCGGATGTACGACCTGTTCACCGACCCGGCCGGCACCCGCGTGAATCCCGAACTGGTGCGTCTGGCCCAGCGCGACCGCTGGGCCCGCTCGCAGACCGCGGCCACCGGCAGCAGCCGTCCCGGCCGCGGTGGCCGTCGCGGTCATCCCGGCCGCCGCAACCCGGCCGCGAACGACGCGGTCAGCCGCAGCGGCCCGCGGATGGTCCGGGCCCGGCCACCGTACCGGCCGGACGTGGTGGCCCGGCTCGACTCGTCCGGGCTGCTGCCCGCGATCGAGTTCATCTTCAGCCGGGCCGGCTGCGACGCCGCCGTCCAGCAGTGCCTGGCGGCCGGGCTGCGGCTGACCCAGCCCGACGAGATCAGGACGATCACCGAGTTCGTCGAGCGGCGGGCGGCCGACATCCCGGCCGAGGACCTGGCCGTGCTCGGGTACGGCGAGTTCCTGACCGGACTGCAGCGCGGCATCGCCGCCCATCACGCCGGCATGCTGCCCACGTTCAAGGAGATCGTCGAGGAGCTGTTCTCGGCCGGGCTGGTGCGGGTGGTGTTCGCCACCGAGACGCTGGCCCTGGGCATCAACATGCCGGCCCGGACGGTGGTCATCGAAAAGCTCGACAAGTGGAACGGCGAGACCCACGCCGAGCTCACGCCGGGGGAGTACACCCAGCTCACCGGCCGGGCCGGGCGGCGCGGCATCGACGTCGAGGGTCACGCGGTGGTGCTCTGGCAGCCCGGCATCGACCCCGACGCGGTGGCCGGCCTGGCCGGCACCCGCACCTACCCGCTGAACTCCAGCTTCCGGCCGTCGTACAACATGGCCGTGAACCTGACCGGCCGGGTCGGCCGGGCCAAGGCCGCCACCCTCCTGGAGTCGTCGTTCGCCCAGTTCCAGGCCGACCGGGGCGTGGTCGGGCTGGCCCGCCAGGTCCGCCGCAATACCGACCAGATGGCCGAGCTGATCGAGAAGATGGCCTGCGACCAGGGCGACTTCGCCCAGTACGCCGACCTCCGGCGGCAGCTGTCGGACCTGGAGACCGACGTGTCCCGCCGCAAGGCGGCCACCCGCCGGGTCGAGGCGGCCCGGTCGCTGGAGACGCTGCGGCGCGGCGACATCATCCGGGTGCCGGGCGGCCGCCGGGCGGGCATGGCGGTGGTGCTCGAGCCCGGCCCCCGCGGCCAGCACGGCGCCGCCGGCCAGGGCCCGAACCTGGCCCCGGGGGGCGGCGGCTTCGGCGCCGACCGGGCCCGGATGGCGGCCATGGCCGGCCAGGGGCCGCTCGTCCTCACCGCCAACCGCCAGGTCAAACGGCTGTCCCTGGCCGACTTCCCGGTCCCGGTGGAGGCGGTCGACCGGATCAAGATCCCCGGGTCGTTCAGCGTCCGCTCCCCTCAGCACCGCCGCGACCTGGCCGCCACCATGCGCAACCGGCTGGCCGGCCGGGAGATCGCCGGTCCCCGCCGGGCCGCCGACTGGGACGCCGGTGACCAGGGCCCGGCCGCCGGCCAGTCCCAGAACCAGCAGGAGATCGCGTCGCTGCGCCGCCGGCTGCGGCAGCACCCGAGCCACGGCTGCCCGGACCGCGAGGAGCACGCCCGTTACGCCGAGCGTTACCAGCGCCTCAAGCGGGAGACCGAGGCGCTCGAGCGCAAGGTGGCCAGCCGCTCGCACGTGATCGCCCGTACCTTCGACCGGGTCTGCGCGGTGCTGGAGGAGCTCGGCTACCTGACCGGCGACACCGTGACCCCCGAGGGCCGGATGCTGGGCGGCCTGTACAGCGAGCTGGACCTGCTGGCGGCCGAGTGCCTGCGCCGCGGCTACTGGGACGGCCTCGACACCCAGGAGCTGACCGCCTGCGTGTCGGCCCTGTCGTTCGAGTCCCGCCAGGCCGAGGACGCGGCCCGCCCCCGGCTGCCGTCGTCCAAGGTGCGCGAGGTGCTCAACCGCATGGTCCGCACCTGGGGCCAGCTGGACGAGCTGGAGAAGGCCAACCACGTGTCGTTCCTGCGCGAACCCGACCTCGGTTTCGCGGCGGTGGCGTACGAGTGGGCGGGCGGCGCCCGGCTCGAGGACGTGCTGGCCGACTCCGACCTGACCCCGGGCGACTTCGTCCGCGCGGTCAAGCAGCTCATCGACCTGCTCGACCAGATCGCGGCCGCTCCCCGCTCCGGGCCCAGCAGCCCGGCCGTGGCCGAGACGGCCCGGGCCGCGATCGACGCCATCCGCCGCGGCGTCGTCGCCTACACCGCCGTCGCCGACTGACGAGGACGGCCCGCTCACCCGCCGACGCCCACGATGCATCGACGCGTTCTATTGGTCACTGACGATCTTGGCATTAGTGCTATGGGTTGGACCCGGGTATCCAGGTGGTGTCAGGTAGCTGCCGAAGCCCGGAGGTGACCTTCGTGCCCACCACCACCGTCCGCCCGACCTGCCCCGCCGCCCTCGCGTCGGCCGTACGCGCCGCCGTCCACCCGGGTGGCCCGGCGCCCGAGGTCGCCGACCGGGTCGCGGCGGCGCTCGCCCGCCAGCTGCCCCGGCCGGATCAGCTGCTCACCCCCGCCCAGCTCGCGGGCGATCCCGCCTGCTACCAGACCCACCCGGTGCACGTGGAGCCGGACGGCTCGTTCTCGATCGCGGTCATGGTCTGGCTGCCCGGCCAGCTCACCCCGATCCACGACCACGTCTCCTGGTGCGTGACCGGCGTCCTGCAGGGCGCCGAGTACGAGGAGATCTTCGCGCTCAGCGCCGACGGCGGCACCCTGGTGCCGGTGACCCGGCGGGAGAACCAGCCCGGCACCGTCGCGGGCTTCGCCCCGCCCGGCGACATCCACCGGGTCCGCAACTCCGGTGACGGCATCGCCGTCTCCATGCACGTCTACGGCGCCGACCTGGCCCGACTGGGCTCGAGCATCCGCCGCGTCTATGACCTCCCGATCGAGGTCCCGGCCCGGCGCTAGCCCCCCGCCCGGCGGCCGGCCCACTCCTGCTCGAGCACCGACATCAGCACCTCGTCGTACCAGCGCCCGTCGTGCCACACCGCCTCCCGGTGGCGGCCCTCCTCGGTGAACCCGGCCTTTTCGTAGGCGCGGACCCCGGCCGCGTTGAACGGCGCCACCGTCAGCGCGATCCGGTGCAGCCCCAGTTCGCGGAACCCGTAGGCGACGATGACGCGCATCGCGTCAGTACCGTAGCCGCGTCCCATGTACTCACGGGCGAGCGCGATCCCGATCGTCGCCGACCGGTCCTTGGCACTGATACCGAACATGCTCACGCTGCCGACCAGCGGCTGCGGATCGTCCAGGGCCACGACGGAGAAGCCCACCGCGTCGCCGTCGTTCGCGCACATCCGGGCGAAACGTTCCCTGGCCCTGGCCTCCGACGGCGGGGCCACCCGGTCGGTCAGCGTGACCTGGCGCCCGGGGTCCATCTCCCACCGCGCCAGCGCCGGCAGATCGTCCTCGATCAGCGCCCGCAGCCGCACCCGGTCGCCGGTCAGCAGCGAATCGCCGTAGGCGAACGCGCTCGGCACATCGGTGAGTTCGGTCATGCTCCCGCTCCTGCCCACTCCTGCTCGAGCACCGACATCAGCACCTCGTCGTACCAGCGCCCGTCGTGCAGCACCTTCTCCCGGCGCCGGCCCTCTTCGGTGAACCCGGCCTTCTCGTAGGCCCGGATCCCCGCCTGGTTGAACGGGGACACGCTGAGGGAGATGCGGTGCAGCCCCAACTCGCGGAACCCGTAGCCGACGATGACGCGCATCGCGTCGGTGCCGTAGCCGCGGCCCAGATGCTCCCGCCCGAGGGCGATGCCCAGCGCGGCGTTCCGGTCCTTGGCCCGGATGCCGAACATGAACACGTGCCCGACCAGCACCGGCGGCTCGTCCAGCGTCTCGATCGCGAAGCCCACGGTGTCGCCGTCGTTGACGCTCCACTTGGCGATGAGCTCCTTGGCGGCCGCCTCCGACGGCGGAGCCACCCGGTCCGACAGCGTGACCGACCGCCCCGCGTCCATCTCCCAGCGGGCCAGCGTGGCCACCTCGTCCTCGCGCACGCCGCGCAACCGCACCCGCTCGCCGGTCAGCAGCGAATCGCCGTAGGCAAAGGCGCTGGCCACGTCCGTGAACTCCGTCATGGCGCCGATCCTGCCGCACCGGGCCCGGCCCGGCTAAAGATTTTTCGCCCAAAAAGTTGCCAAAAGAAGTTCGCCGATATATCGTCGAGCTAGCTAGACAGTACCGAGGATATCTAGAAGATCGCTCAACGGGGGCGATGTCCTCCTGTCTGGCCCGCATACAGACAACGCGAAGGAGAAAGAAAATGTCGCAGGAAGAGTGGGGCCGCCGAGGCGGTCATCGGGGCCACGGCCGTGGCCCGAAGGGCGGCTGGGATGGCCCGCCGCCGGAGTTTTTCGAAGCGGGCCCGGGCGGGCCCGGTGGCCCGCGCGGTCGCCGGGGCGGCCGCGGTGGCTGGGGCGGACCCGGGGGACCGGGCCCGTTCGGCGGCCCGATGGGGCCGCGGTTCAGCCGCGGGCCGCGGGTGCGCCGGGGTGACGTCCGGGCGGCGGCGCTGTCGCTGCTGACCGAGGGTCCCCGCAACGGCTACCAGATCATCCAGGAGATCAGCGAGCGCACCGACGGGGTGTGGCGGCCCAGCCCGGGCTCGGTCTACCCCGCGCTCCAGCAGCTCGAGGATGAGGGCCTGATCGCGCCCGAGACCGCCGACAGCGGCCGCAAGGCGTTCGCCCTGACCGACGAGGGCCGGACCTACACCGAGTCGCACGCCGACGAGCTGGCCGCGTCCTGGGACGCGGTGACCGGCAGCGTCGACGACGCCGAGGTGCAGCTGCGCCAGCTGATCCGGCAGGTCATGGTGGCCGTGTCGCAGGTCAGCCAGGCCGGCTCGGCCACTCAGGTCAAGCAGGCGGGCAAGGTGCTGAACGACACCCGGCGCTCGCTGTACAAGATCCTCGCCGCCGACGACGACGAGGAAGAGACCGCCGCCGAGCAGTCCGCGGAGTGACGGTTTATCGCCGCTGCGGCCCGTACCCGTACGAGTGCGGGCCGCCGCGACGTTAGGCTCAGCTTGAGTCCGCTAACGGGAGGCACTGAAGTGGCCGTACAGACCGGGGACGGAGCCGCTGCCCCCGACGTATCCGGTAGTCGGGGCACGGCGATCACCGTCAGCGAGCTGACCAAGAAGTACGGGGAGATCGAGGCGGTCCGCGGCATCGATTTCGAGGTCGCGGCGGGGGAGACGTTCGGCTTCCTGGGCCCCAACGGGGCCGGCAAGTCGACCACCATCAGCATGCTCTGCACGCTGGTCAGGCCCACCTCCGGCCACGCGCTGGTGGCCGGCCACGACGTGGTGCGCGAGCGCGACACCGTGCGCCGCAACATCGGCCTGGTGTTCCAGGACACCACGCTCGACACCTACCTGACCGCCGAGCAGAACCTGCGCTTCCACGCCGACCTGTACGGGGTGCCCCGGGCCGCCGTCGCCCCCCGGATGAAGCAGGTGCTGGAGATGGTCGGGCTCTGGGACCGGCGTGAGAGCCTGGTCCGCACCTACTCCGGTGGCATGCAGCGACGCCTGGAGATCGCCCGCGGCCTGCTGCACGCCCCGCACGTGCTGTTCCTGGACGAGCCGACCGTGGGCCTCGACCCGCAGACCCGGTCCTCGATCTGGCAGTACATCAACGACCTCAAGCACCGTGAGGACATCACGATCTTCCTCACCACCCACTACATGGACGAAGCCGAGCACTGCGACCGGATCGCGATCATCGACCACGGGCAGATCGTCGCCATCGACACCCCCGAGGCGCTCAAGGCCAGCGTGGGCAAGGACCGGGTGCAGATCAGCACCAGCGACGACCAGGCCGCCATCGCCGAGCTGGCCGACCGGTTCGGCCTCGAGGCGGCGGTGCACGAGGGGCTGGTCACGTTCTCGGTCGAGTCGGGTGAGCAGTTCGTCCCCCGGTTGTTCGCCGAGCTGGGGGTCTCGATCCGCTCGGTCAGCGTGGCCCGGCCCTCGCTGGATGACGTGTTCATGTCCTACACCGGCCGGACCATCCGCGACACCGAAGCCACCAGCGCCGACGCCAACCGGGCCATGGTCCAGCGGTTCCGGGCCGGCGGGAGGAGATGACGATGGCGACCTCGACCACCGACGTCGCGGTTCCGGCCGCGGACGTCTCACTGACCGACACCATCCGGGTCGCGGTCCCCGAGCGCGGCCTGCGCCAGGACCTGCGGGCGGCCGCCATCGTCTGGCGCCGCGAGTGGATCCGGTTCCGCACCGACCGCCTGCGCGCGGTCACGGCGCTCATCCAGCCCGTGCTGTTCCTGTTCGTGCTGGGCACCGGGCTCGGCTCGCTGGCCGGCCACGGCCTGCCCGCCGGGATCAGCTTCCGCACGTTCATCTACCCCGGCGTGGTCGCGATGGGCGTGCTGTTCACCGCGATCTTTTCGGCCGGCTCGATCGTCTGGGACCGGGAGTTCGGCTTCCTCCGGGAGATGCTGGTCGCCCCGGTCAACCGGGGCGCGATCGTGCTCGGCAAGTGCCTGGGCGGCGCCACCGTGGCCACCTTCCAGGGCATCGTCGTGCTGATCCTGGCCGGGCTGGCCAACGTGCCCTACAACCCGGTGCTGATCCTGACGCTGATCGGCGAGCTGCTGCTGCTGTCGTTCACGCTGACCGCGTTCGGCGTGATGATGGCGGCCCGCATCAAGCAGTTCCAGGCGTTCATGGCGCTGACCCAGATGCTCGTGATGCCGCTGTTCTTCCTGTCCGGGGCGCTGTACCCGCTGAGCGGCCTGCCCGCCTGGCTCACGGTGCTGACCCGCATCGACCCGCTCACCTACATCGTCGACCCGATGCGCCGCGCGGTGTTCAGCCACCTCAAGATCAGCCCGGCCGCCCTCCACCAGCTCGCCCCCGGCGTCTCCTGGGGTGGCTGGACGGTCCCGCTCGGCCTGTCCCTCGGCATCGTCGCGATCATGGGCCTGGTCATGGTCTCCATCGCCATCGCCGAGTTCAACAAGACCGAGTAGCCTTCCCGCTCGCGCCCGTCGCTCGCTATTTCCCGTGACCGGCCGCATCCGCCGTACTCCGGTCCCCGCTCCGGTACCGGTCCGCTCATCCCGCCCGCCCCGTCCGCACCCCGAGCGTCCGGGGTCACGGCCGACGAGCCCCGTAGCGTCGTCAAGCCCCGCTACGGGGCTCCCTGCGCCAACGCCACAGTGGTGCCCGGCTGCGCCAACGCGGCGAGTGGCGCCCTACCGCGCCCGGGCCACCTGTCCGGCGCGGCCCGCGGGCCGTCCAACCCCGCACCGGCGCATCCGGGCTCGCTACCGGATAGATGGCGCCACCGCACCGGCCACCGCCGGACCGATGGTGTCATCGACCCGGCGGGGCCGGCCCCCCCGCCGCGGAGCAGACCGGCCTGGTCACATCAAACGCCCAGGGCGCGGCTCGACCGGTCTGCGCTCGGCCCGCTGAACCGGCGGTAGGGACGACGTCGACGGGATGCGCCAGCTAGACATCGGTGTGCGGATGGCGCGCGTCCCTCGCCACCCTCACGTCCCGCGCTTACCGGGAGCCTCACCGCCAGGAGATGTGGGCAGCGAAATCAGTCGTATTCACTGACTCCGCCGCCCAAACCCCCACCGCCCGATCCCAGCCGCCCCGTCATTCCCATGCTTCTCCACCGCCCGGCTCGTACGCCGTACTGGAGCGCCGACCGGGATAATCCCTGCAAATGCTCCAACGAAGCCCGAGTCCGCGAGCGAGTACCCGGTGCTTGTGACTCCCGGGCCCCGTGCGACTACTGGTAAGTAACGCGGGCGCCGGCGACGGGATGGGCCAGGCCGACCTGTGGCGCGCGCAGCGCGAGCCCCTCTCGCAAGCTGCCCGCGCCCCACGAGGCTCCACCGTCACTCACGGCGCGCCCAGCTCCACCGGCCGCCCAGCCGCGTCACTACGCCATCGGCCCCCGAGCACCACGGGCCGCGAGAACCACGGGGCCCCTCAGGACCACTGAGCCCCGAGCGCCACTGGCTCCCCGGCACCACTGACTCCCGAGCACCAGGGGCCCTCAGGCATCACCGGCCCCCGAACACCACAGGCCGCGAGGACCACGGGGCCCTCAGGCACCCCCGAGTCCCGAGCGCCACTGACTCTCGGGCACCAGGGGCCCCGGACGGGATTTGCCGCATTGAGACATCTTGCCAACGTTGTCTTAATGGGCTAACCAAAGAAAATCCGCCCGCCCAAGGCGGCGACGTATCGTGACCGGGGCTACGGACAGCTACGAAATTCCGAAACGGGTTCAAACAACGTGCGGGCTCAGTCGCAGTCAATTGCCGGGTCAAAGCTCACCGTTCTCGCAGGCAACACAAATAGCCAGTCGCGAGCAGGAATTGGGTTACGGACAGCCACCAAGGCCGACATCGCCCAACCAAAACGTCCTCTGGTTTCACGATCAAGCGCCGACCCGTCCGCAGGCCCCCGGAGCGCCTCTGAGAGCCCCGTCAGGACCCGGGCCGCACGCAGGCCACCCTCGGCCACCCTCGGCAGGCCTCGTCGGCTCACAGGCGCCTTACGGCCCCGCCGGCGCCCATCGCCTGCCGCTGGCCAGCAGCCCCACCAGCCCCGATCCGTCCGCGTCACCGGCCACGGGGCCCGTCCGTGCAGGTGAGGCCGTTGGCTACGGTAAAACATCAGCCCGGCGAGACGCAGGGGGCGGGAGTGTCCAGACGGAAAAGCCCCCGGACATAGAGCGACGCCGGGTGGCTACGGGGGCAAACCACCCGGCGTCGCATTCATCGGCGTTCCGACGGGGGCCCGGAACGCCGGTCATGGTGCCCCGACGGGGGACCAGAGCACCGATATGAATGCTACACGGAAACCCCCCCGTATGTGTCAAGACCCAATTACGAGGCCATCTCGGGTCAGGCCGCCGCCGTTCCCCGATCGGTTCAAGGGGCGGTGACTTTATGTATGCGCCGACGGGTCGCTGAACCCTTGCTGACCGCTTCCTGATCCCGTCTGACTAGGCGGGACGCGCCGTTCCGGGAGATTAGACCGATACTCCATGAATCCGCGAACGTTGTCAGGCTCGCGGCCTCCGTTTGCGAAAACGACGGCCACGTATGGGACGATGATCGCGAAAACTGCCGGAATCGCGGCCACCCAACCGAGGTGGTTGATGAACAACAGAATGGTCAGCCCAAAGCACGCCGCGCGGAACGCCATCATGATCAGGTAGCGGCGCTGCCGGTACGCGATGTCCTCGGACATCGGACGCCGAGCCTGGGTGACAAGCTGGACGTTACGGTCGTCGCGCCGCCCCATCTTCATGTCTCCACGGTATGCCCTCAACCCTGCCCACAACACCACAGCCCACCCCTGGCGCTGCGCTGTCAGCGAAGTGTCAGCTGGCCTGGCTGACCGAAGACATGTTGAACCCCTCCACCCGCAGCGGCGGCATCACCACCCGGTTGAAGTAGTCGCCCCACTCGCGCGGCAGCGTGGGCACGCTGGCCCCCACCTCGGCCAGGCGGCTGAGCATGCCGACCGGACTCTCGTTGAACCGGAAGTTGTTCACCGCCCCGGCCACTTCGCCGTTCTCGACCAGGTAAACCCCGTCCCGGGTGAGCCCGGTGAGCAGCAGCGTCTGCGGGTCGACCTCGCGGATGTACCACAGGCAGGTCAGCAGCAGCCCGCGCTCGGTGCGGGCGATCATCTCGCTCAGGCTGGGCGGCGACGGGGCGGCGGTCTCGAAGATCAGGTTGTCGATCGCCGGGGTCACCGGCAGCCCGGTCAGCCGGGCCGAGTGGCGGGTCTGGATCAGCGCCGCCAGCTCGCCGTCGCGGATCCAGTCGGTCGGGCCCAGCGACAGGCCGTTGTCGAACACCGACGAGTCCCGGCTGGAGGCGTGGGCGACCACGAACGGCGAAGCGGAGATGCCGCGGGCGAACGGGTCGCTGCGCAGCGTCACCGGCTGCGACGACAGCGACTCGCCGACCCGGGTGCCGCCGCCCGGCTTGCTGAACACGGTCCGGCCGTCGGCCGCGTCCTTGGCCCCCGACGACCAGTACAGGTAGGTCAGCAGGTCGGAGGCGGCGGTCGGCGGCAGCAGGGTCTCATAGCGCCCCGCGGGCAGCTCGACCTTGCGCCGGGCCCACTCCAGCCGCTCGGTCAGCCCGGCCGCCAGCGCCTCGACGTCCACGCCGGCGAAGTCCCGGGTCGCCTCGCCCGCCCACGCCGACCGGGACAGGTCGGCCGACTTGGCGTTCAGCTCGACCTTGCCGGTCGGCTGGTCGTGCCGCAGCCGCAGGCCGGACGAGGTACCCAGGTAGGTCGAGGTCAGCTCGTGCTCGGCGAACCCGTACAGCTGCTGCCCGGCCGGCCCGGCCGACCGCAGCGCCTGGCCGAGCTGGGCCGCGAAGTCGGCCAGTACCCCGATACCGGTGCGCTCGGGCGCGTCCGCCCAGCCCGCCCCGGCCCCGGCCGCGCCGGTCTCGTCCGGGCCAACCAGCGGGGCCGCGTCCTCGGCCGGGCTGCTCTGGGCGGCCTCGGCCTCGGCCGCCCGGACCACGCCCTCGATCTCGTCCTCGCCGACGCCGGCCCGGGACACCACCCCGGCCGCTGCCCCGTCCCCGCGCCGGTCGATGGCGATCACGGTCAGCTGCCGGGACCGGGCCACGCCGTTGGTGGTGAGCGTGTTGCCCGCCCAGCGCAGGTTGGCGTTCGAGGTCTCGTCGGCGATCACGATGCAGTCGTCGGTCTTCGACAGCGACAGCGCCCGCTCCACCACGTCCTGCGGCCGCCCCGGCACCGGCCGCCCCGGCACCGGCCGCCCCGGCACCGGCCGCCCCGAGAGCTCGGTCATGACGCTTCCTCCGCCGTGTTGAGAATCCGGATGCCGCGCATCAGCACCGACGGAGCACCGTGACTGACCGGCGCGACCTGCCCGGGCTGGCCCTTGCCGCAGTTGAAGGCGCCGCCCAGCACGTAGGTCTGCGGCCCGCCGACGGCCGCCATCGAGTTCCAGAAGTCGGTGGTGGTCGCCTGGTAGGCCACGTCCCGCAGCTGGCCCGCCAGCCGCCCGCCCGAGATCTTGTAGAACCGCTGCCCGGTGAACTGGAAGTTGTAGCGCTGCATGTCGATCGACCAGCTCTTGTCGCCGGCGATGTAGATGCCGTCCTCGACCCCGGCGATCAGTTCCTCGGTGGACGGGCCGTTCTCGGCCGGCTGCAGCGACACGTTGGCCATCCGCTGCAGCGGCATGTGCCCGGGTGAGTCCGCGAACGAGCAGCCGTTGGACCGGTCCAGCCCGCGCAGCGCCGCCATCCGCCGGTCGAGCTGGTAGCCGGACAGCACCCCGTCGGTGATCAGGTCCCAGGACTGGCCGGCCACGCCCTCGTCGTCGTAGCCGACGGTGGCCAGGCCGTGCTCGGTGGTCCGGTCGCCCACCACGTGCATGTGATCCGACCCGTACTGCAGGGTCCCGAGCTTGTCGGGGGTGGCGAACGAGGTACCCGCGTAGGCGGCCTCGTAGCCGAGCGCCCGGTCCAGCTCGGTGGCGTGCCCGATCGACTCGTGAATGGTCAGCCACAGGTTGGACGGCTCAATGACCAGGTCGTAGCGGCCGGGCCGGACGGTCGCGGCCGCCAGCTTCTCGGCCAGGTACTCGGGCAGCTGGTCCAGCTCGGCCGCGAAGTCCCAGCCGGTGCCGAGCAGGTACTCATACCCGCGCCCGGCCGGCGGGGCCAGCGTGCGCATGGTCTCGAACCGGCCGTCCTTCTCGACCGCGACCGCGGTCACGGTCGGGTGCAGCCGGACCCGCTGCTGGAGCGCGGTGGTGGCGCCGTCGGAGTAGAACTTGCACTCGCGCACCGCCTGCAGCGAGGCGTCCACGTGGTCGACGCCGTCGCGGGCCAGCAGCTGGCGGCTCCAGCCGCCCAGCAGCGCCACCTTGTCGGCCGCGCTGACGCTGAACGGGTCCACCTCGTAGGCGGACACCCAGGTCACGTCGCCGTGGGCGGGCTCGGCGGCCAGCTCGATGCGCTCGGTGTTCATCGCCGCCGACACCCGGGCCACCTCGACCGCCTCGCGGGCGGCCTGGGCGGCCGCGTCCGGGGTCAGGTCCACCGCGGCCGCGAACCCCCAGGTCCCGTCGACCACCACCCGTACCGCCAGGCCGATGTCGTCGGCGTCGAACAGCGTCTCCAGGTTCCCGTCGGACAGGCCGATCTGCTGGCTACGGATCTGCTCGGCCCGGAAGTCGGCGTGCTGGGCCCCGAGGTCGCTGGCCTGCTGCCGGGCCGCGTCGGCCAGTTCCCGCAGCGGGAGCGCGGTGAACCCCGAATCCACTTCGTGCTGGCCACCATGAGTCACTCGTGCAACCTACCGGATACGCTTCCCCCGGTCTGAAAGCGCGCTGACGTGGAGGTGGAACCCAGATGGGGCGATCGGTCCTGGTGACGGGCGGAAACCGGGGGATCGGGCTGGCCATCGCCCAGCGGCTGGCCGCCGACGGGGACCAGGTGACGGTGACCTCGCGGTCCGGTGAGCCGGTCGATGGCCTGGCCGTGGCCCAGTGCGACGTGACCGACGCCGCCTCCGTCGACGCCGCCTTCAAGCAGGTCGAGCAGGACCAGGGCCCGGTCGAGGTGCTGGTGGCCAACGCCGGCATCAACCACGACACGCTGCTGGCGCTGATGAGCGAGGACGACTTCGCGAGCGTGCTCGACACCAACCTGACCGGCGCCTACCGGGTCACCAAGCGCGCGGTCCGGCCCATGATGCGGGCCCGCCACGGCCGCCTGATCTACATCTCCTCGGTGGTCGGCCTGCTCGGCTCGGCCGGCCAGGCCAATTACGCCGCGTCCAAGGCCGGCCTGGTCGGCTTCGCCCGCTCCACCGCCCGCGAGCTGGCCTCCCGCCACATCACCGCCAACGTGGTCGCGCCCGGCTTCATCGACAGCGACATGACCGCGGCGCTGCCCGAGGACCGCAAGCAGGCCATCCTCGCCCAGATCCCGCTGGCCCGCTACGGCGATGCCAAGGAGGTGGCGGGAGTGGTCTCGTTCCTGGCCGGGGACGACGCCGGCTACGTCACCGGGGCGGTCATCCCGGTCGACGGCGGACTGGGCATGGGACACTGACCGTCATGGGAATCCTGGACGGCAAGCGCATCCTCGTGACCGGCGTGCTGACCGACGCCTCGATCGCGTTCCACGTGGCCAAGGTGGCCCAGCAGGAAGGCGCGACGGTAGTACTGACCGGGTACGGGCGGATGAGCCTGGTCCAGCGGATCGCCAAGCGGCTGCCGGAGCCGCCGCCGGTCATCGAGCTCGACGTGGCCGACCCCGACCACCTGGCCAGCCTGGCCGGCCGGGTGTCCGAGCACGTGGACGGGCTCGACGGGGTGCTGCACGCGATCGCGTTCGCGCCCCAGGACGCGCTGGGCGGCAACTTCCTGAACACCAGCTGGGACGACGTCGCGACCGCGGTCCAGGTGTCCGCGTACTCGCTGAAGGCGCTGGCCATGGCCACCTTGCCGCTGATGAGGGACGGCGGCTCGATCGTCGGCCTCGACTTCGACGCCAGCGTGGCCTGGCCCGGCTACGACTGGATGGGCGTGGCCAAGGCCGGCCTGGAGTCCTGCGCCCGCTACCTGGCCCGCGACCTGGGGTCGGAGAAGGTCCGGGTCAACCTGGTCTCGGCCGGCCCGCTGCGCACGATGGCGGCCAAGTCCATCCCCGGCTTCGAGAAGTTCGAGGGCGTCTGGGGTGACCGCGCCCCGCTCGGCTGGGACATCACCGACCCGGGACCGGCCGCCAAGGCCTGCGTGGCCCTGCTGTCGGACTGGTTCCCGGCCACCAGCGGCGAGATCGTCCACGTAGACGGCGGAGCGCACGCTATCGGCGGGTGACGTCACGGTGGCGGGGGCGGCCCACCCGGCGGGTGCGGCCCACCCGGCCCGCCGGGCCCACCCGGCCCACCCGGCCCACCGGGCCCACCGGGCGGCGGCGGGGGCGGGATCGTCCCGACCGCCGGCGCGGGCTCCGGCCACACCAGCAGCACCGGGCAGGACGCGTGGTCGACCGCGAACCGGGTGTCCTGGCCCAGGCTCTTGGGCCCCAGCCGGGACCGGTCGCCGTCCCGGGCCATGATCAGCAGGTCGGCGCCGGCCGCGGCCGCCACCACCTCGCGCTCGACCCGGCCGGTCCTGGTCACCTGCTCGCAGGGGCGGCCGAGGCGCTCGGCGGCCGCCGCCAGCAGCTCGGCGGCCGAGCTGGCGGAGGTGTCCGCCATCCGCGCCCGGGGATCGCGTTCACGCGCCCCCCGCCCGAGCAGGCCCAGGTAGGCGGCGTGCGCGACCTCGGGCGGGCCGTCCGCGGTGACGTGCAGAAGCGTGACCGCCGACGGCTCCGGGGCCAGCTCGGCGACCGCGTCGACCGCCGCCCGCCAGGTCTGCTCGGTCACCCAGACCAGGACCTTCCGGGTGGCCCGGGGGCCGGTCGCGGGCACCGGCGGTCAGTCCCCGGCCAGCTCGGCCATGCTCTCGCTGAGCAGGCTGGCCAGCCGGGTCTCGCGCGGGCGCTCGCCGATCGTGCGCACCGCCCGGGCCAGGGCCGGACCCGCGCCGTGCACGATCGACAGGTGGTGCTGGGCCCGGGTCAGCGCGGTGTAGACCAGCGGCCGCGACAGCATGGTGCCGGCCTCGCTGGGGAACACCGCAACCACGGCCGGCCACTCGCTGCCCTGGGCCCGGTGCACGGTGATGGCCCAGCCGTGCCGCAGGTCGGCCAGCAGCCGGAACGGGACCGTGACCGGCAGCCCGCTGAACGAGATCGTCAGCCCCTCGCCGTCGGCGGTCACCACCGTGCCGACCTCACCGTTGGTGAAGCCGTCGTCGGCGTGGTTGGCCACCGCCACCACCCGGTCACCCGGGTCGAACCCGCGGTGCTCGCCCGGTCCCGGGTTGAGCTTGGCCTTGAGCGCCCGGTTGAGCTCGATCGTGCCGGCCGGCCCCTTGTGGACCGGGGTGACGACCTGGATCTCCTCGGCCGCGATATCCAGCGCGCGGGGGATCGAGTCGGTCACCAGCTGGGTGACCCGGTGGGCGGCCTCGGCGCTGCCGCGGGCGGTCACCACCACCACCTCGTGCTCGGGCGAGCTGACGGCGGGCAGGTCGCCGCCCCGCACCGCGGTGGCCAGCTTGGCGATGATGCCGCCGTCCTTCTGCCGGTACAGCGTGGTCAGCTCGGTGACCGGGACCGCGCCGGAGTCGATGATGTCGGCCAGCACCCGGCCCGGGCCGATCGACGGCAGCTGGGCCGGGTCGCCCACCAGCAGCAGCCGGGTCCCGTCGGCGCACGCCTCGATCAGCGCGGCCGCCAGCTCGACGTCGAGCATCGAGCTCTCGTCCACCACCACCAGCTCGGCGTCCAGCGGCCACTCCTCGCCGCGGGCGAACACCCAGCTGCCTTCCCGCGCGGTACTGGTCTCACCGCCGGGGAAGGATGTCCCGTCGCTGAACAGGTTGTCCGGCGCGCCCTGGCTGTCCGCGCCGGGCCGGCTGATGCCCTGCCCCTGCGCCCCCAGCAGCCGGTGCAGGGTGGTCGCGGGCGCGCCCGCCAGCTCCTCCAGCCGCTTGGCGGCCCGCCCGGTCGGGGCGGCCAGCGCCACCCGCAGCCCGCGCTGCGAGGCCAGCGCGACCACCGCCGCCACCGTGCGGCTCTTGCCGGTGCCGGGGCCGCCGGTCAGCACCGCGACCCCGTGCTCGGCCACCGCCGCCACCGCCGCGTGCTGCTTGTCGTCCAGCTCGGCGTCGGTCACCGCCGCCAGCGGGTCGCCGGTCCCGGGCAGCGGTTCGGCCGTCGCCGCCAGCCGCTGCAGGCCCTCGGCGACCGCCTCCTCGGCGATCGCGTACTGGGTCAGCGCCAGCAGCGTGCTCGAGCTGACCAGTCCCTCGGCCTGCTCCGCATCCTCGTCGAACTCTTCCGCCTCATCGGCCTTTTCAGCATTTTCCGCATCCGCGGGCGGGCGCGGCTCGAACGGGAGCACCGAGCCGTCGTCGATCGCGGCCACCACCGCGCTGCCGGGGTCGCCGACCCCGAACCGGCCCAGCGCGGTCAGCACCGCCGCGGCCGGTGCGGCCGTGTGCCCGTCCCTGGCCGCCTTGTTCAGCAGGTGCACGACCAGCGCCCGGCCCCGCCGCGGGTCCTGCGGGGTGGCCCCCTCGGCCAGCAGCTGGCGCGCGAACCAGTCGGCCTGCTCGGGCTTGATCTGCGGCAGCGTGAGCAGCTTCCACGGGTCCTCGCGCAGCGTCTCGGCCGCCAGCGGGCCGAGCAGCGCCACCGCCTGGCCCGCGAACCGGGCCGGCACCCGGCAGCTGGTCAGCAGCCCGGCCGTCTCGTAGGCGGGCTGCGCGCGGGTGAACGCGGCCGCCAGCCGGGCCGCCCGCTTGGGCCCGACGCCCTCGACCAGCTCCAGCCGCCCGGCCGTCACGTCGTCGGGGCGGCTGATCCCGGCCGCCTGCAGCTTCTCGGCCATGACGCGGCCGACGCCCGGCCACAGCCCGGCGACGCAGAACTCGCCGAACAGCCGGGTCGCCGATTCGTCGCTCACGGTGGACATCCCGGTCAGCGTAGCCCAGGCCGGTGACGTTCATCCGGAACCGACTCGCTTGCCGTGGCCCGCCGGGCCACCGATACTCAAGTTATGGCTGCCTCCTCGGCGGATGCGCCCACCAATCCGGACGCCGTGATCCGGGCGTCCGACTCTGAGCGCGACGACGCGATCGATGAGCTGCGCGAACGGTTCGCCGAGGGCCGCCTGTCGCAGGAGACGTTCATGCACCGGGTGGACGAGGCATTCGGCGCCCGCGACCGCCACCAGCTGGACGGCCTGTTCACCGACCTGCCTCGCCAGGACCGGCCGCGCGGCCGGGCGGCGCTGCGGGCGGTCCGCGACGCGGTCCGCGACAGCGTGGTCGAACCGCTGCGGCGCCCAGTTCAATCTCAGCCCCCTCATCGGTCCCCGTCACACCCACCGCCGAGGCCGCTGTTCTTTCCGCCCGCCGAGGCCGGCATCAGCTTCACCATCGGCCGCGACGGCGCCTGCGACCTGCTGATCGAGGACACCTCGGTGTCCCGCTGGCACGCCCGCCTCGACCGTGAGGGTGACCGCTGGCTGCTGGCCGACACCGGATCCACCAACGGCACCCGGGTGAACGGCTGGCGGGTCCGCCAGCCGGTGGTCGTCCAGCCCGGTGACCACGTGATGTTCGGCTCGGCGGTGTTCGTCGTCGGCGCCGAGCAGCATGGCCGGGGCGCCGCCCGGCCCGGCTAGAGTCGGGCAGGTGACGACCGTACTGCTGGTCCGCCACGGCTTGACCGCCGCGACCGGCCACTCCCTGTCCGGCTGGACTCCGGGCATCCCGCTCGACGAGCGCGGCACCACCCAGGCCCAGGCGCTCGCCCTACGGCTGGCCGCCCTGCCGCTGGACGCGATCGTCAGCAGCCCGCTCGAGCGCTGCCAGCAGACCGCGGCCGCGATCGCCGCCACCGACGGCCGCCCCGCCCTCCAGACCGACGAGCGGGTGGGGGAGTGCCACTACGGCGACTGGACCGGCCAGGAACTCAAGGTGCTGGCCAAGGACCCGCTGTGGAAGGTCGTGCAGGCGCACCCGAGTGCGGTCCGGTTCCCCGGTCCGGACGGCGAGGCCATGCTCGACATGCAGCACCGGGCGGTGACCGCGGTGCGTGACTGGAACACCCGGCTGGGCGAGAAGGCCACCTACGTGGTCTGCTCGCACGGGGACGTGATCAAGGCCATCGTGGCCGATGCCCTCGGCCTGCACTTGGACCAGAGCCAGCGGATCGTGGCCGATCCGTGCTCGCTGACCGTGATCCGCTACACCCCGCTGCGGCCGTTCCTGCTGCGGATGAACGACATAGGCGGTGCTGTGGCGGACCTGCTGCCCAAGCCGGACGAGCCGGAGGAGGCGGCCGAGTCCAGCGACGCGATGGTCGGCGGGGGCGCGGGAGCCGCGGGGCCCGTTCACGACGACACCGCCAAGGCGCGAGGATAGAGGCATGCCGGTCTACATGTACGACCCGCCCGAGCGGTTCGTGGCGGGTTCCGTCGGGCAGCCGGGGGAGCGGACCTTTTACCTCCAGGCCACCTCACAAGGGCGGGTCACCAGCGTCTCCCTGGAGAAGTTCCAGGTCAGCTTGCTGGCGGAGCGGCTCGACGAGCTGCTCGACGAGATCCTGCGGCGCAGCGGCGGATCGCCCGAGGTGCCCGCGGCCGCCCCGGCCGGGCTGCAGGACGACGGCCCGCTGGACATGCCGGTGGAAGAGGAGTTCCGGGTCGGCGCGATCGCGCTGGCCTGGGACGGCGACGAGAACCGGGTGGTCATCGAGGCCCAGGAGGCGACCGAAGAGCCGGTCGAGCCGCTGGCGGACGAGATTCCGGCCGGCGGGCCGGCCGTGCTGCGGGTGCGCATCACCCCCGGCGCCGCCCGCGCGTTCGCCCAGCGGGCGCTGGCGGTGGTGGCGGCCGGGCGGCCGCCGTGCCCGCTGTGCGGGCTCCCGCTGAACGCCGACGGGCACGTCTGCCCTCGTCAGAACGGGCATCGCGTCAGTGCTTGACGGCTTCGCGTCCCCGCCCCGGCGCCGCCCATCCGGCGGCCGCCGCCGGTCCGGCGGTAACGCGGGCGGGAACGAGGGTGGGGAGAACCGGGGCTCCGGCGCCCTGACCCCCGAAGCCGACCAGGCCGCCCGCGACCTGCTCAGCCAGGGCAGCCTGGAGGTGCTGGGGCGGCTGGTGGAGGCGTCCAACGAGACCTGGTACTGCGCGGTCAGCACCGGCGACTACGAGGCCGCCTGCGTGTACAAGCCGATTTCGGGCGAGCGGCCGCTGTGGGACTTCCCGGTCGGCACCCTGGCCGGCCGCGAGGTGGCCGCCTACGTGGTGTCCCGCGCGTCCGGCTGGAACGTGGTGCCGCCGACGGTGATGCGGGACGGGCCGTTCGGGCCGGGCATGTGCCAGCTCTGGATCGAGGTCGACCCGCAGGCCGACCTGATCGAGCTGGCCCGCCGCAGCGACCACCCGGGCCTGCGCGACCTGGCCACCTTCGACGCGGTCGTCAACAACGCCGACCGTAAGATCGGGCACCTGCTGCCGGTCCGCGGTGGCCACCTGTACGGCTGTGACCACGGCGTCTGCTTCGCCGAGGACTACAAGCTGCGGACCGTGCTGTGGCAGTGGCGGGGCAAGAGCCTGCCCCGCCGGGACGTGGACGCCCTGCGCCGCCTGCACGGGCTGCTCGAGGGTGAGCTGAGCGAAGAACTGTCCCAGTGGCTTTCGCCGGGCGAACTCGAGGCGACCACCATCCGGGTGGACAAGCTGCTCAAGCACCGGGCGCACCCGTACCCGCCGGAGGACTGGCCCGCGATTCCGTGGCCCCCCTACTAAGCGCGGAGATCGCTGGGAGCTATTGTGGGCTCCCACGCGGACGGAACCCCAGGTTGCTGCGCAAATGCCGCAAATGCCCCGGTATGGTTACCGTCAAGTCACAATTCCCCTCACCGTAATTGTGGCTGTTCACATCTAACAGAACGCACTTCTACGATAATGCGACGGCCTGCCGAGGCTGGCACGTCGTCACGCCCGGTGGCTGAATCGGCCCCCGGTCATTGCGCCCCGTGGACAACTTCACCGGGCGGCACAAAGTGGAGAGGAGAGAGTCGATGCGGAAACGCTCCTATGCGTTTGGTTCCGTCGTCGGCGTGGTAGCCCTGGCAACGGCGGTAGCCGCCTGTGGTGGCAGTTCGTCGTCCGGAAGTGGTGGCAAGTCGTCGAGCGGCAGTGGCTCGACATCGCTGAATTCCGGCACTCAGGGCGTCAACCCGGGCACGGGTAGTCCCAAGTCGGGCGGCACCCTGTACATGCTCGGTCAGGGCGACGTCGACTACGTTGACTACAACATCAGCTATTACTCGATCGGCGGCCTCGCCCAGCGCATGTACCAGCGCTACCTGTACGACTACGGGGCGACCAACGGCCAGACCACCGACGCCGAGCCCGACCTCGCCACCGCCGCACCGGTCGTGAGCAACGGTGGGAAGACCTACACGGTCACCATCCGCACCGGCGCGATGTGGAACACTACTCCGGCCCGCCAGGTCACCGGCGCCGACGCGCTGCGCGGCCTCGAGCGTTCCTGCAACGGTGTTCAGCCGTTCGGTGGCCTGCCCGACTTCGAGTCGCTGATCGTGGGTTACGCCTCGTTCTGCAGTGGCTTCGCCAAGGCGACGACCGCGCCCGCGATGAAGGCCTACCTGGCCTCGCACTCGCCGTCCGGCGTCAAGGTCAACGGCCAGTCGATCTCGTACACGCTGACCCACCCGGCCTCGTACTTCCCGGGCCAGCTGGAGCTGGACGCGTTCGCGCCGGCCCCGATCGAGTCGCTCAGCTACGTGCCCGCCAGCGCCGCTGCCCAGCAGCACGAGATCGCCGACGGCCCGTACCAGATCCAGAGCTACACGCCGGCCCGGCAGATCGTGTTCACCCGCAACCCGGCCTGGAAGGCGAGCAGCGACCCGCTGCGCAAGGCCTACGTGAACAAGATCGTGGTCAGCGAGACCGGCAACCAGGCCAGCGTCCAGCAGCAGCTGGAGACCAACTCGGCCAACGCCTCGATGGAGTTCGACGCGTTCCCGCCGCTGCAGTCGGTGGCCGGCCTGATCAAGCAGATGCAGCAGGGGCTGAACCACAACTTCAACCTCGGCCCGACACTGTCGTCGAACCCGTACCTGATCTTCAACGCGGCCTCGCCGAACAACTCCGGCGCGCTGGCGAAGGTCGCGGTCCGGCAGGCGCTGAGCTACGGCATCAGCCGGGCGCACCTGACCCAGGTCATCAACCCGGTCGTCAACCCGCCGCTCACGCACGTGCTGCCGCCGGGCATCAACGGCTCGGCCAACCTGCCGTCGAGCTACAACCCGTACCCGTACAACCCGACCAAGGCCAAGCAGCTGCTGGCGTCGGCGGGGGCGAGCAACCTGTCGCTGACGATCCTGTACCGGCCGGACTCCACCGAGTCCACCGCGGTCGCCACCGCCACGCAGTCTGACCTGGCCAAGATCGGCGTCAAGGTCAAGCTGCTGGGCACCCCGTCGGCCGACTTCTACACGAAGTACCTCGAGGTCCCGAGCGTGGCCAAGCGCGGCGTCTGGGACATCGCGGTCGGCGGCTGGGCGCCGGACTGGTACAACCAGGGCTCGCTGTCGTTCTTCGGCCCGCTGTTCAACGGCTCGGCGGCTTACCCGCCGGTCGGCAGCAACTTCGGGTTCTACAACAACCCGACGGTCAACTCGATGATCCAGTCGGCGTCCACCGCGAGCAGCGTGGCCACCGCGGACGCGCAGTGGGTGCAGGCGGACGAGGCGGTCATGAAGGACGCCCCGATCTACCCGATCACCGCTGGCCTGCAGCCGAACTACCACGCCAGCTACGTCCACAACGCCTGGTACATCCCGGCTATCCAGCAGTTCGACCCGACCAACGTCTGGCTGAGCTCGCCTGGTAGCTAACCGGTTACGGCCCGGACCCAGGGTGGGCGTGCCCGCGGAAGGTTCGCGGGGCGCCCACCCTGACCGGATTCGGGCCCGGACCTGGTCAGGGTTACCGCTGAGAAACTTGCTGGGGTTACATTCGTCGGCAAGTGAAGTCACACTGCGTACCAACAGTGTTGTGGTTCGAAGGGTAGGTAGCGCGTGGCGCTCCTCGAGGTCAACGACCTCCGTGTCTCATTCCGCACGCCGGACGGCATCGTGCAAGCCGTCCGCGGGCTGTCATTCGACGTCGACACCGGGAAGACCCTCGGCATCGTCGGCGAGTCGGGGTCCGGTAAGAGCGTGTCCACCCAGACCATCATGGGCCTGGTCCGCGGCGCCCGCGTCAGCGGCACCGCCCTGTTCGAGGGCCAGGACCTGCTCACCATGGGCTCCCGCGACCTGCAGCGGGTCCGCGGGGCCGAGGTCGGCATGATCTTCCAGGACCCGTTGTCCAGCCTGCACCCGTACTACAAGGTGGGCTGGCAGATCGGCGAGATGATCCGCCAGCACGACAAGAGCGTGTCCAAGTCCGAGGCCCGCAAGCGCGCGGTCGACCTGCTCCGGCTGGTCGGCATCCCGCAGCCGGACCGGCGGGTCGACGACTATCCGCACCAGTTCTCCGGCGGCATGCGCCAGCGCGCGATGATCGCGATGGCGATGGCGCTGAACCCGAAGCTGCTGATCGCCGACGAGCCGACCACCGCGCTCGACGTGACCGTGCAGGCCCAGGTCCTCCAGGTCATGAAGACCCTCCAGGAGGAGTTCGGCACCGCGATCATCATGATCACCCACGATCTCGGCGTGATCGCCGACATCGCCGACGAGGTGATCGTGATGTACGCGGGCGCCGTCATGGAGCGGGCCGGCCGCCGGGCGATCTTCTACGAGAACCACCACCCGTACACCGAGGGCCTGCTGCAGTCGCTGCCGGGCTACGGCGACGACCGCGAGCGGCTGCTGCCGATCCCGGGCTCGCCCCCCAGCCTGATCAACCTGCCGTCCGGGTGCCCGTTCCACCCGCGCTGCCCCTACGTCATGGACCGCTGCAAGACCGACGTGCCCGAGCTGGCGCCGGTCGGCGGCGACGTGACCCACCTGTCCGCCTGCTGGCTGCCGCACGACATGGACGCCCGCAACGCCCGCCGCAAGGATGTCATCGGGCACGCCGAACCGGCCCCGGCCGAGGCACTGGCGGGCGCGGAAGCAGCCGGAGGGGAAGCATGAGCAACCAATCTGAGGCCCCCGTGGCCAGCCTCGCCACCGACCACGCAGCCGACGGCGACGTCCTGCTCAAGGTGGAGAACCTGGTCAAGTACTTCCCGGTCGCCTCCACCTCGCTGTTCAGCCGCCGGCGGGACTTCGTGCACGCGGTCGAGGGCGTCAGCCTCGAGGTCCGCCGCGGCCAGACTCTGGGCCTGGTCGGGGAGACCGGTTGCGGCAAGTCCACCCTGGCCCGCTGCATCATGCGGCTGTACGACATCACCTCCGGGAAGATCACCTTCGACGGCCACGACATCACCAAGCTGTCCCGTGGCAGGATGCGCCCGCTCCGGCGGGACATGCAAATGATTTTCCAGGACCCCTACGGCTCGCTGAACCCGCGCCGCCGGGTCGGCTCGATCATCGGTGACCCGTTCGCGATCCAGGGCATCGCCGACGGCGCGGACCGCAAGAAGAAGGTCCAGGAGGTCATGGAGCTGGTCGGGCTCAACCCCGAGCACTACAACCGGTTCCCGGCTGAGTTCTCCGGCGGTCAGCGGCAGCGCATCGGGGTGGCCCGGGCGCTGGCGGTGCGGCCCAAGCTGATCATCTGTGACGAGCCGGTGTCGGCCCTCGACGTGTCGATCCAGGCCCAGATCATCAACCTGCTGGCCGACCTGCAGCAGGAGTTCGGCCTGACCTACATCTTCATCGCCCACGACCTGTCGGTGGTCCGGCACGTGAGCGACCGGGTGGCGGTCATGTACCTGGGGCAGATCTCGGAGTCGGCCCCGACCCGGGAGCTGTGGCACCACCCGCGCCACCCGTACACCGACGCCCTGCTGTCGGCGGTGCCGGTGCCCAACCCGGAGGCGGCCGACCAGCGCGAGCGGATCATCCTGGTCGGCGACGTGCCGTCGCCGGTCGCCCCGCCGTCCGGCTGCCGGTTCCACCCGCGCTGTCCCAAGGCCGCCCCCACTTGCGTGGACACCGAGCCGGAGCTGATCGCGCGGCTCGGCGACGGCCCCGAGCACCTGACCAAGTGCCACTTCCCGGTCGAGGACGGCGAGGACATCTCGCTGGCCAAGCCGACCATCGGCGCCGAGAACCGGGTGGTCGAGACCGGGATCCTCGCGGGCGGCGACGTCGTGCTGCCCGAGGCGCTCACCGCCGAAGCGGACACCAAGGAGGAAGCATGAGCCAGAGCCTTGCCTCCGTCGAGCCGCCGCCGACCGAGCCGCCCGCCGGTGGCGGCGAAGGCGCGCCCGTCCGGAAGATCGAGGGCCGCAGCCCGTGGCGGCTCGGCCTCGAACGGCTGGTCCGCGACCGGGCCGCGATGATCTCGCTCGGGGTGATCGTGATCATCGTCCTGGTCGCGATCCTCGCCCCGGTGATCGCGGCCATCACCGGCCACGGGCCCAACCAGACGTTCCAGTCCATCGGCCTGACCGCGATCGGCCAGCCCAAGGGACCGAACGCCACGTTCCTGCTCGGCACCGACGACCAGGGCCGCGACATCATGGTCCGGATCGCCTACGGGGCGCGGATCTCACTGATCGTCGGCGTGCTGGCGACCGCGCTGACCGTCGCCGTCGGCGCCATCGTCGGCCTGATCGCGGGCTACTTCGGCGGGGTCACCGACTCGATCCTCGCCCGGTTCATGGACTGGCTGCTGGCCATCCCGTTCCTGCTGTTCGCGATCTCGCTGGTCACGATCATCGGGGCCGGCCTGACCGTGGTCATCATCGTGATCGGGTTCTTCGGCTGGGCGTCGGTCGGCCGTATCGTCCGCGGCCAGGTGCTGTCGATCAAGGAACGCGAGTTCGTCGAGGCGGCCCGGGCGCTGGGGTCCGGCCCCTGGCGGATCATGTTCATCGACATCCTGCCCAACGTGATCGCGCCGATCATCGTCTACTCGACGTTGCTGATCCCGCTGTCGATCGTGACCGAGGCGTCGCTGTCGTTCCTCGGCGTCGGCATCCCGGCCCCGACGGCCGACTGGGGTCAGATGATCAGCGCCTCGCAGAGCGTGTATCAGTACGGCGCCTGGTGGTACCTGGTGTTCCCGAGCGCCGCCCTGCTGATCACCACGCTGGCCTTCAACATCTTCGGTGATGGCGTCCGCGACGCGTTCGACCCGCGCGGCGACCAGCTCTTCGTCTAGGAGTCCCCTGTGGCACGGTTTTTGATTCGCCGCATCCTCCAGGGCATCCTGGTCATGTGGCTGGTGACGGTCGGCGTCTACCTGATCTTCTACATCGGCCCCGGGCCGGGCGCGGTCGCCCGTACCCTGGCCGGTAAGTCGGCCACCCCGCAGGTGGTGGCGGAAGTGTCCCACCGGCTGCTGCTGGACCGGCCGATCTACGTGCAGTACGGCCACTTCCTGTGGCTGCTGCTGCACGGCGACCTCGGCTACTCCTTCTACCACCAGCAGTCGGTCAACTCGATCATCGGCGCCGCCTTCCCGATCACGCTGTCGCTGGTCATCGGCTCGGCGATCTTGTGGATCGTGCTCGGCGTGCTGAGCGGCGTGCTGTCGGCGGTGCGGGCCCGGTCGATCCTCGACCGCACGTTCACGCTGCTGGCGCTGATCTTCTACTCGATGCCGACGTTCGTGCTCGGGCTGCTGCTGTTGCTGGTCTTCTACTACGAGCTGACCATCCACGGCATCCACGCCTTCCCCGGATCCGGCTTCACCTCGATCACCGCCAATCCGTGGCAGTGGTTCCGGGGCCTGATCCTGCCGTGGATCACGCTGGCGCTGGTCTCGGCGGCCACCTACACCCGGCTGACCCGCGGGTCGATGCTGGACGTGATGGGGGAGGACTACATCCGCACCGCCCGGGCCAAGGGCATGCCGGAGCGCCGGGTGATCTTCCGGCACGCGCTCCGGGCCGCCCTCACCCCGGTCGTCACCCAGTACGGCATCGACGTCGGCGTGCTGCTCGGCGGGGCCATCATCACCGAGGTCGTGTTCGGCATGCCGGGGCTCGGCTTCACCGCCGTCCAGGCCATCCAGCAGCAGGACCTGCCGGTGGTCATCGGCGTGGTGATCGTGGCCGCGGCCGCCGTGGTGCTGGCCAACATCGTGGTCGACGCGCTCTACGCGGTGCTCGACCCGCGCGTCCGCTTGCATTAAAAAACTGGGGTGCCCGCACCAGCGGGCACCCCAGTTGCCGTTTCTACAGGCCGCCCGGCTCGCCCCGTCGCCCGCGCCGGCGCAGATAGCGCTCAAACTCGCGGGCGATCGCGTCCCCGCTGGCCTGCGGCAGGTCGGTGGCGTCCTTGGCCTCTTCCAGGGTGCGGACGTACTCGGCCACCTCGGAGTCCTGCTGAGCCAGCTCGTCGACCCCGCGCTCCCAGGCCCGCGCCTCCTCGGCCAGGTCGGCCAGCGGCAGCGGGGCGTCGAGGATGTCCTCCACCCCGCGCAGCAGGGCCAGCGTCGCCTTGGGGTTGGGCGGGGTGGCGACGTAGTGCGGCACCGACGCCCACAGCGAGACGGCCGGGATGCCGGCCTGGGCCAGCTGGTACTGCACGACCCCGAGGATCCCGGTCGGGCCCTTGTAGTCCGAGAACGGCGCGGTCACGTTGGCCGACAGCTTCGGGTCGGACGCGCCGATCGACACCGGGACCGGGCGGGTGTGCGGCGCGTCGGCCAGCAGCGCGCCCAGCAGGATGACGGACTCCACACCCAGCTCGGTCAGGCCCTGCACCAGCTCGCTGGTGAACGCCCGCCAGCGCATGTTCGGCTCGATCCCGTGCACCAGCACGATGTCCTTGTCCAGCCCGGTGCCGGTGGCGGCGGTCTCGCCGTCCGCGTCGTCCTCGCCGTCCGCGGCCGCGGGGTCGGCGGGCGCCGCCTCGGCCGCCTGCTCGGCCTGGGCCCCGGCGGCCCGCTCGGCGGCGGCGGCGCGGTCGGCGGCCGCCTCGGGGGTCAGGTCCGGCGCCTCGGCGCAGGCGACCGACAGCCGGGTGGTCGGCCACACCAGCCGTTCGATCTGGCCTTCGTTGATCTCGACGACCGGCCGCGTGACCTGGAAGTCGTAGAAGTCATCGGGCTCGATAGCGGCGATCGGCGTCGCCTGCCACGCGATCCCGAGATGACTGATGACGCCACTGGCGGCTTCTCCGGCGTCATTCCAACCCTCGAAGGCGGCTATGGCGACGGGCGAGTTGAGCTTCCCCAGCCGATCAAACTCGATGGCTCCCCCCTCCTCCCAATTCGGTTTTCCGGGTGCCTACTAGTGGTCTCCAGCCTACGTGCCCGGTGACCCTGGCAGCAGCATGAGCCAGAAGCCGCGCCGCAATCGGCGGCCGGTCAACGGTATTTCCGCCCGTCTGTCCCTTCTCTAAAGAGCGGGCACCACCACGGATCCGTACACTGAAGACGGTGAACGCGCCTGTGACTGAGAATGCAACCAGTGACGCCGGGGATACGCTGAGGTCGGCCCTGGCGGCCAGGGTCGTTGTGGCCGACGGTGCCATGGGCACGATGCTGCAGGCCAGCGACGCCAGCCTCGACGATTTCGACGGCCACGAAGGCTGCAACGAGATCCTCAACGTGACCCGGCCGGACATCGTCCGCTCGGTGCACGACGCCTACTTCGCGGCCGGAGCCGACTGCGTCACCACCAACACGTTCGGCGCCAACTGGGCCAACCTCGGTGAGTACGATATCGCCGACCGGATCTTCGAGCTGTCCGAGGCGGGTGCCCGCATCGCCCGCGAGGCCGCCGACGCGGCCGCCGCCCCCGGCCGCCCGCGCTGGGTGCTCGGCTCGATGGGACCCGGCACCAAGCTGCCGACCCTCGGCCACGTCGCGTTCAGCGTGCTGCGCGACGCCTACCAGCAGAACGCGGCCGGCCTGCTGGCCGGCGGGGCCGACGCGATCATCATCGAGACCTGCCAGGACCTGCTGCAGCAGAAGGCCGCGATCGTCGGCGCCCGCCGCGCGATCACGGCTGCGGCGGACGCCGGGTCCACCGCCGACGTGGTGCTGATCGCCCACGTCACCATCGAGACGACCGGCACCATGCTGCTCGGCAGCGAGATCGGGGCCGCCCTGACCGCGCTGGAGCCGCTCGGCATCGACCTCATCGGGCTGAACTGCGCCACCGGCCCCGAGGAGATGAGCGAGCACCTGCGCTACCTGGCCGCCCACGCCCGGGTGCCCCTTTCCTGCATGCCCAACGCCGGCCTGCCCGAGCTGACCTCGGACGGCGCCCGCTACCCGCTGACCGCGAGCCAGCTGGCCGACGCGCACGAGCGGTTCACCACCGAGTTCGGCCTGTCGCTGGTCGGTGGCTGCTGCGGCACCACCCCCGAGCACATTGCGGCGGTGGTCGACCGGGTCGGCGGCCGCGAGCTCACCTGGCGGCGGCCGCGGCCCGAGCCGGGGGTGTCCTCGCTCTACTCGCACGTGCCGTTCCAGCAGGACACCACGTTCCTGGCCATCGGCGAGCGCACCAACGCCAACGGGTCCAAGGCGTTCCGCGAGGCGATGGCGGCCGAGCGCTACGACGAGTGCGTGGAGATCGCCCGCGCCCAGACCCGCGACGGCGCCCACGTGCTCGACGTCTGCGTCGACTTTGTGGGCCGCGACGGCGTGGCCGACATGAAGGAGATCGCCGGCCGGTTCGCCACCGCCGCCACCTTGCCGCTGGTGCTGGACTCGACCGAGCCGCCGGTCATCCAGGCCGGCCTGGAGATGCTGGGCGGCCGGGCGGTCGTCAACTCGGTCAACTACGAGGACGGCGACGGCTCCGACTCCCGCATCGCCAAGATGATGCCGCTGGTCCGCGAGCACGGGGCCGCCGTCATCGCCCTCACCATCGACGAGCAGGGCCAGGCCCGTACCGCCGACTGGAAGCTGTCGGTCGCCACCCGGCTGATCGAGGACCTGACCGGCAACTGGGGCATGCGCCGGTCCGACATCATCGTCGACTGCCTGACCTTCCCCATCGCCACCGGCCAGGAGGAGACCCGCCGGGACGCGATCGAGACGATCGAGGCGATCGCCGAGCTCAAGCGGCGCTACCCCGAGGTGCAGACCACGCTCGGGGTCTCCAACGTCTCGTTCGGCCTCAAGCCCGCCGCCCGGGCCGTGCTCAACTCGGTGTTCCTGGCCGAGTGCGTGCGGGCCGGGCTGGACTCGGCCATCGTCCACGCCTCCCGCATCGTGCCGGTCAACCGCATCCCCGATGAGCAACGGCAGGTCGCCCTCGACCTGGTCTACGATCGCCGCCGCGAGGGTTACGACCCGCTGAGCCGGTTCCTCGAATTGTTCGAGGGCGTGGACATGGCGGCGGTCAAGGAGACCCGGGCGGCCGAGCTGGCCAAGCTGCCGCTGTGGGAGCGGCTGAAGCGCCGCATCATCGACGGCGAGCGCAACGGGCTGGAAGCCGACCTGGACGAGGGCCTCACCCAGCGGCCCGCCCTCGAGATCGTCAACGACGTGCTGCTGGACGGCATGAAGACGGTCGGCGAGCTGTTCGGCTCCGGCCAGATGCAGCTGCCGTTCGTGCTCGCCTCGGCCGAGGTGATGAAGAGCGCGGTCGGCCACCTCGAGCCGCACATGGAACGGACCGGCGACGACGGCAAGGGCAAGATCGTGCTGGCCACGGTCAAGGGCGACGTGCACGACATCGGCAAGAACCTGGTCGACATCATCTTGTCCAACAATGGCTACGACGTGGTCAACATCGGCATCAAGCAGCCGATCTCGTCGATCATCACCGCCGCCGACGAGCACAACGCCGACGCCATCGGCATGTCCGGCCTGCTGGTCAAGTCGACCGTGGTCATGCGGGACAACCTGGCCGAGCTGAACTCGCGGGGGATGGCCCAGCGCTGGCCGGTGCTGCTCGGCGGGGCCGCCCTCACCCGCGCCTACGTCGAGCAGGACCTGGCCGCGCTGTTCGACGGCGAGGTCCGCTACGCCCGCGACGCCTTCGAGGGGCTGCGGCTGATGGACGCGGTGATGGCGGTCAAGCGCGGCGAGGACGGGGCGGCGCTGCCCGAGCGGCGGACCCGCAAGGTCCAGCGGCCGCTGCGGTCGCTGCCGGACCCGGCCGACGGCGAGCCCCCGGTGGCCCGGTCGGACGTGGCCGAGTTGACCGACCTGCCCGAGCCGCCGTTCTGGGGCACCCGGGCGGTCAAGGGCATCTCGCTGGCCGACTACACCCCCTACCTGGACGAGCGGGCCACGTTCATGGGCCAGTGGGGGCTCAAGCCCGGCCGCGGGGCCGACGGGACCAGCTACGAGGAACTGGTCGAGGAGCACGGCCGCCCGCGGCTGCGGATGTGGCTGGAGCGGGCCCGGGCCGAGGGGCTGCTGGAGCCGGCCGTGGTCTACGGCTACTTCCCCTGCGTCAGCGAGGGCAACGACCTGGTCATCCTGGATGAGGACGGCAAGGAGCGGGAGCGGTTCACGTTCCCGCGCCAGCGCCGCGACCGCCACCTGTGCCTGGCCGACTTCTTCGCCTCGCGCGAGGCGGCCGAGGCGTCCGGCCGCCCCGACGTGGTCGCGTTCCAGCTGGCCACCGTGGGCCACCGGGTCAGCGAGGCGACCGCCGAGCTGTTCGCCAAGAACTCCTACCGCGACTACCTTGAGCTGCACGGCCTGTCGGTTCAGCTCACCGAGGCGCTGGCCGAGTACTGGCACACCCGGGTCCGGCGCGAGCTGGCCATCGCCGATCAGGACTCCGACAACATCGAGGACTTCTTCCGGCTCGGCTTCCGCGGCGCCCGCTACTCGTTCGGCTACCCGGCCTGCCCCGACCTGGCCGACCGGGCCAAGGTCGCCCGGCTGCTGCGGCCGGAGGAGATCGGCGTCGAACTCACCGAAGAGATGCAGCTTGTTCCCGAGCAGTCCACCGACGCGCTCGTGGTCCATCACCCCGAGGCGAAATACTTCAGCACGTGACCCATGAATCCCTTCAGGCCGTCCTGTTCGACATGGACGGCCTGCTCATCGACTCAGAGCCGCTCTGGTTCGAGGTCGAAACCGACGTGATGACCCGGCTCGGCGGCACCTGGACCCCGGCCGACCAGCAGGCCCTGCTCGGCAGCTCGCTGGACAACTCGGTGCGCTACTTCCTGGAGCGCGCCAAGGTCCCGGCCGACCCGGCCGAGGTCGGCGAGTGGATGACCGGCGGCATCGTGGCCAAGGTCCGCGACCACGGCGTCCCGATCATGCCCGGCGCGATCGACCTGGTCCACGCCGTCGCTGCCGTCGGCCTGCCCTACGCCTTGGTCACGTCCTCCCAGCGCCGGTTCGTGGACGCGGTGCTGGCCCGCACCGGCCTGACTTTCCCGGTCGCGGTGACCGGCACCGACGTCACCCGCAGCAAGCCCGACCCCGAGCCCTACCTGCTGGCCGCCCGCCGCCTGGAGGCGCCCCCGTCGGCCTGCCTGGTGCTCGAGGACTCGCTCACCGGCGTCACCGCCGCCGAGGCGGCCGGCTGCTTCGTGGTCGCGGTCCCGACCCTGGGCGGCATCGACCCCCGCCCGGGACGCTGGGTGCGTAAGTCGTTGGAGGGTGTGGACGTCGACTGGCTCCGCCGGGCTTGGGCCGAGGGTCATTTGGCCGCCGCGTAGCCCGGCCACCACCGCCTCCGCGGCCACCACTCGTGCCCGCGTACCCCGGCCACCACTCACCTCCCGCGTACCCCAGTCGCCACCACGCCGCCGCGTAATATCTCGAATTTCGTTCGTCAGGCGCGTCATCGCAGGTCAGGCCACTATTTACCCGCCCCAACTGGTGCGGCGCGCCCTCCCGGGGGCTCATCTGGTGCCCGAACTGTGTCACGATGGGGTGAGGGGAACCCGGCGACGTCGAGGTGGGCAGATGTCGACTTACAACTCGATCGCATGGCTGCCGCTCTGTGCGGGGCTGACCGGAATCGGCCTGGTCATCAGCTGGTTCGTATTCCGCCGGCGAGGCTTCGGCTCCGGCCTGCGCACAGTGGCCTGGTCGCTGCTGCCGCTGGCCGCCTACCTGACCGGCTCCATCGAGATGTTCTGGAAGATCGGCACCGCCATCGGCAACTTCGCCGCCCACCTGGTGCTGTCACCCAAGGTCTGGTCCGGCGTCGGCGTCGCCGCCCTGGCCGCGGTGTTGTTTGTGGTATCCGGCCCCGCCAAGCGCCGTCGCCGCCGCCGTCGCGGCCAGCCCGACGCGGCCGACGAGGCCGCCGCCACCAGCCCCGGCGCTCAGCGTCCGGCCGTGCCCGAGAAGGCCGCTGCCAACGGGGCCGGCCGCAAGCAGCTCGAGCCCACCCCCTCCCGCGCCGCCAAGTCGGCCAAGTCGCCCGAGCCCGACGACGACATGCGCGAAATAGAAGAGATCCTCCGCCGCCGCGGCATCAACTAACCCGCGCTCGCCCGGCCCGCCGCTGTCACCCCCGTGTTACCGGCATCAAACCGGGTGGTTAATACAGTCACGATTAAGCTACGACTTCGACGCGGAGCTGGACACCTGCCACCAATGTGTAGAATGCCGTTCTAACCGAGGTCGCATTAAGTCATTGACGCCTGCAGAGCTTCAGGGGTCGGGCCGGATGACACCCATATCGAACGCGACCAAGTCAGCAGGAGTCGATGGCTGCGCTAGTCGTGCCGTGTGAAGTGCGCAGGGGAGAAGGTAAGACTGTCCCCGTCTTTGGTGTCCGCCCATTCTTTTCCGCCGCTCCACCTGCGAGTATTTACGCGGTCACCGTTGGTGACATTTGCGGCGAGCCGGGCCTTTTGCCAAAGCTTTACGCTGCAATTTGCCGCTTCTCCACAACAATTCCCGGCCATTCCTGGTGCCGGGTGGGTATGGCCAGGGGACCTTATCGTGGTGCCCGGCTGTGCCTTACTATGGCTTCCGCCCGGAAGGACCTTGACCAGAGGTCGCCGGGCAAAGCCAACGGCGCGCCCGGTAATTTCTCACCGGCCGCCGTGCTCACATTTATGGCAAAAGGAGCATGCTCATGAGAGCTTTGCCCAAACGTTACGCCGTACTGGCGCTGGCGGGTATTGCCGCCATGAGCCTGGCGGCGTGCGGGGGGTCATCGTCGAGCTCGGGGAATTCCTCGTCAAGCTCGGGGAAGCCGGTCTACGGCGGCACACTGCACATCGTCGCGGCCAGCGGTCCCGACCACATCGACACGGTTCCCGCGTACTACACCGCGGACTATGAACTCGAGAAGGCGTACACCCGGCAGCTCCTGTCCTACCCGACGGTCCCGGCCAGCAGCACCACCAGCTCGGCCTGGCAGCAGGACGTCACGCCGCAGGCCGACATCGCGACCGTGGTGCCGAGCACGTCCAACGGCGGCATCACCAACGGCGGCAAGACCTACACCTTCCACATCAAGACGGGTGTGGACTGGGACTCCTCGCCGGCCCGGCCGGTCACCGCGGACGACTTCATCCGCGAGTTCAAGGCGTTCTTCAACCCGGTCAGCCCGGTCGGCAACCCGAGCTACTACGAGAGCACGATCGCGGGCCTGACCTCGTACGCCAGCGCGGAGACCTCTTACTTCTCCAGCAAGTCGCACGCGCCGACCGCGGCCAACATCGCGGCCTTCCAGAACTCGCACAACATCTCGGGGCTGTCGGCCCCGAACTCGTCGACGCTGCAGATCAACCTGACCGCGCCGGCCAGCGACTTCCTGTACATGATGGCGATGCCGTTCGCCTCGGCCCGCCCGGTCGAGTACGACAAGTACGTCCCCAACAGCCTGCAGCTCGACCAGAACACGCTGTCGGACGGCCCGTACAAGATCACCTCGTACCAGCCCGGCAAGTCGATCACGCTGGCCAAGAACTCGGCCTGGAAGGCGTCGACCGACACGCTGCGCAAGGCCTACGTGAGCAGCATCGTGGTCACCGAAGGTGTCACCTCGGCCGCCACCCAGCTGGCCGACATGCAGGCCGGCACCCAGGACCTGCCGAACGACACGCCGCTGAACCCGCCGTCGATCCCCGGCCTGCTCAGCAGCAAGCCGGCCAACTTCAAGATCTACCCGTGGTCCAGCACCCAGCCGTACCTGATCTTCAACCTGCAGAGCCCCAACAGCAACAACGCGATGAAGAAGCTGGGGGTCCGGCAGGC
>Ga0213875_10000134_pt1 | contig 82367 bp, 72 predicted proteins | sample BarmaccomBMRX_R8_FD_160105 | JGI IMG/M metagenome (GOLD analysis project Ga0213875, IMG submission 160105) | Root-associated microbial communities from Barbacenia macrantha in rupestrian grasslands, the National Park of Serra do Cipo, Brazil - RX_R8 | ecosystem: Host-associated > Plants > Roots...
ACGCCCATCAGAAAGCCGGCGGAGAACACCTGAAGACCGTGCAGTCGCGGCGTTTCGCCGATCGACCAGGCAACCGCGTTGACGATCGCCAGCACCGTGAGGACGCCGAAGCCGTACCCGGGTAGCGTGCGAAATCTGATCATGACAAGGCCCCTTGGGAAGACAGGGATTCGATCGCGCCGACAAGCAAACGTAGAAAACGGAAAAAGTGTACCGAGGCAGCTTTCTCCTAGTCGCGCAGCAATTCGTTGATCGAGGTCTTGGCCCGGGTCTGCGCGTCGACCTGCTTGACGATCACCGCGCAGTAAAGGCTCGGTCCCGGGCTGCCGTCGGGCAATGCCCGGCCCGGCATTGCCCCAGGTACGACCACCGAATAGGCCGGCACCCGGCCGGTGTGGATTTCGCCGGTGTTGCGGTCGACGATGCGTGTGGTGGCGCTGATGAAGGTACCCATCGCCAATACCGCGCCTTCCTCGACGATGACCCCCTCGACGACCTCGCTGCGCGCCCCGATGAAGCAATTATCCTCGATGATGACCGGCTCCGCCTGCAGCGGCTCGAGCACGCCGCCGATCCCGACCCCGCCCGACAAATGGCAGTTGCTGCCGATCTGGGCGCAGGAGCCGACAGTGGCCCAGGTGTCGACCATCGTGCCGCTGCCGACGTAGGCGCCGACATTCACAAAGCTCGGCATCAGCACGACGTTGGGCGCGATATGGGCCGAATGGCGCACGATCGAGCCGGGGACGGCGCGGAATCCGGCCTCGCGGAAGCGGTTTGACGACCAGCCCGCGAATTTCGACGGCACCTTGTCCCACCATCGGGCAGCGCCGCGCTCGGGATCGACCGGACCGCCCGGAATCTCGGCCATGTCGTTGAGGCGGAAGGACAGCAGCACGGCTTTCTTCAGCCATTGATGGACCTGCCAGCGTCCGCCGCTCTTCTCGGCGACACGCAACTGCCCGGTATCGAGCCCGTCGAGGGCCGCCGCCACGGCGTCGCGATAGGCTCCTTTGGTGGCGGTCGATATCTCCTCGCGCGCTTCCCAGGCGGCATCGATGATCGGGGCGAGATCGGCATCTGTCATGGCGTGATCCGCAGCGTGGCTGCAAAGGGCTAAGAAACAGCTGCGGCAACATGCTGGAGGCGCCGCCGCGGAGTCAACCGGACCCGCAGCAACAGCAAGGCCCCGCGAGATGTGCGCGGGCCGCCCCGGGTCGAGGTGAGCCGAAGCCGTTGCGCCGCCGTTCGCCCGTCGGGAAGCGCAGGATCGGCATCGGAGATCGCGCATGGTTGCCTGGGCGGCGCTGCTCGCCGGCATCGCCGGCTATATCGACGCGATCTGTTTTCTGCAGCTCGGCAAGGTGTTCGCCGCCAACATGACCGGCAATCTGGTTCATCTCGGGCTCGATGCGGCGGCCGCAGAGTGGTCGGGCTGCGGCCGCGATGCGGCGGTGATCCTGGCCTATCTGTTCGGCGTCGTGCCGGCCCGGCTATTGCTGCGGGCACACCGGCGCCCGCGGCAGGCATTTGCGGTCGAAGCGGTTCTGATTGCGGCGGCGTCGGCGGCGGCCCGGTCGCCGCTTGCCGCCCCCGTCCTCGCCGTGGCCATGGCGATCCAGAACGAGGCGGCCGCTCATGGCGGCTTTGTCGGGCTAAACGTCGGGTTCATTACCGGCGACCTCGAAAAGCTCGGCGAGCGGTTCGTGGCCGAAATGCTGCCGGGACGGCGGCGCGACCCGAAGCCGCGTCTCATCCTGGTGATCCTGGCCGGCTACGCGGCGGGAGCCGCGGCGGGCAGCGGCGCAACCGGGCTGCTGCCAATGCCGCTGCTGGTCCCGGCCGCATTGCTGCTGATTTCGGCATCGATACCGGCGCGGTGGAGCTGGCTGCGCCCGGCCATCCCGGCTGTGGGCGAGGGCTGAGGCACGATGCCGGCCCGGCTGCAGCACGCTTGACAGCGGCGCCCGGCGCCGGCACACCGGCGGCGCAATCGGCAGGCGCTGCCGAGGTTCCGGGCGGCTGAGGCGCATGCTGTTCTCCGATTATGCTTCGGCCATCCTGCTCGGCATCATTGAGGGCCTCACCGAGTTTCTGCCGGTCTCCTCGACCGGGCATCTGATCCTGGCCGACGCGCTGCTCGGCATCGAGGGCCCGGAAAGCAAGCTGTTCGACATCGTGATCCAGCTCGGCGCGATCCTGGCGGTGTGCTGGGTGTACCGCGACCGCCTGTTCGCAGCCGCAATCGGGATCGGCGTGAACCCGGCGGCGCAGCGCTTTGTCGCCAACATCCTCGTCGCGTTTCTGCCGGCGGCGGTCGTCGGCGTGCTGCTCTACCGCTTTATCAAAGACATCCTGTTCTCGCCGTGGGTCGTCGCGGTCAGCCTGATCGTCGGCGGCGTGCTGATCCTCGTCATCGAGCGGGTGCGGCCGCGACCTCGTGTCCACGAGGTCGACCAGATGCGGCTGGGCACCGCGCTGGGCATCGGCTGCTGCCAGATCCTGGCGATGATCCCGGGGGTTTCGCGCGCCGGCGCGACGATCATGGGGGCCTTGATGCTGCGGGTCGATCGCCCGACCGCCACCGAGTTCTCGTTTTTTCTGGCGATTCCGACGATGCTCGGGGCGACGGTTTACGATCTCTACAAGAACCGCGCGATCCTGTCCCTGGAGGGCTCGGCGCTGATCGCGATCGGTTTCGTTGTCGCCTTTATCTGCGCGCTCTTCGTGGTGCGCACGCTGGTTGGTTTCGTCAGCCGCCACGGCTTTGCCGTGTTCGCGTGGTACCGCATCGCGCTCGGCGCCATAGCCTTGGTGCTGCTGACCCTGGCGGGGTGACCGGAGCCGCCGCGGGCTGATGCAAGGACCCGAAAGGGTGCCGCATTGAATCGAGCGCATCTACATCGGGTGACGGTTCGTAAATGGGGCTTCTCTGTCGGAGAAGGCAGCGCCATTGCAAAGATGGCCGCTGCACACCCAGATAGAAAGCTATGGCCTTCGATACGCTCTCCTATGCCCGCCGCCTGAAGGCGGCGGGGGTTCCCGACAGTCAGGCCGAGGCGATCGCCGATGCCACACGCGAGTTGGTCGTCTCAACTCCGCAACGAAGGCCGACCTCGCTTCGTTGGAGCAGCGCCTTGTGGCCGCCATGGACACGCAGTCGCTCCGGCTTACCGTCCGTCTCGGTGGCCTGATCGGCATCGGCGTCGCCCTCCTCGCAGCGATCATCGAGCTTTAACGCACCGATTTGGCCGGCCGAGCGGGAGTGGATCGCAGCCCGAGCGATTTACCCGCAACCTCGCCCCGTGCCCGGTTATCCTGTGCCGGTCCCGGGCCGAAGGGTATTGAAGAGCTTGTTCAGGTATGCTCCCCGTAACCGCGCCTGAAGGATCGAAATGCCGGGTTAGCACAGTGGCAGTGCAGCGGTTTTGTAAACCGAAGGTCGGGGGTTCGAATCCCTCACCCGGCACCGTCGCTTTCCGGCGACGTGCCTCTGGATCGGTCGGGTATTAGCGGCATAATGGCGTATCGCCCCGCTCCCCGGAGGGCCGCCATGGCACGGATTTCGAGCCGATCGACGTTTCTGCAAGCAGCCTCGGTCGCGGTCGCCTTGGCGATGATCATCGCGGCGCAGCGCGGCGCGCTGTCGGCCTCGGAAGAGGGCCCCGACGCGACGCCGGCGCAGAATTTTCAGGCCGAGCACGAGGTCGGCCATCGTTTCCATATCGATCCCGCCGACCTGCCGGCGCCCAAAACCGGACCGATCGTGACCGACCGCTCGCTGATCGTGCCGTTCACCAGCCAGACCCTGCAGGTGCCGCAGGGCTTCACCGCTACTGTCTTCGCCTCCGGCCTGGCCAACCCGCGCCGCCTCCTGGTGTTGCAGAACGGCGACGTGGTCGTGGCCGAGCAGAGTGCGGGCTATCTGACGCTGTTGCGTGACGACGGCACCGGGCACGCGGTCTGGATCGACCGCCATGTCGAGGATCTCAACAAACCCTACGGCCTGGCGTGGCAGGGCGACCATCTGCTGGTGGCCGACCAGGACGGCATCTGGAAGGTGCCGCATGTCCCCGGCGCGCTGCGTCCCGGGCGGCCGGCCCCGGCGGAAAGCGCGGCGCAGGTGCCGCCTGACCAGCGCAAGCCGCAATCCGGCGCCTACGGCGCCGAAATGATCACCAAGAAGGGCGTGTTCGGCATCGTGCAGGGTCACCAGAACCGACATCTCGCGATCGACCCGAAGACCGGGGCATTGTTCGTCGGCGTCGGCTCTTCTGGTAATCTCGGGATCGAGCCCGAACCCAAGGCCACGATCCAGCGCTTCGATGCCGACGGGTCGAACCAGATGACCTATGCCGCGGGCACGCGCAACCCGACCGCGCTCGCCTTTCACCCCGACACCGGCGATCTTTGGGCGCTCGTACAGGAGCGCGACGGCCTCGGCGACAACCTGCCTTCGGATTATCTGATCCGCGTGCAGCAGGGCGGGTTCTACGGCTGGCCTTATGCCTATATCGGCAAGCACCCGCAGCCCGGTTTCGCGCAAATGGCGCCCGACAAGGTCGAGGCGACGATCGCCCCGGACCTGTTGTTCCAGGCCCATTCCTCGCTGCTGGATCTCGCATTCTACGAGGGCGACCAGTTCCCGGCCGAATACAAGGGCCAGCTTTTCGTCGCGCTCAAAGGTTCATGGAACCGCTCGATCCCGACCGGCTACAAGGTCGTGCTCGTGCCGTTCAAGGACGGCAAGCCGGAAGGCTATTACCAGAACTTCGCCACCGGGTTCTGGGCCTCGGGCGAGCAGCGCGCCGAAGTGTGGGGCCGCCCCGCGGCGCTCGCCGTCGCCAAGGACGGCGCGCTGCTGGTCGCCGACGACACCGGCGGCACGATCTGGCGCATTTCCTACACGGGCAACCGCTAGGCCCGCAGCAGCTCGGCCATGCCGGATATACCCGAGGCGAGGCCGGGGAACACCGTCGCCAGCTGGCGGTCGCCGAGACGCAGATGCCGTTCGAGGACGGCGGCGAGCACCGCGCGGTAATCGGTCGTCACGGCAAGGTCGCGGCCTTCGTAGAGCTGGGCGGCCGCAAGTCCGGGCCAGTCGCCGTAAACGCGGCCGCCCTTGACCGCTCCGCCGAGGAGCCAGATCACGTTGCCGTGGCCATGATCGGTGCCGCCATTGCCGTTCTCGCGGACGGTGCGGCCGAATTCGGACAGCACGACCACGACCGTATCGTCCCAGTCGCGGCCGAGCCCGCGGGCCAGCCCGGCGAGGCCATCGCCGAGCGGTTTCAGATGGTTGGCGAGCTGGCCGCCCTGGTTGCCCTGATTGACATGCGTATCCCAGCCGCCAAGGCTGGCGAAGGCGAGCCGGATGCGGCGATCCTGGCCGATCATATGCGCCAGCTGGGCGGCCTCGACCGGGAAACCCTGCGGCGGCGGGGCGCCGTTATCGGCGATGCGCTCCTCGGTCGGAAGATCGCCGATCAGTTCGGCACGCGCCGTCCGGCCCTGGCGATAGGCCTCGCTCTGCCGGTCGTTTCCGGCATAGAGCCGGTCGAAAGCGCTGGCCACCTCGGGCTTGTCGATCGGCATCGATTGTGCCGCCTGCGGTCCGAGCGGGAGGTTGGCGACCGGCATCGGACCGGCGAGAATGCGCGGCAGGGTGGGCCCGACGCTGACGGCGTCGGCCGGGCCGTGCGGGCCGGGGAGCGCCGCCAACAGCCGGTTCATCCATCCGTCTTGCGTCAGGCTGCGTCCGGGCGTGCCGTTCTCGATGAAGAGCTGCGCGTCGAAATGCGAGCGCGTGCCATCGGGCGACCCGGCGGCATGGACGAAGGCGAGCGCGCCGTCATGCCACAATGGCATCAGCGCGGCGAGGGCGGGATGCAGGCCAAACCGCTGGTCAAGCGGCAGGACCCCTCCCGGGTCGCCGGGTCGCGGGATCGCGATCGACGGCCGCACCGCGTAATAATCCGCTTCGGCATGGGGTACGACGACGCTGAGGCCGTCGACCGCACCGCGCAGGAAAATCACGATCAGTCGTTTCGGCCCCCCCGGCGCGGTCGCGGCCCAGGCCGGCGCCGCGGCCGACAGCAAGCCGGCCGCAGCCGTGAATCTGAGCAGATCGCGCCGGTTCATGACCGCACCCCTCAACGCCGCATGAAATCCGGGCTGCCGAGGATCAGCGCGCCCCGCAATCCGGCCGGCGCCTCGGCCACGACCTCGCTCGTCTGCCGGCTCAGCATCGGCCCGAGCAGGCGGGCCAGCTGCGCCGCATCGACCGGTTCGCCGCGGGGCTGTTCGGTCGCGGCCGGAGCTGCGGGCCCCGGAGCTGCGGCCCCCGGAGCTGCGGCCGGCAGCAGCGCCGGTTGCGGCGCCGGAGGGGCGGAGAGCGGTGTGCCGATCGGCAGGCCGCCGCGGGCGTAGGCGGTCGCGAAGCTGATCCGCAACGTCGCCGCGTCCGGGCTGAGCCAGGCGTCGCCGGTGTTTTTGTACCCGTCCGGGGTCTGACACCCGTAAAGCCGCATGCCCATGCGGTTCATCGCGCCGAGCAGCGGGCGCGGGTTGCGTACCGGCACTCCGGCAGCGCGCGCGACCGAAATCACGAATTGGTACGGCGTCTTATATTTAGCACCGATGCTGTCGCGGAACTCGCGGCTGGCGAAGAGGGCCTTCAGCACCGCCCGGATGTCGCCGTCGGTCTCGCGAAAGCGCGCGGCGAGCTGCTCGACCAACGCTGCAGGCGGCGCGTCCGCAACGAAATACTGCGCCAGCTCGAAGCCGATATGGCGCGCCGTCGCCGGGCTGCGCGCCAGCCGATCGAGGGCCTCGACCGCCTCGGCCTCGCCGCTCTGACGCAGGATCTTGCCGAGAAATTCCTTGCCCGCGAAATCGTGGCGCGACGGATCGAAGCCGGAGGCCGGGCCGGTGCCGTCGCGCAGGTCTCTGCGGTTGATGCCCCAGCCGGTCAGCACGCGCGCCAGAGTGACGACATCCTGCTGGGTGTAGCCGCCATCCGCCCCGAGCGTATGCAGCTCCATGACCTCGCGCGCGTAATTCTCGTTGAGGCCGACCTCTTTGCCGCGGGCGCCGGGACTTCCGGGAGCGGTGTTCTCGGCGTTGTCGAGATAGACCAGCATCGCCGGATGGCGCGCCGTCGCCAACAGCAGATCGCGGAAATGGCCGAGGGCATAAGGCCGGATCGCCGCATTTTCGTAATCGCCGATCCACAGATGATCGAGGCCCTTGCCGACGAATACGTTGAAATGGTTGAACCAGAAATCGACCATGACCTCCTGCAGCTGGCGCCGGCTCAGCAGGGCGCGCAAGACGCGAGCATCGGAGGCCTGCTGCACGATGATCCGGGCGCGCTCGCGCCGGGCCTTGGCCTCTTCCGGGTCCGGCTTCGAACCCTGAACCGGCGTCAGCGGCCCGTATTCCGTGAACAGCTGCACCGGGTCGAGCTTCAGGGTGTCGAGTCCGGCGAGGCGCTGGGTCAGCTCCGGATTTTCCGGGATCGCCTCGGGGTGCAGCTGTTCATCGATGTATCGGTCGATCCCGATTGCCTCGACATGCTCGAGATCGGCGCGGGCCGGGCCGAACGCAACCCGATTCAGGACATGCTCGACCTCCCGGTCCGGCATTCCCTGCTCCGCCGCGGCGGACGGCGCAGGCAGCGACAGCAGCAGACACACGGCAAAGGCGAGCGGGGAAAATAAACGAACGAGCATCAGACGGTTTCGCGACGAGCTTCGACCGGATTGTATCGTGCCAACCGCCACGCCATCCCCGCCGGCGATGACGGCGCGCTGGCGCACCGACACGGCCCTCAACACGAGCGCGCCAGGGTAATGCGGCAACCGCGACGGAACGGCTGCGGCAACGCGCGAGCGTACCAAACCTGCGCGCCGGTCAGCACCAGTGCCGGTCCTTCGATCCGGCCTTGATAGGTCGCGCTATATTCATACCCTTCGGCCCTGGCGCCGCCCTGGAGCCTGATCTCGGGACCGGATAGCACCCCGCTTCCTGTCTCGATGACGCCGGAGAGTGTCGACGAGTCCGGGTTGTGAACCGGCCGTGAATAGGTCAGCTGATTGCCGTTCGCGACCAGCGTGAAATCGCCGGCAAGGGGGCGCGTGATCAGGCCGGGAATAACGGCGCAGTCGATTTGGCGCCGCCGGTTTCGGCGGTGGCCGCGGTTGCGGACGCAAACACAGCAGACAGGACGGCCGCAACCATCGCAATCCTAGGCAATGACCGTTCCTTTCGATTCGAGTCGCCGCAACGAGAGTCCCAAAATTTTCGGGGCCCGGCCTGCTCGCCCGGCCCGAGCGACGGGCACATGCATCGAAGCGTCAGAGCGCCAATGTCGCGGACGCGCCGTTAAGAATTCGGCAGCGAGGACGGGGGCGCTCCCGCTGTCAGTCGTACAGCATGCTGATGGTCTCGGCGACCAGCACCGGGCGCGAGCCGCCCTCGATCTCCATCGTGTTCTCGGAAGTGACTCGGACGCCGCCCTCGACCTTCTCAACCGATTTGATCTTCTGCCGCAGCCGGATGCGCGAGCCGGCCGGCACCGGGCCGGTAAAGCGAACCCGGTTCGAGCCGTAATTGATGCCGCGCGACCGCTTCTGGACCTCGTAGATTCCGTGCGCCAGGCGCGGCACCAGCGACAGCGTCAAAAAGCCGTGCGCGATCGTCTTGCCGCCCGGCATCTCGCGCTTGGCGCGCTCGACATCGACATGAATCCATTGATGGTCGCCGGTGGCGTCGGCAAACTTGTTTATCTGCTCCTGGCTTACGGTATACCAGTCGCTGACCCCGACCTCCTTGCCTTCATAGGCGGTCAGATCGGCCGGGCGTTCCACTTCCAGCATGGCTTCCCTCCTGTTTGCTACTCCGAGACTTCGGTTTCGTCATTGCCGGGCTTGACCCGGCAATTTCCGCATGGCGGAGGCCCGGGTCAGGCCCGGGCATGACGCGGTAATGAGTGCGGTCACGGCCGCATGCAGAATTTGCTTTCGCCGGGGCGGCGCAGTTTTTCGGCGAGGCGGGCAAAATCGCAGGCCAGCCGCCGAGTGTCGCGCGGATCGATGATCTCCTCGACCCAGAACGGCTCGGCGGTGCGGAACGGCGAGCGCAGCCGCTCCAGCCGCTCCTCGATCTCGGCCCGTTTCGCCGCGGGATCGGACGCCGCCTCGATCTCGGCGCGATAGGCCGCTTCGATGCCGCCTTCGAGCGGCAATGAGCCCCACCGCGCCGACAGCCAGGCATAGCGCATCGCAAAGCGGCCGTGCGGCTGGTTGACCGCGCCGGCAACCCCGAACACGTTTCGCACCAGGAACGTGCACCACGGCACACTCGTCTGATTGACCGCCGCCATCGCCCGCACGCCCCAGCGGATCGTCGCGGCTTTTTCGGCTTCGAGGCCGATATGGAAACCGGGGCAGTCGCACAGATAGAGGATCGGGAGGTGGAAGGTCTCGGCGAGATCGACAAAGCGGGTGATCTTGGCGCAGGCGTCGGCGGTCCAGCAACCGCCGTAGAAGAACGGGTCGCTGGCCATGACCGCGACCGGCAGTCCCTCGAGCCGGGCGAAGCCGGTGATGATCGGCCGCCCGAACATGCGGCCGATCTCGAAGAACGAGCCTCGGTCCACCACCGCCTCGACGATCGGGCGCATCTTGTAGACCTTGCGCCGGTCGCGCGGGATCGCCTCGAAGAGGAATTCGTCGCGCCGCGTGGGGTCGTCATCGCAGGGCGCGCGCGGCGCCACCTCGTCCACCGATGACGGCAGGTAGGACAGAAACCGGCGGGTGCGCTCGAACGCCTCTTCCTCGGTATCGACCGCGTCATCCACTGCACCGCAGCGGGTCTGGACCTCCCAGCCGCCCAGTTCGAAGCGGTCGAGCGGCTCGCGCCCGAGGGCGTTGACGACGGGCGGCCCGGCGACGAACAGCGCCGAGGTTTCCCTGGTCATGATTGAATAATGGCTCGCCGCCATGCGCGCCGCCCCAAGCCCGGCGACCGAGCCAAGCCCCAGCGCCACGACCGGCACCAGCCCGAGATTCGCTGTGGTGAAATAATAGGGCAGGTTGGAGCCGACCCGGCCGGGCAGGTTGGCGCGGCCGGTGGTCTCGATGGTCTTAACCGAGCCGCCGCCGCCCGAGCCTTCGATCAGGCGCACAATCGGCAGCCGCAGCTCATAGGCCATCTGCTCGGCCATCAGCGGCTTTTCGCGGATCGTGGCGTCAGCCGAGCCGCCGCGCACCGTGAAATCGTCGCCGACCACGACCACCGGGCGCCCGTCAATCGTCGCGCGGCCGAATACGCAATTGGACGGCACGAGATCGGCTAACCGGCCGTCGGAATCGTATTTGGCGCGGCCGGCGATTGCGCCGGTCTCATGGAAGCTGCCGAGGTCGGCGAGCTTGTCGATGCGCTCGCGCACGGTCAGCCGCCCGCCGGCATGCTGGCGCGCGATCTTGTCCTCGCCGCCGAGCCGCCGGGCTAGCCGCTCGCGTTCGCGCAATTCGTCGAGTTCCGGCTGCCAGCTCATAGCCGCTCCCGCCCAGCCTGCGTGTGCGCGTTATTATGGCGGCAATCCAGGCTCTTTACGATGGTAAGGAATTTCCTGCCGGGCTCCCGATCCCGTCAATCGTTCGACCGGCATAGATTGCTACAATCGAGGCGCGCGGTGCGGGGCGGCTGGGGAAGCTACCGCCGGCGGACCGCGGGGCGGTGCGGCGCTATCTGCGCGGGCGTCTCGCCGGGTTGGATTAGCGCTCGCGCCGGCGCACTTCATCGGCTTCCGGCGCCAGTCGATCGGCATCGCCGTCGCGCCCGCTCCCGGGATAAGAGCCGCCGGCGCGACGGCAGCAAGCGCCGTGTGGATTGCCGCTTGGCCGCAGCATGCTTCTTGCCGGATAGTCTGCACACCCGGCAGCGTGGAGGGGATCATGCCAAGCCCGCAATGTTTCGGTCGTAACGGCATCACGCGCCGCGGCGCAATCCGCATCGCCGCCGGGGCCGCACTGGCGCTGCCGGCGCTGCACGGGGTCCGCCGCGCGCACGCCGCCGACGCGAAAATCCTCAAAGTGATCCCCGAGGTCGATTTGAAGATTCTCGACCCGGTATGGACCACCGCGACGGTCACCTCGACCCACGGACTGATGGTCTACGACACGCTGTTCGCAATGGACCGCAAGCAGCAGGTCCATCCGCAGATGGTCGAAAAATTCGGCCGCGACGACGACGGCATGACCTGGCATTTCACGTTGCGCGACGGGCTCGGCTGGCATGACGGCACGCCTGTGACGGCGCGCGACTGTGTCGCCTCGATCCGCCGCTGGGCGGCGCGGTTCGGGCTGGCGACGACGATGATGCAGCGCACCGAGCGGCTCGACCCCGTTGACGACAAGAGCTTCATCCTGAAACTCAAGGAGCCGTTCGCGCCGGTCACGGAGACATTGGGCAGCCAGAGCCAGATGGGCTTCATGATGCGCGCCAAGGACGCCGAGACCGATCCCTACACGCAGCTCAAGGAGGCCATCGGCTCGGGGCCGTTTCGGTTCCTCGCCGACGAGTGGCGGCCCGGCGCCAGCGTCGCCTATGCCCGCAACCCCGATTACAAGCCGCGCTCCGAGCCGGCTGACGGGTTTTCCGGCGGCAAGGTCGTGCATGTCGACCGCGTCGAGTGGACGGTGATCCCGGAATCGAGCACGGCGGCAGCCGCGATCACGACCGGCGAGATGGATTTCTGGACCAACCCCGCCCCCGACAACCTGCCTCAGCTGAGCACCACCCCCGATGTCGCCTTGCAGCTGCTCGATCCGCTGGGGTGGCAACTGCACGTCCGCTTCAATTCGCTCGCCAAGCCGCTCGACAACGTCAAGATGCGGCAAGGGCTGCAGATGATGGTCGAGAGCCAGCAGGAGGCCTATCTGACCGCCACCGGCTTCACCGGCGAGTTCGGCCAGGTTTGTTTGGCCCCGTTTGTCTGCGGTTCGCCCAACGAAAGCATGGTCGGCACCGAGCGGTTCCAGAAATACGACCCGGAGCGGATCAAGGCGCTCTTCAAGGAGGGCGGCTACAATGGCGAGACCCTGGTCCTGATGGACCCGACCGACCAGCCGCATCTTCACATGCTGGCGCAGGTTCTCAACGAACACATGAAGACGCTCGGCCTCAACCCCGACATGCAGTCGATGGACTGGTCGACCCTGGTGTCGCGCCGCGCCGTCAAGGACCCGCCGCCGGCGCCGGGCGGCTGGCACATCTTCCCGACCGCGTGGCCGGCGGCGACGATGTCGAACCCGGTCGTCAACGCGCCGCTCGATACCAGCTGCGACGGCAAGAACTGGTTCGGCTGGCCCTGCGACGAGGAACTGCTGAAGCGGCGCCTGGCCTATCTCGCCGCCGCGACGCCCGAGGAGCGCCACAAGGCGATCGAGGCGATCCAGCTGCGCTTTTTCGAGTCGGCGCCCTACGCCTATGCCGGGCAATACTTCCCGCCGGTAGCCTTTCGCAAGGACCGTGTCCGCAACCCGGTCGGCCTCGGCAACCCGGTGTTCTGGAATCTCGAGAAATTCGCCTGACCCATCTCTGCGAGGAGCCAAGACATCATGCCTATCGAGCTGCATACCTGGAACACGCCGAACGGGCGCAAGATCAGCGTCGCGCTGGAAGAGATGGACCTGCAATACTCGGTCCATCCGATCAATATTTCCAAGGGTGAGCAGTTCAAGCCCGAATTCCTGAAGATCAGCCCCAACAACCGCATTCCCGCGATCGTCGACCCCGAGGGGCCGGGCGGGCAGCCGATCAGCATTTTCGAATCCGGCGCGATCCTGATCTATCTCGGCGAGAAGACCGGCAAATTCTGGCCCAAGGGCGATTTGCGTCGGCAGGTGCCGGTGCTCGAATGGCTGATGTGGCAAATGGGCGGGTTCGGCCCGATGCCGGGACAGGTGCACCATTTCCTGCAGGTCGAGAACGAGCAGGACCGCAAATACGGGCTCGAACGCTATACGAAGGAAACCCGGCGTCTCTATGGGGTGTTCGACAAGCGGCTCGGCGAGGCGGCGTTCGCCGGCGGCGATGAAGTCTCGATCGCCGATTTCGCGATCCTCGGCTGGGCCTGGCGGCACGAACGCCATCAGGTCGATCTCGCCGACTATCCCAACGTCAAGCGCTGGTACGAGACGATGATGGCGCGGCCTGGCACCAAGCGCGGCTTCGAGGTGGCGCTTAGCTGAAGTGGAGCCGTGTGATCCCGGCGAAAAAGCCGGGATCCATGGTGCGGCGGCCTGCGCGGTTGAACATTGGGGAAGTTGAAGGAGGTGCAAAATCGGCTCATGCAGCGGATCGATGGGCCCCGGCTTTTCGCCGGGGTGACGTAAGAACAGGAGGAACCGTTATTCAATCTTTGCGCAGTTTCCTGTTTGCGCCCGGCAATCATGCGCGGCGCGTCGAGAAGGCGCTGACGCTCGATGCCGATGCCGTGATCCTCGATCTGGAGGATGCGGTGGCGATCGCCGAGAAGCCGGCCACCCGCGGCGCCGTGGCGGCGGCGTTCGAGCGGCCGCGCTCGGGTCTGCTGTATGTCCGGGTCAATGCCAGCGACACCGAGTTCTGCTATGGCGATCTCGTCGCGATCGTGCGGCCGGGGCTCGACGGCATCATCCTTCCCAAGGTCGAGACGGTTGCGGGACTGGTGGCGGTGGACTGGGTGCTCGACCAGCTCGAACGCGAACGCGACCTGCCGCCGAGGTCGATCGACCTAGTCCCGATCATCGAGACCGGGCGCGGGCTCGCCGCCATCGAGGCATTGCTGACGGCCGGCAGCCGCCTCAGGCGGGTCGCCTTCGGCGCCGGCGATTTCACCTTGGACCTGAACATGCAATGGAGCCGTGGCGAAGCCGAACTCGGCTATGCCCGTGCCAAGATCGCGACCGCATCGCGCGCGGCCGGGCTGGAGGCGCCGCTCGACACGGTGTGGGTCGATTTGCAGGACGAGGATGGGCTTGAAGCCTCGGCGCGCACCGCTCTCGGCTTCGGCTTCCAGGGCAAGATGTGCATCCATCCGGCGCAGGTGCCGGTCGTCAACCGCGTGTTCAGCCCGAGCGAGGCCGAGATCGACTTCGCTACCCGGGTCGTTGCCGCGTTCGAGCAGGCCGAACGCGAGGGCAGCGCCGCGATCCAGCTCGACGGCAAGTTCATCGATTATCCGATCGTCTATCGCGCGCAGCGCGTCCTGCGCGCGATCGCGGCGATCCGCTCCAAGCAGCGCGAGGCATGATGGCCGAGACCGTCACGGGCCCGCTGACCGGGGTCAAGGTGCTGGATCTGTCCAGCTACCTGGCCGGCCCATACGGCTGTACGCTACTGGCCGATCTTGGTGCGGAGGTCGTCAAGGTCGAATCACCGCAAGGCGACATGCTGCGCCAGTTCCCCTCGACCCTGGCGGGCGAGAGCCGGTTCTTTGTCGGCACCAACCGCGGCAAGCAGGCCCTGGCGCTCGATCTGAAGCAGCCGGAGGGGCTTGCGGTATTGCACCGTATGGTCGAGAGCGCCGATGTGCTGGTGGAGAATTTCCGCCCCTCGGTGCCGGCTCGGCTCGGCATCGATTATCCCCGCCTCAAGGCGATCAACCCGCGCCTCATTTATTGCGGCCTCACCGGCTACGGCGACACCGGCCCCTTGAGCGACAAGGGCGGCTTCGACCAGGTGTTGCAATGCCTGACCGGCATGGCGGCGTTCCAGGGCGGCTCGGCCGACAAGCCGCAGCTGGTACTGGGCTCGGTGCTCGATTACTTCACCTCGGCGTTGCTCGCCTATGGCGTCGCCGCCGCGCTGTTCCAGCGCGAGCGCAGCGGGGTCGGGCAATATCTCAGCCTGTCGCTGTTGCGCAGCGCCCTGACGATCCAGGCCGGGCGCTTTGTCTGGGCCGAGAGCGAAGGCCGCGACGTCAGCCGCGAGGCCCGCACCGGCGGGCTCACCGGCATCCACCCGACGCGCGACGGCGCGCTCTACGTCTCGGTGCATTCCAACCATTTCTTCGCCGCACTGTGCGAGCTGATCGGGCAGCCGGAGCTGGCGCAGGACCCGCGCTGCGCCTCGATGCGCAGCCGCGCCGAGCACGCCGCCGAACTGGTGCCGTTGCTGCACGAGGCGCTGGCCGCGCGCAGCGCCCGCGAATGGGAGGAGATTTTCGGCGAGCGCGTGCCGTGCGCCGCGGTGCGGCCGATCGAGGAGATGTTCGATCATCCGCAGGTTCAGGCGGAAGGGCTGGTCACCACGCTCGATCATCCTGTAATCGGGCCTTACCGCACCATGACCAAGCCGGTCAGATTCGCCGATACGCCCGGCCCGGCGCCGACCCCCGCGCCGACCTTCGGCCAGCACTCGGCCGAGGTGCTGGCGCATTACGGCTATTCGGCCGACGAGATCGCAAAACTGCGCGACGCCGGGGTCATTCACTGACATCGCCGCCGGAGTTGTCGCGTCCGCACCGGCCTGCCCCGGGGAACGCCGCCGCGATATTGACGCCTGCATCGACCCGGCTTACCTAGCCGACATGGCCATTCTGCCGATCATCACGGCGCCCGATCCGCGGCTCAAAATCAAGGCGAAGCTGGTGCCCGTCGTGGACGCCAAGGTGCGCCGGCTGATGGATGACATGCTTGAGACGATGTACCACGCGATCGGCATCGGCTTGGCCGCGCCGCAGGTCGGCGCCGGCCATCGCGTGCTGGTGCTCGATGTCGCGCGCGAGGGCGAGCCGCCGCAGCCATTGCGGTTGGCGAACCCCGAGATCCTGTGGCGCTCCGAGGAGCAGGCCGTGGCAAACGAGGGGTGCCTGTCATTGCCGGAACATTATTCGGAGGTGACCCGCGCTGCCGAGATAAGGCTGCGCTACCTCGATCACGAGAACGAGGTTCGTGAGATCGACGCCAAGGGGCTGCTTGCGACCTGCCTGCAGCACGAAATCGACCATCTCGACGGAGTCTTGTTTGTCGACCGCATCTCGTCGCTGAAGCGCGACATGATCCTGCGCAAGCTGTCGAAGGCCAAGCGCAGCCGCACGTTGGCGCTGGCATAAAAGCGCCACGGCTTCGGACCTCGGTGCTCGGGACCGTCGCGCGCGCGAGCCGGAAGCTGGCGCTCGTGTTCATGGGGACGCCCGAATTCGCGGCGACGATCCTCGATCATCTGCTGTCGGCCGGACATGAGGTGCGTGCCGTCTACACCCAGCCGCCGCGGCCGAAAGGGCGCGGGCACCGAATGCAGCCCTCGGCGGTGCACGTGCTTGCCGAACAGTGCGGATTCCCGGTGCGCTGCCCCAATACCTTGCGCGCGGCCGAGACGCAGAGCGAGTTTGCGGCGTTCGGCGCGGACGCCGCGGTCGTTGCGGCCTACGGCCTGTTATTGCCGCCGGCGATCCTCGCGGCCCCGCGTTTCGGCTGCATCAACGTGCATGCCTCGCTGCTGCCGCGGTGGCGCGGCGCCGCGCCGGTGCAGCGCGCAATCCTTGCCGGCGACGGCGAGACCGGCATCACGATCATGCAGATGGAGGAGGGGCTCGATACCGGGCCGATCCTGATGCAAGAAGCGGCGCCGGTCGAGCCGGATGCCACCGCCGGCTTGTTGACCGAGCGACTGGCGGATATTGGCGGCCGGCTGGCGTGCGCCGCGCTCGATGGTGTCGCCGAAGGGAGGCTCGCGCCGCGGCCGCAGCCGAGCGTGGGGGTGACTTATGCCCCTAAGCTCGCGCGCGAGGAGGCGCGGCTCGATTGGAGCCGGCCGGCCTCGGCATTGGAGCGGCAGGCGAGGGCGCTCGATCCCTGGCCCGGCGCCTTCTTTGAATATCGAGGCGAGCGCATCAAGGTGCTCGCCGCGGCGGTATTGTCCGCCATCGATTTCGGCGGCGCCGCCGAGATCGCGCCGGGTACCGTGCTCGATGAACGCCTGTCGGTTAGGTGCGGCGACGGCGTGCTGCGGCTGCTGCGGCTGCAACGTCCGGGGCGGACGGCGCAGGATATGGCGGCCTTTTTGCGCGGCTATCCGATCTCCGCCGGGACGGTGCTGCCGTGCCCCGTTATTGCCTGACGATCGAGTATGATGGAACCGGGCTGGTCGGCTGGCAGCGCCAGGCCAACGGGCTTTCCGTGCAGCAGGCGCTCGAAACCGCCGTGACCCGGTTCTGCGGCGAGCAGGCGACCGTGTTCGGTGCCGGGCGCACCGATGCCGGCGTGCACGCGCTGGCTCAAATCGCCCATGTCGATCTTGCCCGTGACATGCCGGCCGAGGTTGTCCGCAACGCGCTCAACCATCATCTGCGACCGCACGCGATCAGCGTGACCGCGGTGGTGCTGGCCGCGGCGGACTTCGATGCCCGCCTGTGGGCGCGCCAGCGCGTCTATGTCTACCGCATTCTCAACCGGCGGGCGCCGCCGGCGCTCGACCGCGACCGGGTCTGGCATGTCGCCGCGCCGCTCGATCTCGAGGCGATGCGCGACGGCGCGCGGCCTCTCGTCGGACACCATGATTTCTCGACCTTCCGCGACTCGCTTTGCCAGGCGCGCTCGCCGGTCAAGACATTGGATGCGCTCGATCTGCACCGCTCCGGCGACGAGATCGTGATCGAGGCGCGGGCGCGCTCGTTCCTGCATCACCAGGTGCGCAATATGGCGGGGACCCTGAAGCTGGTCGGGCGCGGCCGCTGGCATCCCGACGATGTCGCCCGCGCGCTGGCCGCCCGCGATCGCCGCGCCGGCGGCCCGACCGCCCCGGCGCAGGGGCTCTGCCTCGTCGCGGTCCGTTACGATTGAACGGCTTCGGTTTCGTTCGTCATTCCCGCGCAAGCGGGAAACCAGGAGCAAGCGACGGTGCGCTGGCCCCCGGATCAGGTCGGGGCAGGCTCTGGGCTCCCGCTTTCGCGGGAGCGACGACGTAGATAATCAGAGCAAGATCACGCTCCAAAAGGCGAAGACGGGTATCTGGCGCGTTCTTGGCTCAGGCGGTCACGCGCACTGCCGGGACCTCGGATCGGACGATCAGATCACATCCGGTGGTCGCCTTGACCTCCTCGACCGATACGCCCGGCGCGATCTCACGCAGTTCCAGGCCCTGCGGCGTCACCGCGAACAGGCCGTAATTGGTGATGACCAGATCGACGACGCCCTTGGCGGTGATCGGGATGCCGCAGCGTTCGACGAGGCGCGGCCGGCCACTGCGCGTCACATGCTCCATCGCGACGAAGACGTGCCTGGCGCAGGCCGCCAGATCCATCGCGCCGCCGATGCCGCCGCCCTTCTGCCCGGCCATCTTCCAGTTGGCGAAATCGCCGTTGGCGGCGACCTCGTAGGCCCCGAGCACGGTCACATCGATACGGCCGCTGCGGATCATCGCAAAAGAATCCGCGTGGTGGACGATCGCGGCGCCGGGGTTCAACGTCACGTGCTGGCCGCCGGCATTGACGAGGTGCAGATCCTCCTCGCCTTTCGGGGTCAGCGGGCCGTAGCCGATGACGCCGTTCTCGGCATGGAAGATGATTTGGCGGTCGCCGAAATCGCAATTCGAGCACAGCGTCGGGATGCCGATCCCGAGATTGACGATCCAGCCGTCCTCGAACTCCATCGCCAGCCGGTCGCACATCTGCTGCCGACTCAACCCCTTGGTCCCCGCTCCGCCTTCCCTCCTCTCGCTCATTTCAATTCCTTTCAGGAAGGGTCGCGATCAAGACAAGATCGACCACGAAGCACACAATGAATACACAAAGAACACGAAGGCTCAAAAGCCGTTGAGCATTCGCACGATGCCTTCTCGCATCCGAGCGACATGGAAGTTCAATAAGAAACCCAATCGAAAGCCGCCGAGTCGGAGATAGCTCAACAATTGTCCTCGGTGGACCGGCAGAATGGCTTGCACTGCCTTCAACTCGACAACAACCCGATCTGCGACCAGCAGATCAATACGGTACCCATTATCTATCACCAGATCATCATAACGAATCGGGACCGATACTTGTCTGCGGACGCCGATTCGACGCCTCTCCAGCTCATAAACCAAACAGGCCTCGTACGCACTTTCCAGCAATCCGGGTCCCACGGCCGAGTGGACCTTGATCGCAGCACCGATGACGGCGTGCCCGATCTCCTCTTCGTCCATCGTGCCCTTCGTGCGTTCTTGGTACTCTTCGTGGTCAGTCCTTAGTAGTGCGGGCGGCGAGGTCGGCGGGGCGCATTGGCCACCAGCCTTCGGGGGGCGGCGGGATCTTGACCAGGCGGTGCACGAAAATACCGGGGGTGTGGACATCGTCGGGGTCGATCGCGCCGAGCGGCAGGATGTCTTCCTCGACTTCGACGATCGTGACCTTTGCGGCCATCGCCATGATCGGGTTGAAGTTGCGCTGCGAACGCCGGTATTGCAGGTTGCCGAATGCGTCGGCCCGCCAGGCGCGAATGAAGGCGTAATCGAGCGGCAACGCCTCTTCGAGCAGGTATTCGCGGCCGTTGAACACCCGCGTTTCGCGCCCTTCGGCGAGCTCGGTGCCGACGGCGGCCGGGGTGTAGAACGCGGGAATGCCGGCGCCGGCGGCGCGCATGCGCTCGGCCAACGTGCCCTGCGGCACCAGCTCGGCCTCGATCAGCCCCTTCTCGTAGTATTCGGTCAGCGCGAGTTTTTGCGATGCGCGGGTCGGCGCGCTGAACGAGCAGATAACCTTGGCAACCTGGTTGTTGCGGATCAGCCATTCCATGGTGGGCCCGTCCTCCGGCATGGTCGCGCCGCCACGAGTGCCGTTGGAAACGCAGGTCAGCCGCTTGGCGCCCTGCTTGGCGAGCGCCTGGTACAGGTTGATCGGCATGCCGACCACGGCAAAGCCGCCAAATCCGATCGTCGCGCCGTCCGGGATGTCGCGCACCGCCTCATCGAAGCTGGCGAAGACTTTGCGTTTCAAACTCATCCCTGGAACTCCAGCGAGCTAAACGCCCAACCACGGGATGGATCGGTGTTCCACCGCTTCCCCGCTCGCGGCCCATTTGGTGTACCCGCTATTGCCGCCGCTGCCGTCGATGCCGGACCAGGTGACATACCGGGCTACTCTGTTCCCCGCCGGGTCAAGCTCCTCATGCTCCCACTCGATCAGATCCATCCCGGTCTGGTCGAAGCGCAGCCGACGCAGTTCGTGGTGCGCGGGTATCCCGAAAATCGTCCGAAACAGGCTGTCCGGCTGGTCGCTCGACGGGCTTCCCGGTACACGCCGCAGCATCGCATTCCCTTCGCCGTGTCGCTGACGCGCCGACCTATGCGAGGGCACCCCGTTCGGGCATCAATCAGATCAGGAAAACGCCCTTCCCGGTGGTCTGGGTGTCGAACAGCTTGTAGGCCTCCTCGGCCTGGTCGAGCCGCCAGCTCTGCGTGAACAGCTTCTCGACATCGATGCCGCGGTCGACGACGAACTGCGCGCATTCGGCCTGGCCGATCGACGAGAATGTCCAGGATGCGACGATCGTCAGCTGCTTGCGCAGCATGTCGGGGCTGACGTCGATCGTGACGTTGTTGCGCTCGCCGACGAAGCACGCGGTGCCCCACACCTTGGCGCTGCGCACCGCCGCGATGCGGCCTTCGGGGCTGCCCGACGTGTCGAGGGTCAGCTCGGCACCATAGCCGTGCGTCAGGTCTTTGATCGCGCCGACCGGGTCGTTGGAGCGCGGGTTGACGGTCTCGTCGGCGCCGAACTCCTTGGCGCGTTCGAGCCGCTCCTCGCCGATGTCGAGGGCGATGACGCGCGCCCCCATCGCCTTCGCCAGCTGCGTCGCCGACAGCCCGACCGGCCCCTGCCCGAAGATCGCGATCGTGTCGTTGCCCGAGACCCGCAAGCGCCGCAATGCGCCCCAAGCGGTGCCGGTGCCGCACGAAATCGCCGCACCGGTCACAAAAGACAGCTCCTCCGGCAGTGGCACCAAGGTAAAGGCCGGGACCTTCAAATAGGGCGCGTGCCCGCCATGCGCGTTGTTGCCGTAGACCTTGACCGGCTCCTCCTGGCACAGCTGCGCCCAGCCCGAGCGGCAATGGCCGCAGACGGTGCAGCCCTTGTAGTGGTGCACCATGACGCGCTGGCCGACCCGCGCCTGCGCCTCGCTGACCCCTGGGCCGACCGCGGCGACGACGCCGCACGGCTCGTGCCCGGCGATGACCGGGTCGGGGTTGACCGGCAGGCCGCCGATCGCAGCGGCGCCGCCTTTCGGACGGCGGTACTGGTGCAGATCGCTGCCGCACATGCCCGAGGCCTTCATCTCGACGACGACCTCGCCCGGCCCCGGGGTCGGATCCGGGAAATCCATCAGTTCGAGTTCGCGGTCGCCGGTAAACACCACCCCGCGCATCGCTTCCTCCCCTTGTCTTGCCCCCGGGGTCGAAGGCTACGCATTTTTTCCGAGGGTGGATAGTCACCCCGAGCCTCACCCTGCCGGCCCGGTGGACTGGGCCCCTCGCTCTCCCGCGACGCGGGAGAGGGTTGTTAATCCGATCGCGCCAGGCGGCGTTCAACATGCTGCGCTGCCAAGGTCAGCGGGAACAGCACGATGAAATAGACGATCGCTACCATCGTATAGACTTCGAGCGGGCGGTAGGTCGCGGCGGTGATCATCTGGCCTTCGTAGAGCAGATCGGCGACCGCGATCGTCGACACCAAGGAAGTGTTCTTCAGCTGGATGATCGACTGGTTCATGAAGGGCGGGATCATGCGGCGGAAGGCCTGCGGCAGGATCACCCGGCGCATCATTTGAACATACCGCAGACCGAGCGCACGGGCGGCGTCCCATTGCCCGCGCTCGATCGAGTTGACGCCGCCGCGCACGATCTCGGCGTAGAACGCGCCGGTGTAGAGCGACAGCACCAGCATCGCGGCGATCGTCGCCGGGATATCAAGCCCGACCACCACCGGCAGCGCATAGTAGAACCAGATGATCTGCACCAGCAGCGGGGTGCAGCGGAAGATCTCGACATAGGCCACCAGCGGCGCGGTCAGGATGGCGTTGCGCGACAGCCGCAGCAGCCCGGTCAGCAGCCCGATGACAAGCCCGAGGAAAATCGAGCCGATCGTGTAGGCGATCGTGATGCCAAGGCCCCACAGGATCAGCCAGCGATAGGCCCACAGAAACGAGAAGTCCCAGACGTAGCCGGCGCCGCTCATTGGCGCTTAGCCTCGGCTCGGGGGCCTCTATCGCTTTCTTCCCCCGGCCTGCTCCGGGCAGAGCCATCGCGTTTGCTGCAATTTCGGGGATGCTCAATTCCGTCACCTCCGCGAAAGCGGGGGTCCAGAGCCAACCGGGCCTCGTTCAAGCTCTGGGTTCCCGCTTTCGCGGGAACGACGGAGAAATGATGCAACACCAAATTGGATCACCCTCTTTTGCGGGCGGGGGAGAGGGTCGAGAACTCAGAATTCGACATCGGGCGGAATGTCCTCGGGCTTGACGCCGTTCAGCGCCAGCCCGTCTATCAGCCATTGCCGGATCTGCTGCGTGCCGCGGTTGAAATCGACCCAGGCGTCGAGGAAATCGCGCCAGTCCTTGTTGGTCTCCTTGCGCACCCCCATGCAGGTCGGCAATTGCATGCGCGGGTGCGTCAGCATCTGAAACTGCCCGAGCTGCGGGTTTTTCTTGACCGCGGTCAGGCCGAGATTGACCGCCAGGATCACGCAATCGGCGCGCCCGGTCTGCACCGCCAGCACGCACTCGTCGCGCGACTTCAAGGCAATGATCGTGGCATGCGGGGCAAACCGCCGGGCCGCGATCTCGTGCGCCGAGCCGATATCGACCGCGACCTTGACCTCGGACTTGTCGAGTTCGGGCCAGGTTGAGGCGGTAAAGCCCTTGCGCCCGACCATGCCGAAGCCGTGCAGGTAAAAGGCGTGCGTGAAATCGATGACCAAGGCCCGCTTCGGGGTCGGGTTCAGCGCAAAGGCGAGGTCGATCTTGTCGGCTTGCAGGTCGAGCACCGAATTGCCGTAGGTCGATTCGAGGTATTCGACCGTCCCGTCGAAGGTGCCGGCGATGTCCTTTGCCATCTCGACGCAGGTGCCGGACCAGGCGCCGGTGGCGACATCCTTGTTGAAATAGGGCGCCTCGCCGGGCAAGGCGGCAATGCGCAACACCTTGGTGCGCTTGACCCGGTCGAGCGTCGATTCGGCGGCCGGACTCTGCGCCCGGGCCGTCCCGGCCAACGACGCCGCTCCGCCGGCAGCCGCGGCAACGCCGACCGCGAAAAGGCGACGCGAGACCATGGGCTCCTCCTTGTTCCTGCGGGGGCGAACGGTAGCAAGCCGCCTGCCACGCCGGAAACGGAAAGACGCAGATCCCCCGGAAACCCGATTACCGTCCCGATGTTCGAAACCGCGGCGGCCCCTTTTCAGGGCAGGGCAGGGCAGGGCAGGCTCATTTCTTGGCCGCGCATGCTCGGCCAGAAACGAAAACCGTATACCCGGTGTTGGCCGGATAGATGGAGGAGGAGCATGCAGATGCGTTCGATTCCGCTGTTCGCGGCCGCAGCGCTGATCGCAATCGCGACCAACGGCGCCCGGGCCGGCGATTCGCTGCGGCTGGCCGAGCATGGCGGGTTTCTGCTCGGCAATGCCCATCGCTGCGGCGTCCCGGCCGAGCGCGTCGTCAAGGCCGGCAAGGTGGTTCAAGGCCTGATCGCTGCGGCGGCGGCGGATGAGCACGAAAGCGACAACGCCAGCTCGCGTTTCGCCGAATTCTTTGTGGCCACCGCCTATCCCGATAGCGACGGTACCGGGCTGATGCCGGTCTGCAAGACCGTGATTGCCGAATTCGGCAAGCTCGAACGGCACCGCCTGCAAGGCAAAAACGAGCTGAGCAGCGGGTCGGCTGCACGCGGCCGCTCGGGTGTGCAATTTGCCGACGCCGAAATCGTGCACAGATTTTCGCGGCGCGGGTCGCGATAGCGCGGACCAGTTTGCGGCCGGTCAGCTCGCCAGCGGGTGCGGACGGGGGTTTGATCCGTCGGTAAACCGCGACAGCCGGAACGGTGCGGGATCGACCAGGGTCGGGGCGCCGGTCACCATGTCGGCGACCAGCCGGCCCGCGCCCGGGCCGATGCCGAAGCCGTGGCCGGAAAAGCCGGTGGCGATGTAAAAACCGGGCACATCCTCTACCCCCGAGATGACCGGGATCGAGTCGGGGGTGACGTCGATCATGCCCGCCCAGCTTTCCGCGATCGCGACATCGCGGAAGGCGGGCAGGGATTCGGCGATGCTGGCGCGGGCGCGTTTGAGCACAAACGGGTCGGGCTCGGGGTCGAGTACGCGCACCGTCTCGAATGGAGAGTGCGCATCGAGGCTCCACTGCCGCGGCAAGCGCGCTTCATCGATGAAGCGCCGCCCGATGCGGAAGCGCAGCCGCTTCCAGTGCAGCCTTGCGCTCGGCAGAAATTCCGGCAAAAGGCGGAAGCTGTCAGGCACGATGTCGATCGTACGCACGCCGAGAGTGGCGATCGTATAGCCGCCATCCATCCGTTTGCGGTAGGCAAACAGGTTGCCGGAGGCCGAGATGTCCGGGCCGCCTTCGAGCGGTTCGGTGCGCATCACCGAGGCCCGGACCCTTAGCTGCGGCAAGCCGATCCCGAGATTGCCGCAAAACAGGCGCGACCACGCTCCACCGGCAAGCACGACCGTGTTGCAGGCGATGCGTCCCCTTTCGGTGATCGCAGCGGCGACGCGTCCCGCCGCGGTCTCGATGCCCCGTACCGCGCAGCCGGTCAGCACGGCCGCGCCGGCGCGGCGTGCCGCGGCGGCAATCGCCGGCGCCGCGCGCTGCGGCTCGGCGCGCGCGTCGCTCGCGGTGTACAATCCTCCGGCCCAGGGCTTGGCCAGTCCGGGCAGCAATTGTGCCAGTTCGACCCGGCCGACGAGGCGCGTATCGAGCTGGTATTGCCGGGCGTGTTCGAGCCACGCTTCCAGCTCGGCCAGGTTCTTTTCGGTCTCCCCGAGATAAAGGATGCCGCAGCGACGGAAGCCGGTCTCCGCTTCGACCCGTTCGTTCATGCCCTGCCACAAGCGCAGGCTTTCGATAATCAGCGGAATCTCGCGCGGGTCGCGCCCCATCTTGCGCACCCAGCCCCAGTTCCGGCTCGACTGCTCGCCGGCGATATGGCCCTTTTCGCACAGCACCGTCGAGACGCCGCGCTCGGCGAGGAACAGCGCGGTGCTGGTGCCGATGATGCCGCCGCCGATGATGACGACATCGGCGCGCGGCGGCAGCATCTCGTCGCCGGGAAATGGATCAACGCGCGGCGCCATTGCGCACCTCAAGGCTGTGGAGACCAGGCCGGAGAAGCCGGCCGTGCAACGCTTCGATCATCGGGTACATGCCGCCAACACTGTTCCGGGCATCGCTACCGCGGCGACATATGCGCAGATCGGGTCTGCCTTTCCGTCGCTTGCCACCGTAGCGCGATCATGGTCGGACGCGGGACCTCGCCGCAGGCGGTTCGCGGTCATCATAAGGTTATAAGGGCCTTTTCGTCCGGCGCTTGTCAAAACCCGGCATGGATCTTGAGAGCGGAACGAGCTGAGCGGATCGCGGACCGGCCGGGCCGGCCGGAAGGTACTCCCTGGACCAATCATTGGGGCGGAGACGCGGAATGCTGAGACGCAGTTTCCTGGCGGCGGCGGCGGCGACCCTGGCCTCGCCCGCAGTGGTGCGCGGCGCGGCGGCTTCGGTGCTGAAATTCATCCCGCAATCCGATGTGACGATCCTCGATCCGATCTGGACCACGGCCTATGTCACGCGCAACCACGGCTTCCTGATCTTCGACACCCTCTACGGCATTGACGACCAGTACCGGGCGCAGCCGCAGATGGTGGCGGGCCATACCGTCGAGAACGACGGCAAGCTGTGGCGGCTGCGCTTGCGCGACGGGCTGAAATGGCACGACGGCGAACCGGTGCTGGCGCGTGATTGCGTCGCCAGCATAGCGCGGTGGGGCAAGCGCGATCCGTTCGGGCAGACCTTGTTGCAGTTCACCGATGAGCTGACCGCCGCCGACGACAAGACCATCCAGTTCAAGCTGAAGCAGCCGTTTGCGCTCTTGCCGGACGGGCTGGGCAAGCCGGGCAGCAATTTCTGCGCGATGATGCCCGAGCGGCTGGCCAAGACCGACGCCTTCACACAGATCACCGAGATGGTCGGCAGCGGCCCGTTCAGGTTCAAGGCCGACGAGCGCGTGGTCGGCTCGCAGGTGGTCTATGAACGCAATGCGGATTACGTGCCGCGACAGCACGGTACGCCGCAATGGACCTCGGGCCCGAAGGTCGCGAATTTCGACCGGGTCGAATGGCGTGTGATTTCCGATCCCGGCACCGCGGCCGCGGCGCTCCAGACCGGCGAGGTCGATTGGTGGGAGAACCCGACCTCCGACATGCTGCCGCTGCTGCGGCAGGCCAAGCTCAAGGTCGAGGTTACCGACCCGACCGGGCTGATGGCGTGCATGCGGCTCAACGAATTGCACCCGCCGTTCGACAACCCGGCGATCCGGCGGGCCTTGCTGAAGGCGGTCGATCAGCGCGATTTCATGATCGCGGTCGCGGGCGACGACCCGCAGATGTCGCACGTGCCGGCCGGGATCTTCTGCCCGGGGACGCCGATGGCCAGCAATGCCGGGCTCGAAATCTTTGCGGGCAAGCGCGATTACGCGGCCGCGAAGCAGGAGATCGTGGCGGCCGGCTACAAGGGCGAGAAGGTCGCGGTGCTGGTGCCGACCGATTTCCCGATACTCAAGGCGGAGGCCGATGTCGGCGCCGATCTGATGCAGAAGATCGGCCTCAACGTCGATTACCAGGCGATGGATTGGGGCGCGGTGGTCAAGCGCCGCGCAATGACGGACCCGCCCGACCAAGGCGGCTGGAGCGTCTTCCACACCTTCTGGTCCGGGCTCGACCAGGCGAACCCGGTGGGTCACGTGTTCCTGCGCGGCAACGGCAGGGAAGCCATGATCGGCTGGCCGACCAGTCCGAAGATCGAAGAATTGCGCAGCCAGTGGATCAGCGCACCCGATGTCGCCGCCCAGAAGCAGATCGCCGAACAGCTGCAGCTTCAGGCCTTCGCCGACGTCCCGTACGTGCCGCTCGGCCAAGCCTTCCAGGCGACCTCGTTCCGTCGCGACATCGGCGGCGTGCTGAACGGGTTCGTGATCTTCTGGAACGTCAGGCGGGCGGCTTAGGAGGGACGTGGGGGTCGAAAAGCGAACCCGGGAGCAAAACGGGGCGCCGCGTGTGTCGGGCCCGGCACGGGGTTTGCGTAGATCCGCCTGAGACGCTCGCGTCTGCGTTGTCCAGAGCGAAACGGATCGCGTAACATCGGCTCGGAACAGGGACGAACAGGGAAGCGCATGGCTGCTTTTTTGCGCCGCATCACGGCGGCTATGGTGGCGATGTGCCTGCTTGCGGCCGGCGCCCGCGCCGAGGCGCCGCCAACGACGCTGCGTTTCATCCCCCAGGCCGATCTGCGCAGCATCGACCCGATTTGGACGACCGCCTACATCACCCGCAATTTCGGCTACATGGTCTTCGATACCTTGTTCGCGCTCGACAAGGATCTGAAGCCGCAGCCGCAGATGGTCGATCGCTGGAGTGTCGGCGACGACAAGCTGACCTATAAATTCACCCTGCGCGATCGGCTCAAATGGCATGACGGGCAGCCGGTGCGGGCCGCCGATTGCGTCGCCTCGATCGAGCGCTGGGGCAAGCGCGATCCGTTCGGCCAGAAATTGATGGACGCGGTCGCGACGATTACCGCCGATGACGACAAGAGCTTCACGATCGCGCTCAAAACACCGTTTCCGCTGATGCTGAACGCGCTTGGCAAACTGTCGAGCAATGTGCCGTTCATGATGCCGGAACGGCTCGCCAGGACCGACCCGTTCCAGCAGATTTCCGAGGCGATCGGCTCCGGCCCGTTCAAATTTGTCAAGGAGGAGTGGGTCCCGGGCAACAAGGCGGTGTTCGTGAAGAACCCGGATTACCTGCCGCGCCAGGAGCCGCCGAGCTTTGCCGCCGGCGGCAAGGTGGCCAAGATCGATCGCGTCGAATGGCTTTATATCCCGGATGCCGCGACCGCCTCGGCCGCGCTCAACACCGGCGAGGCCGATTGGTACGAGCAGCCGCCGGCCGATCTCGTGCCGGTCTTTGCGAGCAATCCGGACGTTGTTGTGACCACGGTCGATCCGCTCGGCAATGTCGGGGTATTGCGCTTCAACCAGTTCCACCCGCCCTTCGACAACCCCAAGATGCGCGAGGCGGTGCTGAACCTGGTGCAGCAGAAAGACTACATGCAGGCGGTCGCCGGCGACCCGAAATACTGGAAGACCTGCTTCGAGCTGTTCATTTGCGGGACCCCGCTCGGCACCGAGGCCGGCGACGACGAGTTGAAGCACGCGCCGGATATCACCCGCGCCAAGGCGCTGATCGCCGATTCCGGCTACAAGGGCGAAAAGATCGTGCTGCTCGATGCCACCGATCAGCCGATCGTCCACGCCCAGGCACTGGTGACCAACGAGCTGCTGACCCGGGCCGGGCTCAATGTTCAGCTCGATGCCAATGATTGGGGCACGCTGATCACCCGCCGCGCCTCCAAGGAGCCGGTGGACAAGGGCGGCTGGAACATTTTTCACACTTGGACGGCCGCCCCGGACATGCTGTCGCCGGCCTTGAACGGCCCCTTGCGCGGCAACGGCGCCAAGGCCTGGTTCGGCTGGCCCGAGGACCCGAAACTCGAAGCCCTGATCGACGAGTGGTTCAAGGCGCCGGATCTCGACGCCCAGAAGAAGCTGGCCGCCGCGATCCAGGTCGAGGCCTACACCAACGAAATTCCCTACGTGCCGACCGGCCTGTTTCAGATCCCGACCGCCTACCGCAAAAACCTTGACGGCATCATCATCGCCCCGGTCGTGTTCCTGTGGAATGTCGAAAAGAAATGACCATGGCGTCAAAGGCGAGAGGATCATTCCGGCGAAGGCCAAAGCCGGGCTCCACTGGAGCGGTACCCGCTAAAATCGAATCGCAGCCCTCGTCCCGTGGCCGGGCTTGTCCCGGCCATCCACGTCTCCAATTTGCGTATGACCGCTGCAGACGTGGACCCGCGGGTCAAGCCCGCGGGAGGGGATTACTTTTCGAAAGCCGATCCAATCTGATCGGATCCCGCCCCAGCTCAGGTTTCGCCCGTCTTGATCCACACGCAACGCGTCACCCCCGCGAGAGCGGGGGTGCAGGGGCCCTGGATTCCCGCTTTCGCGGGAATGACGGGACGGGCGTGCCATGCCAGATCAGCGAAACCTGCTCTAGGTCGCAGCGCGTACGGCTGAGCGCAGGGGTCCCGGCCGCCGCCGGGACCAATCTCGGCTGACGCCGGTGTTGGCCTATATCGTGCGGCGGGTTCTGGCGACCATTCCGGTCATGGCGATCGTCGCGCTGTTCGTGTTCGCGCTGTTGTATCTGAGCCCGGGAGATCCAGCGGCGATCATCGCCGGCGACACCGCGACCAGCGCCGATATCGCCCGCATCCATGCCAGGCTCGGTCTCGACCGGCCGTTCTATGTCCAGTTCGCGACCTGGGCCTGGCGGTTGCTGCACGGCGATCTCGGCATTTCGATCTTCACCAACCTGCCGGTGCTGAAGCTGATCGGCCAGCGCGTCGAGCCGACCATCGCGCTGACTCTCACGACGCTGATCATCTCGGTCTCGGCGGCGCTCCCGCTCGGCATCATCGCGGCGTGGAAGGCGGGCTCGTGGGTCGATCGGCTGGTCATGATGTTCGCCGTTTTCGGCTTTTCGGTGCCGGTGTTCGTGCTTGCCTATGTGCTGATCTACCTTTTCTCGATCGAGGCCGATCTGCTGCCGGTGCAGGGTTATGTCAGCATCCGCGACGGGCTGCGGCCGTTCCTGTCGCACCTGGTGATGCCGAGCCTGGCGCTCGGCATGGTCTACACCGCGCTGATCGCGCGCATCACCCGGGCCAGCATGCTCGACGTGCTGTCGCAGGATTACATCCGCACCGCGCAAGCCAAGGGTTTGGCCAACGACAAGGTGCTGATCGGGCATGCGCTGAAGAATGCCGCGGTGCCGATCGCCACGATCATCGGCATCGGTATCGCGCTGCTGATCAGCGGCGTCGTCGTGACCGAGACGGTGTTTGCGATCCCCGGGCTCGGGCGCTTGACGGTCGATGCCATCCTGCGCCGCGATTACCCGATCATCCAGGGCATCATCCTGGTGTTTTCGGCGGTTTACGTGTTGATCAATCTGCTTGTGGATCTGAGCTATGCCGTGCTCGATCCCCGCATCCGCTACTGAGCGCAGGCGGCGGCGATGGCGGTCGCGCCTGCGGATCTGGCCCTCGTCGCCGACGATCGCGCGCGGCGCAGTCGGTTGCGGAAGTTCCTGCGCCGGCATCCGACGGCGTTGATCGGCGGCGCGATCCTGGCGGTGATGGTGGCGATGGCAGTGTTCGCCCCCTATCTCGGCACCGTCGATCCGCAGGCCCTGGCGCCGGTGCGCCGGCTGCGATGGCCGTCGGCGGCGGCATGGTTCGGCACCGACATGCTGGGCCGCGACGTCTACAGCCGCACAATTTACGGCGCCCGCGTCTCGCTGATCGTCGGCATCAGCGTCGCCGTGCTGTCGATCGGGCTCGGCATGGCGATCGGGCTCGCGACCGGGGTCAACCGCTGGGCCGATGCGATCGTCATGCGCGTCATGGACGGGTTGATGTCGATCCCGGCGGTATTGATCGCGATCGCGCTGATGGCGCTGAACCGCGCCAGCCTGCAGAACGTGGTCTTCGCGATCACCGTCGCCGAGGTGCCGCGCGTCACGCGGCTGGTGCGCGGCGTCGTCCTGACTCTGCGCGAGCAGCCCTTCATCGAGGCGGCGGTCGCCAGCGGGACCGGGCGCCTGCGGATCCTGTGGCGGCACATCGTCCCGAACACGCTGGCCCCGGTATTGGTCCAGGGCACCTATATCGCCGCCTCGGCGATGATCACCGAGGCGATCCTGTCGTTCATCGGCGCCGGCACGCCGCCCAACATCCCGAGCTGGGGCAACATCATGGCCGAGGGGCGCAGCCTGTTTCAGGTCGCGTATTACATCGTGCTGTTCCCGGGGATCATGCTGTCGATCACGGTGCTCGGCGTCAACCTGCTCGGCGACGGGCTGCGCGACGCGCTCGACCCGCGCCTGGCGCGACGCCTGTGAGCTCCCCAACCGTGAGCCCCAACCGTGAGCCCCAACCGTGAGCCCGCGACCGTGAGCCCTAAACGGTGAGCCCGAAACTGTCGGTCGCCGAGCGCCCTCCGGCCGCGGCGACCACGGACCAGCCCGCGCTTGCACCCGCGCTGCCGCAGCCGGCGCCGCTGCTCGAGATCGACGACCTGCGCACCTGGTTTTTCACCCGCGACGGGGTCATACGCGCGGTCGATGGCGTGTCGTTTTCGGTGATGCCGGGCGAGACCCTGGCGATCGTCGGCGAATCCGGCTGCGGCAAGAGCGTCACCGCACTGTCGGTCCTCCGTCTCGTGCCGTCGCCGCCGGGACGGATCGTGTCGGGGGCGATCCGCTTTGCCGGGCGCGACCTGCTGGCGCTCAGCGAAGCTGAGATGCGCCGGGTCCGCGGCAACGAGATCTCGATGATCTTCCAAGAGCCGATGACCTCGCTGAACCCGGTCATGACCATCGGCCGGCAGATCGGCGAGACCTTGCGGCTGCATCAGGGCCTGTCGAAAACGGCTGCGCTCGCCAAAGCGGTGGATATGCTGCGGCTGGTCAAGATCCCGGAGCCGGCGCAGCGCGCCGGGGAATATCCGCACCAGCTGTCGGGCGGCATGCGGCAGCGCGCGATGATCGCGATCGCATTGGCCTGCAACCCGCGGGTATTGATCGCGGACGAGCCCACCACCGCGCTCGATGTGACGATCCAGGCCCAAATCCTCGACCTGATGCGCGAGTTGAAGCAGCAGATCGACGCCGCCATCGTGCTGATCACCCACGATCTCGGCGTCGTCGCCGAGATGGCCGAGCGGGTCATCGTCATGTATGCCGGGCACAAGGCCGAGGAGGCGGCGGTGGCGCCGCTGTTCCGCCACCCGCTGCACCCCTATACCAAGGGGCTGCTCGGCTCGGTGCCGCGGCTCGGCGAAGCCTCGCTGCGGCAGCCGGCGCGCCTCGCCGAAATCCCCGGCACCGTGCCGTCCTTGCGCGAGCCGATCCCGGGCTGCCCGTTCGCGCCCCGCTGCCCGTTCGTCACCGACATCTGCCGGCGCGAGATGCCGCTTTTCGAGGAGAAGGAGCCCGGACATTTCGCGGCGTGCTTTCACAGCGACCGAGTCGCGGCCGCGTGACCCCGACCGCCTCACCCGCGGCGCCACTGCTGGCCGTCAAAGGTCTGGTCAAGCATTTTCCCGTCAAGCGCGGCCTGCTGCAGCGAACCGTCGGGCAGGTCCATGCGGTTGACGGCATCTCCTTCGAGATCGCCCCGGGCGAGACGCTGGGCCTGGTCGGCGAAAGCGGCTGCGGCAAATCGACCGCCGGCAAATCGGTGCTGAAACTGATCGACCCGACCGCCGGCGAGATCAGGCTCAGCGGCGCCCGCATCGACCGGTTGTCGCAAACCGCGATGCGCCCGTTCCGGCGCCAGATGCAGGTAGTCTTCCAGGACCCGTATTCATCGCTGAACCCGCGGCTCAAGGTGCGCGACATCATCGCCGAACCATTGACCAATTACGGCCTCGCCTCGGGTCATGCCCTGGCCGGGCGCGTCGAGGAATTGGCCGGCAAGGTCGGTCTGCGGCCGGAAACGCTCGACCGCTACCCGCACGAGTTTTCCGGCGGCCAGCGCCAGCGTATCGGCATCGCCCGGGCATTGGCCTTGCAGCCGAGCCTGATCGTCTGCGACGAGCCGGTCTCGGCCCTGGACGTATCGGTGCAGGCGCAGGTGATCAACCTGCTGGTCGATCTGCAGCGCGAATTCTCGCTGGCCTATCTGTTCATCGCGCACGACATCGCCGTCGTCGAGCATATCAGCCATCGCGTCGCGGTCATGTATCTCGGCAAGATCGTCGAGATCGCCGACCGCGCCGATCTGTTCCTGCGGCCGCAGCACCCCTACACCGAGGCGCTGCTGTCCGCCGTGCCGCTGCCCGAGCCGGGGGCGGCGAGGCGGCGCATCGTGCTGCAAGGCGACGTGCCGAGCCCGATCAACCCGCCCTCGGGCTGCCGTTTCCGCACCCGCTGTCCCCATGCTTTCGACCGCTGCGCGTCGGAGGCGCCGCAATTGCGCGAGATTGCCCCGCGGCACCACGTGGCCTGCCATCTGCGCGACGCGCCGGCGATGACGAGGCAATAGCACGCGCCTCGGGGCTAACCCGGGTTCCTCAGCGCCAAGGCCCGGCCGTGCCGCTGCGGCAATTCGAGGGCCGATGCCCCCGGCGCGCTGCGTCTGCCGGATGTGCCTTGTCTCGCGCGGTGGTGGGTTGAAACCCCTCGGGCGCTTGCCCGCGCCCCCCATTTCCGGTAAATCCTCGCTCCGTTCCGATGTGGCCTCGGGCGCGTAGCTCAGCGGGAGAGCACTACGTTGACATCGTAGGGGTCACTGGTTCAATCCCAGTCGCGCCCACCATCCCCGCGCCGCGGTCCGGCAATGCGACCCTCCCGGCCATAGGGCGTCGTAATCGGATCGGAACGCTCAAAGCCAGCTCTGGACGAGCAATACCAGGTTCAGAGTCAGGACCAGGGCGGTTGCCGCAATCGCGGCGGCGTCGGTCAATGGGCGGTTTGCGAGCGGCCCCATGATGTCGCGCCGTCGCGTGAACAGCACCAGCGCGATCATCGGCACGGGCAGGGCGAGGCTCAGCAAAATCTGGCTGAGCACCAGGGCGGTGGTGGCGTCGATCCCGGCCCCGACCACGGCGAAGGCGGGTGCCATAGTCACCAGCCGGCGAACCCAGATTGGGATGCGCCGTGCAATGAAGCCTTGCATCACGATCTGCCCGGCTAGCGTGCCAACGACCGAGCTCGACAGCCCCGAGGCGATCAATGACAGCAGAAACGCCCCGGCCGCCGCCTTCCCGAGCAGCGGTCCGAGGGTGCGGTAGGCGGTCTCGATACTGCCGACGTCGGCGTGACCCCAGCGGAAGGCGGCCGCCGCCATCATCACCATCGCCAGGTTTATGGCGCCGGCAATACCCAGCGCGAAAACCACCTCGCGGTTCGAGAAGCGCAGCAGGCGCCGCCGCTCCGCCTCGTTGCGCGCCATAACCCGCGCCTGGGTCAAACCGGAATGCAGGTAAAGGGCGTGCGGCATCACCGTCGCCCCGATGATGCCGACGGCAAGCGCCAATGCCTGAGTGTCCCGCAGGCGCGGGATCAGCAGGTGCGATCCCGCGGCCAGCCAATCGAGGGGCGCGATGACGACTTCGATGAGGTAGCAGAGTCCGATCGCAGCAACAAAACCGCCAATGATGATTTCCATCGGACGGAAGCCCGAGCGGTCGAGCACCAAAAAGGCATAGGTCGCGACCGCCGTGATCGCCATTCCGCCCATCAGCGGCAGGTCCAACAGCAGTGCCAGACCGATCGCACCGCCGAGGAATTCGGCGAGGTCGGTGGCCATCGCCGCCAGCTCGCTGACCGCCCACATGCCCCAGACCACGCGGCGCGGAAAGCGATCGCGGCACAATTCCGCAAGATTGCGGCCGGTGACGATGCCGAGCTTGGCCGACAGCGCCTGGAACAGCATCGCCATCGCATTGGCGAGCAGCACGACCCATAGCAGCGCGTAGCCGTAGCGGGCCCCGGCCTGGATGTTCACGGTGAAATTGCCGGGGTCCATATATGCCGTCGAGGCAATCACCGCGGGGCCGACAAACAGCCGGGCACTTCGCCGGGGCAGACGCCCGGCGGCCGCCAGGTGGTCGCCGATCGCGCCGCGGGTGCGCTCGCTCAGCCGCGTTCGGGGACTCCCGAATTCGCCATTCCAGGCGTCCGCGGCGGCAGTCGCAGCAGCGGCCGCGGCCGGCTCGCACTCGGACAGATCATCCAACGGCCATTCCCTCGGCCCGAAAGCCGGCGCCCCGCCGAGGGCGCCGGGTTTGCGGGTCCCGGTTGCTGCAGCCTCTATTGAACAGCGCCGCCCGCGCCGAGTTCGGCCCCGGTGACGGGGTCCACATCGGTCCGAGAAGCGGTGCGAAGCGCCTCGGCGTCGAGCAGTTCCTGCTCGACCCGGGTCACCTGGACGAGCGGCCTGCCGTCGCCGCCATCAACGGCCGCCTGGCTGGCGCGGTCATCGACCCGTTCCCATTGAGGGCCGCTGTTCCACGGTCCTTCCATGTCGCCCTCGCCCTGCGACATGTTGAAGTACTTGCTCGTGAAGTCCGGCTTGCCCGGAAGCTTGCCGGGCGGGAAGTTCGGCTCGATCGCGTACAGCGCCTTTTCGAACGATTTCTGGTGGGCGATTTCCCGGGTCATCAGAAAGCCGAGAGCGTCCTTGATCCCGGCATCGTCCGTGACGTTGATCAGCCGCTCGTAGATGATCTTGGCGCGGGCCTCGGCGGCGATGTTGGAGCGCAGATCGGCAGTGGGCTCGCCGATCGTGTCGACATAGGCTGCGGTCCACGGGGTGCCGCCCGAGTTGATCAGCGCGGCGCCGCCGCCGTAAAGCAGCGACAAGGTATGGCTTTCGCCGCCCTTGGTAATCTCGGCCAGCAATTCACCCTCGCCTTGGGTGCCTTCGGCCAATTTGCCCTTCACGCCCTTGTTGAGCATCACGATGATGCTGCCGATGACCTCGAGATGGCTGAGTTCCTCGGTTGCGATGTCGAGCAGCATGTCCTTGCGGCCCGGGTCGCTTTCGGCCAACGCCTGGCTGAAATAGCGCATCGCCGCGGCCAGCTCGCCTTGCGGGCCGCCGAACTGCTCCAGAAGCAAGCTGCTGAGCATGGGGTCGGGCTCGGAAACCCGAACCGTGTACATAAGACGCTTGTTGTGCATAAACATAGATCAACCTCGTCCAAGAATTCGGTTGTCGAAAAGGACTGCCATTCAAGATGATCTCGGAGCGGCATCCTTGGGCGAGGGAACGCGGTAAATTTGGACCGGTTCCAATCTTTGGAACCGGTTTGCCCAATTCAAATCGAAATGCGCGTTGGAACTTTTCGCCGCGGCTTTTAGCGGCTGTCGCTCCTATCCGAAGCGTGGGGCGCGATCGGGTGGAAAGAATTCCTTTCCCGCCGTTCAGGGTTGGTGATGCGATGTTCCATTCGGAACGGCTGACGCGCTGGCGCAGGCCGTGAGGGCGCTCAGAACCCGGTCGTTCCGGGTCGGTACAACGAGGCGCCGATTCGGCCGAAAGGTTTCCGGAAATCGCCTTTCTGGAGATGCACGCCATGCAAGCCAACGCGCGTTCCGCTCCCTCAGACTCGACTCCAAGCCTGGTGCTTGGCCGCAAGCTCGACAGCATCCCGTTCAGCGGCTACCACCTGATGATCATTCTGGTGCTCGGACTGGTCGCGTTCGTCGACGGCTACGATCTGGCGATGACGGGCTCGCTGCTGGTGCTGGCGAAGGCGCCGTTGCACATGACGCCGGCGGAGACCCGTTTTCTGGCCGTCGCCGCCAACATCACCGTGGTCATCGGCGGCTTTATGGCTGCCGCGGTTTCCGACCATTGGAGCCGCCGCACGTTCATCCTGATCGGCGTCGCCGCGATCAACCTGTTCACGCTGCTGATCACGGTAGTGCAGAGCGCCGAGCAGCTGATCGTCATCAGGCTGCTTACCGGCTTGGCGGGCGGATTTGCCGGGGCGGCGCCCTTCCCGATCGCGGCCGAACTGATGCCGGCCCAGCATCGGCGCACCTACGGCGCCATCTACGAGATCATGCTGGCAAGCACCTTTACGGTGCTGCCGTTCGTCGGGTTCCTGCTCGCCGGGAACCCGGCGGCTTTTCGGCTGATGGCACTGCCGGCGACGCTCGGGCTGTTCGTCATTCCGGTGCTGGTTTATCTGCTGATCCCGGAAAGCCCGCGCCTGCATTTGCGCCGCGGCAATTTGCAGGCCGCGGTCGATGTCGTCAATCGCATCATCTCCCGCGGCGGCAACCGCGTCCCGCCGCTGACGGTCGGCGACATCGGAACCCACCACCCGGCCGGCCGCCCGGAGCCGCTGCCCCCGTTCACCGCATTGTTTCGCCGGGGTCAGCTGCGGTGGACCGTCGTCGGCATCCTTTGTCTGATTTGCGCGCAGGTATCCTATTTTGCGATATCCGTGCTGCTCCCCAAGGCGCTGATCGATCAGGGGGCTGCGGTCACGATGAGCTTCGGGCTCAGCTCTGTGGTCTTCATGGCGAGCATCCCCGGCAAGGCCTTCACCGGCTTCATCATGGAGGTCATCGGCCGCCGCTGGGCGATAACCTATTGTCTCGGCGGCTCGCTGCCTGGCCTCCTGCTGATGGCGACGGCACATCTCGCCGGTAAGAATTCGACGGTCGTCTTTGTTGCCGGTGCCTTGATCACGGGGTTTACCGTGCTGTCGACCTTCCCGGCGGTGCGGGTCTATCTCTCGGAACAGTTCCCGACCGCCTTGCGCGGCCGCGGGCATTACTTCGGCGAGGCAGGCGCCCGGGTGTTCGCCGCGGTGCTCGCGCCCTATATGCTCGAACCCTATACCGGCTCGGCCACGATCTTTTTCGGCACGCTGTTGATCGTGGCGCTGATCGGCGCCTTTGTGCCGGTATTGTTCGGACGCGAAACGACCGGACAGCTGGAGGCCGTCACCGAGAGCCGAACGGAGGCCGTCACCGAGAGCCGAACGGGCTGACCCTTGCCGCGGTGTCGGCGGCACGCGCCGGCGGCCCGGCCGAGTCCCGGCATTGTTTCACGGCCATGCTCGAAAACCGCCGCTCGCGCCATGGGCTGTGTATTGTGTTGTGACCGTTCGGCGGATGGGGTGGGATTCGAACCCACGGTGACGTCGCCGCCACGCCGGTTTTCAAGACCGGTGCCTTAAACCGCTCGGCCACCCATCCCGGTCGGGGAGGATAACCGCGGCGGGCGGTGTGTCCAGCGTCGGCTTTGCGCGCAAGAGGATTGTCGAAACCGGAGCGGGCGTGTCAAATCGCCTCCGACGCGGCAAGCGCGGCGCGAAAAAGGGGCAACCGCATGTGGTTCGGAACGTCGTGGCGGGGGCGAGGGTGGGGCATTCGACTTGCGGCGACCGGAGTCGCAGCGGCGTTGGCGATCCCCGCGGCGCTGGCGCAGCCGGCGCCTTCCGGTTCACCGATCACGATCGGCTTCTCGATGGCGCTGACCGGCAGCCTGGCGGTCAATGGTAAAAGCGGCCTTTTGGCGATGCAGATCTGGGCCGAAAACATCAATGCCAAGGGCGGTCTGCTCGGCCGCCCGGTCAAGCTCGATTTCTACGACGACCAAACCAACCCGTCGCTGGTGCCGGGCATCTACACGAAGCTGCTGGACGTTGACAAGGTCGACCTCGTGGTCTCGGGCTACGGCACCAATATGGCGGCCCCGGCGATGCCGGTCGTGATCCAGCACAACATGACCTTCATCGGGCTGTTCGCGCTCGACATCAACGAGGAGTTTCGCTACCCGCGCTACTTCTCGATGCTGCCGGTCGGGCCCGACCCGCGTCCGGCGATTTCGGAAGGCTTCTTCGACATCGTCAAGGCCAACAAGGACAAGCTCGGCCTCAAGACCATCGCGCTTGCGGTCGGCGACGGCGAGGCCACGCGCAATTCGGCCGACGGTGCCCGCATCAATCTGAAAAAGGCCGGGCTCGACATCGTCTACGACAAGACCTATCCGCTGACGACGACCGATTTCACCCCGATCGTGCGCGCCATGCAGGCGACCAACGCCGACATCATATACGTCTCCTCCTACCCGAACGACAGCGTCGGCATCATCCGCAGCGTCCACGAATTGGGACTCAATGCGAAGATCTTCGGCGGCAACCTGACCGGGCCGCAAAGCACCTCGTTGAAGACCTCGCTGGGACCGATGCTGAACGGCATCATTACCTTCGACTGGTGGCTGCCGGCCCCGGCGCTGCAATTCCCGGGCGTGATGGACTTCCTGAAGACATATCAGGAGCGCGCCGGGAAAGAGGGGGTCGATCCGCTGGGATATTACCTCGGCCCTTGGGCGTATGCCGATCTGCAGGTGCTGGGCGACGCCGTCGAAGCGACCAAGAGCCTCGACCAGGCCAAGCTCGCCGACTACATCCACAACAATACGTTTCACACCGTGGTCGGCGATGTCGCCTTCGGCGACAAAGGCGAGTGGAAGCAATCGCGCATTCTGACGGTGCAGTTCCAGAACATCGCCGGAACCAGTGTCGACGATTTCCGCGACGGCAAAGGCGAGGTCGTGCTGTGGCCGGACCAGTACAAGGCCGGCGACCCGGTGCTGCCATATTCGGATATCAAGCACTGAGCGGCTTTTCCGGGCCGGTGTGCGGGCGCCGCCACGAGCCTGACGTCCGCATCTCGTAAGCCCGGTCTCACGTCGCGCAGTACCGCAGCCGAGACGTTCGCAGGTTAGAGGCCGGAGGATGGCCGCATCTACCAAAGCCGCGGTTGCCCCCGACGGCGTCCTGAAATCGGCGAGCATGTTCAGGACGCGCGATTGGATCATCCTGGCGCCGCTCGCGGTGCTTGCCGTGGCACTCGGCTTTTGGGGGTTTTCGAGCGCTTGCGAACCGGTCGGTGCGACCGCAGCCGGCGCCTCGTCGATGCCGAGTTGTGCCGATCCGTGGCAACGGTTGATGAAATCCTTCACCCTGCTGCACGGCGGCTCCTATATGGCCCCGTGGCAGCTGGTCGTCGCGGAGTTCCTGTTGCCGGCCGTCGCGCTGTTCGGCGGCGCCAAGCTGATCCTGATCAATTTGAGCCGCGACATGCGTGTCGCGATGGCGCGCCGCTATCGCGAGCATACGATCGTTTGCGGGCTCGGCGATACCGGTCGCAACGCGGTCGAGAACATCCAGCGCGCCGGCAGCGACGTCGTCGCGGTCACGCTCGATACCGACGCGCCGAATGCGCTCGCCTGCGAGCGCCTGCGCGTGCCGGTGCTGCGCGGCGATGTCACCCAGCTTGGGGTTCTGCACCTTGCCGGGCTGCACAAGGCGCGCTCGCTGATCCTGACCTGCGGCTCCGATGCGGTGAACCTGGAAGTCGCGCTGCGCGTCGACGAAGCGCGGTCGCGACAATCGCCCGGGCGCCGCCTTTACGTAATGCCCGAGATCCGCAGTCATTGGCTGCTCGACCTGATGCAGACGCACCGCTCGGCGACGCTGGGGTCCGAGGCGGTCGAGTTCCGGCCTTTCGACCTGTACGCCAACGCGGCGCGGCTGCTGCTGCGCTGGCCGGTGTTCGCGCAGGGGCCCGGGGCCGCGGCGGCACGGCCGCACCTGCTGCTCGCCGGGCTCGGCGAATTGGGCACCCAGATCATTCTGCACGCTGTGCAGACGACGTTCGCCTTGCCGGGGCGCCGGCTGGCGGTGACCGTTTTCGACCAGCAGGGAAAAGACACCGTCGCTTCGCTCGCGGGCCGTTTCGCCGGGCTGACTGGGCTTGCCGATATCGAGCTCGTCGAAAGCAGCTTCGACGCCGACGACCCGTCCTCCTGGTCGGCGGTCTGGGCGGGGGTGGACCAGAGCCTCGACCAGCGCGCCGACGGCACGACCACCGTGGCCGCCATTGTTGCTCTTTCGGAAGACAAGGATTCGCTGCACGCCGCGGTCCAGTTCCGCGAGCGCTTCGACCGTCTCGGCGAATTGCGCACGCCGGTCTTCGTGCGCCTGCAGCAGCAGCGCCGGCTCGGCCATTTCGCCGCCACGCTCGACGGGTCGGACATGCTGATCGAGCGGCTGACCCCGTTTGGGGATTTGCGGTTCCTGACCAGCCCGGAGCTGCTGCTCGACCAGAAGCAGGACCAGCTGGCGCGCGCCGTTCATGCCGTCTACATCGAAAAGGTGGAGCCCGGCGACCGGCCGAACGATCCGGCCCGGCAGCCATGGAATCGGCTGCCGGAGCTGTTCAAGCAATCGAACCGCAGATTCGCGGATCATATTCCGGTCAAGCTGCGCCTGCTCGGTCTGCGCCCGGTGGAGGGCAGCGGTCCGGTGCTTACCCTGAAAGAGTCTGAGGCGGATTTGCTGGCCACCGCCGAGCATTGGCGCTGGACCGTCGAACGGCGCTGCCTCGGTTGGGAGCACGGCCCGGTGTATGACCCGCTACGGCTGCGGCATGATTTGCTGGTCGCTTGGGACGAGCTGCCGGCAAAAACCCAGGAGGACAACCGCCGGATGGTTCGGGCGATCCCGGAGATGCTCGCCGCGGCCGATATGAGTCTGCGGCGCGAGCGGATAATGTCGGGCCTGCCCGGCGACATCGCCGTGGCACGCGCGGCGCTTGCCGGGCTCGATGCGACCGAATTGCCGCTGCTGATTTTTGATCCGGCCGACCCGGAATCTTGGCATCTCGCCCGCGATGCCGTCGCCAACAGCGGCGCCAAGCTGTGGCAATTATGGAGGGATCGGCCGAAATTGACCGAAATGGCTCAGCCAAAGGAGATCGAAGCGGTAAAAAACGCGATCGAAACATCGATCACCGCGGCCGAACTGGCCGGGCTGCCGCTGCCGCCCTCGCGGGAGGCGCTGCAGCAAACGATGTCGGTAGCAGGATAGGTTCCGGATTGACCGCCGATCGTCGAGCCGGGGCTTGCCGGCAAAGCCGAAGCTTACCCCCGGGAGCACGCACCTTGGGGGGCACCGGCCCTTTGATGACGGGTGGGTCGGGTGCCGGTCAGTCCCTTGGTGCAGGGTCGGCGTCTTCAAAGGCGGCGAGGGTCTGCTCGATCATTTCCCGCGGCAGATCGCGGGTGATGAACACCATGCGAGTGCGCCGGTCCGCACTCGGCCAGCGCGGCAACAGCATCGGCGGATGGAACAGGTGCTGCACCCCGTGCAATACCGCCGGCTGTTCCGGGCGGTCGGACAAGGCCACGATCGCCTTGAAACGGAGCAGGTCCTTGCCGCGCATCGAGGCCAGCGCGTCGAGCCAGCCGGACAATGCGGCCCACGAGATCGGCCGGTCGCGCGTCACGCAGAACGCGCGGATACCCTCATCGTGGCGGTTCGCGTCGGCCGCGGCGTGGTCATGGTCGTGGTCATGCTCCGCAAAGGCCTCGTCGCGCAGCCAACGCTGTACTTCGACCGCCTTGGTGTCCGGGTCGAACAGCCCGAGATTGAACAGCAGCGCGGGAGCGACCTCGCCATGCACCACCCGCTGCACCGGTGCGGCGGGGTTGAGCGCGGCAAGCCGCGCGGCGATCGCCGCCAGCGCCTGCGCCCCGGCGAGGTCGGCTTTGGTCAGTAATAGCCGGTCGGCGACGGCGGCCTGCTTGACGGCCTCGGGCTGGCCATCGAGCGTGGCCAGCCCGTTGACCGCATCGACGGTCGTCACCACCCCATCGAGCATGTAGCGCTCGCCGACCAGTGCGTCGGTCATCAGCACGTGCAGGATCGGTGCCGGATCGGCCAGCCCGGTGGTTTCGATCACGACGCGCGCGAAAGCCGGCAAGCGGCCCTTGGCACGGCCGACGAACAGATCGAGCAGCGTATCCGAGATGTCGCTGCGCACGGTGCAGCACAGACATCCGCTGTTCAGCAGCACGACATCATCGGTTGCCTTCTCGACCAGCAGATGGTCGAGCCCGATCTCGCCGAATTCATTGACGATGATCGCGGTCGCGGCCATGCCGGGCTGCTTCAGCACATGATTCAGGACGGTCGTTTTGCCGCTGCCGAGAAAGCCGGTCAGCAGGGTAACGGGCGTGCGCGAGGAAGCTGCGATGGCCGCCATGGCGGAACTCGGTATTTCTGACCGCCCTCGATTGCCGGGGGGGGTTGCCTCTTGACGCTACCGCAAGTCGCGGCGCCAGCAGAGGGGAAACCTTAAATTAACCTCGCGATGGCACGGTGCGCAGCAAGTCAGCGCCGTGCATTCGATGGTTCAGCCAAATCCGCTCAATTGCTCGATCGGCCACGATCCCGGTGCGGGTTCCGTCCGTTCCGGTTCGCCGGGCCCGTGGCTGGTTCTGCTCGCGACGGCTTTTGTGATGCTGGCCGCGCTGCTGGCGGCCTCTTTCTCGTGCCGAATAGCCGAGGCGATCGCGCGCGCAACTGGCCGGACGATCGAGGTCGAAGAAGCGGCGTAAGCGCGACGCTTCCGGTGCCGATCAGATCGCATCCTGGCCGGATGACCACCGGCGGCAGATCTGGTGTGCGATGGCGAGCGGCGGGGGCAACGAGACCTCGCTCGGGTCGTCGGGACCGGTCGCGGCGCGGGCTACCATCGCCGCGATCTCCTCGCGTGGAAACCAGCGCGCCTCGGCGATTTCCTCGGGATCGACCGTGATCTCTTCGGTGAGGCCCTCGGCCAAAAAGCCCATCATCAGAGTCGAGGGAAACGGCCAAGGCTGCGAGGCGAGATAGCGCACGCGGCCGACCCGGATGCCGGATTCCTCGAACACTTCGCGGCGCACTGCCTCCTCGAGCGTTTCGCCCGGCTCCATGAAGCCGGCGAGGCACGAGAAGCGCGAGCCCGGACGGCGCCGGTTGCGGCCGAGCAGGGCGCGGCCTTCCCGCACCGTCAGCATGATCACGACCGGGTCGGTGCGCGGGAAATGATGCGCACGGCAGTTTGGGCAGCGGCGGGTCCAGCCCGCGGAAGCGATGTCGGTCGGCGAACCGCACTGCGCGCAAAAGCCGTGCCGCGCATGCCAATCGAGCACCGAGCGGGCCTCGGCAAGGATCGCGGCCTCGCCGACCGCGATCTGCGGCGCCAGCGCACGCACATCGACCGCTTCGGCGTCCCAATCGGGCGTCGCCGGCGCGCCGGTCGCGTCGAGCGCGAAATAGGCGCGACCGCCAGCCAGCCCGAGCAATACCAGCGTGGCGCCCTCATTGATTGCGGCTCGCCACGGCCCCACCGGCTGCCAATCGAGCTCCGGCGCGATGCCGCCGCGAACCATCGGCTTCAATTCGCGCAACGGCAGAAGCCGAGTCTCCCGGTCATCGAGCAGCGAGTGCAGCCAGCCGGTATCGCGCCGGCGGTCGCTGACCCGGTCCAGCGGGTTGCCGGCAAAACAGTAGATCTCTTCCATGCCGGCGGATGCTACAGCGCCGAAGCGGCGGCCGCCAGCCGCGCGCGACGCATTCGCCGCGGTGGTCAGCCGCGACCGATATAAGGCATCTTCGTCGCCATCACGGTCATGAACTGGACGTTCGCTTCGAGCGGCAGGGTGGCCATGTAGACAACACCCCGGGCGACGTGCTCGACATCGATGCGCGCCTCCGCCTCGACGCGGCCATGCGCCTGCAGCCGGCCGCGCGCGGTGTCCTCGTTGCGGCTGGTCGCGGCATTGCCGATGTCGATCTGGCCGCAGGCGATGTCGTAATCGCGGCCGTCGAGCGAAAGCGACCGGGTCAGCCCGGTCAGCGCGTGCTTGGTCGCAACATAGGGCGTCGAGTTGCGACGCGGCACATGCGCCGACACCGAGCCGTTATTGATGATGCGGCCGCCCCGCGGCTGCTGCTCCTTCATCATGCGGAACGCGTGCTGCGCGCACAGGAATGAGCCGGTCAGATTGACCGCGACGACGTTGCTCCATTGCTCCAGGGTCAGGTCCTCGAACGGAATGCCGCGGGTGCTGATGCCGGCGTTGTTGAACAGCAGGTCGATGCGGCCGTAAGTCTGCTTGACCCGATCGAACAGCGCCGGGATCGAGGCGGGATCGGAGACGTCGGTCGGCACCGCCAGGATATGCGGCGGTGCCCCGGGAGCGCGAGGCGCCGCGCTCCCGGGAGGCTCGGCCAGCGCGGCTGTCTCTTCGAGCATCTCGCGCCGGCGCCCGGCAAGCACAACCGCAAAGCCGACCCGGACCAGGGCAAGCGCGCTGGCGCGGCCGATGCCGCTGCCGGCACCGGTGATGACGGCGATCTTGCCGGCGCTCTCCATGGCTCTACTCCATTCATCCGGCCGTGCGTGCCCGGCCCTGATACCCGACATCGGCGGGTCGGTCTAACGACTTCCGCGTAATTCCTCTCCGCTTTCAGGTGCGACAGGGAAACGGGAGCAGAGGGTGGAGCAGAAAGGCCGCGATCTTCGCGGACGGTGACGGTCCCCGAATGATGCTCCATAGTTCTGCTGCAGCCAGGGAGAAAAGGTCATGAACCCGGATTACGTCGTGATCGGCGCCGGCTCGGCCGGGTGCGTCGTGGCCAGCCGGCTCAGCGAGAGCGGCGCGTCGGTGGTACTGCTCGAAGCCGGACCGCCCGACCGCAACCCGTTCATCCATGTGCCGGCCGGGGTGTTGCGGCTGCTGCACCACCCGCGCATCAACTGGAACTACCACAGCGAAGGCGAGCCCGGCACCGCCGGCCGCGAGATCTATTGGCCGCGTGGCAAGGTGCTGGGCGGGTCGAGCTCGATCAACGGCATGCTGTATGTGCGCGGCAACCCGGCCGATTACGACGGCTGGGCGCAGATGGGCTGCCGCGGCTGGAACTACGAGGAGGTATTGCCCTACTTCCGAAAATCCGAATCCTACGGCCCGGGCGATGCGCATTATCGCGGCAAGAACGGACCGCTGCTGGTCGAGGATTACCGCACCATCCTCGATCTGACGCACTGCTTCGTACAGGCCGCGCAACAGGCCGGGTTTCCGTTCACTCCGGACTACAACGGCAAGACCCAGGAGGGTGTCGGCTACTCGCAGATGACGCGGCGCGGTCGCTGGCGCGGCTCTACTGCGCGCACCTTTTTGGCTCAAGCGCGCGGCCGGCCCAACCTGCTGGTCGAGGCCAATGCCATCGCCACCCGGCTGCTGTTCGCCGGCCGGCGCTGCACCGGGGTCGCCTTCCGTCAGAACGGAACCGACCGGCGCGTCCTCGCCGAGCGGGAGGTCATCCTGTGCGGCGGATCGGTCAACTCGCCGCATCTGCTGCAGATCTCCGGCATCGGACCGGCCGCGCATCTGCAATCGATCGGCGTCGAGGTGGTGCACGATCTGCCCGGGGTCGGAGGCAATCTGTCCGACCACTACGTCATCAGGGTGTCGCATCGGGTAAAGGACCTGGTCACGATCAACCAGCTGGCGCGCGGCGGGCGGCTCGCGCGCGAGGCGGTGCGTTTCGCCGCGAGCGGCCGTGGCGCGCTGACCTTTGGGGTGACCGCCGCGATGGTGTTCTGCCGCAGCCGCGACGGGCTCGCCAGCCCCGACCTGCAATTGCTGTTCACCCCGGCGAGCTACTCGCAGCAGCAGTTCCGCCAATTGGAGCGGGAAGCCGGGATGACCGTCGCAGTGTGCCCGGCGCGGCCGCAAAGCCGCGGAACGATTATGGCGCGCTCCCCGGACCCGTTCGATTACCCGGCGATCCGCCCGAATTATCTCTCAGCGCCGGACGATGTCCGGGCGCTGCTGGCCGGAGTACGCCACACGCGGCGGATTTTTGCGCAGCCGGCCCTGGCGGTGCACAGCAGCGGCGAGACCAGCCCCGGGGCCGCGATCGACAGCGAGGACGCTCTGACCGATTTCGCCCACCATCACGGCACCACGATCTTTCACCCCGTGGGCACCTGCAAAATGGGCATCGATCCGATGGCGGTAGTGGACCCGCGGCTGCGGGTGCACGGCCTCGCCGGGCTTCGGGTCATCGATGCTTCGGTGATGCCGACCGTCACCACCGGCAACACCAACGCGCCGACGATCTGCATCGCCGAGAAGGGCGCGGCGATGATCGTCGAGGACGGGCAGCAGCAGGCGGTCGCGGCATGAACCGGAGAAATGATGCCCGCGGCTGGATAATGGCCGTCGCCATTCCGGCGGCCGTCTTCCTGTTTGCGGCGCCGGCCCGAGCTCAACTCAAGGATTGCTCCGCGCTCGGCACCACCAGCGCCCTCGATCAGTGCTATGGCGAGCGCTACAAGCAGGCCGATGCCATGTTGAACGACGTCTATCGCCGGCTGCTCGGAAAGCTCGATCCGAGCACCCAGACGCTGCTGCGGCAGGCCGAAGAAGCTTGGATCGCGTTCCGCGACAAGGAATGCGCATTCGAGACCGCCGGTACGAACGGCGGCAGCATCCATACGATGGAGGTCTCGATCTGCCTGACCGCACAGACGCAGGCTCACACCGCGGCGCTCAGCAAGCAGCTCAACTGCCCCGAAGGCGACACTTCCTGCACGCATTGAATGACCGATTGCAGGTGACGCGCCCTGGCAACAATCGGATTATGAAGATCCCCAACGGGAGGCATCGCGATGGCCATCATGCTCGATCACACGGTCGTGCCGGCGCGGGACAAGGAATCCTCCGCCCGCTTTTTCGCCCGCATCTTCGGCCTCAGCTATGACGGGCCGGTGTCGCATTTCGCTCCGGTGCGGGTCAATGACAGCTTGACCCTCGATTTCGACAACCGCGCCGAGTTCGAGCCGCATCATTACGCCTTCAGGATCGCCGAGGCCGAGTTCGACGCGATCTTCGCGCGGGTAGTCGCCGAGGGTATTCCCTATGGCAGCGGGCCGCGCACCCGCACCGACCGCCAGATCAACCATCGTCACGGCGGTCGCGGTTTCTACTTCGACGATCCGAACGGCCATGTGCTTGAAGTGCTGACGGCTTGAGGCGCGTCAAGCCGCGCGCTCAATTCGCCGGCGAGTGCCCGCGGGCACCGCGGCGCAATGCCGCCGCGGCCGCGATGTTGCGCCTGAGTTCGGCGTCATGCTGCGGGTGCAAGGTGCCCATCATCCTGTCCCACCAGGTGAAATGGGTCGCGTAGTTGCAGCGGAAAAAACGATGATGCTGGTCATGATGGGTGACTGCGACGAGCGGGGAGGGGGGCCAGCACCAATTGCCTCCGTGCTCGTACCCGGAATGCCCGACAACTCCGGTCACCTGATCATAGAGCTTGTGGACCAGCAATGCCAGCGGCGCCACAGGAAACAAGAAATGCGCGACCAGCCAATAGGACTGCAGAAAAAGGTTGTCCACGAGCCGGTCGCTGTTGTTCGACCAAGTCACGGGCGCGATGGTCATGTGATGCCATTGGTGGATGGCGCGATAGAGCGGGCGCTTGTGAATCAGCCGATGCAGCCAATAAAACCAGGCATCGAACAATACGAGGGAGCCGATCAAGGAGAGGGCCGTGCCGATCAGGCTCGTTGGCGCCGCGAAACCCCAGCCGAGGCTCCAATAGCTCCACTGGCCGGCGCCGAACAGGGCGGCGATGACCCCCAGTGAAAGCAGGCTTTGCCGACGGTCGCGCTGCACCTGTGCCGCGGAGATCAGGCGATTTTGAATTTTCGGGGCGCGACGGTTGAGGCGATCGACAATCACACAGCTGGTCAGATAGGTCCCGACCAGGATTGCGTAAATACCGGCTACGATTGCGGCAAGGACCGCCAACTGGCGCAGCATCATATGCCCAGGCGTTGAGGGCGGGCAGGCCGTTCCCGGCGGGTGGAGCGAGCACAAACAGCCTCACGCCTCGCCCTGGCCCGAACGTGGTGCCGCAAATGCTTCGCTGCCCGGCAGCCGCGAAGGGGACCGGCCCATTGACGAGGCGCCCCCCGGAGCCGACCCGTGCGGGCCGTTCCGGGGTAAGCCGTTACAGTTTCAGGCGGCAGAGCCGCCAATGCCGCAAAGACGGTTATTGAGGCGGCCCGTACCCCTGCGGACCATAGCCCGGAGGCGGGGGAGGATATCCCTGCGGACCGTAGCCGTACCCTGGCGGCGGCGGGGGCGGCGGAGTTGTCGCTGCGCCCGTGACTGCGCCCAGCGCCCCGCCGGTGGCAGCACCGATTGCCGCGCCGGTGCCGCCGCCCGCGGCCGCGCCGACCGCCGCGCCGGCGCCGGCGCCGAGCAACGCCCCGCCGACCGCGCGCTGGCCGGGATCATACGGATTGGTGCAGGCCGCCAGCCCGAGCAGCAGCGCCACGGCGCCGGGCGCGATGAGCTTCTTCGTCATCTAGGTCCCTTTCCAGGATAATAATAACAAACCCACGGTTAACGCGCGTAGCATCCGGCAAGTTCCCGCGTCCCGCAAGAGAGATGCGGAGGACGCGTGCCGCAGCGTGCCTGCTCAGGCCGCGGTTATCACCGTGCCGCTTCCGATCCGGGCGGAAATCGTGCAGATCGCCTGCGGATCGTCGATCCGCAGCACAATGCTTTCGCTGATATAGAGCTGGTAGTGTACGCCGTCATGGCCGATGTAGCCGGAATGGAGATCCTGACCCAGGATCAGCACTCCGACGCTCTGGTCGACCAGTACGCCCCCGTCGATTCCCGATTTGTAGATCCCGGCGGTGCACAGCCGCCGCAAATGTTCGAGCGGCATTACATCGCTGCCGGGAAACAGCCGAAACAGATTGTTGTAAAGCGCCGGTTCCAGCACCAGCGCATAAGGGCCGCGGAACCCGGCCTCGTCGAGCCGCGTCGCGGCCGCGAGCACGTCCTGCAGCGCGTTGTCGGGCGTCGCCCAGTCCGAACCCTCGACCTGCTGCCGTCCGTTGATGTTCAACAACCCGTTCAGCCCGAATTCGGGGCTGCCCTTGTAGATGAATTCCTCTTCCCGGTCGGCCACCGCCTCTGCCGCGTCCTGCGCCGGCGCCAGGTCGAGCGGCTGGCCGTTTTCGACATGGGCCGCGACGCGACGGATGCTGAGGCGGAAACTCTTGCGCAGCATCGGCACCGGGATCGCCCGGCCCATGATCGCCCCGGCCTCGTCCGGACCGGGTTGGCGACAGTAATCGTCGTTGCCGACCTCGATTGTGGTCAGCCCGGCTCCGAATGGCCCTTCGAGGTCGAGAAAGCGGCGGCCGGTCAGCCGGTCGCGCGCCGCGCTTAGCGCCGCCCTGTCGATCTCGCGCCACACCGCGGCGGGGAACGGAGCCAGATTGCGGTTGAGGTAATCCATTACCGATGCTCCCGCGAGGAGCCGGAATGCCCCTTCAGCGATCCGATGGTTTCGCCGAGGTCCTCGCGCCGCCCGCGTCCCGCTCCGCCCCGTCGCTCGCGGCCGCCGCCATCGCCGTCATCTTCGGCCGCCTTCTCGATCGTCAGGATCGGCGCGTCGGTAAACAGGTACGTCTTCAGATGGCCGGCGAAATCCGGGTTGCGGCGGCGGATCCACTCCAGCAGCATCGAGGCGTGCTCCATCTCCTCGCGCATGTTGTGGAGCAGGATCTGGCGCAGCGCCTCGTCCTCGCTGTCGTCGGCGCGCTGGCGATACCAGTCGACGGCATCGAGCTCCTCCTTCAGCGAGGTGATCGCGTAATGGAGCAGCCGCGCCTCCTGCGACAGCTTCTCCCGCGGAATGTGCAGGCTCTCACTCGACATCATGCTCCCCGCGGCTGTGCTGTCCGCTACTGTGCCGATAGCCCGGCCGGTGTCAACCGGCCCGGTCGATGGTTGGGTAACGGGCTGGCAGGCGAGGTTGCTCCCGCGACATGGTAAAAAACGTTAACCCTTTTTCGCCGACATATTTATAAAAAGAAGCACAATTTCTCGCCAAAACCGCTAGAGTGGCCGCAGCGTTGCTAGCGGAGATCTCCAGTGACCCAGACAATCAAAAAGATGATTGCTGATGAATCTGGCGCGACACTCCTCGAATACGTTTTTGTTGCGTCCTTGATTTCGGTTATTGCCTACGCGTCACTGAGTTCAATCAGCGGATTCCTTGGAAACACGTTCAGCACGGTTGCTGCGAACCTGTAATGCTGTAACCGCAAGCCCCGCATCCTCCTCGCGGGTGCGGCGTTCCGGCCGGATCGATCGTCAGTTGTCGGGTTTTGGGCATTCGGTCTTGAAATCCGCGGGCTCAACTGGAATCGGTAGGCATGGCCGAATTTCCCGAGCCCGGCGATTTTGCACGCGGCAAGAGCGCCGGCGCCAAGCTCCGGCGCTCCTTGCCCGCGGTCGAGGGGCCTGCGATCGAGGGGACAGACCTCGCCCGAACGCCGCCGCTGCGGGCGGCGCCGGGCAGGCCGGTCGACGATCCGCCGCCGATCATTGAGCCGAGCGGCTTCGAACCGAGCCGCGGCAGCGAAATAGTGCTGGCCCGTCGGGGACCGGACCCGACCCAACGAGCCCTTGGCTCGCGCTCCCTTGGTTCGGCGCCGCTCCGGCGGCCCGAGCGCCGCAGCTTCCTCGTGCCGCGGACGCCCGCTCCGGCCCGAGATCCGGACGCACTCGATCGGGCCGCGCCAAATCCGGCACCGACGAGTACCGGCACCGCGATGTCGGCGCCGCCAAGGGCCGAAAGCGTGTTGCGCGGCTCGGCCATTCCGATTGCCGGCGAACTCGACAAAGCGCGCGATCACGAACGCAACCGGGCCCGGCTCGAGAGGCCATTACGGCAGCCGGGATTGCTCCCCGGGGTCCATCCGACGCGGCCGAGCCGCCGACCAAGACCGGCATTGGCTCGCGTGCCCGCGCTCTCGGCCGCGCCGCCGCGCCAAATCGCGCGGCCTGTCCGATCGTTCCGGAACCGCCGCAAGGTCGCGATAGTCGCGGCCGTGGTCTTGGCCGCACTGCTGCTGATCGTCGGCGGCTCGCTGGCGAGCCGCGGCTTGTCGCTCGACCGTTTCGCCGCGGTCTGGCGCACTCTGCATGGCAGGCGGCCGCTGCCGCCGGCCGGGCCGGCGCCGGTCGACCCGGGGCAGCGCGCCGCCTATTTTGAGACGCGCGCCAAGGCCGGCGAGGCCGATTCGCAGATGCAATTGGCCGTGCTTTATGCCAAGGGCGAAGGGGTGGCACAGGATTACGCGATCGCGGCAACCTGGTTCCGCGCCGCCGCCCAGCAGGGGCTAGCGCGGGCGCAATACGACCTTGCTGTTTTATACGAGCGCGGTCGCGGTGTGACCGCGGACATGGCGGAGGCGGTTCGCTGGTACAGCAAAGCCGCCCAGCAGGGCTATCCGCTCGCCCAGTACAATCTCGCCGTCGCCTACACCAAGGGACAAGGAGTTCGCCAGGACTTCATCGAGGCGGCGCTATGGTATCACCGCGCCGCCGCGCAGGGGATCATCCCCGCAATGGTCAACCTCGCGATCCTTTACGAGCAGGGCCAAGGGGTCGACGCTTCGGCGATCGATGCCTACGCTTGGTACAGCGCTGCGGCCGAGCGCGGCAGCGTGCCGGCGCAGCGCCGCATGGAGGAATTGATGGCCGGGTTCTCGCAGTGGGATCAAAGCCGCGCCAGCGCCCTGGCCGCCAATGTCTCGGCCTCGATTCACGAGCCCGCGCCGGAGAACCGCGCGATCCCGGGTCAGGGAGGATCGGGTGAATCCGGGCAGGCGAGCTTCGGGGACAACGGCCCTTCTGCCGCATCTCCCGGTACGCAGGCGCCGGCATTGGTGCGCGGCCTGCGTCCGCTGTCGTCCGCGTCGCCCGGCGCGGCGGTCGGCAATGGGCGGTAACACCTCGAAACCAATGCCCCGAGGCCATTCCAGCGATAGCGCACCGGCTCCGGGCGCCCTCGCGGTAAGATCGTGCGAGTCGCGATGGCGCGGGCTGCGACTGTCCCGGCCGGGTGCCCCGCCTGGCGATTGCTCCGAGCGCCCCAGGATTGCCGGCCGCTAGAAGGTAGAGAAATCATGCTGCGTCCGAGGACGCCTCCGGCCCGTCCGGATAGCGAGCCGCTGAACGATTACCAGATCGATCGGGAATACGAGCCGATCGGACCGCCGCTGGGCGCCCGGTTGCTTCGACTGCTGACCTACCTGCTGCTGATGGTGTTGGCGTTGCTGTCCTTCGCGCTTTTCTGGGTGATCGCGAAGCTGCTCAACCTGCTTTGATCCCGCTCGGCTCAAGCCAGGATGTTCACGAGGCTGCCGCGCGGCAATGCCGGCCCGGCATCGGCACCCTGTGCCGGCTTTTGCAGGGTCTTGGCAAATGCCGCAGGAGGCGGGGCCGGGTTCGAGGCCGCAGCCACCGGACGGCCGACGGCGGCCGTTCCTTGCAGCAGGGATAGAGCGGCCGCCGCGACGGGCGGTCTCTGGACGGGCGTAGCCATGGGTAACGCCGATTATCGTGGCCGGGGGTCAAGGAAGGCTTAACGCGGCGGCCCGAGCAATTCCCAGGCGACCAGATCGGCCGGCCAGAACAGACTTGCCGCGACTCCGACGGCAACATCCCGAAACTCAAGCGCGCCATGCTGCCATGGCCCGCGCAGATGGATTGTCAAATCGCTAGCGACCCCCGTCCCATAAAGGCACAACGCCAGCAACCACAGGCGCCGCGCCGGTCGGGTCAGCGCTCGCGGCATCGGTCCGGTCAGATGACACGGATGTTCTTGAACTGCCACGGGTCGTCGCGGTCGAGATCCTCCGGAAACAGGCGCTCGCGGTCTTGCAGCGGTGTCCAATCGCCGTAAGCCCCGATCACTTCCCCGAGATAGGGCGAAGCGATGTCGAGAACCCGGCGGAAATCCATCTCCTCCGGTTCGACGATGCCGCGGCGGGGATGCTCGATGCCCCAGATGAGTCCCCCCAGCACCGCCGCCGTGACCTGCAACGAGGTTGCATTGTTGTGCGGCGCGATCCGGCGCGCCTCCGCGATGTCAAGCCGCGAGCCATACCAGTAGACGCCTCGCTTCGGTCCCATCAACAGAACTCCGAGTTCGTCGATTCCGGCGACGATCTCATCCATCATCAAGCGCTTGCGCGGCTGCAATCGCCAGTTCTTGCCGCCGAATTCGTGCAGGCTCAGCACGGCGTCGTCGCATGGGTGGTAGGCATAGTGGCAGGTCGGGCGATACGTCACCCGCTCGCCGTCACGAAGGGAGAGATAGTCGGCAATCGATATCGACTCGCCGTGGGTGATAAGAAAACCGAGATAGGGACCCTCGAGCGGCGTCCAGCTCCGCACTCGGGTTCCTGCGCCGGGACGCAACAGATAAATTGCCGCGCCGGAGCCGAAACCGTGCCGCCGGCCATCGGCGGGAAAGTGGCGCTCATGGGTGCCCCAGCCGAGTTCGGCCGGTTGCGAACCCTCGCTGACGAAGCCGTCGATCGACCAGGTATTGACGAATTCGCCCGGCATCTTCGGGCGTTCCGCAACCTGTGTGTCGCGCTCGGCGATATGAATCGCCCTGACCCCGAGCAGCTCGGCGAGGCGGCCCCAGTCCGCCCGAGCGCGCGGCGGATCGGAGGCGCATCCGGCATCGCGCGCCAGATCGAGCAGCGCCTGTTTGACGAAATGCGAAACCAGCCCGGGATTGGCGCCATGCGTCAGGATCGCCGTCGGACCGGTCGGCCAGTGCCGACGCAACGCCAAGGCGCCTTCTCGCAATGCATAGTTCGAGCGCGCGGCCGGCGGCAGTGCGGGGTCGGTGTACCCGCCCGGCCACGGCTCGGTGCAGGTATCGAGATAGAGGGCGCCGCGCTCCTGGCACAACTCGATCAGCGCGACGCTCGAGACATCGACAGAGACGTTGAGCAGGAAGTCGCCGGAGCCGAGCCAGGGATAGAGCGCGGTGCGGTAGTTTTCGGGGGTGAGCGCCGTGACGACGAAACGGATACCGTATTCCGCAGCCACTTCGCGCCCGCGCGGCTCGGCCGTCACGATCGTGACACGATCGGCAGGCATATCGATGTGACGAAGCAGCAGGGGCAGCACGCCTTGCCCGATGCTGCCGAACCCGACAATCACCAGACGACCGGAAAAAACGGTGTGCTTTTCTGCGGGCATCGGAATGGCGCGCTGTACGAACGGGGGAACCCCTAAAGATCGGGGGCGGCCCTTGTCAAGCCGTGCACCGGTTCCTTTCTACGGCACGGGACATGGCTTTGGCCTGCAGCGCGCGTGGTTCGCACCGCCGAATGGCGCCGCGCGAGGCCATTGCACCGGGGCGGTTCTTGGTTAATGTGGATCGATTTGGCGGAGGCAGGTGCGTATGCGTAATGTGATCGCGGCGGCGGTGCTGGCACTGGTGCTGACGCCGGCTGCGGCGTTGCCGCAGGCCAAGACCGGCAATAACGGGGTTTACGAACAACTCAACCTGTTCGGCGAGGCGTTCGAGCGCATCCGCCAGGATGCCGTCGAGCCGGTGCCCGACGGCAAACTCGTCGAGACCGCGATCGCCGGCATGCTGTCAGGCCTCGACGCGCATTCCTCCTATATCAGCGAAGAGGCCTACAAGGCGCTGCAAGGGCCCAGCAAGGACGATGCCGCCTCGATCGGCCTGGTCGTCACGATCGACAACGGCCAGCTCAAGGTGGTGTCGCCGCGGGACGGGTCGGCGGCGGCGCAGGCCGGCATCAAGCCCGGCGACATCATCTTCACGATCGACAAGGAGCCGACCTACGACCTGACATTGACCGATGTCGAGCAGAAGCTGCGCGGTCAGGCCGGCTCCGAGGTCGCGCTGACCCTGCGCCGCAACGGCGTCAGCGAACCGATCGATGTCAAGATCAAGCGCCAGAGCACGCCGCGGCAGACCGTCTCGGCGCATCTCGACGGCGGCAATATCGGCTACATCCGGCTCGCCGGCTTTGATGAGTCGACCGCGGCGGCATTGGCCAGCGCCGCGCAGGATCTGCGGCAGCAAGCCGGCAACAAGCTGATCGGCTTCATTCTCGATCTGCGGAACAATCCGGGCGGCAATTTCGACGCGGCGGTCGCGGCGGCCGACGCGTTCATCGACAAGGGCGACATCACCGTCGTCAAGGGCCGCAAATCCGACAGTGTCAAACGCATCAGCGCCACCCCGGGCGATCTTGCCAACGGCTTGCCGATCGTGGCGCTGGTCAATGGCGGCACCGCGCAGGAGGCCGAACTCGTCGCCGGGGCGCTGCAGGACAATCGCCGCGCCGTGCTGCTCGGCACCAAAACCTTCGGCGAGAGCGCGATCGAGAGCGTCATCCCGCTGCACGGCAACGGCGCCGTCCGGCTGACGACCGCCCGCTTCCTGACACCGAGCGGCCGGGCGATTCAGGGCAAGGGTCTCGACCCCGATCTGACCGTCGTGCCGCTCAAGCTTGAAAAGCTGGCGCAAGGGGATCGGCGGCGCGAGGCGGATCTGCGCGGCGCGCTGAAGAACACCGATCCGGTGTCGCAGGCAGCCGGCAAAGCGCCGGCAAACGGGACGCCAAACGTGCCCTCGAACGCGCCGCCGGGCGCGACCGCCGCACCCGGCCCGACGGAGGCGCCGTCGGTAGCCACCGGCGTCATCGGCACCGAAGATGACGAGCAGCTGATCCAGGCGCTTGACGTGCTGCGAGGCCTCGCCCTGGTCAGCGCTCGCAACGGCCGCTGAGCTCCGGCGATGCGGTTTCTGGTGCTCGGCGCCGGCGCGGTCGGCGGCTATTTCGGCGGGCGCCTGGCCGAGGTGAAGGCCGACGTCACGTTTCTGGTGCGTGAGCCGCGGGCGGCGCTGCTGCGCGACAACGGCCTCGCCGTCCAAAGCCCGCTCGGCGATTTCCGCATCACTCCCCATCTCGCCACCGCCGCGACGCTCGCGGGCCCGTATGACACCGTGCTGCTGACCGCGAAGCATTACGACCTCGACCAGGCGATCGCCGCGATCCGCCCGGCGGTCGGGCCGAACACCGCCGTGTTGCCGCTATTGAATGGTCTGGTTCATCTCGACCGGCTCGATGCCGCGTTCGGGCGCGAGCGCGTCCTCGGCGGCGTCGCCTATGTCGGGGCCAGCCTGCAACCGGACGGCGGCATCCGGCATCATAATCGGCTGAGCGGGATCGTGTTCGGCGAACCCGGCGGGGGCGTCAGCGAGCACACCCGGGCGATCGCGGCGGCGTTCTCCGGCTCCAAAGCAACGGCGACGGCGAGCGACAACATCCTGCTCGATATGTGGGAGAAGTTCGTGATGATCTCGGCGATGGCCGGGATGAACTGCCTGATGCGCGGCTCCGTCGGCGAGATTGCTGCCACCGATGATGGGGCGGCGCTGATGCTGGAGCTGTTGACGGAATGCCAGCGGATCGCCGCAGCGGCGGGCTATTCGCCGCGGCCGCGTCACCGCGAGCAGGTCGCGGCGATGCTGACCGAGCGCGGCAGCGTCAACAGCGCCTCGATGCGGCACGATCTCGAAGCCGGGTCGCGCACCGAAGCAGATGCGATCCTCGGCGACATGCTGCGCCGCGGCCGCGCGCTCGGCGTGGCAGCGCCGTTGCTGCAGGCCGCTTTCTGCCATCTCCAAGTGCACGAAAACCGGCTCGCCCGGCGCTGATCGAACTGCGGAACGGCGATAGAGCGGACCTAAAAGGGGTCCGCAGTGCCGTCAACATGGCCGGTTCGAGCCCGGCCGCTATGGCAACGCGGCGGTGCCTCTCGATCGGATGGCCTGATCGGAGAAGCCGGCACCCCGAAAGCGGACGATCATGCGTCTCCCGGCTGCAGATGGCTCAGCTTGGGCATCACCTCCTCGGCGAGCAGCCGCATCGAGTGATGCCAGGCTTCCGGGTTTTCGCTGTAATCGAAGCAGAACAGCAGGATCGCGCCGAACCCGGCGACCTCGTCGTACATCCGCTCGATCTTTTCGACGACGGTCGCCGGCGATCCGATCAGCCAATTGTGGCGGGCGCAATATTCCGGGGTGACATCGCTGTCGGCGACGCCGGAATCGTGCTTCAGAAACTCGATGACCCCGACATTGGTCAGCAGCGGCAGGAAATATTCGCGCATCATGCGCCCCATCTGGGCCCCGACCGAAAGGCGCCAGGCCTCGGCGTCGCTGTCGGCAACGAAGATCTCGCGCACGAGCCGCCAGTCCGCGCGCCTTGCGGTGCGGCCGCTGCGCCGGGCACCCTCCTCGACTGAATCCCAATGGCTGGCGACGTAAGCCGGGTTGAGGTTGAGGCTCATCGGCAGAAAGCCGTGCTCGCCGGCAAGCTTCAGGGTTTCGGATCCCTTGCTGACCCCGGCCACCCCGATCGGCGGATAGGGCTTCTGAAACGGTCGAATGTGCGGGCGCAGGCTGTCCAGCATTGAACCCGTGCGCGTCACTTTCCAGAATTTGCCGGGATAGTCGAACGGCTCCTCGGCGGTCCACAATTTGAGGATGATATCGAGCGCCTCTCGCGTCATCTCGCGATGCTGGCCGGTCATGCCATCGACGTTGAACATCGCCCAATCGCTCGGCAATCCGCTTGCCGCGACGCCGAAATTGAGCCGGCCTTGCGCCATGTGGTCGAGCATCGCGACCCGGTGGGCAAGTTCGGCGGGATGATGGTACGGCAGCAGAAAACCGCCGGGCGCGAGGCGGATCCGGCTGGTCTCCATCAACGCCTGTGCAATCAGCAGATCGGGCGCGGGATGCGGTTCCCACGGGGCCGTGTGGTGCTCGCCGATCCAGGCTTCGCAGAAGCCGAGCTCGTCGGCCCAGCGCAAGGTTTGCAGATCCCAGCGATGCCCGTCGTACAGGCTGCGCTCCGGCGGATGCGAGGGCATCGTGAAGAGGCCGTATTGCATCGGGATCTCCCTGGTTGCGGCGACAAAGCGCAGTTTAGGGGAGCCGGATCGGGTTGTGCAGTCCGCAACGGATGGAAATTGTGACCAAAGAATGGGCAGAGCTGCCGTTGCCAGACATATTTTGAGCAAAACCGTTGCGCTCCGCGACGCGGCGAATTACTTAACGCGCCAGATTGCGGCTGGCGCAGCCCTTTCGCGCCTCGCTGGGGAGGAAAACCGATGGCAATTGATCGCGGCATCCGGCGCCGTACCCGCAAATGGCATGTCGGCGAGAAAGCCGTCATCGATCATCTGGTCCGGGGCGGCGCTGGTGAAAAGCCGCACGCCGAGGGGCGGGTCCACCCCGCTTTCACCGCCTCGGGTCTGCTCGTCGAAGAGCAGGTGCGCAAGGCGGGAAACCGCAGTCAGTTCGGACTAGCCATTTTCTGATCCCGGGCGGGAAATCCGCCGGACGCGGGATGGTCGCGCACTGCGCCTGAAGAACGCGTCCCGCCTCGTGCGCGCATATCCTCAAATGGCCGGCGTCCAAGGATTGCGGCGCCGCAGCATTGACCGCTTCGGATCGGCTGCTTAGGTTGCTTCGGGCACACCCTGCAGGCGCAGCTCTTTCCGAAGGAACCGCCGATGAAGCCGACCCGGCGTCCGGCCAATCCGTGCTTTTCGTCCGGCCCTTGCGCCAAGCGGCCGGGCTGGTCGCCGCGGGTGCTCGGAGATGCGCTGGTCGGCCGCTCGCATCGTTCCGGTCCCGGCAAGCAGCGGCTTGTCGAGGTTATCGACCGCTCGCGCACGCTGCTGCGCATGCCACCGGATTATCGGCTCGGCATCGTCGCTGCCTCGGACACCGGCGCCGTCGAGATGGCGCTGTGGTCGCTGCTCGGGGCGCGCGGCATCGACGTGCTCTCGTGGGAGAATTTCGGGGAAGGGTGGGTCACCGACATCACCCGGCAGCTTAGGCCCCAGGATGTGCGGGTCCTGAGCGCCCCTTACGGCAGGCTGCCCGATCTCGATCAGGTCGATCCCGACCGCGATACCGTGTTTGTGTGGAACGGCACGACGTCGGGGGTTCGCGTCCCCAACGGCGGTTGGATCGCGTCTGACCGGCGCGGCCTGACGATCTGCGATGCAACCTCGGCCGCCTTCGCGATGCGGCTGCCGTGGGACAAGCTCGATGTCGTGACCTGGTCGTGGCAGAAGGCGCTCGGCGGTGAGGCGGCTCACGGCATGCTGGCGCTGAGCCCGCGCGCCGTCGAACGGCTGGAGAGCTATACCCCGCCCTGGCCGCTGCCGAAGCTGTTTCGGCTGGTGTCGAATGGCCGCCTCGACGAAGGGGTGTTCCGCGGCGAGACCATCAATACCCCGTCGATGCTGTGCGTCGAGGATGCGATCGACTCGCTGAAATGGGCCGAGTCGGTCGGCGGCCTCGATGGGCTGGTGGCCCGCGCCGAGGGCAATCTCGCGGTCGTCGCGCAATGGGTCGAGCGATCCTCGTGGCTGCGCTTTCTGGCCGAAGACCCGGCGACGCGCTCGTGCACCTCGCCGCAACTGAAGATCGTCGACCCCTGGTTCGCGTCCCTGACCCCGGAGGTGCGTTTCTCGACCGTGCGCGCGATGACGGCGCGGCTCGAAGCCGAAGGCGCGGGGTACGATCTCGCCAGCCACCGCGCCTCGCCGCCGGGAATCCGGATCTGGACCGGCGCGACCATCGAACGCAGCGATGTCGAGGCGTTGCTGCCCTGGCTCGATTGGGCCTGGAACGAACAAATCCAGGCCGCCAAGGCCGGCCCAACCCTGTGTGGCCGGGGTTGAGGGCGACGGCACCGGAACACCCCCGATTTCGGAGCGTGCCGCACGGCTCATCATGAAGATGGAGACGCAGGGGCGGCTGACGACGCTGACCGATTCCGGCCCTGCATTCTACGTGACGCGCTCCGCGCTCATGGGATGGGCCGTACTTTCGATGTGCGCTGGAGCTTTCCAAGCGTGGTCTTTCTGGCGAGCCACGCAATTGCTCTCGAATGGATTGCTGATCTGCCTGTTCATCATGTTCCAGGCTCCGCTGTGCGCCGGAGCGTCTCTTGCAATGTCACGCACCACAGTGGTGATCGACGCGCAACGACGCGAGATTTGCCTCAGGCGTCAGGGGCTCATGCGCAAAATCCAGAGTTGTTACCCCTTTGATGATATCCTCGACGTGGAACCGGCGCTGAGCTCGGATGACAACGCCGCTTTCGTCTGCTTGCGGCTGCGGTCGGGTGAGGGAATCCGCGTGTGTCATCTCGGTCAGTCGAATGAGGCCGCCGCGGCCGATGCCGCGGCAATAAGTGCGGCCCTCCAGCGCGGATAGCCAAGCAATCCGGCAATCTTTGGCGGGCCGAGCTGTTACGTAACTCTGCAAGTCTGCACCGTCGGGGTCCCCATGCCAAAAGTGCTGATCGCAGACGAGCTGAGCCCGCGCGCGGTCGAGATCTTTGCAGCGCGCGGCTTCGCGGTCGATGTTCAGACCGGTCTCTCTCCGGCCGAATTGCGCCAGAGAATTGCGGGTTACCACGGGCTGGCGGTGCGATCGGCGACCAAGGTCACCTGCGAACTGCTCGACGCGGCACCCGACCTGAAAGTAATCGGGCGGGCCGGCATCGGGGTCGATAACATCGAGGTCCCGGCCGCGACGCAGCGCGGCATCGTGGTCATGAACACACCCTACGGCAATTCGACCACGGCCGCCGAGCACGCGATCGCGATGATGTTCGCGCTCGCCCGCCAGATTCCGGCCGCGGACCGCTCGACGCAGGCCGGCAAATGGGAGAAATCGCGTTTCCTCGGCGTCGAACTGGCCGGGAAGACGCTCGGCGTCATCGGTTGCGGCAATATCGGCGCGATCGTCGCCGACCGTGCCCAGGGTCTGCGCATGAAGGTCGTCGCCTACGATCCTTTTCTATCGCACGACCGGGCGATCGATCTTGGGGTCGAGAAGCTGTCGCTCGAGGAATTGCTGGCGCGCAGCGATTTCATCACGCTTCACACGCCGCTGACCGAGACAACTCGCGACATGATCGACGCGGCCGCCATCGCGCGCATGAAACCGGGGGTGCGGCTGATCAATTGCGCGCGCGGCGGCCTCGTCGTCGAGGCTGATTTGGCGGCGGCGCTGGATTCGGGCCACGTCGCAGGGGCTGGCATCGATGTGTTTGTCGAGGAGCCCGCGCGCCATAACCCGCTGTTCGGCCGCGACAACGTCGTTGCCACTCCGCATCTCGGCGCCGCCACCTCCGAGGCGCAGGAAAACGTGGCTCTGCAGATCGCCGAGCAGATGGCCGATTTCCTGCTGACCGGAGCGGTGTCGAACGCGGTCAATGTGCCGTCTCTGACCGCTGAAGAGGCACTGCGCCTGCGGCCCTACATGGTGCTGGCCGAGCAGCTCGGCAGCTTTGCCGGACAGCTGATGGAGACCGGGATCAAGCAGGTCGCGATCGATTACGAGGGCGCGATCGGCGAGCTCAATGTCAAGCCGCTGACTGCCATTGCCTTGACCGGGCTGTTGTCGCCGCAGCTCGACGCCATCAACATGGTCAACGCGCCAATGATCTGCCGCGAGCGCGATATCCGGGTCAGCGAGACCCGGCGCGGCGAGCCCGGCGATTACCAGATGCTGATGCGGGTCACGGTCGAGAGCGACCGCGGCCGACGCGCCGTCGCCGGCACGCTGTTTGCCGGCGACAAGCCGCGGCTGGTCATGGTCGAAGGCATTCCGCTCGAAGCCGAACTCGGCCATCACGTGCTGTTCGTGCGCAATTACGACAAGCCGGGCTTTATCGGCGCTCTCGGCCAGACGCTGGCAAAGGCCGAGGTCAATATCGCGACGTTTCATCTTGGCCGCACGGGTCCGGGCCAGGATGCGATTGCCTTGATCGGGGTCGATCAGCAGCTGACTCCGCCCTTGCTTGATGCCGTGCGGGGATTGCCCAATGTGATCCAGGCAAAGGCGATGCGCTTTTGAGGTGGGGGCGACAAGAGAGAAGCCCCGGCGAGGGTAGCCGGGGCTTCTCGCCCTGCTTTGAGGCAGGGACCATGGCATCGTCGGGGGAAACAAAGGGGGTGAGACGATGCGCAGCCGATCCTGCCCTAGTTTCTTAAAAGTGCAAAGCAGATTGCTGGTTTTAACCCATTAATTGCGACCATTACGATGGCGGGCCCGTGCATCGGCGCGATCGGCAGGCCTGAACTTCCGCCGCGGGTCTTCCGGCATGCGTCGCCGCGCGTGTCCCGTGTAGAGCCGCAGGTGCGCCGGGCGGGGCGGAGTTCGCCGCATCTGCGGGCTTGGTAATCGCTTTCTTACATCCGGGTGTGCAATATCGCGGCATGAACGACGTCTTTCACCCGGCGCTGCTGCCGACCGGCATGTACGATCTGCTGCCGCCCGAGGCGGAAATCGAGGCGGTGGTCGTGTCGCGCCTGATGACGGTTCTGGCCGGTCACGGGTACGAGCGCGTCAAGCCGCCGCTCGTGGAGTTTGAGGAAAGCCTGCTCGCCGGTGCCGGCGCCGTGATGGCGCCCGCAACGTTTCGGACGATGGACCCGGACTCGCACCGCATGATTGGGGTGCGCGCCGACATGACCCCGCAAGTGGCGCGCATCGCCGCGACGCGGCTGCGCCACGTGCCGCGGCCGTTGCGGCTCAGCTATGCCGGTCAGGTTTTGCGGATCAAAGGCTCGGAGATCCGTCCGGAGCGGCAGGTCGGCCAAGCCGGCGCCGAGCTGATTGGGGCTGAGGGTCCGACGGCCGATGTCGAGGCGATCAGCGTTGCCTGCGAGGCCTTGGAGGCGATCGGAGCGCCGCATTTGTCGGTCGATATCACATTGCCGACCCTGGTTCCGGCGATCGCCGAGGCTTACGGCATGCTCGGCGAGCGCAGCGCGGCGCTGCGCGATGCGCTCGACCGCAAGGATGCCGCCGCCGTCGCCCTCATTTCCGAGGGCGCCGGAGCACAGGAGGCGGGCGCCTTGCTCGCCCAGCTTCTCGCCGCTGCGGGTTCCGCGGCCGCCGGGCGCGCGGTGCTCGACCGACTGCCATTGCCGCCGCGCGCCCGGGATGAACGCGATCGGCTCGGCGAAGTGCTCGACGGGCTCGCGGCGGCGATGCCGGGTCTCAGGGCGACCATCGACCCGGTCGAAAACCGCGGTTTCGAGTACCACACCGGGATCAGCTTCACCTTTTTCGCTCGCACCGACCCGGCGCGGGGCCCGCTTGGCGAACTCGGTCGCGGCGGCCGTTACCAGGCCGGCGCACCAAGCGAGCCCGAGCCCGCCACCGGCTTCACCCTCTACACCGACACAATCCTGCGTTCGCTGCCGGACCCGGTACCGCCGCGGCGTATCCTGCTGCCTCCGGGAGCCGACCGGGAGCAAGCCCGCAAGCTGCGCGCCGAAGGTTCAGTCACGGTGGCGGCGCTGCGGTCCGCCCGCGACTGGCCTCGGGAAGCGCGCCGGCTTGGCTGCGGCCACCTGCTCGAAGACGGGGTCGTTCGCGCCGTTTCGCGGCGCGACGCCGATCGCTCGCGCTAATCTTGGCCGACCGGGTCGCGGAGAATTTCATGACCGTCGCGATACCTTGGCTTACGTGAAGGCGCTGGAAGCCGCCGGCGTCGAGCGCCGCGCCGCCGAAGCGCAGGCGGAGGCGCTGACCCGCCATGTCCTCCCGGATCTCGCCACGAATTCGGCACTCGACCAGGCCGTCCAGCGCCTTGAGCAGCGGATCGATCATGCGGTGGAGCAGGCCGAACATCGACTCACGATCAGGGTGTTCGGCATGGTTCTCGGCATCGTCGGCATCATGGATTCGATCCTGTTCGCGCTGTTGCGCATCGTTCATTAGCGGCGCGTAGGCCGGGACGCTCGGAGCCGCGGAGGAAAATATGGGCAATGTCGCCGTGGTCGGCGCCCAGTGGGGCGACGAAGGCAAGGGCAAGATCGTCGATTGGCTATCCGAGCGCGCCGATGTCGTCGTGCGCTACCAGGGCGGTCACAATGCCGGCCATACGCTCGTGGTCGGCAATGTCGAATACAAGCTGAGCCTGTTGCCCTCGGGGGTGGTGCGCCCGGGCAAACTGTCGATCATCGGGAACGGCGTCGTCGTCGATCCCTGGGCATTGCTCGCCGAAATCGAGACGATGCGCGGCAAGGGCCTCGCCATCTCACCGCAGACCCTGCGCCTCGCCGACAATGCGGCGCTGATCCTGCCCTCGCATGGCGCGCTCGACCGCACCCGCGAGGAGCGCCGCGGCGCCGGCAAGATCGGCACCACTGGGCGCGGCATCGGCCCGGCCTATGAGGACAAGGTCGGCCGCCGCGCCGTCCGGGTGTGCGATCTCGCCGATCCGGAAGCGCTCGCCGACCGGATCGACCAGCTGCTGCTGCACCACAACGCGCTATTGCGCGGCCTCGATGCGCCCGAGGTCGATCGCGGCGAATTGCTTGCCTCGTTGCGCGAGATCGCGCCGCGCATCCTGCCCTATGCGGCGCCGGTGTGGCGGCTGCTCGACGAGGCGCGCCGCGCCGGCCGCCGCATCCTGTTCGAGGGCGCGCAGGGCTCGATGCTCGATGTCGATCACGGTACCTACCCCTATGTCACCTCCTCGAACACGGTGGCCGGCCAGGCCGCGGCGGGTGCCGGCATCGCGCCGGCGGCGATCGGCTTTGTGCTCGGCATTACCAAGGCTTATACGACGCGGGTCGGCAGCGGCCCGTTCCCGACCGAGTTGACCGATGCGGTCGGCCAGGCTCTCGGCGATCGCGGCCGCGAATTCGGCGTCGTGACCGGCCGGCGCCGGCGCTGCGGCTGGTTCGACGCGGTCGCCGTGCGCCAGGCGATCAAGATCGGCGGCATCGACGGCATCGCGCTGACCAAGCTCGATGTGCTCGACGGATTCGACGAGATCAAGGTGTGCACCGGCTATCGCCGAGGCGATGCCACCTACGACTACGTCCCGGCCGGAGTATCGGCGCAGGCCGAGATCGAGCCGGTCTACGAGACTGCCGAAGGCTGGGGCGAAAGCACCCGGGGCGCGCGCTCCTGGGCCGATCTGCCGGCCACTGCGATCAAATACATCCGCCGCCTCGAAGAGCTGATCGGCGCCCCGGTCGCGATGCTCTCGACCAGTCCCGAACGCGACGACACCGTCCTCGTCCGCGACCCCTTCGCGGATTAAAGGTCTTCTGGCCGCAGACCTGTCCGCCGAGATATTCGCGAGAGCATCCTGGGACCGATTTCTTCGCTGTCGTGAAACGCGAACACGTAATCCGGCCAGCCACCGCGCTGCAAAACCCGGTGCGATGTTCCGCTCTGACGCTTTATGCGCCAGCCGATGCGTTCAAGGGCTCGCAGAACCAGTGCCGCCTTACTGGATGGCCACGTGCTCATGCATCGACGAAAAGGTCATCCGGATTGATCGGGGCGGGCTCGTTATGCTCGATCCGATCGGCGATGGCACGTAAGGCGAGCGCTTGCACCTTGGCGCGAGCATCGCCCGCCGATGTGCCGTAAGCCAGCACACCGGGCAGCTCCAACACTTCGGCGATCCACCGTCCATCGTCCTCGCGCTCAATCTCGACCGTGAGCATGCCGCTCCCCGCTATCTATCGATCGAGATGTGTGTCAGCGCTTGCCTGTACGCAACCCTGCACAGGTGCTGTACAGGCGCCTTTGCGCGACCACCTTGCAGGATCCGTAAATCCCCCTTGGTGTGACCTGTATAGGTTCCCGTATGGTCAATTTACCGGCGGTGCAATCTCTGTCGCGGCGATTTGCCGGGTGGTTTCGCGACCGGGCCGTACTTAATTAACGGCTCATGACCGAACTCGCCCTGAAGCACGGGCTCGGCTTCGCCGATCTCTACGAGCGCGACGGCCTGGTACGGCTCGACCGCGCCTTTGTCGCCCATCTCGCCGAGGGCGAGACCGAGCTGCACAACCGGCTGATGATTGCGCGCGCAGATCCCGACGCGCTCGACCGCAAGGCCGAATCCGATCTGCTGGTCGATCTCGCCCCGCACCTGGAAGACTTCCTCGGCGAGTTGTTCGGCATCGGCGCCGAGGTCAGGGGCTTGCAGGCCCGGCACGATGAAATGGCGCCCCTCTATTCGGTCAAGCGTTTGTTCGTGCAGCGCCGCGCCGTCAAAGAGCTCAAGGAAGCCGAGGCCGCCGCGCTCAACGGCGCCACCCTCGCCGAGGAAATCCAGACCCTGGTCGGCGAGATGCCCGAGGCGCTCGACAGCCGGGCCGGGGTTCTCGCCTGGGAACTGCGCTATGCCGAGGCGGTGTCGCGCTGGCTCGACGACGAGCCCGGCCACAAATTGCCGCTGCAGGCAGCGCTGCGCTACGCCGCGTGGGCGACCCTGTCCCCCGAAGGACGGCAGAAGCATCACGAAGGGCTGCTGTTCAAGGTGCCGCACCGCCTCGACATGCACCATCTGGTGCCGGTCGAGACCATCGAGCGGCACGGCGTCACGATGCTGCGGCTACCGCAGCACGAGTGGCGCGGCCGCGAGGGTTTTGCGCTGACCGATGCCGGCACCGATCTCGCCGGCGCGCTCGATCAGGCGAATTACTGCATCTGGTGCCACAACCAGGGCAAGGACAGCTGCTCGCACGGCCTCATCGAGAAGGACGGCAATTTCCGCAAGAGCGTGTTCGGGGTCACGCTCGCCGGCTGTCCGCTCGAGGAGAAGATTTCGGAGATGAACATCGTCAAGGCGCGCGGCTACAGCCTCGGCGCGCTGGCGATCGTCGCTGTCGACAACCCGATCTGCGCCGCCACCGGGCACCGCATCTGCAACGACTGCATGAAGGCCTGCATCTACCAGCGGCAGGACCCGGTCGATATCCCGCAGATCGAGACCCGCACATTGAAGGACGTGCTGGGCCTGCCCTGGGGTTTCGAGATCTACAGCCTGCTGACCCGGTGGAACCCGCTCGACCTGCGCCGGCCGTTGCCGAAGCCGGCATCGGGCTACAAGGTGCTGGTGGTCGGGCTCGGCCCTGCCGGCTTTACGCTCGCCCATCATCTGATCAATGACGGCCATTTCGTCGCCGCGATCGACGGGCTCAAGATCGAGCCGCTGCCAGCGGATCTATCCGGCGTCGAGCTGGGTGGGGGCCGTGTTCCGTTCGCGCCGATCCGGGATGTCGCAAGCCTCGTCGAGCGGCTCGACGACCGCGTCATGGCCGGGTTCGGCGGCGTTGCCGAATACGGGATCACCGTGCGTTGGGACAAGAATTTCCTGAAGATCGTGCGGCTGCTGCTCGAACGCCGCGCTGCCTTCGCGATGTATGGCGGCGTGCGCTTCGGCGGCACGATCACGATCGACAGCGCCTTCGCGCTCGGCTTCGACCATATCGCGCTGTGCGCCGGCGCCGGCCGCCCGACCGTGATCCCGATGAAGAACGGGCTCGTTCCGGGGGTGCGCCAAGCCTCGGATTTCTTGATGGCCTTGCAGCTGACCGGCGCCGCCAAGGAAGACAGCATCGCCAATCTGACGGTGCGCCTGCCGGTGGTCGTGATCGGCGGCGGGCTGACCGCGATCGACACCGCCACCGAGTCGCTGGCCTATTACCCGGTGCAGGTCGAGAAGTTCCTGGCGCGCTACGAGACCCTGATCGCCGAACAGGGCGAGGACGCGGTCCGCGCCGGCTGGAACCCGGCCGAGCGCGAGGTCGCGGAAGAATTCCTGACGCATGGCCGCGCGCTGCGTGCCGAACGCGAGAAGGCGGCGCGCGAAGAACGCCCGCCTCGTTTCGCGCCATTGCTCGATTCGTGGGGCGGGGTGACGATCGCCTATCGCCGCCGTCTGATCGACTCGCCGAGCTACACCCTCAACCACGAGGAAGTCGCCAAGGCGATGGAGGAGGGGATCCGCTTTGCCGAGTTGCTGACCCCGGGAGAGGTCGAGCTCGATGTCTTCGACCAGGCCGCGGGCCTGCGCCTGACTCGCCACCGGGCGCCCGAGGTCGGCGGGCATCGTCCGCAGCCCGATCAGGGTCCGGGCGAGGAGGTGATGCTGCCGGCGCGCACGATCCTGGTCGCCGCCGGGACCCAGCCCAATACCGTGCTCGGCCGCGAGGACCCGGACAATGTCGTGCTCGACGGGCGCTATTTCCGCGCCCTCGACGAGGACGGCAACCCGGCGACCCCGGCGCGGCTCGCCAAGCCGCCCGAGGTACGGGTGCTGATGCATCTGCGCGATGACGGGCACGCGGTCAGCTTTTTCGGCGACCTGCATCCGAGCTTCGCGGGCAATGTGGTCAAGGCGATGGGGGGCGCCACGCAGGGTTACCCGGTGGTCAGCCGCACGCTGGCGCGGCGGCGGCCCGCCGCGCCCGAGCCCGATGAGTTTCGCGCCCGGCTCGACAACGCGTTGCGCGCGCGGGTGCACGCGGTCGAGCGGCTGACCCCGAAGATCGTCGAGATCGTCGTGCGGGCGCCGGCGGCGGCGCGCGCCTTCCAGCCGGGGCAATTCTACCGGCTGCAGAATTACGAGACGCTGGCGCCCCGGATCGACGGCACGACCCTGGCGATGGAGGGCCTCGCCTTGACCGGGGCCTGGATCGATCGCGAGCAGGGCCTGCTATCGACCATCGTGCTCGAAATGGGCGGGTCGTCCGATCTGTGCGCCTTGTTGCAGCCCGGCGAGCCGGTAATCCTGATGGGACCGACCGGCACGCCGACCGAAACCCCCGGCGACGAGACCGTGCTGTTGGTCGGCGGCGGGCTCGGCAATGCGGTGCTGTTTTCGATCGGCGCGGCGCTGCGGGCGCACGGCTCGCGCGTGCTCTATTTCGCCGGCTACAAGACGATCGAGGACCGCTACAAGATCGCCGATATCGAGCGCGCCGCCGACGCGGTGGTGTGGTGCTGCGACGAGGCCCCAGGCTTCGCCCCGGGCCGGGCGAAGGACCGCGCCTTTGTCGGCAACATCGTGCAGGCGATCGAGGCCTATGGCTCGGGCACGCTCGGTCCGGTGGAGATCCCGCTGCAACAGGTCGATCGCATCATCGCGATCGGGTCGGACGGCATGATGAACGCGGTCGCGCAGGCGCGACGCGCCGCCTTGAAGCGCTACTTCCGCCCCGACCACCGGGCGATTGCATCGATCAACTCGCCGATGCAGTGCATGATGAAGGAGATCTGCGCGCAGTGCCTGCAGCGGCATTTCGATCCGACGACCGGCACCGAGACCGTCGTGTTCTCCTGCTTCAACCAGGACCAGGATCTCGACCGCGTCGATTTCCCGACCCTGCGCCGGCGGCTGTCGCAGAACGGCGCCCAGGAAAAATTGACCAAGCTGTGGATCGACCGCTGCTTGCGTCATCTCGGCTGGCGCCAGGCAGTCGCGGCGGAGTGAGGCGGCCCGATCCGTGGGCTAAAGGTCCCCGGGTTAAAGGCGGTCGGACAAGCCCGTCCACGGGGCCGAAAGCGGTTCGACATAAGCGGATACTGCTCTTTGTGTAGTCAGACTGCTTCCGGTCGAGTTGGGCATAAAGTGCCCGGGTCCCGCGCCGGCATCGACGGGCGATTCTGCTGTGCCTCCGAACCGACCGTCACCGGGCTGGGGGCGGGGGCAGCCGCAACCATGCCGGCAATAGCGGTTATCGCGGGCCCCCGCGACACGGCAGCATGATGGGGGCGGTTGCAGTCCAGCCTTGGACCGTTTGGGGCATCGCCGCGGCTGCGACCGCCGGTATCATCATCCGGCCGTTTTCCTGGCCGGAGGCGGTATGGGCGGTGCTTGGAGCCGGGCTGCTCGTCGTGCTCGGGTTGTTGCCGTGGCCGGACGCACTGGCCGGGATCGTCGAGGGCACCGACGTCTACCTGTTCCTCGGCGGCATGATGGTGCTGGCCGAACTGGCGCGGCAGGAAGGGCTGTTCGACTGGCTGGCGGCCAAGGCGGCGCGCGCCGCCAAGGGATCTGCGCCACGCCTGTTCGCGCTCGTATTCGGCGTCGGCACGATCGTCACGACGTTCCTGTCCAATGACGCGACCGCGGTGGTGCTGACCCCGGCGGTGGCGGCGGTCGTCAAGGCGGCCCATGCGGAGGAGCCGCTTCCTTATCTGCTGGTCTGCGCTTTCGTCGCCAACGCAGCGAGCTTCGTGCTGCCGATCTCGAACCCGGCCAATCTGGTGGTCTATGGCAGCCACGTGCCGCCGCTGCTCGAGTGGCTGCCGCGCTACGCCTTGCCCTCGCTGCTCTCGATCGGCGCCACCTATGGAGTGCTGCGCTGGACCCAGCGTCGCCGCCTTGCGGCCCCGGTCGCGACCGATATCCCGGTCCCGAAACTTTCCGCGAGCGGCCGCACGACCGCCTGCGGTCTGGCTGCTGCCGCTGCCGCGCTGATGGCGGCGTCGGCCTGCAAGATCCAGCTCGGGCTGCCGACCTTTCTTGCCGGACTCGCGACCGCCGGGCTGGTGCTGACACGCTCGCGATGCGGGCTGGCGGCGATGTTGCGAAATGTCTCGTGGGGTGTGCTGCCCCTGGTGGCGGGTCTTTTCGTGCTTGTCGAGGGGCTGCGGCGGACCGGCCTGTTGCGAATGCTCAGCGAGCTTCTGCACGATTTGGGACAGCGCTCGGCGGCTGGAACAGGCTGGGGAGCCGGGGTTGGCGTCGCGCTCGCCTGCAATCTGATGAACAATCTTCCGGCGGGGTTGATCGCGGGCGGCGCGGTTCGCTCGGCCGAGGTCCCGGCGGGGGTGACCGGTGCCGTGCTGATCGGCATCGATCTCGGACCCAATCTTTCGGTCACCGGCTCGCTGGCGACGATCCTGTGGTTGTCCGTGCTGCGCCGCGAAGGTCAAAAGGTGAGCGGCTGGAGCTTTTTGAAGCTGGGGCTGCTGATCATGCCGCCGGCGCTGCTCCTTGCTGTCGGCGCGATGCTGCTGGTCGGATAGTCGATGAGACTGCGACGGTGACAGCGACGGCTGGCGAAACCAAATCGCGGCGGAGATCGGCGGAGTTTCGCCCGGCTTCGCTGGACGCGGTGAACTTTCTGCTCGCCGATGTGCGCGGCGCGCTTGGGCCGTATCTCAATGTCTTCCTGGTTACGCAGCAGCACTGGAGCCAGTCTTCGGTTGGCTTGGTGACGAGCATCAGCGGGCTGCTGGGCCTGGCGGTCCAGACCCCGATCGGCGCGGCCATTGATACGAGCCGCGCCAAGCGCGGGTTGATCGTGATCGCGCTTGCGGTGCTCGCGGCGGGGGCGACCATAATCTTCCTCTTCCCCGATTTCTGGCCCGTGCTGGCGGCGAACAGCCTGATGGCGATGGTCGGAGACGTGTTCGGCCCCGCGATTGCGGCGCTGACCCTTGGGCTCTACCGGCGTGCCGAACTGGCGCGGCGCTTGGGCCGCAATTCCGCGTTCGACCATGCCGGCAACGTCGCGATCGCGGTCGCCGCAGGCGCGGTCGGCTGGGCACTGTCGCAGCGCGCCGTATTCCTGCTGGTGCCGGTCTTTGCCGGATTGGCGGCTGCGTCCGTGCTGTCGATCCCGGCCGGCGCCATCGATCACCAGAGGGCGCGGGGAGGGGAGGCGAAGCACGAAGAGGATGGTGCCGCGGCCCCCTCCGGGCTTGCGCTCTTGTTCATGGCCCGGCCGCTGCTGGTCTATGCCGGTTGCACCCTGCTGTTCCACTTCGCGAATGCACCGCTATTGCCGCTGGTCGGCCAGAAGCTTGCGCTGGCCCACGGGCAGTGGGCGACCGCGATGATGTCGGCATGCATCATCGCGGCCCAGGCCATCATGCTGCCGATCGCATTGCTCGTCGGACGCAACGCGGACCACTGGGGGCGCAAGCCGATCCTGCTGATCGGGTTCGGCATCCTGCCGATCCGGGCGCTTCTCTATACGCTGTCGGACAACAGCGCCTGGCTGATCGGGGTGCAGCTGCTCGACGGTGTCGGGGCAGGCATTTTCGGTGCGATCACGCCCCTCGTCCTCGCCGACGTAATGCGCGGCACCGGCCGCTACAATGTCGCCCAAGGGGCTATCGCAACAGTACAGGGCATCGGCGCTGCCGCGAGCGGCCTCGCCGCGGGCGTGATCGTCGACCATTGGGGCTACGCGGCAGCGTTTACCGAGGCCGCCATCGCCGCCGCCGTTGCGTTCGCAGTGCTTGGACTTCTGATGCCGGAAACCGCCGATACCGAGCGCAAGGCCAGCTCAGGCGATCAGCCGCGGCGCCCCGGCCACGCGCCGCAAGCGGCCGAAACCGAGGCGGAGTGAAGGACGCGCGCCAGCGCGAGGCCGGGTTCGGGGTTTCGGGCCGCGGGGCTCGGCCGCGTATTCAGCAGCGCCAGAGGAAAGGGGCTCCGAGCGACGGAGCCCCATCGGTCGGCTTCAGTTCAGCCCGTAAAAGCCCATCGCGCCGCCGGCCATGACCTGGTGCTTGGTCTCCGGCGACAGCCCCTGGAGGCGCTCTTCCATCATCTTCGGCGCTCCCGGGAAGAAGCCGTCAGGATGCGGATAGTCGGTCGCCCACAGGATCTTGTTCGGCCCGATATAGTCGGCGAGCGCGTTGAGACTGCCCTCGACCGGCTCGAACGAGATCCAGCAATTGCGCCGGAACAGGTCGCTCGGCCGCGTCTTCAGACCGGAGTCGTTAAACCCCTGATCGTCGAAATGGCGGTCCATGCGGTCGAGCCACGGCGCGATCCAGCCGCCGCCCGATTCCATGAAGCCGATGCGGACCTTCGGATGGCGCTCGCACACGCCGCCCCAGATCACCGACATCGCGACCAGCATCATCTCCATCGTGTGCGAGATGATGTGACGAGCGCCGCGCCCCTCGAACCGATCGACGCCGACGGTCGGCATGCCGCTGCTGGCGCCCTCGTGGAAGCCGATCGCGAAGTCGAGGTCCTCGGCCGCGGCCCAGAACGGCTCGTACATCGGATCGTGAATCATCTTGTTGTTGTACGGGTTCGGCCGCAGGAAGCCGGCGCGGAAACCGAGGTCGCGGCGCGCGAAGCGCATCTCCTCGATCGCGCGATCGACCGACTGCATCGGCAGCATCGCGACCCCGAACAGCCGATCGGGGTAGGGCTTGCAGTAATCGGCGAGCCAGCGGTTATAGGCGCGGCAGGTCGCCGCGGCGAGATCGGGATCGTGGATTGCACCCGAGAACAGGCCGAGGCTCGGGTAGAGGAAGGCGGCGTCGATGCCATCGGCGTCCATGTCGGGAATCCGGGCATGCGGATCGAAGCCGCCGGGCTTGCCGTCCTTGTACGCCATCGTGTCGGCCTCGACGACGCCCTGGCGCGCGCCGACCGCACCGATGCGGCCGATGCCGAGCCGGCCGTCGCCGACCGGGTTTTCCTCGATGACGAGCCGCTCCTTCCCGTTATCTCCCTTCAAGATCCGCGGCGCCCGGTCGCGGAAGGCCGGGTCGATGTATTTGTCCCACAGGTCGAGCGGCTCCAGGATGTGGCCGTCGGCATCGATGACGTTGTAGTTGCGCCCCATAGCCCCTCTCCTCGCCGTCGCTAAGACTGCGGCATCCTAACGCAGCCGGCACGCCGGCGCGAGCATGTTAGCGACAAGCTCGGTTCGCGTTGCGCTGCGGCGCTGGTTTGGGGCTTATTCCCGGCAGCATGATCCTACGCTCGAACCTGCCGCGGTTGCGCCAGGCGGCCCTTGTTGCCGGCCGCGTTCTCGACATCGGCGGCTGGTATCAGCCCTTCAATCTGGCCACCCACGTCATCGATCTGTGCCCGTTTGAAACCCGGCGGCGGCAGGAGGCGCTCGATCCCGAAGACGCCGAACGCTTCGCCGCCGACACCTGGCTGGTCACGGACGTTTGTGCACCGCCCTGGCCTTACCCGGACAAGTTTTTCGATTTCGTCGTGTGCTCGAACCTGCTCGAGGATGTGCGCGATCCGCTGGCCGTCTGCCGCGAGCTGAACCGGGTCGGCAACAGCGGTTACATCGAGACCCCGTCGCGGCTGCGCGAGATCTTTTCGAAGGAGCGCTGGTTCGCGCTGCGCGCTTGGCGCGGCAATGTTCCCGAGGTCGGTTTCTACCACCACCGCTGGTTCGTCGAAATGGAGGGGGCGCACCTGCGTTTCACGGCCAAAACGACGGCGCTGTTGCAGGACCGCCGGCATTACCTGACCCGCCGCGACCTCGGCCGGCGGCTCACCGAGGCCGAGAGCGGTCTCGGTCTGTTCTGGAGCGATGGCTTCACCTTCGAGGAGGTATTCACCGACTTGCGTGCCGATTACCCTGCCTTCCGCCGCCGCGCGCTGGCTCGGCTGCGCCCGGGCTAGCGCCAACGCCTCCGACATCTTTCGACATCGGGAGCGGGCCCTGATGTGAGGCTGTCTGCCGACTGCTCGGGCGACAGCGGTCACCCGAGAGGCGTGTGTGCCCGCCGCGCCGCGGAAATCACTTCATAAATGACGGTAGGGCGACTTGGCTGGCGGGTTCGAATCGGCCACATAGAGCGCCAACCCCAAGCGGAGCGAGCCGGATGAGTGCGGAGGCGGATATTGCGGCAGCGGGGCGCGACTTCGTTCGCGACATCATCGAGGCCGATCTCGCCGCCGGCCGCGCGCGCGAGGTCGTCACCCGTTTCCCGCCCGAGCCCAACGGCTACCTGCATATCGGCCACGCCAAGTCGATCTGCCTCAATTTCGGCGTCGCGCAGGAATATGGCGGCCGCTGCCATCTGCGTTTCGACGACACCAACCCGACCAAGGAAGAGCAGGAATACATCGATGCGATCCAGCGCGATGTACGCTGGCTCGGCTTCGATTGGAACGGGCACCTCTATCACGCCTCGGATTATTTCGAGCAGCTGTACGCGTGGGCCGAGCATCTGATCCGCACCGGGCATGCCTATGTCGACGACACGCCGATCGAGGAGATGCGGGCGATGCGCGGCACCCTGACCGAGCCCGGCCGCAATAGCGCCTATCGCGACCGCGCGGCCGAGGAGAGCCTCGACCTGTTCCGGCGCATGCGGGCCGGCGAATTTCCCAACGGCGCCCGCGTGCTGCGCGCCCGCATCGATATGGGCGCGGGCAACATCAATCTGCGCGACCCCGTCCTGTACCGCATCCTGCATGCCGAGCACCCCCGCACCGGCAATGCCTGGTGCATCTACCCGACCTATGATTTTGCGCACGGCCAGTCGGATGCGATCGAGGGCATCACGCATTCGCTATGCACGCTCGAATTCGAGGACCATCGCCCGCTTTACGATTGGCTGCTCGACCATCTGCCCGTCGCAGAACAGCTCGGGCAGGCGCGGCCGCGGCAATACGAATTCGCCCGGCTGAACCTCGCCTACACGGTCATGTCGAAGCGGTTCTTGAAGCGGCTGGTCGATGAGGGGCGGGTCAGCGGCTGGGACGATCCGCGCATGCCGACCCTCGCCGGGCTGCGCCGCCGAGGCGTGCCGCCGGCGGCGCTGCGCGAACTGGCGCGCCGTGTCGGGGTGGCGCGCGCCAACAGCGTCGTCGATTTCGCGATATTCGAGCACGCGATCCGCGAGGTGCTGAACCGCACCGCGCCGCGCCGGCTGGCGGTATTGCGGCCGCTGAAGTTGGTGATCGAGAATTACCCGGCGGGACAGAGCGAGACGGTCGAGGCGGCGAACAACCCCGAAGATGTCGAGGCCGGCACGCGTCCGATCCCGTTCGGCCGCGAGCTCTATATCGAGCGCAACGATTTCCTGGAAAACCCACCAAAGAACTTCTATCGCCTTGCGCCCGGGCGCGAGGTCCGGCTGCGCTACGCCTATTTCGTGACCTGCCATCAGGCGGTGAAGAATACCCTCGGCGAGGTCGTCGAACTGCGCTGCACTTACGATCCGGCGACGCGCGGCGGCAACGCGCCGGACGGTCGCAAGGTGCGCGGCACGATCCACTGGGTCGCGGCCGCGAGCGCGCTGACGGCCGAGCTGCGGCTATACGACCAGCTGTTCGCGCGCCCGGACCCGGGGGCCGAGGGCGATCTGATGGCCGACCTCAACCCGGATTCGCTGGAGGTGCTGACCGCGGCGCAAGTCGAGCCGGCGCTTGCCGAGGCCGCGGTCGAGCAGCCGGTGCAGTTCGAGCGCCAGGGTTATTTCTGCCTCGATCCGGATGCGGCGCCGGACCGCCTCGTCTTTAATCGCACGATCGGCCTTCGCGACAGCTGGGCCAAGACGCGAGCAAGCAACGCGGGTTAGAGCATGCGACTCGAGCCGCGCGAAAGACTCGGTCGAGCATTCCAGGGCTCGCTGAAGGCCGTACACGACGGTGCCGCCTGAGCGGTAGAAACCCACCCCCGTCGCTGCGAAGGGGGACATCGGGCGCCGCCGAATCCTATATCCCGCGGCTAAGGACCCCGGCTGTTCTCCGCCTCTCGCGACCCCCGCTCAGCCCTTCGGCAACCCGAGCACCCGCTCGCCGATGATGTTGCGCTGGATCTCGCTGGCGCCGCCGGCGATCGTGTATTGCCGGGCGCCGAGCACGCGGTGCAGCCAGCGCGAGGCGTCGGGCACCGCCTCGGTCGCGGCATCGACCGTCGCATAAGGGCCGAGCAACGTGCTGGCGAAGTCGGCGATGCGGGTGCCGAGCTCGGAGCCGAACAGCTTCAGAATCGAGCCTTCAGGGCCGGGCGGTTCGCCGCGCAAGCGCCGGGTCAAGCCGCGCAAACGGGTGACCTTCAGGGCCTGGGCATCGATCTGCAGCTGCGCCAATTGCTGCCGGATATGGCTGTTGTTCCACGCCGGCTCCTGCCGAGTCGGGAACTGCTTCGCCAATTCGACGAGACGGGCGATCTGGGCCGCATGGTCGCGCCCGCCGGCGCCGCCGCGTTCGAACATCAAGGTCGTGATCGCGACCTTCCAGCCCTCGTTGAGCTTTCCGACCAGATTCTCCTTCGGGACCTTGACGTCCTCGAAGAACACTTCGTTGAAGTGGCGGTGGCCGTTGAGCAGCACCAGCGGACGCACGGTGACGCCCGGCGTCTTCATATCGACCAGCAAATAGCTGATGCCGTGATGCTTCGGCGCGTCGGGATCGGTGCGCACCAGCAGAAAGCACCAATCGGCGAAATGCGCACCCGAGGTCCATACCTTTTGGCCGTTGACGACGAAATGGTCGCCGGCATCGACCGCGCGCGTCCGCAGGCTGGCGAGGTCGCCGCCGGCGCCCGGCTCGGAAAAGCCCTGGCACCAGCGCTCCTCGGCGGCCAGGATAGGCTGCAGGTGTCGCTTTTTCTGCGCTTCGGTGCCGCACTGGATCAGGGTCGGGCCGAGCAGGTTCAGCGCGCTGTGGCCGGGCAGGATCGGCGCCCGGGCGCGGAAATATTCCTCGTCGAAAATGACCTGCTGCATGAAGCTGGCGCCCCGGCCGCCATACTCCTTCGGCCAGGAGATGCCGACCCAGCCGGCGGCGTACATCTTCTTCTGCCAGGCGATGCGCTTTTCAAGCGTTTCGCGATCCGGCGCCACGCGCGAATCCTGGGCGTCCTCGACCTTCAGATCGTCAGTCAGATTGGCCTCGAGCCAGGCACGGAACTCGCGGCGAAACGCGGCATGCTCCGGCGCATCGGAAAAATCCATCGGGCGCCTCCTGTCAGCACCACGACATTAGCCAAGCCCCCGGCCGCGCTCAATGCCGCTGGGGCCCGGCCGAGACCGCCGCGCTGCGCCGGACGAGCAATCGGTGGATGACTGTGCATCGCATGATGCCCGGTCTACCGCGCGAGCGATCGCTAGCCCTGATCTTTCGATCGCGGTTGGGGCATCATCCCCGGCGAATAAGGGCGCGAGCGGTTGCGACGGAGCAGGCGCCAGAACGACAGGCTCGACGCCACCCCGCCGACGGCGATACCGCCGGCGGTTATCAGGCCGAGCACGGTGCTGCTCGTCACCGGCTGGGTTAGGCCGTAGATCAGCATCAGCCCGGCGAAACCGGTCACCGCCGCGGTCACGACAAAGGCTGCCAGCCAAAGCAGCCACAAGCCGGCCGGCATGCCGGTGTAAAAGGCCGTGTGCGGGCTCGTTGCAGCGACGCGCGCGATCAGGGCTTCGACAAACGGGCGGTAGGTCGCCGAGCGATCCTCGAAACGGTATGGCCCGAGGTAATGCACGCTCGACAAGGCAAGCGGCAGCCGGCCGGCCGCGTGAATGACGCAGCGTCTGAAGCCGCGAAAGGTCGGATTTGGTCCGTATCCGGCGAAGCTGATGTTCGGCGTGTCGTAAAATCGGATCAGGCGGATGTCCCGATACGGGAGTTGACCGTAATGCCGGCCGGTCCAGGACAATTCGGTGTCGCCGACCGTGTATGTAATATCTCCTTTCGCGAGCCCGGCCCGGAAGCTGTAGCTCGGTCCGGCGGTAGCGGAAGCGGGCGCTGCGGCGCCGTTCACCGCGATCTGGCCGGGCGAGTGGTTTCGTCCTCACCGGCCCCGTCACGGTGCGGCGGGCCGAACGGGTTTGGCGCGCTGCCTGGCGGTAGCACCGGGAAGCGAGCGTCGAAAGACCTCTCTTTGAAGACGACCTGCAGCAGGAAGCCCGCATCGGCGCAGAACTCGGCCGCCTCCCGCGAATGGGAAAAATACATCGCGAACGCTCTTTCGTGGGCCGGCCAGGATACCCAGCGGCGCACTCGCGCTCAACGCCGCTTCCAACACGCCGCTTCCGACCGAGGCCGGCGGCGGGTAGGCTGGTCCGCACCCGCCTATCCAGCCCGAACGATCCCGACGATCAGGAGACCGCGATGTTGTCGTCGCAACAGATCGAGCAATACCGGCATGATGGCTACCTGTTCCCGGTGCCGGCGCTGTCCCCGGACGAAGTGCGCGCCTGCTTGGCCGGGCTCGACCGGTTCGAAGGCTGGCTCGGCAAGCCGCTGACCGAGGCAGACCGCAAGTGGCGCTCGGCGGGCTATGTCTTCATGCCGTGGCTCGATGACCTGGTACAGCACCCGCGCATTCTCGACGCGCTCGAGGATGTGATCGGCCCCGACATCCTGGTCTACACCTGCACCTTCTTCATCAAGGAGCCGCACAGCCCGACTTTTGCCGCCTGGCATCAGGACGCGACCTATTTCGGCCTGAGGCCGCACGATCACGTGACGGCCTGGGTGGCCTTGACAGAGGCCGGCGAACAGGCGGGCTGCATGGAGGTGGTTCCGGCGCGCGGCGCGCCGGGACAGCTGCGCCATGCCGCGCTCGGCCTTGCGGACAGCATCAATGGCGGCGGCCAGGCGATCGTCGAATCGTTTGCGGAAGAGGGTGCCGTGATGATGGCATTGCCGGCAGGCAGCTTTTCGCTGCACCACACCTTGTGCCGGCATCGCTCGGCGCCGAACCGCGCCGATCATCGCCGGGTCGGGATCGGCATCAGCTACATCCCGGCCTCGGTGCGCACGATCGGGTCGCACCGGCTGATGGGGCGGCTGGTGCGCGGCCGCGACACCGGCGGTCATTTCGATCTCATGCCGCCGCCGGAAGGCGAATTCCATCCCGCCGCGATCGAGCGGCACGAGCGTTTCTACCGCCGCTACCGCGACAACTACGCCGAGCAGATCCGCGAACACGAACACGACTTCGTTTCCGAGCCGGTCTGATCTTCTCGGCAGAGCAGCACGGGGCCGCGTTGCTGGCACGCGGTTTGCGATCCGTTCCGGCGAGCGGCGCGTGGAACAAGCCCGCGCCGTCCGCGAGCGACAGGAACCAAAGGCTCTTGTCCGGGGAGGGATCGCGATGCCATCGGCCGTCCTGACGATCACCAGCAAGAATTATTCGTCCTGGTCATTGCGCGGCTGGCTGCTGGCGCGCTTTGCCGGCCTCGATTTCGAGGAGAAGATCGTTCCGGCGGATGACCCGGCGGTGCGGGCCGAAATCCTGCTGCTGGCGTCCTCGATCCTGGTGCCGTGCCTGACCCATGACGGGACCGCGGTTTGGGACACCCTGGCGATTGCCGAATACCTTAACGAGGTCATGCCGCAAGCCGGGCTGCTGCCGGAGGATCGGGCGGCGCGGGCGCGCTGCCGCTCGATCTGCGGCGAGATGCATTCCGGGTTTACGGCGCTGCGCTCGTCATTGCCGATGAACCTGAAGGCGCATTTCCCTGGGTTCCGCGCCTGGTCGCAGGCTCAGGCGGATATCGACCGCATCGTCGCGATCTGGCGCGAGTGCCTGGCGAACCACGGCGGCCCGTTCCTGTTCGGCTCACGGCGTACTATGGCCGACGCAATGTATGCGCCGGTCGTGACCCGCTTTCTGACCTATGATATCCGGCTGGACCCGACCTGTACCGCCTATTCCAGCCGGATCATGGCGATGCCGGAAATGGTCGAATGGGTCGCCGCCGCAAAACAGGAACCCGACGATATCGAGGAGCTCGAACTCGAGTTCTAATCTCGCCTTCAGGGTCGCCCGCTCCAGAGCGAACCCGGGCAGGGAACCCGAAGGGGACGCGAGCGGTCCTATTCGGCGGCGGCCTGGGCAGCAATCGGCTCGACCCGGGCGGCGCAGAATTTGAATTCCGGTATCTTGCCGAACGGGTCGAGCTGCGGGTTGGTCAGGATGTTGGCGGCCGCCTCGGCGTAGCCGAACGGGATGAACACCATGCCCGGCGCGACGGCGCTGTCGGCGCGTGCCTTCAATTCGATGACGCCGCGCCGCGTCGTGACCCGCACCATTTCCCCGGCCGCGATGCCGAGCCGGCGCAATTCGGCCGGCGCAAAGCTTGCCACCGCCTCGGGCTCGATCGCGTCGAGCACATCGGCGCGGCGGGTCATGGCTCCGGTGTGCCAATGCTCGAGCTGGCGGCCAGTGGTCAGCACCAGCGGATATTCCGCATCCGGCTCCTCGGCCGGCGGGATGATTGCCGCCGGCACCAGCTTGCCGCGGCCGGAAGCGGTCGGGAAACCGTCGCCAAAGACGATCTCGTGGCCGGGCTGGTCCTCGCCGTCGCATGGATAGGTCACCGAGTTCTCGCGTTCAAGCCGCTCCCAGGTGATCCCTTCGAGCGACGGCATCGCGCGCTTCATCTCGGCGAAGACGTCGCGCGGGTGGGTGTAGGACCAGTCCAGCCCGAGGCGGCGGGCGATTTCCTGAACCATCCACCAATCCTGCCGCGCGTCGCCCGGCAGCGGCAGCGCGATGCGGCCCATTTGCACCTGGCGGTTGGTGTTGGTGACGGTGCCGTCCTTCTCCGGCCAGGCCGAAGCCGGCAACACGACATCGGCGTATTTCGCGGTCTCGGTCAGGAACAGGTCCTGCACGACGAGGTGTTCGAGGCTGGCGAGCGCCTCGCGGGCATGCTGCAAATCGGGGTCCGACATCGCCGGGTTCTCGCCCATCACGTACATGCCCTTGATCTCGCCGGCATGGATCGCATCCATAATCTCGACCACGGTCAGCCCGCGCTTGGGGTCGAGGCCGGTGCCCCACAGCGCTTCGAAGCGGCCGCGCACCGCGGGGTCCTCGACCGACTGGTAATCGGGGAAGAACATCGGGATCAGCCCGGCATCGGAGGCGCCCTGCACGTTGTTCTGGCCGCGCAGCGGATGCAGCCCGGTGCCGGGACGGCCGATTTGGCCGGTGATCAGCGCCAACGCGATCAAACAACGGGTGTTGTCGGTGCCGTGGACATGCTGCGAGATGCCCATACCCCAGAAGATGATCGCCGATTCGGCGCGGGCGTAGGTGCGCGCGACATAGCGCAAAGTCGCGGCATCTATGCCGCAGATCTCCGCCATCTTCTCCGGCGAATAGTCCCGAACATGCTCGCGCAGCTTC